>Ga0268386_10000071_pt1 | contig 53493 bp, 42 predicted proteins | sample RVTome_15_FD_200260 | JGI IMG/M metagenome (GOLD analysis project Ga0268386, IMG submission 200260) | Soil microbial communities from uranium-contaminated site in the Upper Colorado River Basin, Wyoming, United States - RVT150D86... ... | reverse complement strand
TGGCCCAAAGCCCGCCCCGAACACCGCCGACGACCGCCGCTGGCGAAAGCCTTTGAGGACACGGTTGTTATGATAACTTGAACGGTATTGCGGCTAAACAGATCGAATCACCATGTTCCTCGAATTCCCCAACCTCGACGCCCTGCAACTGGCCCTCACCTCCGGAGCGATCCCGGCCGAGGTTGCGGGCGCGGCGGCGGAATTCGGGGTCGCGGACGACGGCCGGGTGTTCGTCTCCGTCGCCGGGAAGTTCCGTCGCGAAGACGCCGCCCGGTTGAAAGAGTTGGGCGTCGCCGGGCGGAAGAAATCTCCCGTCGAGATGCAACGGTCCGTCACCTGCTGGCCGGAGATTCTGCCGCTTCGCCGCGACGAGTCGAACGTCGTTGTGACCGAAAAGACGCCGGTGCTGTTCGACTTGCCCGACGATGGCACGCTGGCGGAGGTGGTCAACGAGATGCTGCGGCTGGGGAACGACCGGCAGTCGTTTCGCCGCATCGTGGCCGACGCTGCCAGCGTCGGCGCGGACGCTGGCAGCGTCCGCCACGGGGGCGAGTCGCGGGTGCTGCTGCGGGTTGTCGGGCCGCCATATTATTCGCTGCTGCGGGCGCTGGACCGCGAGAGCGGCGACCTTGGAAGGATGCGTCACCGCCGCGCCATCCAGGGCGGCGACGCCGCGCCGCGGGCGTTTGTCGAGCGCTCGCCGGACGTGTGGGTGGAAGCGGGGTATTCGCATCCGCTGGAAGAACACTTGCAGCCCCCGCCGGGAAAGCTGTTGCTGCTGCGGTTCCCGCACGACTGGACGCAGCTCGACGAAGCGCCGTTTCGCGACGTGTACGAAGTGCTGGAGTTCGACGTGCCCGACATCCCAGGGATTTCCGAAAATCCCTGGGATGTGGCGAATGCCGAGCTGCGGCTGAAAGTTCCCCTGCGGCTCGTTCGCGGTGGGACGGCTGACGTCCCCGAGTTGTGGGTGCTGCGGGACAACGCCGTCGAGCGGCTGGAAAGCTTCGTGCAGTCGGCGGCCGACCATCTCGTCGCGCGGCTGTCTTTCGCCGTGGGGGTCGTGGCGGAAGCTGCCGGCTTCCGCACCGACGCTGGCAGCGTCGGCCACGGGGCGGAAACGACCGTCGTGCTGCGGCTGCGACCGGGCCGGCAGCCCGCGCCGGTGCTGGTGCTCGACGCGGCGGCGTATTGTTCGTATCTGAAGATTCCGAACCTGTTCCTTCCCGCCGGCCGCCGGTTGCATCCGCCGTTGCGGCGCGACGTGGTGAAGTCGCTGCTGGCCGACGACGCCGGGCAGATTACGTGGCTCGAGGAAGTCGACGACGCAGGGGACGTCGCGTGGACTTCAGTCCACGCGAGTGGGCGAGATTCCCCGAGCGGCGAATCCGCGCGTGGACTGAAGTCCACGCTACCTCACGACGGCCGCTTCCAGCCGTGCAGCCTGTCCGACGCCGCGTTCCGCCCGCTGGATGACTGGGTGGAGTACGTCCTCGACCGGCACCACGCGCCGTTGGAAGCGTGGGTGCAGTCCACCCGCTTCGATTTCGAGCCGTTCATCTGCGCCGACGACAAGCCGGACAAACCGAAGCCCAAACCCGAAGCGGCGAAGTCGGCGACCGACCCGCGGAAACCGAAAGATCAACCGCAGACCGCCGCGGCGCCGAAGAAGCAGGGGGTCATCGAGCGGCTGACGCGCCAGTTCCAGAAACGCAAACCGCAAAAAGCCGCTGCGAATCCGCAAGCGGCGGCGCGGAAGCCGAACGAGCTGGAACGGCGGTTGCGCGAGCTGGAGGAAGCGTTCCTCAAACTGGAATCGCCCCTCGACGACCCGCGGCGCCGCGACCTGTGGCGGGAGATGGCCCGCACGAACGCAGAACTGCGGCACACGGCCGACGCGAGCCTGTGCTGGACCCACGTCGTCTGGGAGGACGAAACGCCCGACGGCGACGATCTCGACGAATGGCTGGAAACCGCGTCCGGAGTCTGGCCGGATTTCGACGCTGCCGTCGTCGATCCCGCGCTCGCGGAGCAGCGCGTCGTCGACGCGCTGACCGACCCGTCGCCGTCGCAGGCCGCCGTCAACGCCGTCGCCGCGTGGCTCGTGTGGTGCGACGTTCGTAGTGACCGGCTTCAGCCGGTCAAGGGACCGGCTGAAGCCGGTCACTACGAACACCCGTTCGCCGCGCACATGCCGGAGTTGCGGCAGTATCTGGAGCGGCAGGAAGCGTTCCTGCCGATTCGCACGGCGTGGCTGGCGTGGTCGGCGTTTTCGCGGCTGTCGGGGGGCGACGAGCTGGCGCTGGCCCGCGCCCGCGACCGGCTGCTGGAACGGCTGTTCCAGCACGGGCTGATTCCCGAGCACGACCTGCCCGGCTTCCTCCGCGCCGCGGGGCTGCGGTCGGGGGACCGGTTTCGAGGCGTGCGGCGGCAGGTCGTCGAACTGCGGGAGCTGGTGCAGGAATGGGGGGACCGATTCCGCGGCGTCATGTCCGGCGGCACGCCCACACCGGCGTACATCGACCTGATCTTCGCGTTCGGGTTCGCCCGGCTGGGGGAATCAGCCCGCTGCAAGGAGTTGCTGACGTCCGCCGGGGAAACGCTGCGTCCGCGACACCTGCACGACTGGCTGTTCGCCGCGTTCGAGCACCGCATCGGCGAGGCGTTGAAGGGCCGCCCGCCGGTCGACTCGCTTCCCCGCGACCTGCTCGAAGAAGCCGAAATGATGGACCGCATGGAACGCTACAAGATCGACCGCCTTCGCGAGCACTCGCAGATTCTCGAACCGCACGAACGCATCGAACCGTACCGCCGCTGGCACGGCCGCCACGCCGACGAGCTGAGCAAGACGCTCGACCGGCTCTCCGACGTGCTCGACCGGGCCGACCTGGCGAAGCGGCTGGGTACGTTGCTGGCCGAACAACGCCCCGACGCGGAACGCACGCGAATCGTGGCGACCTCGCTGGAATTGGCGCCGCGGCTGGGGGAAGCGGTCGCCGAGCGGATTCTGAAGTACGTCTCCCCGCTGCTCGACCGCCTCAGCGACCCGCTGGAACAGGCGCTGCTGCTGGAAAAGGCAATGCTGCTGGCGGCCAACTACGACCGCAAGAACGACGTGATGAACTTCGTCGAGCGGATGCAACACCTGTTGCAATCCGTAGGGCGGGGGTGGCCGGGGTTGGAGCGGAGCAAAGCTTCGGAGGTCGGAGGTCGGAGGTCGGAGGTCGGAAGGGGGAACACGGCGGGAACCGGGCCGACCTCCGACCTCCGTCCTCCGACCTCCGGCTGGCTTCAGCCGTTCGAATCGCTGCTCGCCGAGTCGATGCGCGGCATGCGGAAGCTGGGCATGCGCGAGCCCATGTCGCGGCTGCTGGCAACGATGGACGGCATCGTGGAAAGCCTCCGCCAGCGGCAACCGAAGAGGCCCGCCAACGACAAGACCCCCGACGAGCTGCTGAAGCTGCGGCTGCAGATCGCCGCCGGCTGGTTCTACTTCGGCCACGACGCCTCGGCGTGGCCGATTCTCGACACGGTTCGCGAGCTCCTGTTCCGCAACGAGCTGATTTCCAATCACCAGACGAAGCTGGCCTGCGCGTACATCGCCGCCCTGGCCCAGGCGCCGGTCGAGCAGGCGCTGGAGCGGTACCGCGAGCTGTTCGCCGGCCTGCGGGGGATCACCGACAGCTTCACGACGAACAGCCACTATTCCCTCTCGCAGCTCGACGTGGTCGAAGCGCTGGTGCTGGCGATCGCCAGCGACGACTTCACGCCCGACAAAGCGGGCCGCAAATGGATGGACGACGACGAATTCCTCATCCGCCGCCGCATCCACCGCGAAATGCGTGCGGCGCTGGGATAGAAGGGCAGAAAAGGAGGGCGGAAAAGGTGTCAGGAACCGTTCTGCCTCTTCAGGCCTTTCGCTGGCCAGAGCGACCGCGCGTATTTGCGGCGGTCATCTTGTCGCGGTCTTCCACCAGTTCGCCGACGAGTTCACGGACTTTGTCCCGCGCCTCGCGCAGCAATCGCCGCCCTTTCGCCGTGATGCGGTAGTTTTTCCGCCGCTTGCCGTTGACCACCTCATTCGACCATTCGACGTAGCCGGCCTCGGTCATGGCCCGCAGAATCGGGTACAGCGTGCCGGGACTCAATTCGTAGCCGTGACGGTGCAGTTCCTCCATCATCTCCACGCCGCACACCGGATGCTTGTCCGCGTGATAGAGAATGTGCAGCCGGACGAAGCCGGCGAAGAAGTGGCGGAAGATGGGATCGGACATGTTGAATGATAGTTGACGGGACGTCGGCCGAACCTGAAACCGTCTCAGGCGCGCGGCCCGAAGAGGATGACCTCTCCGAGGACAAGGATCAACCCACAAACGATTCGGCGAGACGTGGATTCTGGAATGCGTTTCAGCGGCCGCGCCGTTGCCGAAAAATGGGGGATCGACACGGCGGCGACCGCCGCTTTCGTCCCCACGCGGACTGCGAACAACGGCGTCAGCGGGCCGCCGGAGAATCGACATGAACCACGCATCCGCGATCGGATTCCGGAATCTCCGCCGCCCCGGCACTCATGTTATTGACTTCCGATATCATGGCGGTTACGGTGAATGACCGCAAGTCAATTCCGCTCCAGAATACCGTATCGATGAAGCTCATCATTCTCGCCCTGCGGCACCCGATCTCGGTGCTGATCATCATTGCCGCCCTGGCGATGGCGTTTGCGGCGGCGGTAGGCAAGCCGATCGTCGAGCAGCTCGGGTACCAGTACCCCGAAGCGTTGCCCAAGGGGATGGAAGTCGACGTCTTCCCCGCGCTGAATCTGCCAGTGATCTACGTCTGCCAGCCCTACGGCGGGATGGACGCGCGGCAGATGGAGGGCTTTCTCACCAACTATTACGAGTACCACTTCCTGTACATCAGCGGGATTCATCACGTCGAGTCGCGGAACATTCAGGGGACGGCGTTGATGAAGCTGCATTTCCATCCCGGCACCAACATGGCGCAGGCGATGGCGGAGACGATCAACTACGTCAACCGTTCGCAGGCGTTCATGCCGCCGGGGACGGTTTCGCCGTTCGTGATGCGGTTCGACACGGGGAGCGTGCCGGTCGGGCGGCTGGTGCTGTCCAGCGACACGAAGACGATCGCGCAGATTCAGGACCTGGCGTTGTTTCGCGTGCGGCCGATGTTCGCGCGGCTGCCCGGCGTGTCGGCCCCGCCGCCGTTCGGCGGGTCGATCCGCAGTATCGTCGTGTCGGTCGATCCCGAGCGGCTGCAGGCCTACGGGATGTCGCCGGAGGAAATCGTCGCGGCGATCGGCAAGAGCAACCGGCTCACCCCCTCGGGCAACATGCCGCTGGGGGACAAGTACCCGGTGGTCGAGGTCAACTCCGTGGTGCGCAACGTGCAGAGCCTGCTGAAGGTCCCCATTCGCAGCGGGAAAGACAAAACCGTCTACCTGCGGGACGTGGGTTCGGTGGCGGACTTCATGGACGCCCCCACCGGCTATGCTCTGGTCAACGGCCGCCGCGCGGTGTACATCCTGGCGACCAAGCGGGCCGATGCGTCGACGCTTTCGGTCGTCAACGAGATCAAAACGGCCCTGCCGCGGATGCAGAAGGCGTTGGGCGAAGAGGGGCAGGACATCAAGGTCAGCTTCGAGTTCGACCAGACGCCTTACGTTACGCGCGGCGTGTCGGGCGTGGTGATGGAAGGGCTGCTGGGGGCGGTGCTCGTCGGGCTGATGATCCTGCTGTTCCTCCGCGACTGGCGGAGCGCGCTGGTCGTCGTGGTCAACATCCCGCTGGCGTTGATGGTCGCCGTCCTCGCCCTGTGGCTGTTCGGCCAGACGCTGAACCTGATGACGCTCGGCGGGCTGGCTCTGGCGATCGGCATCCTTGTCGACGAAGCGACGGTCGAAGTCGAGAACATCCACGCCCAGATGATCGCCGGGCATTCCGTCGCGCGGGCCGTGCGGCTGGGGAACGCGCAGACGGCGAAGCCCCGGTTTCTGGCGATGGTCTGCGTTCTGGCGGTGTTTCTGTCGGCGTTTTTCATGCAAGGGGCGGCCCGCGGGCTGTTCGTGCCTCTGTCGCTGGCCGTCGGCTTCGCGATGATCGCCTCGTACGTTCTCTCCAGCACGTTTGTGCCGGTGATTTCCGTGTGGCTGCTGCGGCACCACCCGGAGGTTGCGGGATTGCAGAAGCGAACGATGTTCGACCGCCTCCGGGGCGGCTACGAAGCGGTCGCCCGCCGGATCATCGGGGCGAGGTGGATCGTCGTCGGCGCGTACGTCGTCGTGAGTGCGTTGATCATCGGTTTCGTGGGAAACCGGCTGGGGACCGATATCTTCCCGCAGGTCGGGGCGGAATCGTTTCAGTTGCGGCTGCGGGCGGAAGACGGCACGCACGTCGGCCTGACCGAGGAGTTCACTGCCAAGACGATGGATCTCATCGCCGACGAAATCGGCAGCGACAAGGTCAACATCCAGTTGGGATACGTCGGCACGATCCCCGCGAGCTTTCCGATCAACGCCGTCTTCCACTGGTCGCACGGCCCGGAAGAGGCGACGATGTGGGTCGAACTGAAACGGGGGCACGGTCTCGATCCGAAAGACGTGCAGCAGCGCTTGCGCAAGCGGCTGGCGCAGAAGTTCCCCAAGGTGCGGTTTTCGTTCGAGCCGGCCGACATCATCAACCAGGTGATGAGCTTCGGCTCGCCGACGCCGGTCGAGGTGTCCGTCCGCGGTTCGAACCTGGAGAAGAACGTCGCGTTTGCCGAAAAAGTGCGGAAGGAACTGGCCGGCGTCCCCACGCTGCAGGACGTGCAGTTCGGCCAGTCGCTGGATTACCCGACGGTCCGCATCGACGTCGACCGCGAAAAAGCCGGGCTGGCCGGCGTGACCCCGACGGATATCGCATACTCGCTCGTTCCGGCCACGTCGTCCAGCCGGTTCACGACGCCGATCTTCTGGGCGGAACCGAAGAGCGGCATCGGCTACCAGATTCAGGTGGAAGTCCCGCGGAAGATTCTCCGCGACCCCAAGGACATGACCCCCATCTCCACGATCGAAGACCTGCGGGCCATGCCGGTGAAACCGAATCGCACCGGCGCCGCGAAGGACGACGTCCGCCTGCGCGACGTGGCCGAAGTGACGGAAGGCAAAATGCCCGGCCAGATCGACCGCTACAACATGCAGCGGGAAATCACCGTGACCGCGAACATCGCCGGGGCCGATCTGGGGACGGTCTCCCGGCAGGTCTCCGACGCGCTGCAACGGGTCGGCGATCCACCGGACGGCGTGGAGGTGGAAGTCCGCGGCCAGATTCCCCCCATGGACAACATCCTGAAGGGGCTGGGGATCGGGCTGCTGGTGTCGATCGCGATGATCTTCCTGCTGCTGGCGGCGAACTTTCAGTCGTTCAAGCTGGCGTTTGTCACGGTCTCCACGGTGCCGGCCGTCATCACCGGGGTCGTGCTGGCGCTGTGGCTCACGGGGACGACGTTGAACATTCAGTCGTTCATCGGGGCGATCATGGCGACCGGGATCGCGATGGCCAACGCGATTCTGCTGGTCACTTTCGCCGAAGAACGCCGCCGCGGGGGGGAAGCCATCCTCGAAGCCGCCGTCGGCGGAGCCGAGGCCCGGCTGCGGGCCGTGCTGATGACCAGCGCCGCGATGATCGCCGGCATGCTCCCGATGGCGTTGGGTCTGGGAGAAGCCGGCCAGCAGAACGCGCCGCTGGGACGGGCCGTCGTCGGCGGGCTGCTGGTCGCCACGTTTGCCACGCTGTTCCTGCTGCCGTCGATGTTCGCCATCGTTCAGAGCCGGGCGAAGCTGGCGGCCGCGTCGCTCGATCCGGATGATCCGGCGAGTCCGCAGTATGACGGGAACGAAACGTCCGCCATTCCGGAAAGCTGAACCATGAAGCCTCGTCGCCAGGTCCTCGAAATTCTCACCGCCGGCCTGATGCTCTGCGGCCTCGTCGCCTGCACGCAGCGCAGCAACGCGGACAACAAGGCCGGCGCAAAGAGTCCGGCCGCGGCATCTCCGAACAAGGTTGCTGAGAAAGTTCCCCCCGGAGAGTTGGTGTCGGCTGAGGCCCAGCCGAAGACCACGACCCAGCCGGCGCGGGTCGAAGCCTTCGAAACGACCCCGCTGTATGCCAAGATCTCAGGCTACGTGCAGACCGTCCACAAAGACATCGGCGACCGCATCACCGACGTCAAGCAGCCGCTGGTGACGCTGTTCGTCCCGGAGATGTTCGACGAGGAAAAGCAGAAGATCGCCCTCGAAACGCAGGCCAAAGCGCAGGTCGACCAGGCCAAGGCGACCGTCACGATGGCCAAAGCCCGGCTGACGACGGCCAAGGCGCAGGTCGAAGAAGCCAACGCCGGCCTGGACAAAGCGGCTGGCGCGTACAAACGCTGGAAATCCAAACTCGACCGGCTGACCAAGCTTGCCGCCGACGGCTCAGTCACGCAGAAGCTCGTCGACGAGGCACGTTTCGAGTTCGACTCCGCCGAAGCCGCCCGCAAAGAAGCGCAGGCCAAAATCCGCTCCGCGAAGGCCTCCGAGGCGGAAGCCGTCGCCGCTGTCGAACAGGCCCAGGCCGACGAGCGAACGGCCGCGGCCAAGCTCAAAGTCGCCGCAGCCAACCGCGGCTACACGCAGACGATGCTCAAGTACGGCGTCGTCCGCGCCCCATTTCCCGGCGTCATCACGGAACGCAACGTCGACACCGGGCACTTCGTCCGGCCGGGCGACTCCGAAAAGTCGCGCCCGCTGTTCGTCGTCGCGAAGACGGACACCGTGCGGGTCTTCGTCGACGTTCCCGAACGCGAAGCGCCGTTCATTGCCCGCGGAAACAAGGCCGTCGTCCGCATTCCGGCCCTGGGCAAACTGGGCGAAGTCCCCTCGGCCGTCACCCGCACCAGCTTCGCCCTGAACCCCCGCAACCGCACGCTGCGGGTGGAAATCGACATCCCCAACCCCACCGGCCGGCTGCGACCGGGGATGTACGCCACCGCGACGATCGAACTGTCGCCGCGGGCCGGTTCGGATTGAGACGGAAGGCCGAAAGCGGCCGTAGCGTGGACTTCAGTCCACGCGAGTCACACAACGATTTGTCGCCGGCACCGTTCGCGTGGACTGAAGTCCACGCTACGTTCCGCCTTTGGCTTTTCGCTTTCCGCCTTTGGAGTATCATTGAATAAGCAGGCGCTTTGCGAATCACGGGGAGTGGCATTTCCCGGAGTCGTCGATGTCCACGGTTGAAATCACTCGCAGTCAGATCGGGGCCGCCGGCGTTCCACCTCTGGAAGCCGGCGATCACCTCGATCAGCAGACGTTTCACGAGCGTTACGAGGCGATGCCTCCCGACCTTAAGGCCGAGTTGATCGGCGGAGTCGTGTACATGCCTTCTCTCGCAAAAGCGCCACATGCGAGGAATTCGGGCAAGATCGCCCAATGGCTCGGGTTCTACGAAGTTTCGACCCCGGGTGTGGAAGTTCTGGACAACGCAACCGCGATCCTCGGCGAGGACAGCGAACCGCAGCCGGATTCCGCTTTGAGGATTCTGGAAACTCACGGTGGACAGAGCGAAATCGACGACGATGAGTACCTCATCGGCGCGCCGGAACTGGTCGTCGAGGTCGCGTCGAGCAGCGCCTCTTACGACCTGCATTCGAAACTTCGCGATTACGAGCGATACGGCGTGAAGGAATACGTCGTGGTCGTCGTCCGCCAGAAGGCGGTTCGCTGGTTCGTGCACGACGGCCAGAAGTTCATCGAACGCGCGGCCGATACGGACGGGCTGTTCCGCTCCACGATCTTCGGCGGTCTTTGGCTCGATCCGACGGCGCTGTTCGCTCGCGACCTCAAGCGGCTGCGGGACGTCGTCGAGTCGGGGCTTGCGTCGCCCGAGCACGCCGACACGGTGAAACGGCTCGTAGCGGCTGCCGCCAGCACCTGAACCGCGCGCCAGTGCGATGACACTTCCTTCCGATGCCAACACGGCGCGCTCCTCTCCGAAGACTCCGAGTCGCGACCCAGGATGGGTGTGCCGCGACGCATCCTTCCGGGGTCGCGGCTAAACGTCCAGCCCGCCGAACTGCCGCACCGCTTCGTAAACCACCGTGTTCACCGTGCTGGCCAGGTTCAGGCTGCGGACTTCGGGGCGCATCGGCAGCTTGAGGTTGCGTTGCGGGTCTTCGTCGAGAATCGCGGCGGGCAGGCCGCGGGTTTCGCTGCCGAACAGCAGGACGTCCCCCGGACAAAACGCCGCGTCCCACACCACCCGCGTGGCCGTCTTCGTCAGGCACCATATCCGCGCGTCGGGCAGGCGCTGCCGGAATTCGTCCCAACTGCCGACGGCTTCATAGTCGAGCAGCGGCCAGTAATCCATTCCCGCGCGGCGAAGGTGCTTCTCGTCGAGCAGGAACCCCAGCGGCCGCACCAGCCACAGTTTGGCCCCCACTGCCACGCAGGTGCGGCCGATGTTCCCGGTGTTCTGCGGGATGTCCGGCTCGTGCAGCACGACGTGAAGCAGCGGTTCTGGCATGGCACGGCACCATATTTCGCGCGCGATTCGTAGTGCGAAATTCATTTCGCACGCAGCTCGCCCCCCGCACGGTACACGATCCCCTGCGACACTTCACGCGCGAAGCACTTTGCGGGGCAAGTCTTTACGATCATTTCCCCAAGTTGCCGTTCACATTCTGCCGATTGTGATGATGAGATCGATTCTCCCGATTCTTTGTGAATTGACCTCGAATTCGGTTGTACGGAATTTGCGAGTGATCCGGAAGCCGACCAATCCGCAGATCGTGAGGACAGACTCTTGCAGACACCGCCCGCCCGCCGCGTCCGCCCTGGCCGGACAACTGCTCTGATCCTGGGACTGCTCACCGCAGGTTTCGGGGCGTTCGCTGTCCATTCCGTCGTAGCGCCCTTCCTCGGCACTCCCGCGCACGTTCGCGGGGCCGACGACTGGAGTACGGCCCCGGTCAACCTCAGCGACCCGTTTCAGTCCCACGACGACGGCACTTTGGGGCCGTCCGAAAGTCGTAGCAGAATTCGTGAGAATTCTGGAGTGCGAAAAATGGACGGCAGAATTCTTACGAATTCTGCTACCACGGGGGGCGAAGTCGAACGGCCGTTCTTCGACAAGCAGCCTGTGCGGCAGCCTGCGCCGGCCAAGCGTCTGCCGCAACGCCCGTGGATCGGCGCGGCCCGGCCCGCGATGCATCCGGCAATGGCGCGGAAAACCACTTCCGTGGCGGACGCTGCCAGCGTCCGCGCGAATCCTGGCGGCTTCCGTCAAGTCACTTCGGCCAGCAGTCACACTCAAAGTCCCGCGCAACAGCCGGCACAGTCGACGCACGGCGAACTGAAGATCACGAAGACCAGCTACGCGGCCAACGCCGAAAAGCAGCGCAACGTGCGGCTGACGTTCTTCAATTCCGACTGGGGGACGATTCTGAAGAAGGTCGCCGAGGCGGCCGGCGTGACGCTGGTGATGCAGGAAGTCCCCCCGGGCCGCTTCAGCCGTTACGACCGCCAGGACTACTCGCTGACCGAGGCGATTCGCGTCCTCAACCGCGAGCTCGAACCGAAGGGCTTCCGCCTGGTGGAAAAGGGGAACGGCAAATTCCTCGACGTGCTGTTTCTCCGCTCGGCCCGCGCCGAATACCACCGGCCGCAGTTGCCGAACCAGCGGCCGAAGGCGCGGAATCCGTATGCCCGCTCGAACGACGGCTTCGAGCCGGTGAAGCGAATCCAGCGGAGCGTGCACACGATCTCCGCGCGAGATTCCAGGGATTTTGGAAAATCCCTGGAATCTGGCCGCGACTCGCGAATTCAAACGGCGGCCCATTCGGCCCCCCAAAGAAGCCGCGCCTTTCCGCCGCTGCACGCCGTCGAAGACACCGTCGTGCGGGTCGTCGCCACGCGGAGCCGCCCGGCGCTGGAGATCGCCCGTGCGATCTACGCGCCGCTGAAATCGCGGTCGAAGCGGCTCTATTGGGGCCCGTCCGGCATGCCGGCGTTTGAGGTCTATCCACCGGAAACGCCCCGTCGACAGGGACCCGTGCGGCAGGTCGCCGGCAGCGTGAAGCACCCGCTGTACACGATCGGCATCGATTCCCGCCGCGACGAGCTGACCGTCAAAGCCACGAAATCGCAATGCCGCGACGTCGTGGAGCTGATCAACTACCTCGACGCCGTCGAAGTCAAACGGGGCGAGACGCTGAAGGTCGTGGCCACGAAGACGAACCCCGCGTTGATCGCTAAGGTCCTGCGGCCGCAACTCGACTTCCTAGCCCAGGCCGCCGCCGCGCAACCGAAGCAGGACGAGCAGCCGCCGCAGGTCGGAAAGCAGCAACCCCTGCGGCCCGGCGAGTTCGTGTTCCCCCCGATCCGCGGGCGGGTCATCATTCGCGAGGTGGGGGGGCAACTGGTCATCACGGGCAACCAGGAAGACGTCGAGGCGGTGATGCAGATCATCCGCCAGCTCGACATCCAGGGGCTGCTGACGGCCCCCAGCATCAAGGTTCACATGCTGCGGCACGTCAACTCGCAGGCACTGGCCGACCTGCTGAGCAACGTTTACCGGCAGTTGACGACGCTCCGCACGGGGCAGTTGACGACGACCCAGCAGGCGGGGACCGTCGCCTTCATTCCGGTCATTCGGCCCAATGCGCTGATGATCATCTCCTCGAAGGCGGAACTCCCAAAGATCGAGGAGCTCATCAACGAGCATCTCGACCGCCCCGTCGATCCGGAGAAGGAATACCGCGTCTTCCACCTCAAGACCGCGATCGCCTCGCAGATCGTCGCGAACCTCGATGCCTTCTTCCGCGGCGCCGCCGCACCGACGACCGGAGCGCCGGCGGCGCCCGGAGCAGCCGCCGCCGCGACGGGGCTCGCGACCCGCGTACGGTTGATCGCCGACGTGCGGACCAACACCGTCATCGTCGAAGCCGCCCCCAACGACATGAAGGTCGTGGCGAACCTGATCGAACGGCTCGACCGCGACGCCCCCGGCTCGGTCAGCCGCGTGCGGATCTTCCGGCTGAAAAACGCCGTCGCCGGCGAGCTGGCGACGCTGCTGAACAACGCGATCCAGAGCGTGCTGAACCCGGCCCCGCAGCCGACGACGACAGGAGTCGGCGTGGGAGTCGGCGTCGGCGCGGCCGGGGGGCAGAACGCGCAACTGCTGCGGGAGGTGAAGTCGTCGATTCTGGAATTCATGGTCGATGAATCCGGCCGCAAACGGCTGGTGCGATCGGGAATTCTGGCCGACATCCGCGTGACGGCCGACCCGCGGATCAACGCGGTGGTCGTCGCCGCGCCGGAGATGAGCATGCCGCTGATGGCCGCCCTCATCGAGCAGCTCGACGCTACGTCGGCGCTGGTGGCGGAGATCAAGGTGTTCACGCTGGCCAACGGCGACGCGACGTCGATGCTGACGCTGCTGCAGGCGCTGTTCCCGGCGCAGCAGCCCGGGGCCGCCGCCCAGGGGCAGCTCGGCATTCAGGTCTCGACCGCCGACGACGCCAGCAGCGGGCTGATCCCGCTGCGGTTCTCGGTCGACGCTCGCACGAACAGCATCATCGCCATCGGCGGGGCCGGGGCGCTGAACCTGGTGCAGGCCGTCATCTTCCGCCTCGACGAGCGCGACAGCCGCCAGCGGCAGACGACGGTGGTCAAGCTCAAGAACGCGCCGGTGACGGAAGTCGCCAACGCGATCAACCAGTTCCTGACCAACCAGCGGAACCTGTACCAGATCGACCCCAACATCATCACCAACCTGGAGATTCTGGAGCGGGAAATCATCGTCGTCCCCGAACCGGTCAGCAACAGCCTGCTGCTCAGCTCGACGCCGCGGTTCTACGAGGAAATCAAACGCATCGTCCAGAAGCTCGACGCGGCCCCGCCGCAGGTGGTCATTCAGGCGCTGATCGTGGAGGTGACGCTGGACAATACGGATGAGTTCGGGGTGGAATTGGGGTTCCAGGACCGGTTGCTGTTCGACCGCGGCCTGCTCAGCGACATTCAGACGCTGGACACGACGACGCAGAACGCCAGCGGTGTCTCGACGACGAGCCAGGAGATCATCGCGTCGTCACGAACTCCGGGCTTCAACTTCGCCGGGCAGCCGCTCGGTGCCAACACGGCCATCAACCCGTCGCGGGTCGGCACGCAGGGATTCAACAACTTCTCGCTGGGCCGCGTGAGCGGTGACCTGGGTTTCGGCGGGCTGGTGCTCTCGGCCCAGTCATCCTCGATCAGCGTCCTGCTGCGTGCGCTGGCGGCGAAGCGGACTGTGCACATCCTGTCGCGCCCGCAGGTGACGGCGCTCGACAATCAGCTTGCGCAGATCAACGTCGGGCAACAGGTCCCGCGGACCGGGAGTGTGAACGTGACGGCCATCGGCTCGGCTCAACCGAACGTCGCTGATACGGCGGTCGGAATCGGGTTGACTGTCACTCCGCGAATCCGCGACGACGGATCGGTTGTGATGAACGTCTTCGCGCGAAGCACGTCGCTGTCGGGCCAGGGCGCTCCCATCTTTTTCGACGCCACGAACAACAATGTCATCGAGTCGCCGATCATCAACGACACGTCCATTCAGACGACGGTGGCGATTCCCAGCGGGCAGACGATCATCCTCGGCGGTTTGATCACCAAGAACGACGATACGATCGAGCGCAAAGTGCCCTGGCTGGGCGACCTGCCGATCTTGAAGTACGCCTTTCGCTACGACTCGACGTCCACCCGCCGCACCGAACTGCTCGTGTTCCTCACCCCCCGGATCGTGCGGGACGACGCCGACTCGGAGATCATCAAGCAGATCGAATCGGAGCGGATGCACTTCATCGAAGCGGACGCCGAGAAGCTGCACGGCCCGCTGTATTCAACCCCGGCGGCCCAGCGCGGCGGCGGGATGCCGACGCCGGTCTCCGCGCGACGCCGCGACGGTCGCGTCGAATACGCGGGTTATGAAAGTGGTTCGTCAGTCACCGGGATCGCGACGCCTTCGCGCAAGAACGGAAGTGGGTTCCTGATCGAAACCAATAAGGGGAGCGAGAAGACGGACTCGTCGGACTCCTACCGCAAGAAGAAGGGTGGCTTCTGGTCCTTCAACTGGTGGAAGTAGCCCGGATTGCCCATGAAATTCGGTGAAAAGCAGCATGGAAATCAGCCGCAGGGCGCTAGCCCCCGGTGTGACGTGTGACTCGCGGGAACCGGGGGCGAGCGCCCTGCGGCTTATGAATATCCGCGATAGCAAATGTGACAACGAACTCCGACCAGAGGTGAGGAGCGACGCATGATGAGCCTCGTCAAGACCGCAGCGATTCTTGCTGTCGCCGGCGTCGGCTGTAGCGGCCCCAACGCCTTCACGTTGTCGGGCCTTGGCGAACGCTTCAAGCAGAGCCTTGGTATGGCCGAGCCGCCCGGCCGGTCGATTCAGCGGATCGACGCCATCTGGAAGCCCGCCAAGGGGCACGACATGAAGGGCATGCCCTGCCGCGGGGCCGCGGGGCAGATTCTGTTCTTCGCCCCAGGCGGTGAAGCGCCAGTCAAGCTGGCCGGCGAAGGCAAGGTCGTCGTCTACGTTTTCGACAATCTCGGGAAGCCCGAAGAGCAGGCCAAACCGATTCACAAATTCATGTTCGACATCGGCGCGTGGAACCGTCACCTGCAGGTCGGCGGCCAACTGGGGCCCACATACCATGTCTTCATCCCCTATACCCGCAAGGTCGTCACTGCCGCGCAAATGTCGATCAGCGTGCGGCTGATTCCCGCGCGCGGACACGCTGCGTCGTCCGACATCATCTCCGTCGCGCTGCCTGGGCCGAACCCCGCGGCTAAGACGAAGCTGCATGTCGTCTCCGAACCTTCGCGCAAAAAGGTCAACGTCTCGACGTTCCGACCCGACAAATATCTGAACGGTCAGTCGGCCCCGGCCGCGCCGACGGCGGATGAAACCGACAGCGGCTCACAGCTGCGCAGCTCGGCCGAATTCCACGACTTCGACCTCAACCGCAAAACGCAGGTCCGCAGCCTGGGACCGATGCGTCAGATCCCGCCGGCAGAGACGATGTCGCAGGATGAGTTGAGAGCAAAGCAGAACGAGCAGTTGGAGAAGCTGCTGGCCGCCTTCCCGAAACATCCGGCCGGGCGGGCGCAAGTCAACGCCAACCACGCCGACCGACGCAACACGGCCGCCGCTCCGCAGCAGAGCTTCCGGTTGACGCCCGCCCCGGGCGCCGCGCCAAGCCGCCGAGTCGTGAACGCCTTGCATAATCGCGCTGCCGACGCACCACACCCGCTAGGCGACGCCCCGGCCGCCACGCGGCACCCCCTGCTGGACGAACCGGCCACGGGGCCGCAGAATTGAGGCGAAGGCGGAAAGCGGAAGGCGGAGGGCGGAAGGCGGAAAACGCCGGGTGGCCGGGGCTGGACCGCAGGGAAGCCCCGGTGCCGCCGACCGCCGGGGCTTCGCTTCGCTCCAGCCCCGGGCACCCAATCGTGATTTTCTTGCACAGTCGGTTGTTTCCATGCCAATCATCCGCATCGGCAACGCGGCGGGGTTCTGGGGGGACGCTCTCGGTGCGCCGCGGCGGCTCGTGGAGGCGGCCGGCGGAAGTAGGTCCGCGTCGGCCCGACCGGACCTCGATGCACCAAGCCGCTCTATTGGGAGCATCCCGTCCGCCGAGGTCCGGACGTGCCGTCCGGACCTACTGCCAGGGCTGGACTACCTCACGCTGGAGTACCTCGCCGAGCTGACGATGTCGATCCTCGCGCATCTGAAGTCGCGGGATGCGGAGGCGGGGTTCGTGACCGATTTCCCGACCGTTGTGCGGGATTTGTTGTCATCTACGACGGCCTTGGAAGGGCGTCCTGCGAGAATTGTCACCAACGCCGGTGGGATGAATCCGGACGCTTGCTGTCGGGCGGTGTCGCGGATTCTGTCGGAACACGGCCTCGCGGACTGCACCGTTGCCGCCGTCAGCGGTGACGACCTGCTGCCGACGTTCGACGACCTGCTCGCCGCCGGTGAGGAGTTCCGCAACCTCGAAACCGGCGAGCCGCTCGGCGAGCTGCGGCAGCGGATGGTCTGCGCGAACGCGTACCTCGGGGCGGCGGGCATCGTCGACGCGCTGCGGGCCGGGGCGGAGATCGTCGTCACCGGCCGCGTCGCCGATGCGTCGCTGACGGTCGGGCCGGCGATTCACGAGTTCGGCTGGGAATTCAACGACTGGGACCGGCTCGCCGCCGCGAGCGTGGCCGGGCATCTCATCGAATGCGGGGCGCAGGTCACCGGCGGGATGTATTCCGACTGGACGCCCGCGATCCCGCTGGACGACGTCGGTTATCCGATCGCGGAGATGGCGGAATCGGGCGAGACGGTCATCACGAAACCCCCCGGCACCGGCGGCGCGGTGACGGTGGGAACGGTCTCCGAGCAGCTCGTCTATGAAATCGGCGACCCGGCCCATTACCTCACGCCCGACGTCGACGCCGATTTCACGCACGTCACGCTCGCCGACGACGGCCCCGATCGCGTGCGCGTTGCCGGCGCGACGGGGAACCCGGCTCCCGAACGATACAAGGTCTCGCTGGCGTATCGCGACGGCTACATGGTTTCCGGCACGCTGGTCGTCGCCGGGCCGAACGCCGTCGAGAAGGCCCGCGCCTGCGGGGAGATCATCCGTCGCCGGGCTCAGCGGGCCGGATGTGAGCCGCAGCGGATGAACGTGGAATTGCTGGGGGCCGGGGTCGTTGTTCCGGGGACGGCCCCGTGGCGGACGCTGCCAGCGTCCGAACCGAAGCTGGCAGCTTCGGCCACGTTGGGCGACACGCCGGAGATCGTGCTGCGGGTCGCGGCGCACGATCCGTCCAAGGAGAAACTGGAACGCTTCAATCGCGAGTTCGCCCCGCTGGTCACGTCCGGCCCGCCGGGGGTGACGGGCTACACCGGCCCGCGGCAGAAACCGTACCCCGTGCTGGCCTACTGGCCGACGACGATCGCCCGCGACCGCGTTTCGCCGCGGGTCGTCGTGAAGACGGCGAAGGAGTGGACGGCATGAGCGACACCATCCGGCTGGGAGACATCGCCCACGCCCGCTCCGGCGACAAGGGAAACCATGCCAACATCGGCGTGATCGCTTACACCGATGCGGGATACGAGTTCCTGTCGCGGGAACTGACGGCCGACCGCGTCGCCGATTACTTCGCCGCGTTGCAACCGACGAACGTCGTGCGATACGAGCTGCCGGGCATCCGGGCGTTCAACTTCCTGCTGTACGACGCACTGGCCGGCGGCGCGAGCCGGTCGCTGCGGACCGACAGCCAGGGGAAGACGCTGGGGCCGGCGATTCTGCAGATGGAACTGGCGGGCGGAATGACGAATGACGAAAGCCGAATGTCGAATCAATGACGAAGCTCCGCTGGAGCTCAAACGTCAGTTTGCCCGCGGGACATTCCGTACTACAAAGGCACCGAAGTTTTGTTTGCTGCGCAGATTTCAGAGACGGCGAGCAGTCTGAATTGGGCTGGTGGAAAGATCGATCACGGAAGAGGCGGGTTATAGATTTGCGGGTGAAAAATTCTCTTTCACAGCACGAAATCCCAAATGGAGCCCATCGGACGATCAGATGACAGCTGACAGGACCAATTTTTACCCGCAAATTTATAACCCGCCGTCATTCGTCATTCTTTCGTCATTTGCCCGAGAATCGCCTCCGCCGCCAGTTCGTGCGCCCGTTCGTTGGGATGGGCGTCGAAGCGGTTGACGGTCAGTCCTTCCTCCACGTGCGGGGTCAACACCGGGTCGAGGTCGAGCACGGGGATGTCGTGCGACTGGCAGAACGAAACGACCTTCCCGTGCACCGGCCGGAATTCGTAGTCCGGCCCCAGACTGTGCAGGAAGGGGAAGACGACGACGCGGAAATCGGTCCCCTTCCGCCGACACATCTCGCGGACGGCCAGCAGCTTCCGCCGCATGCGTTCCCACGGTCGGCCGTCGTAGAACTCGCGGACGAACGAGTAATAGCTCTTCACCGCCGGCTGCGTGTACTGCTTGTAGCGGAAGTAAACGAAGTTGAAAAAGTACGTGTCGCGAAACAGAAAGAACCGCGGCGAGAGGTCCCCCAGGCCGGTGTAGAACGCGTTCGGGTCGGGGGCGAACGTCTCGATGTCGTTGAGGCACATCACGTAGACGACGGTGTCGACCCGCGGCCCCTCGGCGAACAGCTTCTTCAACACCGCCTCGACCCAGAACAGGTCGGTCCCCGCGTCGGCGAGGTTGGAGACGACGAACCGGCCGGGCGATCTCGATTCCAGTTCCGCCCGCACGCGATTGCTGAAGCGGTCCCTCACGTCCGGCACGCCGTGGCCGAACGTGAAGCTGTCTCCCAGGAAGCAGATGTGCCGTTTGTCGTTCGGCACGCTTCGGGGGAACTCGCGGTCGTCGCGGTATTTCAGGCCGCGGCCGTCGGAGAACGTCAACAGCTTCTGGTCCGGCTCGACGTGCAGCGTGAACCATTTTTTGGAGACGTTCGTCATGTTGAACGAATCGGACCGGTCGTAGACCGTCGCGAAGTAGAGTTCGACGAGCGTCAGCAGGAACAACAGCATCCACACCGACAGCCCGGCATGCGCCAGCCACCGCAGTTTTGGGCGGGACTTCCACCGCCGGCGGAGCTTCAACAGCACCACCAATGCGACGACGCCGACGGCGAGCCAGACGCCCATGCCGAGGAGGTAGTCGATGGAGAGGTGGCGAAAAGTCATTGACGAGCTTCCGGGGTCGGGTGTGGAAAATTCAAAGTTGCGGCGGTTACGTTTTCCGGCGGCTCCTCGACGATTCGCCGCAACTTTGAGTTTTCCACACCCGACCCCTTCCGAGTATCACTCCGGTCACAGCAATGATTAACGACGCCAGGCAGATGACAACTCCGATTGTCTGCGACCGCGGATGATAGCTCCAGACCACGGTGTGTTTTCCCGCCGGAACGGCGACGCCGCGGTACATGCCGTTGATGGTCTGCGATTCAGCGGGGTCGCCGTTGATCGTTACCTTCCAGCCGGGAAAGTCGAGATCGGTGAGGACCAGCGTGCCGCCGGCGTTCGACGAGACATCGGCAACGACGCGATTCGCGCGGTACTCGCGGATGTTGGCGGTCTTGTCGGCGGCGGGTTTCAGCCACGAGAGCCGTCCGCGGCTGCCTTTCAGTTCATACAAATACAGCGGCTCGCGCCTCGCCCAGGCGCGGTTGAGCAGCGGGTCGGTGCCGGCCCAGGCGCGGGTCACCGGCCAGTCGGAGTTTTCCAGCGGCTCGAAGCTCAGGACGTGCGTCACACCGGCGCGGCGGAGCCACGCGATCTGGGCCGGGGTGATATCCTTTCCGAGCGGGGCCGGCTGCGGAATTGTCAACTTCGGGTCGAAATACGCCGAGGGGCTGAGGCCGAGGTACGTCGGCGTCGACGCGACCCCCAACAGCGTGGGCGTGTTCGCGCCGCGGCTGAAGAGGCGCGGCGGTTGCTTCGACTTCAAGAGCAGTCGGCGGATGGGGCTTTTGTCGCGGTCGAGAATGGGCGGGTGCTCGACGAGGAACGTGTTCCCCTCGCGGACCGTGCGCCCGACCCACCACAGATCGGCGGCGATCAGCCCAAACACGACGGCGAAGAGGACAAGCCGGGTGGAACCACGTGCGTAATCGGCGAGCCGGTCCCACGAGGCGGCGGCGAGGACGGCGACGGCAAGCGTCGTCGCGATGCCGAAGCGACCCGGGCCTTCGAAGTAGCCGAAGCCGGGAAGGTGCCGCGTCACCGGAACGAGCCAACCGGTGCAGAGGACCGCGAAGACGATCGCGATTCCGCCCCACAGCAGCCAGCGCCGGTCGCGGAGCAGGCAGCCGGAACAGATTCCGAACAGAATCAGCGCGATCGACGCGAGGCCGAAGTAAAGATGCGCTTCAACCTTGTTCGTGCGGTCGAAACCTTCCGGCGTGATTTCGCGGAGCCGCTGGTCGATGTCACCGTTGTAGTAATGCCACGGGGCGACGGTTTGCAGGAGGTATTCCGGCGGCAGGTGCCCTTGCGCGGGGTGATAACCGTCGGCGACGACCGTCCGCTGGCTGTGCTGTTTGAGTTCCCACGTCGGGACGAGTTGAATTGCGGCGAGACCGAACGCGAGGACGACTGCGGCGGACACCGGCACGGCTGCGAGCGCGCCGTTTAGCCGCGACTCGGAGGCTTCGGAGAGGAGCGCTGCAGTTGGTGTACCGCCTTCAGGCGGCCCGCTGTGCGCACAACGTGCATTGCTCCCACAATGGGCCGCCTGAAGGCGGTACACCAACTCCGAGTCGCGGCTAAACGGTTGATTGGTCCGAGCGAACCACAACCGGCCCGGCACGTAGAGCGACGACAGCAACAGCGTGATGAACGCGATGTTGTAATGTCCCGCCAGCAACTGCATCGTCAGAGACAACGTGAGCGCAACGGCATATCGCAGTCTGCCCGTGGTGAGATTGCTTTCCGCCGCCCACAGCGCCGCGGGCAGCCACGCGCCGCCGATGATCGCCCATTCCAGGCCGATTCGCACGGGGAACCAGCCGTAGGTGTAGATCAACGCGGCGAGCAACGAGCCGGTCTGCGACACACCGATCCTCCGGGCGAACAGCCACGTGAAGACGAACGCCAGCACGTAATGCGACAACTGCACGGCGTTGTAAGCCGTGTTGACGTCGAGCTGCGAATACGCCAGCAGATGGAACGGATAGTACGCCCCCGTCTGGCTTTCGGCGATCACCGGATAACCGTGGCCGACGAGGTTGTTCCACAGCGGGAACTCGCCGGCCCGCAGCCGGTCGGCGTAGTACGTTTTCTGCGGGAAGTAGTAGGGATACAGATCGTTGCCGATCAGTCCGCCGCCCTGCCACAGGCCGTGCCAGAAGACGTAGGTCAGACCGACGGCCGTCGCGAGCACGCACACTGCCGCCAGCCAGGAGCCGCGTTGCTTCGGCGGTGATGCGGATTCAGTCATCGCGCGTGGAAGGGGTCGGGTGTCCAGAATTCAATTTTCCGGAAGTGTATTGTAGCCGGCATGCCGCGTTGACCGGAAAATTGAATTCTGGACACCCGACCCCAGCCCCCGGCAGCTACTTCGCCGGCTCCGTCACCGTCATTCGCGAATTGACGCGAATGTTCTCGGTGACTTCCAGCGCCCGGCCATTCGGCCACGTCACGCGGACCTTCTGCACGCGGTCGGCCTTGCCGAGACCGAACGTCAGCGGCAGTTCCACCTGGGAGATGTAACTGCGGGTCGGCATCACCTGCTGGCGGAGGACGGTCCGGTTCGGAAGGTACACCTCGACCCAGGCGCCGATCGCGTCGCGGTTGGAGTTCGTGCCGACGACCTTCACCCGCAGCCAGTTGTGGCCCAGGTCGGTATCGTTCCGCAGCAGCCGCGGGGGTTGGCCGTTGCCGGCGATCATCAGGTCGAGGTCCCCGTCGCCGTCGACGTCGGCGAAGGCGGCCCCGCGGCCGACCATCGGCTTCACGAATTCGCCCAATCGCTTGCGGAAGTCGTCGCGGTTGGCTTCCCACGCTTTCAGCCGTTTCGCGTAGGCGTCGCCGCTTTCGCCGACGTTCCGCAGTGGCCGTTCGGGTTCGGCGATCGGTACGAACTCGGTCGCGAAGCCGGGGCCGACGTTCCACAGCAATTGCGGCGGCTGCTCGTAGGACTGCCGCGACTGCACCTTCGTGATGTCGCGTTCGAGGTGCCCGTTGGCGGAGAACAGGTCGAGCCTTCCGTCGTTGTCGGCGTCGAAGAAGAGCACGCCGAACGTCAACTGCTGCCGCGTCACCGGGCCGACGCCGTTCGAGACGGCGTCGTCGGTGAAGAGCAACCGGTTGCCGTTCGAGACGTACATGGCCGACATTTCATTCGAGAAGTTGCCGATGGCGATGCCGAATTCGTCGCTGTTGCGGAAGCGGGCGATGTCGATGCCCATCGCTCCGCGGGCGTTCCCCTGCGGGTCGAACGCGACGCTGGCCTGCTCGCCGAGTTCCTGGAAAGTGCCGTCGCGGCGGTTGCGGAACAGGAAGTTCTGCACGGTGTCGTTGGCGACGACGACGTCGATCCAGCCGTCGCGGTCGAGGTCGGCGAAGCAGACACCGAGCGCCTTGGCCAGCGGCTTCCCCTTGCGGTCGCGTATATAAATGCCGGCCTTCTCGGAGACGTCGCTGAAGCGGCCGCCGCCGTCGTTGTGATACAGCGTGCAGAACGAGCCGGCGAACTTCTTCGGGTCGCCGTAGGCACGGGTCATGCCGTCGAGGGTGGCGGGCTGGCGCAGATCCAGTTCGCGGTCCCACTGCAGGTAGTTGCAGACGAACAGATCGAGCCGGCCGTCGTTGTCGTAGTCGAAGAACCCGGCGCTGGTCGCCCAGTCGTTCATGCGTCCCGCGACGCCGGCCTGGGCGGTGACGTCTTGAAACTTGCCGTTTCCGAGGTTGCGAAACAGCCGGCAGCCCCCCAGCGCCGTGATGTAAACGTCGGGCCGGCCGTCGTTGTCGAAGTCGCCGACCGCGACGCCCATTCCGTAGAGGGAAACGTCCAGCCCGGAGCCGGCCGTGACGTCTTTGAAGTTCCCCTTGCCGTCGTTCTGATACAACGCGAGCGTGGCCGGCTTCCCCTCGCGCCGGTCGTGGTCCCAGCGTTTCGAGTTGACCAGCAGCAGGTCGGGGTCGCCGTCGCCATCGTAGTCAAAGAACGCGACGCCGCCGCCCATCGTTTCGGGGAGCAGTTTCTCGCCGGCGGCGCCGTTTTCATGCACGAACGTGACGCCGGCAGACTTCGTGACGTCGGTGAACCGCAGCTTCGGCACTGTCACCGGCGGCTGCTCTCGCTTCTCGGCCCGGCCGGTGATCGTTTCTCGTTCGTCCGGAACGGCGGCTTCCGGCCACGTGAAATACACCACCAGCCCGACCGCGCCCAGCGAGCAGATCACGATCAGTGACCAGAACAGCGCCTTCGTGATGACGGTGTCGTCGCGGAGTTCTTCCTCTTCCAGCGGCGCGTCGGGTTCGTGGGTTTTGATGTCGGACATGATGAGCGGTGAGTCGTGGAGAATGAATGTGGTGCGAAATGTATTTCGCACGCAACGTCGCTCGTGCGAAATGAATTTCGCACTACGGCGGCTGCAACCGCGGGTCGGGTTCCCACCACGCTTTCGGCAGCCGCGGTGCGTGGGGGCGGTGCAGCCAGTTGATGACGGGTTCGTCGGCCTGGTGGTCGGCCTGCGGATACGGCTGCCGCTTCAGCGGCCGAACGTTCGCCGCGGGGAGGCCGAACGCCGCGATGTGCTCCGCCAGCGGGCGTTCGATGCGGGCCAGCGCGATCGCTTCGCTGCCGTCGTCGTCGTCCCGTTTGAAACTCTGATGCAGCCTGCGGTGTTTCTCGGCGTTCTGCTCGTCTCCGAGCAGGCCGTAGATCAACGCCAGGTTGAAACAGGCCGGGGCGTTTTCCGAATCGAGTGCCAGCGTTTTCTGGAACTGCGCCGCGGCTTCGTTGAGCAGCTTGTGCCGCTCCGCCTTCTGAGCGTCGGTGCGGAACCGCTTCGCGCGGTCGAGCAGCGTCCGGCCGAGCAGGTTGATGATCTCATAGTCCTTGCTGAAGTCGAACCCGCGTTCCCGGCGGGCGGCGGTGTCGTCTTCCAGAATGCTGCGGAGGTTCGTCTCCGCCTTTTCCAGATGCCCCTGTTGCCGCAGGACGACCGCCCGCAGCCACGCGACCGTCCACGGCGGGGGGGCGGGGTCTTTGTGGGCGGCGGCCCGGTTGATCGCGTCGACCGCTTCGTCGAGTTGCCCCCTTCCGGCTTCGTCGAGCAGCACGCGGGCGAGATTCAGCGGGCCGTCAAACCGGCCCAGCTTTTCGACCTCGCGAAAGGCCGCCGCCGCCTGCTTCAGCTCGGCGCTGCGTTTCCCTTTCTTCTTGAGGAACAGCCCGATGCCGTAGTCGTTCCACCGCTGCCACGCCGGAATCTTCGGCGTGACGTTGGTCACCGACTGCGGGCCGCCCTTCACGGGGAACGTCACGCTGTCTTCGGCGATCGTCACGATCGGCAGGGAATTCTCGTAACGCTTCCCTCTTATGTAACCCCGCAGCGGGTTGTCCCGGTCGGTGAGATTGTTGGCGACCATCTGCAGGTACTCGCGGTCGAACTTGCGGTATTGCAGTTTCACGGTCACTGTCAGCGGTTGCGTGCGATTCTTCGGCGCGCGGAACGCGTAATGCACCGTGTGGCCGGCGCCGGGGGGAATCTGCCGGGCGTACAGCGGGACGAAGATGTCCTGCGCGTTGCGGCGGTTGATGCGGTTGCCCTGCCGGTCGAGCATGAAAACGTTGATGAAATGCGACGCGGGGTCGACCTGCGTCTTCTCGTCGATTCCGCCGCTGCGTCCGACGACGGCGTCGCCGGATTTCACGGTCACGTCGAGCCAGACCTCGTTCGAGTCGACGGTCCCCTGCGTGAACAGGTGCCCGACCCTCAGCGTGCGGACGACGGTTTCCAGCAGGTAGTTCTTCCCAGGCTCCAGCGTCGGCACCTGTGGCCGCAGCGGTGCGTGCAGCTTTCCTGTGATTTCGCCCCCTTCCTTCACGCCGAAGATGTCGACGCGGAGCGAACCCTTGAGGAACTCCGCGTGGGCTTTGATTGCTTCCGGCCGGTTCTTCAGCCACGCGACGCCGGTGTTCGCGCCGAGGAACAGGTGGTTGTGAATCGACCGCTTCCCGCTGTTGTCGAAATCGGCGGCGGCGAAGTCGTTCGACTCCTGCAGCGGCATGTGGCAGCCGTTGCAGTTTTTCTGGGCCTGCGGCGGATAGTAGAAGCTCCGCGCCCCGTGCCCGGAGACGCCGGAGAGCAGGAAGCTGTCGTAATGGTTCTGCCCGCGGATGAAGCCCTTGTACTTCGTCAGCTCGGTCGGCAGGTTCACCTTGTGGCAGGTGGAACAGAACTCGGCGGTCTTGTGGAACGGCTTGAGGAACGTCTTCTTGTGAAACGCCGGCTTGGCCTTCACGAGCTGGTTGTTGATCCACTGCAGCACGCTGTTGCCGCTGTAGGCGAACGGGTAGTGCATCGGCTCTTCGATCGTGTAGTCGGCGTTGCCCCGCGTGCTGTTGATGTTCGTGATCGCGTGGCAGGTCGTGCAGGTGATGCCGGCCTGCGCGGTGTCGTGCTTCACATCGTCGAACTGCGGGTCGTCGAACGCGCCGCTGAAGAACGGCACCGGGTCGTGGCAGCCGGCGCACCAACGAGAGGACTTCACGTTGCCGTCCTTGAGCATCGACACGTGCCGCGTCTCCCGCACCGAGGCGAGATACGCCGGGTTGTTGAACGAGCTGAAGTGGTGGGCGCTGCTTTCCCAGCCGGCGTGGGCGTCGGCGTGGCATTTTTTGCAGTACTGGTCCATCATCAGGGTGTTGGCGGGAATGAACTTTCCGGTGGACGTGCGGGCCAGCGAGGGTTCGAAGTACTTCACGCCGTCTTTGGAACCGATGACGTTCCACGTTCGCGGGTCCTGATAGCTCAGCCAGACCATGCCGCCGGCGATGACGCCGACGGAGGCGAGATAACCGAAGCCGATCCGCCACTTGATCGGCGGTCCCGCCAGTCGATGCAGCCAATACAGCCACGCGCCGACGAGCGGGAAGCCGACGTGCAGCCAGTAGATCGTGGATCGCGCCGCGGGGGATTTCAGATCGAACAGGCCTTCCAGCCGCACGAGCAGGAGGCCGGTGACGAGCACGACCAGCGTGGCCGCGAAGAGGGCGTAGCCGACCCGCACGGCCCGGCGGTTCTTGCGTTTCCGCGTGCGGAGCATGTGCAGGATCGCAAACACCAGCACCGGTGCAATCAGCACGAGTCCCAGCACGAGGTGGGCGAGGAACATCCACATGTAGAACTGGTCTTCGTAGGTGCGTTCATTCCACCAGCTCAGGAACGTCACCCCGGCCAGATACGCCGAGTTCGCCCCCAGCACGGCCAGCAGCGCGAACACGAAGTACAGCAGTTTCCGCAGGCCCGGACCGACAGCCGGGATGTATTTCGGGCGCACGCGTTCCGGCTTCTGGGCCGGAGTTTCCGGCGTGGACATGGATCGGCTCCGTCTGAAGTGTCCTGTCGGACGGATTGGCAATCCGTCCTACGGGAAGGGGGACGTGGAGCAACGGCCGCGCGTTCACGGCGAGCCGGGAGCGTCAGCGACCGGAGGTGCTCCCACAGACCGGAGTAGGACGGATCGACGATCCGTCCTACGTCAGACGGACGGCCGTGGAGGACGATCGATGCGGCGGGGGTATCCCGTCGGCGCGTGCGGCGCTTCGCTCGCGCTGAAGCGGCACGAAGCCGGCGGAACCTCTTCCGCCGCCGCAACGACGGCTGAGAGCACATTGTCGGTCCGCGGCGGCGTCGTCACCGGAATCGACCGCGGCGGCTGTTCCGGGGCATTCCGGCAACCCGGACCGTGGCAGGGGGGGCGGTGGCGGTTCGTATTCGGAATGGCCGGCGATTCGTCGACCTCGCGTGGGCTGAAGTCCACGCTACGCTGCCGGGTGTGTCCCGAATAGAGGTAATCGCCGCAACTGGCCGTCGCCGTGGAAGCCGCCGACAATCCCGCAGCGCAGACCGCAACCGCGGCAAACAGCCGGAACGAGCACGAGCGGAAAACGGGCATGCGATACAACGACGAGAGAGCGCGAAAAACCGGACAGTCTGGGACTTCCTACGGATTCCGACCCGAAACCGTTGGAAGGGAAACCAATTCACTATAAGTCGCCGCGGGCCGGATCGTCAATCAGATTTGAACGCACTCGCGGCCGGGCCGGCATTCGCCATCACATCCCTGTTGAAATCCGACGGCTGTTCGAGGACGATACGCAGCGGAATCGCCTCCAGACCGCCGGAGCCGTCACGCAGCTTCGGTCTGTTCAATCCCCACGATCAGGAGCGCACCCCCATGTCCGACGACCGGCAAACGGATTACCAGTATCCCGGCTCACTGAAACTCTGCGTCGCGGTCTTTTACCTCGAGAACTACCACAGGGGGGATGACCAGGGGACGATCGCCAAGGCCAACAACATGCTGGCCGACCACAACGTCACCTTGGACGTCTGGCCGGAAAACGGAAGGAAGCTCTCGACCAATTCCATCGCGTTCAAGAAGTCGCTGGTGGAGGAATCGGACTACGTGCCGCTGCGAAAGCAAATCAACGAAATCCTGTCGAAGCATTATCACGGTTCGGTCAAACCGCTCCCGGCGCTGTACTGCCAGTTCCAGCACAGCGGCCACGGCATCACGACCTACCGGGACCAGGGGCGGGTGCCAATGGTGCTCATTTCGCAGGCGCTCAACAACGACAAGGTGACGCTGCTGCACGAAATGGGGCATGCCGTGCCGAAAATCGGAAAAGGGCACGAACACGACGACCCGGACCCGAAGAACCGCAACTTCATGCACGAAGCCGAGCCGCGGACGACGATCTACAAATGGCAGGTCGAGGCGTTCGGCGGGGCGTGGTTCGCAGTGGGGAAGTGATCTCGCGATGCAGCTTGCCCTGTTCTCCATCAGCTATTCCGGTACCTGGGGACAGGCGACGCTGGAGTTGCCGGAGTTCATTCGCAACGCGGCCGCGCTGGATGCATGCGCGGCGGCCGGGGACCCTCTGGGTGCATCCGGGGCCGCCGCTTGTCGCGATCTTCGTCACTTCCCTGCCGGACCCTTCCACGTCGCCGTGCCGAAGGCGTCGTACAGATTCTTGAAGGGGGGTTTCTTGCGGGCGAAGTACCACAGTCGAAAGCTGCCGTCTTTCATCCGCATGATCGTGCCCGACGAAACGTAGTTCGACTCCCACGCCCGTTTCGGGTTCGCTTTGAACACCGGATTCCGCGGGTGTTTGTGCCAGGTGAGGCCGTCTTCGCTGGCGGCGAATCCGATGCCGGTCGTCAAGCGGTCGGCCGAGGCGTAGCTGGTGTACCACATCAGATAGACGCCATCGACCTTGAGGACTTTGGCGTAGTTGAACACGTAGTGTTCCCACTTCTGGGTCTTTTCGATCGCGGGTTTCTTGTCGACCGTCCACTTGAACCCGTCTTTGCTTCGGGCGTGCCGAACGACCCAGGGATACCGGCCGGGTTCGGAATACCACATGCGATACTCCCCGCCGTCTTTGATGACCACCGGGCAATACGCTCGGGTGATGAGGTCGTCGGAGAACTTCGACCAGTGAATGCCGTCGTCGCTGGTGGCATGCTGCACGGCGTGAGGCCGACCGCCTCCCCCCAGCGTCGCCGAGCAGAACCACATGCGGTACTTGCCGTTGTCTTTGATCAGCGTGCCGTCGGCGTTCGAAAGCACGGTCGGAGTGAGGAAGGAGCGTCTGGCGTCTTTCAGTTCGGCGACGGGTTTGGGGTGCCTGTTGAAATCTTTGCCGTCTTTGCTCGTGGCCAGCCCCAGGCGATACACGCGGTTGTCGGGCATTCGCCGGGGAGCCAGATCGTAAGCAGAACCGCTCGATCCGACATAGAGCATTACGTACCGGTCGCCGATCCTCTTCACCAGCGGGGCCATGATGTGCGTGTCGTCAAAGCTGCCGCGCGGGCCGAGTTTCAACACGGCACGAGGCGTATCTCGCACCCATTCCTGCGGCCCCTGCCACTTCCGCAGTTTCGACGGAACCTGCGCCTGGGCGACGCCGGCGGTCGACAGCAAGGCGAATGAGGAGACGGCCAGTACAACTGGTATCGATCCTGGAATCATGGCATTTCATTCGGTGAGGAATCATTCACTCCACCGACATGTTATCCCGGCAGCGACCGCGGTTCACGCCAGTCGCTCCCAAATCACCCGCCCATGCAGGCATTCTTCGAGGAACCAGCGAAGCTCGATACCGCTCAGTCGCTGAAACTGTACCATCACGGCCACTTCGGCGGACATGGAATGGCAAAGAGGCACCAACCCAGCGGCGGTCGGATTCGGCCACGCCACTGAGCAATCGCGCAGCCGTACTTCCCATGACATTCGGGGCTGTCGAACCGTCCAATCAACGTCCCGGCCGCTGATTCAGACAACAGCCTGACCGCACGCTTCGTGCTGGCAATAAGAAGGAACTCTCCCTTCGCGACGGGCCAACCGCATGGCTCCCTTGTTTCGGATATCTCCGTAAACCACGGAGAAATGAGAGTCTTGAGGCCGCCGCGCCCGTCGCGGGCGATCCGTGCTAACTCGATCACTCAGCGTTGTTTGCGAAAAGTACACCCCACTGGACTCGAACCAGTAACCTTCGGTTCCGTAGACCGATGCTCTATCCAATTGAGCTAGGGGTGCGGAATGGCTGACATCACGCTGCCCTGCCGGCGTCATCCCCCTGTTTCCGGGGGGACAGTCACCGCCGGAAGGTGTTGAAATGTTGGTGATGCCGATCAGCAAGTTTACTCGCTCACGCCCCACGAAACAACCATCCCGCCAGGCAGCGAAACCGGGCGCGAACGGGTGTCTCACGACACATCCACCGGATAACACGTCTGCAAGTGCAGCATCCCCGGCCGACCGGGGATCGGGCAGACGTAGATGAACACGCCGCGGGCCGTCAGGCCGGTGGTGGGGGCGGTGTCGTGGGCGTGGCGGAAGCGTTCGATGTTGCCGATCGGGGGGACCAGCGGGGCGGTGAATTTGGCCCACGGAAGGCTGGGGTTTTGGTCGAGCTGCTCCAGCTTCGCCTGGCCGACGGATGAGTTCAGCCCCTGCCACAGCGCCAGCAGAATGTCTTTCCGCGACGTGAACCGCGAATCGGTCCCCACCGGGCTGGTGGAGATCACGCGGATGCCGTCGGCGGGGTCCATCGTCCGCGATTCTTCGATCGTCGCCCCCAGGATGAACACCGTCTCGGCCCGCAAGTCGGTGATGTCCTGCCGCCCGTCGGCATGCAACCCCAGCGAATGCCCCTTGACGTCGGGATTGCTCGTCCCCGGCCGTTGGCGCGACTCGCTCTCATAGAGCATCGCGGCGACTTCCTGTCTGGTATAGGTGCGTTTGCAGGTGGGCATGGGAATTGGCCTCCGTCCACAAACAACTTGAACGTTGAATTCGAAATCAATCGTTCAACGATTGTGCAACCCCGTTGGGGTTGGGAATCATCATGGGCGTGGCAATTTTCATTGGCACGGCGCGTTCGGGGTCGGGTGTGGAAAATTCAAAATTGCGGAGTGTGTTTTCCCCTTGGGGTCGAGTTCCGTCGCAATTTTGAATTTTCCACACCCGACCCCATTGCCAGCGGAATTTGCCGCACCCATCATCATTGAATCGCCAACACAGGGTGCGCTCACTCCGTTTGCGACCCTGGGCTTTGATGTTCAACGCCTTCGGCGTTGGGCGTTCTGACGTTTCAACCGAGCCGTTGAATCGTGGACCGCGAGAGTTGAATGTGCCAACTCCGTTCTCTCCGCGATCTCCTGTTCCATCATTCCGCGACCTTTTTCCGCCGGCGTTTCCCGCGGCCCTTCTTTTTCCCGCGTCGCTTGCGTTCATCGAATTTCGCGTTCGGCGCGTCCTCCTTCGGCAGCCATTTCGCGAGGTCCTTCTTCACCGATTCGTACTTCCGCTCCCCCGCGACGTTCTTCCACTCCATCGGGTCGCTCTGGTGGTCGTACAGCTCCTCCGACCCGTCGGCGTAGCGGATGTAGCGGTAGCGTTCCGACCGCACGGCGTGATTCTTGCGGCCGTGCGTGGTGATGGCCGGGCGGTCCCATTTCGCTGTCGGGTCCTTCAGCAGCGGGACGAGGCTCGCGCCTTTGCACTGCGGCGGAGTTTTCGTGCCGCACAACTCGGCGAGCGTGGGATAGATGCTCATGAAATCGACGGTCCGCTCGCAGACGGTGCCGGGTTTGGTCATGCCGGGGACGGTGATCATCAGCGGGGCGCGGGTCGCTTCTTCCCAGAGGGAAAACTTCCGCCAGTGCTGCTTCTCGCCGAGGTGCCAGCCGTGGTCGCCCCACAGGACGATGATCGTGTTCTTCGCGTGCGGGCTGGCGTCGAGGGCCTTCAGCAGCCGGCCCACCTGACCGTCGGCGAACGTGATGCTCGCCAGGTACGCCTGCACGGCGTATTTCCAGTTGCCGGTCTTCAGCATCGTCGCGTGGTCCCCCTGCGGGCGGGCCATGCGCTTGCCGGCCTGCGGGATGTCGTCGAGGTCGGTGTCGAGCACCTTCGGCAGCTTGATCGTTTCCAGCGGGTACATGTCGTAGTACTTCCGCGGCACCTGCCAAGGCATGTGCGGGCGGAAGATGCCGCAGGCCAGGAAGAACGGCTTGTGGTGCGACTTCTTCAGGTACGAGATCGCGTAGTCGACCATCTTGTAGTCGTTCATCTGCGCATCGGGGACGTCGAGCTTGCCCCACACGATGCCGCCCGACCGGCTCCGCGGGTCGCCCAACACCTTGCGGGTCGGGCGCGGGTCGCCTCCTTTACGCAGGTAGTCGTTCCACGATTTGCGCTCGTCGTAGCGGCCGTGGAAGATCTTGCCGCAACCGACGGCCTCGTAGCCGTTTTTCATCAGGTGCTGCGGCAGCGTGGGAATGCCGGGCATCGCGGGCCGCCACGGTTGTGGGTTCAGATAGACGCCGGAAACCCACGGCCGCACGCCGGTCATCAGCGCCGCTCGCGAGGGATTGCACGCCGGGGCCGCGCAGTGTGAGCGGGTGAAGAGCAGCCCGCGTTTCGCGAGGGCGTCGATGTTGGGCGACTTCGTCTGCGGATGCCCGCCGAGGCAGCCAATCCAGTCATTGAGGTCGTCGACGGCGATGAACAGGACGTTGGGCTGTTCGGGCGCCGCGGCCGGAGCAGGGGTCGCGGGACAGAGCAGGCACCAGCAGGCGGCGAACAATACCGGCAGTTTCAGGCGATTCATGGGGGCCTCCGCAGGGAATTCGCGAGGAGAAGGGGACGGCCGCCATTCTGTCCCGTTGGGGGGTTGGCCGCAAGTTGGTTGTGGGATTCGCTCCCGCCCTGCCGACTTCAAGAGTCCAGGATTCCAAGGGTATTCGGACGCACTTGTCGATACTCTTCCAATACTCTTGGTTTCAGTCACGGATGTTCGTCGTCAATCATCCGCCGTTCCCAGGCAGCAGCCGACGCGGCACTCCCGAAGCACGATGCGACGCCGCAGCGAATCGCCGACAATCGAGGGCACATTCGCACTGGTCGTCCCCGACCGTCAAGATCAATCCGACGCGCCGGCCGAGGGATCGCGACGTACGATCAGCACGGAAATGAGGTGACCTCCCCCTCGTTCTCAAGCTCCGGCCTGGGAACGCACTTCCGCGAAGTTCCGCTTCGCAACGCGCTGGCTGGACAATCGACGCTGATTTCCACCCCAGAACGCTCCGATGACACGCATGTGCTGCCGGTTCTTCGATATCGTCGTGGACTGGATGTAAATCGCTCGGGCGAAAACAAAGAGTCCCGGCCCGGCCCCTTTGATTCCCCGATCTTCCAGCTCCACGTCCTCGTCACCGAGCCGAACAAACCGCAGCGGCATCTCGTCATCGGCGAGCTCGCCTCCGGCGCCGCGGCGGCCGTCGTCGAGAAGGACGAGATCCTCCAGCCCGGCAAGCTGTTCCGCCTCGACGACAGCGAATCCGGCCGCGTCGAACTCGTGCCGCGCCAACAGCACTAGCGTCTTCTGCTGTCCTCCGGCTTCCGCTTTTGAGACGCGGAATCAGGTCCGACAAGCGGACCGGTTCCCGCGGGACCTCAAGAGCGGGCCCGGCGGGGAACCCGATCAGGCAACGAATGCGCTTCTGCGCGAGGCCGCAGAGTTGGTCAAGTAGTGCGGACCCCAACTGCCCGTCAAAGGTCAGAAGGTCGAAGGTCGGAAGGTCAGCCTTGTTCTACGGACCTTCGACTTTCGACTTTTCGACCTTCGACTTTACGACCTACGATTGTTCCGTCAGCAGGACGTCAGCAGGAAATCCAGGCCGTTGACGAACACCCGGTCGGCGGCCGGTTCCGGGATCGCATTCCCGCGGCCCCCGCGCTGCGGAACACGGTCGCCGTCCTGGTGGCCGTGAACGAAGCAATCGTCGTCGTCGGACGAATCAGCCGCGGCCACGAGCGTTTCGCTGGTTTTTTTCGGCCCCGCTTGCACGCTGCCCGACTGCCGGTTGGAATGCTCGTCGGCGACATCCGATCGCCGCTCGTATCGGTCGTGCGGATCGTCCTCGTTTTTGTCGTCGGTCGTTCCGTCCCCGAGGTTTTCGCGCCGCACCGAGAGAATGTAATCGCCTTCCGTCCCGGCGCCGGCCGCCGTCGAGGCGACGACCTCGATGTAGAAGATGCCGCCGGCTCCCAGAGGCACGTCGTAACTCAGGTGCGCGTTGGCGCCGTCGGAGGCGGAATTGTCGTCGACGGCCACGAGGTTGCCGGCCGAATCGTACACGCGGACCATCGCATCCAGCCCGCTCCCCGCGACGCTCGACGTGTCGATGACCAGCCGCTGGTTCTCGCCGACCTCGACCTGGAACCAGTCGGAGGGGGCGGCGACGGCGTGGTTTTCGATCGAGACGTGCAGCGTGTAAGTGTCTCCCGCGTCGGGCGGGTTGCCGACGACCTGGCCGCCGTCGTCCTGGGAGAAGTACTCGCCGACGGCGATGACGTAGGTCCCCGGGGCGGCGAAGGTGTACTGCAGGAAGGAATCCCAGCCGCTGATGCTCCCGCCCCCGCCCACAGAGGTCATGCTGTCATCGCTCGTGGCGAGAAGATTGCCGTTCGAATCGTACAAGAAGATCATCGTATCAATGTGGCCGACGCCTTCCGTGTTGCCGCCGAAATCGATGTCGAACGTGCCCACGTCCCCGGCGTTGCTCACGGTGAACGAGTAGTAGTCGAACGTGCCGTCGCCGGTCCCCTGGACCGAAACGTGGGGCACGCTCGTCGACTGGTCGATATTGGGGTCGTCCGCCAGGCTCCAGTCGGCGTCGTCGAGATTCTGCGCGCCGGCCGGCGAATCGTTCGATTCCACCTCGGCCACGACGCCGGAGAATTCGCTCGAGCTCAGGTTGCCCAGCACCCACAGGCCCCCGTCGACCTCAGTACTGAGAATCTGCTGCGACGAGAGCAGGTCGTTGTTCGGCTCGGTGTCGACATCGGCGTTGCGGGCGACGACGAGCCGGTAGTCGGCGCCGTCGCCGCTCACGACGACGAAGTACGTGCCGGTCGTCGACGCGACGTAGTTGTGCAGTGCGTCTCCGCTGGCGACGGTGTTTCCGTCGGCGTCCTGCAATTCCACGTCGACGCTGCCTCGTTCCCAAGCTCCAGCTTGGGAACGAGCCTCGGCGACGACGGTCGCGCTTTCACCGGCCTGCAGGTCGAAGCTGTAGACGGTGGCCGACGACGAGGTGGCGGTCTTCCCCTCGAGCGACACCTGCAGCGTGTAGGTGGCGCCGGTGGGGGGCGGGTTGCCGACGATCTGCCCGGTGCCGTCGTCAAACGAACCGAGGCTGCCGACGCCGATGACGTAGGTCCCCGCGGAATCGAACGTGTATCGCAGCAGCGAGTCGAAGGCACTGGTGCTGCCGTCGCCGCCGTCTCCGATCATGCTGTCGTCGACCCTCAGAAGCTGATTGCCGTTCACGTCGTAGAGAAACAGGACGGAATCGAAGCTGCCGGCGCCGCCGGTGTCGCCGAAGTCGATGTCGAAGGTGCCCGAATCGCCGGCGTTTTCCACGGTGAAGGAATAATAGTCGAACGTCCCGTCGCCGGTCCCCTCGATCGTCAGGTGGGGAATCGTCGTCGAGTCGCCGATGTTCGCGTCGAATGCGAGCGAGAACGTTTCGCCGTCGAGATTCTGGGCCGTTGCCCGCGAGTCGTTCGGCTCGACCTCGGCGATCGGTGCCGCGGTTTGCGGGGTCGTCGATCCCTCGACCGCCGCATACGCCGGCTGGGAGACCGTGGGATCGGTCGAGCCGTTCATGTTCACGAACAACGGCTCGAGGCTTATGGCATCGGCCAGGCTGGTGCCGCTTAAGAGCAGGCGGTCTTCCAGCACGTCGGCCGGCGAAAGCCGTTGCAGGCTGCACCAACTGTTTCTGCGTCGCGACGGGCGTCGCGATTTGCGTCGAAACTCGCGTAAGTGCCGGATCAACTCACCGGACCCAACTCCCCTGTTGAACAACATGGCGACGACCCTTTTCTGACATGATGTGGCTTCTATGGTGTTTCTCTTGACGCTTCAACTCACATGACCAGTGTTCCGAGATAAAACCTGTCACGCCAAACAACCACGTCAAACGGAATTCAAAACGTTTTCCGCGTTTTCTAAAAAACGCAACGTCGAACGAAACGGATTTTCGTCGCAACCGATACCGCTGCCCCCGCATATTTCAAGCCTGACGCGCCAGCGAAGGAAATGTCTGCCGCGACCTTCGCTGCCGCGTCAGGCTTCGATGTGCGGCCCTTTGGGAAACCACGCGATTCCCTAAGTTCAAGTCCGGACCGTGCTTGTGAGCCTCGCTCCTCCTCGAATTCAGGAGCCGGTTGTTCGCTCTCCGCCACGTCGTTACGATGGCCGGCCGGAAACCGGGAACCCCTTCGCCCTCACCGGAGCCAGACGGATGATTCGTCCCCTGCAAACGACCTTGGCCCCTCTCGCAACCATTCTCCTGCTCTTCTTCGCCGGTTGCGGCGGAAAAACGGATTCCGGCAAGACCGACGACGGCAAATCTCCCGCCGCCAATACGGGGAACGACCCGAATTCCAAAACCCCGACAGACGCGAAGGCCGAACCGATCGCCCTGAAGGACTTTCCCATGCCCGAAGGCGTCAAGGTCTCGACTACGTTCGCCGAAACCCGCACGATCATGATGCGCGGCCCCAACAAGCTCGACGAGCACCGCAAGTTCTACGAAGACAAACTCGGCGGCCAGGGCTGGAAGACGAACGCCGCCGAATCGGAAATCGTCGATGGGGTCGGCTACTTGAAGCTCGACAAGGGGAAGCTGTCGATCGGCATCACCTTCAATCCCTCGCGCGACGGCAAGACGATGACGATCATGGCCCAGGGGAGCGGCGTGCTGGTGCCGCCGGAGAAGGAGGACGACGGGAAGGAATAGCCTCCGGCGGATGATTACCCGCTGCATTCCGGCCGATCTACCCCAGCCGTCGGCGGTGCTGCCGAATGATTCGCCACTGTTCGCGCGGGCTCAGCCGCGGTTCTCCCAACTGAACACGTCCCCTTCCGGCAGTTCGCTGACCCCCGTCAGCCGCAGCATGTACAGCAATTGCGCCCGGTGGTGCATGCTGTGCGTGATGACGTGCGCGATCCCGCCGCCGTAGGTTTTTTCCCGCGGCGGATCGTCGAGATGGTCGAGCCACGTCTCATCCCAAGCCCCGCGATCGGCGACGGAGCGGGCGACTTTCGCCAGCCTCTCGGCCGCGACGCACAGCCGTTGCAGCATCCCGGCCACGGAACGGTCCCGTTCCCGCGACGGCTCTACGCCGGCCATCAGCGACAACCAGACTTCCATGTTCCACACGACGTGATCCAGCGTGCCCCGCAACGTCCGATGCCCGATGTCGAATTCCCGGTCGAGCTGCTCGTCGCTCAAGGGGCCACAGATCTCCAGCAATTGCCGCGTGGTCCACGCGTCGTGTTGGAGGAGCCGGTCGAGAAGGTCCATGGGAACCGCTTCGTGTTGTCGGTCATTTCTTCTTCTTGAACGTCCCCAGCAACAACAGGGCGTCGCCCATCCGGGACGCAAACTGCCCCGGCCGCCGTTTGCGGCCCGGCTGACTGGAACACCAGCGGATGTTCTCCCCCACGAATTCGTAAATCCCCAGCGCCGTCTTCCCCTTGTACTTCTCTTCGGTCGATGCCGTGATCTTCAGGTCGATGTGCATCGGGTTTTCGTCGTCGTTCAGCTTGAACGTCCCCTTGATCGCCTTCCCGTTAATCGTCGCCTCGAATTTGTTCCCGGCGAATTTCAACTGCTGCGCGGCACTGTCTTTCTTGACGGCCTGCCAGGTCCCCTCCAGCGCGGTCTTCTTCGACTTCGCGTCGCCGCCGAGGCAAGTGGAAACGACGCCCAACAGCACGACCAGCCCCGCGAACGTGCCTGCGATGCGAGTTGCCATGAGAGTCTCCGGACGGTGCGGAATGTTCGTAGTGACCGGCTTCAGCCGGTCGACGGGTTTGTAGTGACCGGCGACACCGCGCGCCCGGCAACCGATCCGCCGCCGCGCGGAGTCGCAACGATGAGCAGCACACGGAATTACACTCATCCCGCGATGCGACTGTCAACCCGTTGCGTCTCGCCGGCCGGCCGACGGGCGTCGTTCTTTCCCGTCCAGCGATGCTCTGGACAACCCGCCCGCGTTGCCGATACTTTGCGTTGCACGGCCCCACGCACGGCGAATATCCGTTTTGGATCGTTCGATCGCATGCCCACCATCCTCGTCACCGGCGGCGCCGGCTTCCTCGGCAGCCATCTCTGCGACTGGCTCATCGAGCGCGGGGACGACGTGCTCTGCCTCGACAACTTCTACACCGGCCGCAAGGCGAACGTCGCGCATCTGCTGGGGCATCCGCGGTTCGAGCTGGTCCGGCACGACATCGTGCACCCCCTCTACGTCGAGGTCGACCAGATCTACAACCTCGCCTGCCCCGCCTCGCCGGTCGCCTACCAGGAGAACCCGATCAAGACGATCAAGACGTCGACCGTGGGCATGGTGAACGTGCTCGGCCTCGCGAAACGCTGCAAGGCCCGGCTGCTGCACGCCTCGACGTCGGAAGTCTACGGCGACCCCGAGGTGCACCCGCAGCGCGAAGACTACTGGGGGAGCGTCAACCCCATCGGCCCCCGAAGCTGCTACGACGAAGGCAAGCGCGTCGCCGAGTCGCTGTGCATCAACTATCACCTCGCCCACGGGCTGGAAGTGCGAATCGTCCGCATCTTCAACACCTACGGCCCGCGAATGGACCCCGGCGACGGCCGCGTGATCTCGAACTTCATCACGCAGGCCCTCCGCGGCGAACCGCTGACGATCTACGGCGACGGCAGCCAGACCCGATCGTTCTGCTACGTCGACGACCTGATCGACGGCTTCCTGGGCATGATGGACCAGGATGACGTCGGCCCGGTGAACCTCGGCAACCCCTCGGAATACTCGATGCTGGAACTCGCCCAGGAAGTCATCGCCGCCACCGGCTCGCCGTCCAAACTCACCCACGAACCCCTCCCCGCCGACGACCCCAAACGCCGCTGCCCGGACATCACTCGAGCGAAGCAACTGCTGGGCTGGTCCCCGCGGGTGGGGTTGAAGGACGGGCTGCGGGAGACGGTGGGGTATTATCGGGAGCTGCTGCAACTCTGACGCTCGGGAATCACCCGGTGGATTCGGAAACGATTGCCGGACGATGGACGTCCAGAGAGCGAGGCACTCCGCCGGACTTTCGGGAATGACGCCGAGTTTCAACGGATGTCATCCGCGCGGCAGCCAACCAAAAAGCGAATCTGTCGCCGTCGCTCACGGCGGCGGCATATTGACGGCGCTGCGCGGCGGGGACGGCTTCGGGCGGGGAATGAAAAGGTCGATGACGTACCGCACCTTCCCCCCCTTGCCGCCGACCAGCAGCCGGCCGTCGCCCCACGGCATGATGTTGTTGTAGGCGACGAGCGAAAGGCGGCTGACGATCTTCGGCCCGCGGATCTCGTACAGCGTCCGTTGTTTGTCCTTCTTGAGGAATTTCAGCGTGCACTTCAGCCGCAACAAGAGCGATGGTCTGGCATCCCTCACCTGGTCCCCGAATTCGTCGAACCTGGGGACGTTCGGGTCGAGGGTCAGAACGCCCGCGCCGCCGTCGACGAGGCGGCATGTCAGCCACAATCGATGGACCGGCTGCTTGCTTTCCGCCAGCGGCAGGTCCGTGGAGAAGGCGCTGCCGATGAACTGAACGGCTTCCGGCCGCGGCTTGTTCGACGCCTTCACCGTGACGGTGCGTGGGCCGCACTTCCCGTCGCCGCACGATTCACCGGCCGCTGTGGCAGCACCAATGGCCGCGCAGATCAACATCCATTTCGACATGGTTTTTGCTCGCAAAAGAGTTGCCGGGCGGTTCACTTTCAGACATTCGGGAAGTCGTGCTCGGGAATCAGTCAGACTTTCCTGGACACTATGGAAGTGAATTGTCGACTGTCGAGAGAGCATCCGCCATCCCGAACCTGGAAAACAGCCGCCCGCGTTGTTGGATGCCCTTTGCCGTCACTTGTACCAGCAGCCGGCCGGTACCCCGGCGACGCCGCTCGCGCCTGCACCGGTTCGTCGGCGAGAAACCGCTCCACATCCGCCGCGAAGCTGCTGGCCGTCTCGTACCGCCGGTTGCGGTCTTTTTCGAGGGCCTTCATCACGATCCAGTCGAGTTCCCCGCGCAGCGACTGGCCGAGCTTGTGGGGATCGATGTGTTTTCGGCGGGAATCGGAGAGGATCACCCCGCGAGATCGGAGGTCGGAGATCGGAGATCGGAGGTCGGAGGTCGGAGGTCGGAGGTCGGAGGTCGGAAAGGAAGAATCGTCGATCGCCGGTCCGACCTCCGACCGCCGTCCTCCGACCTCCGCTTCCCGGCGGGACATTCCTTTTCGATTGAAGTACGATTGGGGTCTATGGGCCGATGAACATGACGCGGCACGGCAGTTGCGGGAATTTCCCGCGATCATTCTTTCACGAAACAGGAGGCCCGCGATGACCGACCAAACGCCGAACGCCCTGGAATGGGCGCCTCTGCTGGAAGAGCACCGCCTGCTGATGAAGCAGATCGCGGACTTCCGCGCCTGGGCGAAAGAGGTCGACGAACTGGGAATCCCCCATTTCCGGGAAATGGGGAACCGCCTGCAGACGCTGCGGGACGTGCTCAGTTGCCATTTCGTCGATGAGGAAGCCGGCGGCTACCTGGCACCGGTGCTCAACGCCGCCCCGCAGTTCTCCAGCGAGGCGGCCGAGCTCAAGGCGCAGCACGCGGAATTCCTGACGACGCTCGACCGGCTGATCGCCCGGCTGACCACCGAGCCTCCCGAATTCGAGAGCTGGCAGGCCGCCGTCAAAGAGTTCGAGGACTTCCTGGAACTGCTGCGGCGGCACGAATCGCGGGAGAACTCGATGGTGCAGAAGGCCTTCGGCCGGGACATCGGCGCGGCGGATTGAGGGAAGGAATGAGGGATAAGGGATGAGCCAGTCGATCATCCTTCATCCCTCATCTGGCACGTCGTTTGCGGCAGACTGTGGCGAGCCTGTTTCACTTCAGGAGGAATCGATGTCTCGCAGAATTCTCACCAAGCCGTTGGCTCTGACTCTCGTGGCGGCGATCCTTGTCGGGTTCGTGGTCTGGCAGACCCCGGACGCCTCCGGGAAGGCCGTCCCGAAATCGCCGGCAAAGTCCCCAGCGAAGAAGGCCCAACCGAAGAAACCGCTGCTGTCGAAGTTCATGCGGGAAAAGCTCACCGCCTCCAGCCAGGTGCTCGAAGGTCTGTGCACCGAGGACTTCGAGCTGATCTCCAAAGGGGCGAAGAAGCTCAAGACGATGAGCAACGAAGAGAAGTGGCGCGTCTCGCGGGATGCCATGTATCGCCAGCACAGCGCCGAGTTCCGCAGCGGCGTCGACAGGTTGCTCAAAGCCGCCGAGACGAAGAAAATCGACTCCGCCGCGCTCGCCTGGACCAAAACGACGCTGAACTGCATCGAATGCCACCGCTGGGTGAAGGCGATGCTGATCAGCAAGGAGTGAAAGGGTCGAGAGTCGAGAGCGGAGAGTCGAGAGCCGGAAGTTCGAGATCGGAGGTCGGAATTTGCATGACTCCATCACTCCACCATTCCACCACTCACCAACCCCCCATGATCCGCCTGCAACGCATCCTGGCCCCGACCGACTTCAGCGAGTACGGTGAAGTCGCGTTGCGGTATGCGTGCGAGTTCGCCGCCCGTTTCGGGGCCGAACTGCATCTGCTGAACGTCGTGCAAAGCCCGTTGTACCTTGCCCCCGATCCCACGTTGCTGGTCGGCGCCGCGGCCGAGTTGGGAGAGCAATGGAAGGCGGAGGCCGCGAATCAACTGGACCAGTTGCCGCTTCCGGTCCAATTGCCCGTGGTCGTCCGCGTCGTGCGGGAAGGCCCGCCGGTCGTCGAGATCGTCCGCTATGCGCGGGAAAACGACGTCGACCTGATCGTCATCGGCACCCACGGGCGAACGGGGCTGTCGCACGTTTTTCTGGGCAGCGTGGCGGAGAACGTCGTCCGCAAGGCGTCGTGCCCGGTGCTGACCGTCCGCCATCCGCAGCATGAATTCGTGATGCCCTGAAAGTCGAGAGTCGAGAGCCAGAGGACAAAACGTAGTGCGAAATTCATTTCGCACGACCATTGAGACACGCCATGAAACACCCCCTCGCGTCAATTGCCGCCGCTGCCGTGGTTTCCTTGGCTGCCGCTTTCGCGTGGAACTCGTCCGGTGAGAGTTCGACGCAGCCCGCGAATCCAAACACTCGTGGCAAATCGCAGCCGGCAAAGAAAAAAGCGCCGGCGGCCGATCAGGCCGGGGACAAGGCGATCCGCGCGTTCATGCGGCAAAAACTCGCCGCGATGCGGCAGGTGCTGCGGGGGATCGTCACCGAAGACTACGCGCTGATTCAAACCAACGCCGCCCGCATGCGGAAGATGGGGACCGCGGCGCAATGGAACATCGTGCAGGGTCCGATCTACGGCGACTACAGCGCGTCGTTCCGCCGCTCCGCCGAGTTGCTGTCGCAGGCCGCGAAGAACAAAAACGCCGACGCCGCCATGCTGGTCTACATGCAGGCGACGCTCAACTGCATCGAATGCCACCGCTACGTCCGCGAACCGAACGTGAAACGAAACCGGATTCAATAGAAGCCTGAAGCGCAAGCGAAGGGCGACACACGAGTTCCTTCGCTTGCGCTTCAGGCTTCAATAACTGCCAGCCTCAGGAACCTGATCCATGAAAACCACAGTCACTCTGCTCCTCTCAGCCATCGCGGCCGGCGCGCTGGGCATCGGCTTCGCCGCCGCACTGGATGTTCGTAGTGACCGGCTTCAGCCGGTCAAGGGACCGGCTGAAGCCGGTCACTACGAACTCCCGGCGGCGACGCATCGTTCCGGGGTCGCCGCCCAGCCGGCCAAGAGCAAGGTCAGCAAGTTCATGCGGGCCAAGCTGGAAGCCGCCCAGAACGTTCTCGACGGTCTGGTCACCGAAGACTACGGCAAGATCGAGAAGGGGGCCGAGAAGATGATCGTGATGAGCAAGGCCGCCGACTGGCAGGTCATTCAGGGGCCGACCTACGCCCAGTACAGCAGCGAATTCCGCCGCGCGGCCGAACGGCTCGCCAAGCGGGCCAAGGCGAAGCAGCTCGACTCGGCGGCGTTGAGCTACATGCACGTCACGATGACGTGCATCAATTGCCACAAGTACGTCAAGAACGCGAAGGTCGCGCAGGGAGAACCGCTGTCGCCGGGGTTGAAGTATGCCCTCGAATTGGATAACACCCGGTCACATCTCTCCAGACAGAAAGATTGGTGACAGAAAGATGAGACAAAAAGGGGTCAGGTGACGTCCGGAGCTCGGAGATCGCGCGTGAGTGGCTGAGTGTTGAGAGAGGAAAGCGTCGCTCCGCATTCCGCCTTCCGTTTCCACTTATGTCCGATCTCCGACCTCCGGCGGCAATCTGCCGGGAACGAGCGGGTTTTTCTGTCACCAATCTTTCTGTCTGATCCACGGATTCGCCCATGACGGATCGCAACACGGCGAACGCGCTCGACTTGCCGCCGCGGACTGAGGACCGCCGCGGGTTCTTCCGCCGCGCGGGGTCGTGGTTCATGGGGCTGGGGTTGCTGTCCGGCTATGGGGCGTTCGCGGCGTTCATCGGCCGCTTTCTGCTGCCCACGAAGCAGGCCCCGAAGGCGTGGCAGTTCGTGACCACGCTCACCGAAACCCGCAACGGCGAGTCGCTGACCTACCGGTCGCCCGCGGGCGAACAGGTCGTCGTGGCCCGCGTGGCCGACAAGGGTGAGGCCGGAGACTTCATCGCCCTTTCCAGCGTCTGCCCCCACCTCGGCTGCCAGGTGCACTGGGAACAGCACAACAACCGCTTCTTCTGCCCCTGCCACAACGGCGTGTTCGACCCGCAGGGAACCGCCACCGAAGGCCCCCCCGCCGACGCCGGCCAGTCGCTGGCGCGGTATCCGCTGATGGTTGAGAATGGGATGTTGTTTATCGAAGTGCGGACGGAGGCACTGGTGAGACAGGGATGAAGGATGACAGGATGAGGGGGTGACAGGGTGAGGGGGTGACACGGTGAGCGAAGTCTTCACCCCCTCACCCCCTCATCCACTCACCCACTCACCACTCACCACTCACCCACACCCAATGTCCCTGCGAAACTGGTTCAAAGAACGCATTCCCGTCAGCGGCGTGCAGGTCGCCGAGTTGACGAACGAACCGGTGCCCAACCACCTTCGCCGCTGGTGGTTCTGCCTGGGGGGGACGCCGGCGTATCTGTTCGTCGTGCAGATCGTCACCGGGATTCTGCTGGCGTTCTACTATCAGCCCGCCCCGGAAACCGCCTACGACTCGGTGCGGCGGATTACGCAAGACGTCGACTACGGCTGGTTTCTGCGCAGCGTGCACAAGTGGGGGGCGACGCTGATGATCGCCGCCGTCGTCCTGCACCAGATGCGGGTCTACTTCACCGGCGCCTACCGCAAGCCCCGCGAGCTGAACTGGATGATCGGCATGTGCCTGCTGATGTGCACGCTGCTGATCGGCTTCACCGGCTACAGCCTCGTGTTCGAGCAGCTCAGCTTCTGGGGGGCGACGGTCGCGGCGAACATCAGCGATACGGTCCCTTACGTCGGCGGCCTCGCCAAGCGGCTGCTGCTGGCCGGCGACAGCTACAACGAAAACACGCTGCCGCGGTTCTTCATGCTGCACGCGGCGGTGCTGCCGGTGACGATGATCCTGCTGCTGGTCGTGCACATCGGGCTGATCCGGCTGCAGGGGATCAGCGAGTTCCGCTTCGAGGACGAATCCCCGGATGAAAAGCCGCACTACGACTTCTTCCCCGACCACCTCTACACCGAAGTGATCATCGGGCTGGTGCTGATGATCGTGCTCAGCGTACTGGCCACCGTGCTGCCGGCGACGATGGGCCCGCGGGCCGATCCGTTGCAGACGCCGGAGGTCATCAAACCGGAATGGTTCTTCTACGTGATGTTCCGCTGGCTGAAGCTGTTCTCGGCGACGTTCGCCGTGCTGACGACCGGGCTGATCATCTTCACGATGTTCGTCTGGCCGTTCATCGACGCCGGCCTGCGAAAGCTGACGGGAAAAGAGGAAATCAGCGTCTGGATCGGCATCGGCGGAGTATTCCTGATCGTGGGCCTCACTGTGTGGGAAGCCGCCGTCGCGCATTGAAATCTACCGGCGAATTGCGAAGGAGTATTGGAGTAATGGAGTAACAGGTTGCATCACTCCATCACTCCAATACTCCATCACTCCATTACTCCAAAACTCCAAAACTCCGTTTCCGCCATGCAACTCCGCACCAAACGCGTCGTCATCGGCTCTCTCGGCCTGCTGTTTCTCGTCTCGCTGATCTTCGTGCAGGCGATGGAAGTGCTCCGCCGCCGGCACGAGGCGGGGCTGGACCAGGGGAACGTCGCGATCCCGGCGTCGTCGGAAGGCTGTGTGAAATGCCACCAGCAGAATTCGCCGGGCATCATCGACCACTGGAAATTCAGCACGCACGCCCGCAAAGGCGTCGGCTGCGTCGAATGCCACAAGGCGGAATCGACCGACGCCGACGCCTTCGAGCACTACGGAGCGACGATCGCCACGATCGTCACCCCGCGGGACTGCTCGCGATGCCACAAGACGGAGTACGACGAGTTCATCGTCAGCCATCACGCGAAAGGGGGGAACATCCTCGCCTCGCTGGACAACTTCCTCGCCGAGAAGGTCGAAGGTTTCCGCGACGACAACCCCGACAAGGCGAAACAGCACCACTTCTTCAACCCGCATTCGCCGACTCCCGGCATGCCCGACATTAAAGAGGTCAACGGCCTCGCCAGCGCCTTCACCGGCTGCCAGCAATGCCACGGCAGCAAAATCTCGCTGCTGAGCAAGGACGGCAAACGGATCTCGAAAGACGAACTCGACCCAGACCCGCAGACCGGCAAGCCGCGGAACACGGCCATCCTCGACCAGATTCTCCGCGACGACAACGGCAAACCGAAGTTCCACAGCGGGACGTGGCCGAACACGGGGATCGGCCGCATCAATCTCGACGGGTCGCTCGGCTCGTGTTCGGCGTGCCACAGCCGGCACGATTTTTCCCCCCGCCGCGCCCGGCAGCCGGAGAACTGCGGCAAATGCCATCTCGGGCCGGACCACCCCCAGAAGGAGATCTACGAAGAATCGAAGCACGGGGTGGCCTTCCGCGACCTGAAGCACCGCATGAATCTCGACAGCAAGACGTGGGTGCTCGGCAAGGACTACTCGCAAGCCCCCACATGCGCGACCTGCCACATGTCGGGGCACTCGAAGAACGGCGGCAAGGTGACGCACAACGCCGGCGCCCGCATCTCCTGGACGAACCGCCCGCCGGTTAGCCTCGTGCTGGATACCGACAAAGACGGCAAGGTCATCACGGCTGCCGACCCGGCCGTGCGCCGCAAATTGCTCGCCGATAAGGGGGCGGAAGCGGCGTCGGTGAAGCGCGGCCGAATGAAGCAGGTCTGCCTGCACTGCCACACGCCGGATTACGTCAACGCCTTCTACAAGCAGTACGACGATTTCGTGGTGCTGTTCAATGAGAAGTTCGCAAAGCCGGGGGAGAAGATCATGGCCGAACTGCGGAAGCAGAAGCTGATCACCCCCACGCAGTTCGACGACAAGATCGAATGGACCTGGTTCTACCTCTGGCACCACGAAGGCCGCCGCGCCCGCCACGGCGCCTCGATGATGGCCCCCGACTACGCCCACTGGCACGGCATGTACGAAGTCGCCGAGCGGTTCTACCAGGAACTCATCCCCGAAGCCCGCGAGATCGCGAAGCACGCCGCGGAGCAGGGCAAAACCGCCGAGGCGAAAGCCGTCAATGACGCGATCGACGCGATTCTGGCCCGCAAGGAACACGCGTGGTACCAAAAGAAACGGCCGGTTCTGAAGCCGAAGAAGAAGTAGCGCCGGGCGGGTTCGCTCCGGGCAGCGCGCTGCGAATGACCGCCGCAATCGCCGGAATCGCGCGTTCCAACTCGGGCGACGGTTCATCGCCCGGTTCGAATTTCCCGCCTGCGATGCCCCAGACGATGATGTGCCGCGGCAATCGGCCCAGCCGATGTGCCAGGTCCAGCACCGTCGAGACGCCGAACGAGTGACTACTCTGAAGGCGGAAAGCGGAAGGCGGAAAGCGGAAAGACGGCGCAAAGTGCACGTCTGTTTTCCCCCTTTCGCCTTCCGCTTTCCGCCTTCCGCCTTCCGCCTTCCGCCTTCCAGTCGCGGAGTCCCAGTCGAACCGTTGGAGCGAACCGACCGGTCCGCCGCCGCGGCAGGCGTCGCAGAGGGCGAGCAGTTCCACGCCGTCCATCCAGTCCAGCAGACTCGCCGGTACGGACGCCTTGCGAACGATCACGCCCGGCCACGGCTCGGCGGCGATCGCATCGGCAACGAGCCAGCCGGCCCGGTCGTCGCCGTGCGGGCTGCCGACGCCGACGAACAGGATGGGATGTGCGTCGCTCATGGTGTTTCACGATTTCGTAGCGTGGAATTCATTCCACGCGAGGGGACGGCCGCACGGAGTCTCTCGTGCGGAATAAATTCCGCACTACGAATCATGTGCGTTCCACCGTCAGCTTCAGAAAATGCGTCGAACAACTGATGCACGGGTCGTAAGAGCGGATCAGCCGCTCACAGCGTATCGCCGCCGTTCGATCGTTTTCGCTCAGCACCGCCGGCAGCAGTTCGCGGAGGTCGTCTTCGATTTGCCGCTGGTTCTGCGACGTCGGGGGGACGATCTTCGCGAACGTCACCTTGCCGTCGGCGTCCACCAGGTAGCGATGATACAACAACCCCCGCGGCGCTTCCGTCGCCGCGCAGCCTTCGCCGGCGGCTTGATCGTAAGGAATGCGGGGCGGTTGGAAGGGACGGTAGTCCTTCAGGATTTCCAGCGACTCCTCATAGGCGTGCACGACTTCGAGCGCGCGGGCGATGATCGCCTTTTGCGGATTCCGGCACGGGACCTCGAAGCCGACCTCCTCGGCGACGCGTTGCGCACGCGACGACAAACGGTCGAAGTTCAGGTTCACGCGGGCCAGCGGGCCGACGTAGTACCAGCTTCCGTCCGCCCTGCGAAGCGATTGCAGCGCCGTGCTGTGCGCGACGTGCCGTTCTTCGAACGTCTGCTCGTACTGATCGACCGGAATCGACGTCCCGGCCGTTGACGCGATGTCTCCTTCGTTCATCGCATATTCGTCGGGATGGCTGACGGCGACCATCTCGTAGGGGCGTTCGAAGTCGGGAAAGTCGAAACCCGCGACCCACCGCACCGTTTCGACGGCGGCCTCCAGCCCCCATTCGAAGGCGGGAATCAGCCTCTGCATGTCGGCCTTCTTCGGCGCCCGGTAGAATCCGCCCACGGCGACGTTGACGGGGTGAATCGGCCGGCCGCCGAGCACTTCCAGCAGTTCGTTGCCATGCTTCTTCAGCCGCAGGCCGCGGTTGATTTCGTCGGGAAAGCGGGCGACGAGGTCGATGCCGCTGTCGGCGTCGAAGAAATCCGGGGCGTGCAGCAGGTGCACGTGCAGCATGTGGCTTTCAATCCATTCTCCGCAGTACAGCAGCCGCCGCATGCGGCGGATTTCCGGCGTGATTGTCACCCCCAGCGCGTTCTCCAGCGCGTGGATCGAGCTCATCTGGTACGCGATCGGGCAGATACCGCAGATGCGGGCGGTGACGTCCGGCACCTCTTCCAGCGGCCGCCCGCGGAGAAACGCCTCGAAGAACCGCGGCGGCTCGTAGATCGTCAACTGCACGTCTTCGATCACGCCGTCGTGAATGCGCACGTTCAGCCCCCCTTCCCCTTCGACGCGGGTCAGCGCTTCGACTTTGATCGTGCGGGTTTCGCTCATGGTGAGAAAATGTAGTGCGCCCCTTTTCAAATCTATACGGGGCATTTCGCACGAATGCGGACCGTGCGAAATGAATTTCGCACTACGACTTCTGGATGCGATTGCTCTCCTTGCGGAACGGCGGTGCATTGCCGTTGTAATTCCGCAGCAGCGGGACCAGTTCCGCCGGCTGACTGCGGTCCGATAGATACTGGGTCGACAGGCTCTCGCAATTCGGCTGCGCCGCCGGGCCGAAGCAGCCGTAGCAGCCGCGGTTGAACGGCGGGCACAGCACGCCGCAACCGGTCTGCGTGATCGGTCCCAGACACGGCAGGTTCTGCGCGACCGCCACGCAGACGACGCCGCGGCGTTTGCAGTCCAGGCAGACGCTGTGCCGCGGCGTGCGCGGCCGGCGACCGTTGACCAGCGCCCGCACGACTTCCAGAAGCTGCCGCCGGTCGATCGGGCAGCCGCGAAGCTCAAAGTCGACGGGGACGTGGTCGGAAATCGGCGTCGACGTGTCGAGCGTCTGGATGAACTTCGGCGAGGCGTAGACGCATTGCAGGAACTCGTCGCGGTCGCCCCAGTTCTTCAGCGCTTGAATTCCGCCGGCCGTCGCGCAGGCGCCGATCGTGACGAGGTACTTCGTCTGCCGCCGCACTTCCTGAATCCGCTCCGCATCGTGCGGCGTGGTGATCGAGCCTTCCACCAGCGAAACGTCATACGGCCCCGGTTCGACACGGCTGGTCGCTTCGAGGAAGTACACGATGTCGAGCGCATCGGCGATCGCCAGCAGTTCGTCCTCGCAGTCCAGCAGCGACAACTGGCAGCCGTCGCACGACGCGAACTTGAAGACCGCCAGCCGCGGCTTGCGGCGGATGGGCGGGAGGGTTTGCTGGACAGGGGAATTCATGGTCGGTGAGTGGTCCAGATTGCGAGCCGCCGGGTTGATCCCGGCGGGAGGTTAGGCGGGAGGTTAACTGTACGGCGGGGATAAACCCCGCCGCTCGCCGCGAATCACTCATCCAATTTCAAAGTTGCTCCACTTTCAAAAACGGGGCGATGCGGTCGAACCGCAGCACGGGGCCGTCTTTGCAGATGAATTCGGGGCCGAACTGGCAATGGCCGCAGAGGCCGATGGCGCAGTTCATGTTGCGTTCCAGCGACATCCAGAAGTTCTCCGCCGGCAGGCCGCGGGAACGGGCCGTCTGGAGGACGTACCACATCATCACTTCCGGCCCGCAAGTGAACAGCAGCGTGTTTTCGGGCCGCGGAACGGCGAGCCGTTCCAGCAGCAGCGTGACGACCCCGACGTGCCCGTTCCAGCCGTCGTTCGTGCGGTCGACGGTGACTTCAATATCGAGGCCGCGTGACCGCCACTCGTCGAACTGATCGGTATACAATAACGTGTCCGGCGTCCGCGATCCGTACAGCAGGCTGAGCCGCCCGTATTGGGCGCGGCCCGCGAGCAGCCGGTAGATCACCGGTCGCAGCGGGGGCAGGCCGATTCCGCCGGCGACGAGGATGACGTCTTTCCCCGCGCACTCCTCCACCGGCCAGTGCGACCCGAACGGCCCCCGCAGCCCGATCGTCGCCCCCACCGGCAGCCGGGCCAGCTCCTGCGTGACGTTCCCCGCCACGCGAATCGTATGCGGCAACCGCGACCCGTCGGCCGGGTCGCCGCTGATCGAGATCGCGCATTCCCCGACGCCGGGCAGATACAACATATTGAACTGCCCCGGCTGGAACGACAGTCCGCCCGCGTCGCCTTCGAAGATCAGGTCATAAGTAGCCACGCCGGGAATCTCGGGCGTCACGCGATCGATCCGGACGGTGTGCGCCAGCCAGGGGTCGCTCCGGTTGCAATTCGCCACTCGATTCATCTCCCCACCTCCGACCTCCGACCTTCCGACCTTCGACCTTCCGACCTTCAACTCCCCCGAATCGCCGCCACCTCGTCCCGTAGGTCGATCCCCACCGGGCACCACGTGATGCACCGGCCGCAGCCGACGCAGCCGGAGACGCCGAACTGGTCGTGCCACGAGGCGAGCTTGTGCGTGAGCCACTGGCGGTAACGGCTGCGGGTGTCGTTGCGGATGACGCCGCCGTTCATGTAACTGAAATCGACGTTGAAGCACGAGTCCCACTGCCGCCGCCGTTCGACGTGTTCTTCGCGAAGGTCGGTGACTTCGTCGACCGACGCGCAGAAGCAGGTCGGGCAGACCATCGTACAGTTCGTGCAGGAGAGGCAGCGGCTCGCGACGTCGTCCCACCGGGCGTGCTCCAGGTTCCCCAGCAGCAGGTCGCGGATGTCGGTCGTATCCATCCCCTTGTTGCGGGCGACTTCGTCGACCGCCTGCTGCCGGGCGGCTGCGGCGGCGTCCTGCTGCGTTTGATCCGCCGCCGTCGTAGTCAACCGGTCGAGCAGCTTCCGGCCGGCGTCGCTGCCGACTTCGACGGTGAACCCACCGGCGATTTCCGTCAGCGCGAGGTCGAACCCGCTGTGGCAGCGCGGGCCGGTGTTCATCGACGTGCAGAAGCAGGTCGAGGCCGCCTGCGTGCAGTTGACGGCGATCAGCAGCGCGTTCTTTCGCCGTTGCGCGTAGATCGGGTCGACGTACGGCCCGTGCAGAAACGTACGGTCCTGCACTTCGATCGCCGCAATCTCGCAGGCCCGCACGCCGAGGAAGGCAAACCGGACGTCGTCCGGCCGCGGCGTCTGGAACTCCCAGCCGTCGCCGGTGCGGTCCGCCGTCGCCATGATCGCCTGCGGGGGGAACAGAAACCGCTTCCACGAATGCGGGCCGACGACGTAGCCGAAGTAGGCGTCGTCGCCACGGCGTTCCAGCCGGTAATGGGCGGCTTCCTGCCGGTCGGTCCAGCCGCGGGGGAGGTCGTCAGCCGATTCGATCTCGTCGTAGACGATCGCTTCCTGGTCGATCGTCGGTGCGACGACGCGATAGCCGTCCCGCCGCAGCGTGGCGATCAGCGAGTCGAGTTCGTCGCTGGGGAGGAAATCCATGATGAGCAAGTCCGTAGGACGGCCTTCCTACTCAGCCGTCGTACTTTGTGGAATCCGTTTCGGTGAACAGGTCGAGCAGTTGCAGCCGGGTGGCCAGCAGTCGCCGCGAGAGCGACTTCGCCGTCTGTTGCATCACGCTGTAGCCGATGTCGTGGTCGGAATCGCACAGGGTTTTCAGGTCGTCGGCGGGAATCGCGACCATTTGCAGGTCCTGCTGGGAGACGGCGGTCGCGGTCATTGTGGCGTCTCCCAGCAGCGCCGACCATGCCAGCAGTTGGCCGGGGCCGACGGTGAGGATGCGAGTCGTTCCCCGCCGCGGCACGTGCATTTCGAGGGCGGCGGCGCCGGCGATGACGAAGTACAGGTTGTTGTTCCGGCCGCCCTCTTTGAAGATGACTTCGCCCGCTGCCCGGTCTTCAACAGCCGCGATGCCGGCGACTTTCGCGAGGTCGGCGTCGTCGAGATCGCTGAAGAACCCGGCGTCGCGGAGGAGTTGCGAAACCGACGTGGTCGCCGACGAATTCATTGACGTCTATTCCGCTCTCTGGAATCAGCCGGCGGGCGCTAGCCCCCGGTTGCGGCGAATCACCCATTAACCGGGGGCTAGCGCCCTCCGGCTGATTTGCGCGGTGCCAAGCCGTAAGTGGCGCTACCGCCCCGTGACAATCAACAGCCGCCGGGCCGAATCAGACAGCTCCGGCGGATGTTTCAACCGGTCGCGATCGCGGAACTCCGCCTGGTAGTAATCGTTCATCGCCTTGAGAATATCGCGGCGGCTGACGATGCCCAGCAGCTCGCCGTTCTCGACGACCGGCAGGTGCCGGTAGCCGTGGTTCACGAAAACAGATGCCAGCGTGAACAGTTCGGTGTCCGGCTGCACGCAGACGGGGTGCTTGCGCATCATTGTTTCGGCGGTCTGCGGCGGGGCGGGGGAGCCGAAGAACGACTCGTTGGCGAGGAATTCCAGGCAGTCCCGTTCCGAAATAAAGCCGACGAGCAGCTTCTTGCCGTCCTGCTCGGTGACGACCGGCGCGTTGGAGACCTTGTGCCGGTCGAGAAGGTCGATGATTGCCGCCAGCGACATCTGCGGCGAGACGCATTCGACGTGCCGGGTCATAAAATCCCGGGCCGTCGGTGCAGTGTGAGTTTCGGCCATGGCGGAATCCCTTTATTGTGTGGAGCGGCCGGCTTTCGCTTCAACAGGTAGTGCGAAATTCATTTCGCACGGTCCAGCTTGCGTGCGA
>Ga0268386_10000070_pt1 | contig 53789 bp, 51 predicted proteins | sample RVTome_15_FD_200260 | JGI IMG/M metagenome (GOLD analysis project Ga0268386, IMG submission 200260) | Soil microbial communities from uranium-contaminated site in the Upper Colorado River Basin, Wyoming, United States - RVT150D86... ... | reverse complement strand
GCATCGCGCACGAGGCGCCGATGAGGCTCGCCCTTCGCCTTCAATGCATAGAGCGCAAAGGTCACGTCGGCATATTCGTCGTTCACGATCGGACCGATGACGCCCCGCGGCAGGTTATGAGCCTCGTCGCCGAGTTTCTTTCGCGCCTGATAGAACTCCTCGGAAACATCGGCGGGCGGCGTGCTGTCGCGCAGGACGACCGTGGTGAACGCCAGGCCCGGTCGCGTAAAGGTCTCGGTCCGGTCATACCAGCGGAGCTCCTGCATCCGCTTCTCGAGCCTTTCGGCGACCAGCTCTTCCATCTCCTTTGCCGTAGCCCCCGGCCATGCCGTGACGACGGTCATCTGCTTGACTGTGAAAGAGGGGTCTTCCGCGCGGCCAAGCTTGAGGAAGGCCACGACGCCGGCGATGGAGATCGCCAGGAGCAGAAACAGGGTGACGGAGCGCTCGCGTACGGCGAGAGCGGAGAGGTTGAAGCCGCTCATTGTGGCCCCGCGTCATTGACGGCAGCGCTTCGCGTGGTGACCTCGCTCCCCGGCAGGCGCACGTGCTCACCTTCTCGCAGCAGGTGCGCACCGAGCGCAACGACGCGATCGCCCGCCTCGAGATGGCCGAGGACGGCGGCCGCTCCGTCGCCGAGGCTGACGATTTGCACGGCACGCCACGTGACCTGAGGGCTTTCCCCTTCGACCAGCCATACGCCGGGACCCTTGCCCGGATCGAAGATCGCGCCGATGGGCACCTGCAACGCCGCGGCTGAGCGGCTATCCGAAATGTGGGCGGCCGGGACATGGACGGTGATCGTCGAGCCGAGGGGCGCGTCTGCGAGCCGGCCCTCCAGCACGTATCGAGCTTCGAAAGTCCGCGTCTGACGGTTTGCAGAATCCGACAACTGGCGAAGGGTCGTAGCGCCCGTCAGCCCGTTTCCATACAAGGTCGAGTGACCGGTGGATCCGATCGCAGGGCGCAGGGTTTCGGGCAGCTCGATGACCGCCTCGCGACTTCCGGCATGCGCCACACGCACGACGACATGACCGGCATTGACGACCTGTCCCGGCTCCGCCAGCGTCTCGACCACCACGCCGTCCGCATCGGCCCGCAGGACGGCGTAGCTCGTTTCGTTGCGGGCAACCTGAGCCTGGGCCTCGGCTGCATTGAGCTGCGCTCTTGCTGATTCCGCGCCCGCCTTCACTTTGTCATAGGCCGACGCCGAAACTGCACCCGCGGCCACCAGATCGCGATATCGCCCCTCGTCCTCCGCGGTCTGGCGCGCGAGCGCCCTGGCGGCGGCAACGGCCTCCTCGTGCGCGCGCATGGCGAGCCTCAGGTCCGCGGGATCGATGCGCATGAGCGGCTGTCCGCGCTTGACCGTTTGCCCGGTATCAATCAAACGCTCCAGAACCTTCCCGGGAACGCGAAACCCCAGGTCGCTCTGCACGCGGGCTGCGACGATTCCGGTGAACGAACGCTCCGCCCGCGTGGAGACCTCGACGGTCCCTACCCGCACCAGCGGCGTCTGCGTCCGCGGATCCGTCGAAGAAGTGGCATCGCTACATGCTGCCAGGACGAAGGGCAACACGGCGACGGTGGCAACGAGCTGGAGGGCGTGGAGCTGAAGCATGAAGACCTCGCGGGGCTGGAGGTCTCCAACCTACGACTAGTGACCGTTTTTGTCAATAGTCACTACCCGGGTCTAAGGCGCGAGGCTGCGCAACACCAAGTTCGTAAGCTGCACCGGCGCATCCTCGACATGGTCGAGGTTGTACTGGAGCAGGAGCGGATTCACGTAGGGCTGCATGACGAGGAAAACGGCATGCACCGTCTCGTCCAGCGGCGTTTTGCGCTCGAACTCGCCGGCCTCGCGACCTTGGCGGACAACTTCCGTCAGGATTTCTCTGATGCGCCGGGCATAGGTGCGGGCGGACGGCCATCCCTCGCCAGCGGAATGGGCGGCGATGTCGTACAGCTTGCGATCGTTGAAGAACAGACCCACGCTGGTTGACACTAACGTCTTGAACATTCTACGGAATTGTTCCGTAGGGGTAGGCACACCAGCCACTGCGTCTTCGACCGCCGTGGCGATGGTAGTCAAAGTCTCGGAACAGATGGCCTCGCCGATGGCCTGCTTGGAATCGAAGAACTTGTAGATGTAAGCCTTGGAGAAACCGATCGCCTTGGCCAGGTCGGAAACCGTGGTCTTATCGTAACCGTACTGGCTGAAGTGCTCTCCGGCCGCCTCGACGATCTGCTCTCGAACGCTGTGGTCGACTGGGCCGCGCGACCGCGGCGAGGACGATGTAGTTTCACTCATGCGGAGACAGTACCTCGCTAACGCCGACTTGACAACTAGTGACCATACGGGATTATAGTCACGTCCGCCCAGTCAGCACACCGAGGACTCCCATGCTCGCCCACTCAGGCCCTCTGGTCTTCTTGCTCAGTGTCAGCGTCCTGACAGGCTGTGCCGTTGGCCCGGATTACAGGTCGCCTGAGGTTGCCGTCTCGAGCGGATTCCTCGGCCAGGAGGGCGTCGCGCATCGGGCCGTCCAGAGCAAGGCGGACCTCGAAGCCTGGTGGGCGGGCTTCGATGATCCACTGCTGACGCGCCTCGTCTCCACGGCCCTCGAACAGAACCTCGATATCGCACAGGCCGCAGCGCGGGTTGCCCAATCGCGCGCGTCGTTGCGCCAGGCCGATGCAGCGCTGCTTCCATCGGCCAATGTGAGCGCTCAAGGTGCAAAGGCCTACCAGTCGGTCGAGACCGCGCTAGGACAGGTGCTGGACACGACGCCCGACTTCGATCGCAGTGGCAGCTACTACGAGGCCAACTTCGGGGCGAGCTGGGAACTCGACGTGTTCGGCGGGCTGCGACGAGCGCGCGAAGCCGCACGCGCGGAGTATCAGGCATCCGAAGCAGGCGCAGTGGCAACACGGCTGGCTGTGGCCGCGCAAACGGCCGATGTGTACGTCACGATCCGCGGGCTGCAGGCGCGCATCGCGATCGCCCGACAACAAACGCAGACGCGCCGTCAGCTTCTCTCAACGGTCAAGCTCCAGTACGAAAAGGGGATCGCAGCCGAACTGCAGGTGCGCCAAACCGAGGGTTCGCTTGCTCAGGTCGAGGCGCAGATCCCCGTCCTGGAGGCCGGCATCGAAGCGGCGATGAACGCGCTGGACGTGCTTCTCGGGGTGCAGCCGGGAACCTATCGCGCCGAACTCAGTCCTGCGGCGTCCTTCCCGGCTGCTCCGGGTCTGGCCGAGACCGGCACGCCGGCCGAGATGATTCGGCGCAGACCGGATCTCATCGTGGCCGAGCGGCGGCTTGCAGCCGCCAACGCGCGCATCGGCATGGCGATTTCGGAGTACTACCCCAAGTTCTCGCTCGGCGCGCTGCTAGGCAGCGCGACCGCAACCTCCAGCGGCAACCTCTTCACCAGCGGTGCAAACCAAGCCCAAGGAGTCCTCGGACTTCGCTGGCGCCTGTTCGACTTCGGCCGGGTCGATGCGCAGATCGCCGCCGCGCGCGGCCAGGAGGCCGAGGCACTCGCGGCGTACCGCCTCGCGGTGCTGAAGGCAACCGCGGAAGTGGAGAACTCGTTTTCGGCTCTCGTCAAACGCGAGGCTCAAGTCGGCATCCTCACGCAGGGCGAATCGTCGCTTGCGCGTGCGCGCGAGCACTCGCTTGCCGCCTACCAAGGTGGCGTCGTCAGCCTCATCGAGGTACTGGATGCCGACAGCAACTTGCTGCAAGTGCGCGACGCGAAGACGCAGGCGCAAACCGAAGCTGCGCGCGCCGCCATTGCCTCCTTTCGGGCTTTGGGGGGCGGATGGGATCCCCGACATGCAGGTGAAACGCAATGACGACGACAGACAATTCATGGGTTCTCATCACGGGCGCATCAAGTGGCTTCGGCGAGGAGTTCGCCCGCCAATATGCCGGGCGAGGCCATTCGCTTGTCCTGGTAGCGCGCCGGCTGGACCGACTGCAGAAGCTCGCCGATGCGCTACGCCAGAAGCACCGCATCGAGGTCCTTGTGGAACAGGTGGATCTTGCGGATGTTGCGGCAGTCACCCGGCTGCATCAGCGGCTCTGCGAGCGAGGCATTGCGATCGACATCCTGATCAACAACGCCGGCCACGGACTGCAAGGTCCGTTCATGGATGGCAAGCTGGACGCGGCACTGGCGATGCTGCAACTGGATGTCGTGAGCCTGACTGCGGTCACCCATGTCTTTGGGCAAGACATGCGGACACGTGGTCGCGGGAAGGTCCTGCTGGTCTCCAGTCTGCTGGCCTACCAGGGCGTAGAGAACTTCGCCGTCTATGCGGCCGCCAAGGCCTACGTATTGCGTCTGGGCGAAGCCCTTCACCGCGAACTCAAGCGCGATGGTGTCACGCTTACGGTGCTTTGCCCGGGCATGTCGGACACCGGATTCGCCACAGCGGCGCAACAGAAAATCACGCCCGCGTTGAAGCGGATAATGATGCAGCCGGCGCCGGTGGTGCGCGCCGGTATCCGCGCGTTGCAGGCCGGACGCATGAGCATCGTGCCAGGCTGGGCCAACAAGGCCTCCGTGGTGTTCATGTGGGCGACGCCACGCTGGCTGCACCAAGCCATTTTCTCTCGCATCATGAACGCATGAGCCGCAGCCGGGATGCTGTCTTCCTCTCAAACGCTGATGCCTGAGGTCAACAAGCTGAGCGAGATCGAGGGGCTCGGCTGGATCACCGCACTCAAGGGCGGTCAGATCCGCTCCCTGGTTGAGGGAGAAGCGTTACAGCTTGGGCTCTTCGATGAGCGGAATCGTGCATCGCTCCGGCGGTGAGTGAAACCTTTGCAGGCATATCATTCGACCGTGTCCAGGAACGGCGCGAGCGCACGCTCCTACATGTTGGTTTGATCCGGCGGGATGCCTGAAGGCAGATCCGCTGCACCGTGCGGCTCCAATGGGGCCGTCACATTCGTGCCAACGCCATAGCAGGTCATCGAAATCGATCCCATCGCATGCCCACGCACGAGCGGTCGAGCTTCCACGCGCTCAGCAGCCGCAACCCCTGCTATATACAGCAGCGGAATGAAGTGATCTGGCGTGGGAACAGCTAACGCATAGTCCCGGTGTTCGGTGACCTTCAGGATGTCGCCAGGTTCTCGGTGGAGCTGTGCTACCACCAGATCGTCAAAGCGCTCGGCCCAGTCGTAGGCGAGGTCGGGCTGGTTCCACTGTAGACGCCCCAGGTTGTGGACGACGTTTCCGCTGGCCAAAATCATTACGCCGCGATCCCGAAGCGGCGCCAGCCGTGCCGCCAGCTGGAGATGATATTCGAGCGGTCTGAGGGCGTTTATTGAAAGTTGGACAACAGGAACGTCGGCATCCGGATACATGTGCGCAAGCACGGACCATGTTCCGTGATCCAGGCCCCACTGGTCCCGGTCGAGACCAACCCACTCGGGCTTTACGGCTTCGGCGACCTCCTGGGCCAGGTCCGGAGATCCCGGCGCCGGATACTCGAAGTCGAACAACGGCTGCGGGAAGCCGTAGAAATCGTGAATCGTTCTGGGGCGCACCATCGCTGTCACAGCCGTTGCTCCGAAAAACCAATGAGCAGAAACAACGAGCAATCCTCGAGGCCTGGGAAGCTGCTTTCCCAAGGCACGCCATGCCTCGGTGAACCCATTCCGTTCGAGCGTGTTCATAGGGCTGCCATGACCTATGAATACTGCAGGCGTCCTCGGCATCAAATCTCCCACGCCTCGTGCATCAGGCGTTCTCCTCAACGCCGATCACCCATCGAAGATGCGCTGGATTGGAACTCACTTCTCCAAACCATGATTTTCTCGGCCCCCTGAGGTCCAAGTGGTAGATGCTGGCCCACCCGCATGCCAACCTATTACGCCCCCCGCGCATGCTGGTGCGGGACATCGCTCCCCGTGCGCCACAGCAGCGCCACTCCGAAAAGCGCCGATAGCAATGAGGCGGCAAAGATCGCGAGTTTGGCCGCGTTGAAGTCGGCCTCGACGGGGAACGTTTGCCCGGCGATAAAGAGGGACATCGTGAAACCGATGCCCGCGAGGCAGCCGGCGCCTGCGACTTGCACCCAACTGTAGTCCCGAGGCTTCACAGCCAACCCCAGTTTCACTGCCGCGGATGACGCGAGCAACAAACCGACAGGCTTTCCGATGACCAGGCCAGAGATGATGGCGGTCACCAGCTCGCCCCGTCCCTCGAGCCATTCGGACGAAAGCACGACGCCCGCATTGGCCAGCGCAAATATCGGCAACACAACGTAGCTGGACCTGACTTCGACGTGCCGGAGCATGCGATCCGCAGGCGATTCCAGTCGGTCGTGAATTGTATCGAGTGCCCGTAGCGCGGGGGTCGAGAGCGCATGGCGCATCTCGTCGCCTCGGTGATCCGCCTCGGCTCGAAAGATGGCATCCACCTGCGCCAGAAGGGCGGGATAATCGGGCGGTGGCCGGGTTGGAATGAAGAGCGCCAGGATCACGCCTGCCAAAGTAGCGTGGACACCGCCCTCGTGGATCAAGAACCACAGCAACACGCCGAGCAGGGCGTACGGCGTCACACGATAGATCGATGCCTTGTTCAGGGCGTAAAGCAGTCCCGACACCATGAGTGCGGCAGCCAGAAAGGCGAGGTTGATTTCGGCCGAGTAGAATACCGCCACCACGATAATCGCAGCGATGTCGTCGACGATCGCGGCGGCCGTCAGGAAGATACGGAGCTCGATGGGCACTCGCCTCCCCATCATCGCGATCAACGCGACGGCGAAGGCCGTATCGGTGGCGATCGGTACGCCCCACCCCATCTGCCACGGGCCAGCGGGGATAATTGCGAGGTAGATCAGCGCCGGAGCGGCCATGCCGCCGAGGGCAGCGGCCACGGGCAGCGACGCAAGGCGGCGGCTTGCCAGATGGCCGACAGTGAATTCCCGCTTTATCTCCAGGCCAACGACCAGAAAGAAGATCGTCAGCAGGCCATCGTTGACCCAACTCAGCAGCGGCAAGGTGAACCCGCCGCCATTGATCATCAGGCCCACCTCAGCTTGCCAGAAGGCCGTGAACGCCGGGCCGAAAGCGCTGTTCGTGAGGATGACGGCGAGCGCTGTTGCAATGAGCAGCAAGACGCCAGTGGACGGAGCCCAGTTGACAAACTCGAGGGCGGCCGCGCGCACGCGATGCCCCAGCGAGCCCAGCAGCGCGTCCGACAGTGATACGTCGTCCCAAGGGCCCTGGTAGCGGCGTCCGTTGATGAAGAAGGTTGGCGTGAGAACGACTCCGCTGGCCTGGGCGCTGGCGATGTCGGCGCCGACGCGCTCGGCCGCTGCCCGGCCGGAAGGGCTCGATGCCGGCGGCAGTTCGAGATCGCGGGCAACGGCCTCCAGATCCTCCTCCGCGAGGCTCTGCGAGCGCGTCATCAGCGCGACGTGCGCTTTCCAGAATTGCTGTGCGTTGGTTGTCCGCTCGACGAGCTCGGCGGCTTTCAGGGCGAGCTCGTTCCCCGGCACCGGCCGGTGGCGAAAGGCGTGAACGAGCTGATCACCGAACTGGTCACGAAGTTGTACGATACGTTCATGCGCAGCGCGGCAGTAAGAGCAGGCGTAGCTGCCATATTCGACCAGTGAGACAGGTGCGTTCGCAGGTCCGAGTATGTGATCCGTCTCCGGATCCAGCGGCCTGGCCAGTCGATCTGCATTGCCAGGCATTGTCGAAGGCCCGCGTCTGCTAAGTGTTCCGGACACTGGCGTCGGAATCGAGCGCGTGCTGTGCGGGGCCGTCTACGGGGAGCAGGCGCTGCTCGTGCATGTGCACCGTCTCTATTCGTGCGCCCCGCTCGAGCGTTCGATGAACCGGACAGCGCCCGGCAATTTCCAGCAGCCGGGCCCGCTGTTCATCGCTCAAATCGCCAGGAAGGCCAATGTCGCGAATGAACAAATCCCGAGGCTCGGCAGCGTCGCGCCTGTGGCCCACCGCCACTCGAAGCCGTTCGAGCGGCAAATCCTTTCCGCGCGCATAGAGCCGCAGCGTCATGGCCGTGCAGGCACCGAGCCCGGCGCTCAGGAGATCATAGGGAGTCGGCCCACTTCCCAGGCCGCCAACCTCGACCGGCTCATCCGCCAGCCAACGTGCGCCGCCGGCGCGAATCTCGACCTGGAAATCGCCCTCTCCGGTTTCCTCGACGACCACATAGCCCTGCTGCGCCTCGGTCCGCAGCGGCAGGTTGGCGGTCAGATAGCGCGATGACCACGCGGCGATCACGTCGGCGACGTAGGTCGCGTCCTTCGTCTGAGTGAGCAGATGATCTGCGCCATCGAGCGAGACAAAGCTTTTCGGGTGGCGCGCGGCGCGAAAGATCGACGAGGCATTCTCAATATCGACTGTTTGATCCTGCGGTGAATGCAGGATGAGCATCGGCCGCTTCAGCGCCCGAATTCTGGTTCCCTGATCGTGGGCCGCCAGGTCGTCGACGAAGCTCTTGCGGATCGTGAAAGGACGTCCGCCGAGATGGATCTCGGCCACCCCATCCTGCACGAGGCGCTCCAGAGCGTCTCCCAGCAAGCGCTTCACATGGCCGACGTCGAAGGGCGCGGCCACCGTCGCCACCGCGCTGATCCCGGGCAGTCTCTCGGCCGCCGCCAACGCTGCCGCGCCGCCCAGGCTGTGCCCGATGAGCAGCTCAGGCGCGATGCCCGCCGCCTGCATCGCTCCAGCCGCCGCGACCAGATCGGCGATGCTGCCGCTGAAGCTGCTGTCGGAGAAGTCGCCGCCACTCTGGCCGAGACCGGTGAAGTCGAACCGGAGCACGCCGAAGCCCCTGGCCGTCAACGCTCGAGAGATCCGAACCGCGGCGGTCGAATTCTTGGTGCAGGTGAAGCAATGCGCGAACAGCGCATAAGCGAGGACCGGGCCTTCGGGAAGGTCGAGGCGACCAGACAGGCGTTGACCTTCCGCCCCGGTGAAATCGAATGCTCTCGTCACCATGGTTGTCGATTTCTCCCGGAATGCGTTCGTTTGCTGCCGAAACCTTCATCTGCGGTCGCCAGGTTCCGTCCTGATCGCCACGCCGGATTTCAACGGGTCCACTCGATAATTGTCGGCGCCATATCCGCCCGCACGCGCGCCACGAGCCGCTCTGCGGGGGATCGGTGCTCATGACATCGGATTCGCAGGGGGTGTGGGATCGGGGGGAAGCGGGATGAATTCCTCTGAATCGAAATCCGGCAGCTTCATGCGACCTGCGCGCCAATCGGCCTTCGCCTGCTCGATTCTTTCCTTTGAGGACGACACGAAATTCCACTCGATGAACCGCTGCCCAATCGGCTCACCGCCAAGCGCCATGACAGTGGAAGGCTGCAAGGCGCTCACGGTCACCGCCCGGCCAGGCGCGAACACCAGCATCTCCCCCTGTTCGAAGCTCTGCCCTTCCACTTCGACCCTGCCGGCTGCCACGTAGATGGCGCGCTCGGGATATTCAGCCGGAAGCTCGGCCCGCGCGCCCACCGATAGTTCCCAATGAATGTAGAACATCGGCGAGTGCGTCTTGACGGCCGCGTGGAGACCGAGCGCCTTGCCGGCGACAAGCCGGCCCCACACCCCATTTTCTTCGAAGATCGGCAGATCGTTTGCGCCATGGTGCGCAAAGGCCGGGTCCCCGTCCTCATCGATTTGCGGCAGTGCGACCCAGGCTTGAATGCCGTCCATCCGCCCACCTTCGTGGCGCGCCCTTTCGAAACGTTCCGAATGGGTGATGCCGCGTCCGGCCGTCATCCAGTTGACCTCACCGGGCCGGATCGGTTGTTCCGACCCGACGCTGTCGCGGTGCATGATCTCGCCTTCGAACAGATAGGTCACCGTCGACAGCCCGATATGGGGATGAGGCCGCACATCGACGTTGTCAGGAATTCCAGGTTGGAACTCCACTGGACCCATGTGATCGAAGAAGATGAACGGTCCCACCATCCGCCGCCCGGCGTCGGGAAGAACGCGTCCGACCTCGAAGCCTCCGAGATCACGGCGGCGCTGCTTGATTACCAGTTCCAGCATGGCCCCGAACCCGGGCTGCGGATCGCTCTCGGCCGTGCAGCTTCATGGCGGTCTCGGCGACGAGACGGCCCTGGTAGGGGGCGCCATCCATATTCATTGTCGCTTGGCATGCGTTCGCCTTGACCACCAGTAATCGTCGTCGCGCCATACGGGGTGCCGCCAGCGATTTCGTCCAGCGCCTGCTGGCCCTGCCAACTATAGGCAAGCCGACGAGCACCCATCCCGAAATGGAGAAGATTTGGTGAGGACGAAAAAAGAGTCATCTCTTTCAATTGGTTACGAGCTAATTTGTGATTGCTCACGATAGGCCTAGAAAGGCCTGAATCATTCCCACTCGATCGTGGCGGGCGGCTTGCCGGAGATGTCGTACGTGACGCGCGAGATGCCGTCGACCTCGTTGATGATGCGGCGGCTGACGAGGTCGAGAAACTCGTAAGGAAGCTGCGCCCAGCGCGCGGTCATGAAATCCACCGTCTCCACGGCGCGCAGTGCGATGACCCATTCGTAGCGCCGGCCGTCGCCCATGACGCCGACCGAGCGCACCGGCAGAAATACCGCGAAGGCCTGGCTCACCTTTTCGTACAGCCCGTGCCGCCGCAGCTCGGTGATGAAGATGTCGTCCGCCTGGCGCAGCAGGTCCGCGTACTCCTTGCGCACCTCGCCGAGTATGCGGACGCCCAGGCCCGGACCCGGAAACGGGTGCCGGTACACCATGTCCCACGGCAGACCGAGCTCCAGGCCGACCTTGCGCACCTCGTCCTTGAACAGTTCCCTGAGGGGCTCGACGAGGGCCATGCGCATGCGCTCCGGCAATCCGCCGACGTTGTGATGCGACTTGATGACGTGCGCCTTGCCCGTGCGCCCGCCCGCCGACTCGATGACGTCCGGGTAGATCGTGCCCTGCGCGAGGAAGTCAACTTCCTCGATTCGCTGCGCCTCCTCGTCGAACACCTCGATGAACAGTCCGCCGATGATTTTGCGCTTGGCCTCGGGGTCCGATACGCCCGCGAGCGCGGAGAGAAAGCGCTCCTCGGCGTCGACCCGCAGGACGCGGATGCCCATGTGCTGCGCAAAGGTCGCCATCACCTGGTCGCCCTCGCCCAGGCGCAACAGGCCATGGTCGACGAACACGCAGGTGAGCTGGTCGCCGATCGCCTCGTGCAGCAGCGCGGCGACGACCGACGAATCCACTCCGCCCGACAGCCCGAGCAATACGCGTCCCTTGCCGACCTGCTCGCGCACCCGCGCGATGGCGTCCTCGACGATGTTGCCCGCCGTCCAGTCGGCCCCGCAGCCGCAGATGTCGTGCACGAAGCGCGCGAGGATACGTCCGCCCTGCCGCGTGTGCGTCACTTCGGGATGGAACTGCAGCGCGTAGTAGCGGCGATCGTCGTCGGCCATGCCGGCCAGCGGCGCGTTGTCGGTGGCCGCAATGGGGACGAAGCCGGCGGGCAGCGTCTCGACACGATCGCCGTGACTCATCCACACGTCGAGCTGCGCATTACCCTCGTGGTCGGTGCGATCCTCGATGCCGCTCAGCAGGCGCGAGCCGCCGACGACCCGGACCCGCGCGTAGCCGAACTCGCGGTGGCGCGAGGCCGCCACGGCGCCGCCGAGCTGCGCGGTCATGGTCTGCATGCCGTAGCAGATGCCGAGCACCGGCACGCCCGATTCGAATACCGCGGCCGGGGCGCGTGGACCGGTTTCGACGGTGGCCGATTCCGGCCCCCCCGAGAGGATGATGCCGGCGGGCGCGAAGGCGCGGATCTCGTCGTCCGGTGTGTCCCACGGGCGGATTTCGCTGTACACGCCTGTGTCGCGCACCCGGCGGGCGATGAGCTGCGTGTATTGCGAGCCGAAATCGAGGATGAGAATGCGCTGTGCGTGGATGTCGGCGGTCATTGATGCCACCGTCACTCCACGCGGTAGTTCGGCGCTTCTTTCGTAATGGTCACGTCGTGCACGTGGCTTTCGCGGATGCCGGCGTTCGTGATCCGCACGAACTGCGGCCGGGTGCGCATTTCGTCGATCGTCTGGCAGCCGGTGTAGCCCATCGCTGCGCGCAGGCCGCCGGCGAGCTGGTGCAGGATCTGCAGGACGCTGCCCTTGTACGGCACGCGCCCCTCGATGCCCTCCGGCACGAGCTTCTCGATCTCTTCGGTAGCATCCTGGAAATACCGGTCCCTGGAGCCGTTCTTGTCCGCCATGGCGCCCAGCGAGCCCATGCCGCGGTACGTCTTGTAGGAGCGGCCCTGGTAAAGCTCGACTTCGCCTGGCGACTCCTCGGTGCCAGCGAACAGGCCGCCGACCATGACGGTGTTGGCGCCTGCCGCGATGGCCTTCGCGAGGTCGCCCGAGTAGCGGATGCCGCCGTCCGCGATCAGCGGGACCCCGCTGCCCTCGAGCGCGGCGGCCACGTTCGCCACGGCGCTGATCTGGGGCACGCCGACGCCGGCGACGACCCGCGTCGTGCAGATGCTGCCCGGGCCGATGCCGACCTTCACCGCGTCGGCCCCCGCCTCGACCAGCGCGCGGGCGGCGTCGGCCGTGACGATGTTGCCGCCGACGACCTGAATATCCGGAAACGCCTGCTTGATGCGCTTCACGCGGTCCAGCACGCCGCGGGTGTGGCCGTGCGACGTGTCCACGATAATGACGTCCACGCCAGCGCCCACCAGCGCCTCGACTCGCTCGTCCGTGTCGGCGCTGGTGCCGACTGCCGCGCCGACGCGCAATGCACCGCGCTCGTCCTTGCAGGCGTTGGGAAAGTCGGTGGCCTTCTGGAAGTCCTTGGCCGTGATCATGCCCTTCAGGCGATAGTCCTTGTCCACGATCAGCACCTTCTCGATGCGATGCTTGTGGAGCAGCAGGAGGACCTCTTCCTTGCCGGCCCCCTCGCGCACGGTCACCAGGCGGTCCTGCGGCGTCATGACGGCGGAGACCGGCGCGTCGAGCTGTTGCTGGAAGCGCAGGTCGCGGTTGGTGACGATGCCGACGACACGGTCGCCGTCCACGACCGGGACGCCCGAGATGTTCTTCGCGCGGATGAGGTCGAGCACCTCGCGGATGTTCTTGTCGGACGTGACGGTAATGGGATCGTTGATGATCCCGCTCTCGTACTTCTTGACGCGCAGGACTTCCCGCGCCTGCGCCTCGCCGCTCATGTTCTTGTGGATGATTCCGATGCCACCCTCCTGGGCCAGCGCGATCGCGAGGCGCGCTTCGGTGACGCTGTCCATTGCGGCGGAAACCAGCGGGAGATTGACCGCAATGCCCAATGTGAGGCGGCTGCGCAGGATCACCTCGCGCGGCAGTACCTCCGAATAGGCGGGCTGGAGCAGCACGTCATCGAAGGTGAGTGCTTCCTGGACGATGCGCATGTCGCCAGACCTCGGAGGATTGGTGGAGAGATAAACGCGTCATTCTACGCGCCCCGCTTCCGAGGGTAAACGGGCACACCCGGGGCAACCTCCGTAGAATGGCCCCCCATGTCCTCCGGTGCCGAAACGCTGCCCGCACGCGAGGTATGGACCGTATCGCGGCTGAATCGCGAGGTGCGCGTCCTGCTCGAAAGCGGCCTGCCCTCCCTGTGGCTCGAGGGGGAGGTCTCGAACCTGTCTCGGCCTGCATCCGGCCACGTGTATTTCTCGCTGAAGGACGAGCAGGCGCAGGTCCGCTGCGTGCTGTGGCGTTCGGGCGCGCTGCGCACCGCCGTCGCGTTCCGTAACGGATTGCAGTTGCTCGTGAGGGCGCGCGTCAGCGTCTACGAGCCGCGCGGCGAATACCAGCTCATCGTGGACTACGCCGAAGAGGCCGGCGAGGGCGCGCTGCGGCGGCGCTTCGAGGCACTGAAGGCGCGCCTGCAGGCCGAGGGGCTGTTCGACCAGGCCCTGAAGCGCCCGCTGCCGCGTTTCCCGCGCCGCATCGGCGTCGTCACCTCGCCGAGCGGCGCGGCCGTGCGTGACGTCCTGCACGTCCTCGCGCGGCGTTTTCCGGCGGTGCCGGTGCGCATCTATCCCGTTCCCGTGCAGGGCGAGGGTGCCGCGGAAAAGATCGCCGCGGCGCTCGCGCTGGCCTCGCGTCGGCAGGATTGCGACGTCCTCATCCTCGCCCGCGGCGGTGGCTCGCTCGAGGACCTGTGGGCGTTCAACGAGGAGATCGTGGCGCGCGCCGTGCGCGCGTGCGCCGTGCCCGTCATCGCCGGCGTCGGGCACGAGGTGGATTTCACGATCGCCGATTTCGCATCCGACTGCCGGGCGCCCACGCCTTCCGGCGCAGCGGAGCTGGCAGTTCCGGACGCGGCGGAATGGACGGCGCGCCTGCAACGCGACGCACGCGCGCTGTGCGCGGCCGCTGCCGGACGCCTCGCCCGCCACCGGGATCGGATCGGCTGGCTGGCGGGCCGGCTCCAGCAGGGACACCCCGGCAACCGCCTGAAACAGCATGGTCAGCGCCTCGACGAGCTGGAGTTGCGCCTGCGCCGCGCCGTCGCTTCCGGACTGGAGCGCCGTGCGGGCCGGCTGGAGAGGTTGTGCTCCAGACTGGCTGCGCGGGCACCCGGGCCGCGCGTGCAGGCATGCCGGGAGGCCGTCGCCGGGCTGGCCGGACGGCTGCGCAGTGCGACCCGCCAGGGCCTGGCGCTGCGGCGTGGGCGCGCGGACTCGGCCAGCCGCGCCCTGCACGCGGTCAGCCCGCTGGCGACCCTCGGGCGCGGCTACGCCATCGCCACCCGCGCAGCCGACGGCACGATCCTGCGCGACGCCGCCGCCGTGCCCGCGGGCGAGGACATCGACGTGCGGCTCGCGCGCGGCCGGCTGCGGGCGCGCGTTACCTCCGGTCGAAGTACTTCGCGATGACCGGGCGGAACCGGTCCATGTCCACGAGGAACGAATCGTGTCCGTGGATCGACGCCAGGGGCACGAATTCCACTTCCCTCCCGGGCCGCTCGAGGCATTCGGCCATTTCCTCCTGCTGGTGGATCGGGAAGAGGAAATCCGACTCCGCGCCGATGACCAGCGCGCGCTCGATGCCCGGTTTCGACAGCTCGGTGGCAACGCAGCCGCTGTGTTCCGCCACGTCGAACAGGTCCATCGCGCGCGACAGGTACAGATAGCTGTTCGGGTCGAACTGGCCGGTGAACTTCGAGGCGTGGTGCTCCAGGTAGGACTCCACCTCGAAGTCGATGCCGAACTGGTCGCCCGCGTCGTGCTCTCCGCTCACCCTCTCGCGCCCGAAGCGCTGCGCCCATTCCTCGGCGGAGCGATAGGTGATCATGCCCAGCTTGCGCGCCAGCCGCATGCCCTTCAGCGGCGGGCTGTCGGGGGGATAATCGCCCCCGTTCCAGTCGGGATCGGAGCGAATCATCTCCCGTTGCAGGGAGCGCAGCGCGATGGCGAACGGCTCCGCACGCGGCGACGAGGAGATGGCGATGAGCCCCCGGCTCATCTCGGGGAACAGCGTCGTAAAAGCGAGCGCGGAGAGTCCGCCCAGCGACGGTCCCACGACGGTGTGCAGGCGACGGATGCCGAGCTGGCGCACGACCTCGCGTCCCGCCGCCGCGATGTCCTCCACCGTGAGCACCGGAAAGCGCAGCCGGTAGGGCTCGCCGTTGCGCGGATCGATGGACGCCGGGCCGGTCGTGCCGAAGCAGCTGCCCAGCGAGTTCACGCAGATCACGAAATAGCGCCGCGTGTCGATGGGGCGGCCCGGCCCGATCATTTCCTCCCACCAGCCCTGCGACGGATCCTCCGGCGAGGAGGCCGCATGCGCGGACGGCGACAGGCCGGTGAACACGAGCACGCCGTTGTCCGCGCGGCGGTCGAGCTCGCCCCAGGTCTCGTACGCCACGTCGAGGCGCGGCAGCATGCCGCCGCGATGCATGCGAAACGGCTGGTCGAGGCGCACGAAGCGCCGTGCGCCGGTGGCGGTGCGCGCCTCGGTCGGGCCCAGTGGGATCGGCGTCCCGGTCGGCATGGTCTGCGACATGTTAGCGACTCTTCTTCGTGTGGCGCCTCAGGCGCTCGCGCTGCTTCTCCTGACGCGGCGTGAGGAGATTCCGCCGCCCGGCAAACGGATTCTCTCCCGATCGCAGCTCCACGCGCACGGGAGTGCCCTGCAGGGCGAAGGCCTTGCGGAAGCAGTTGACCAGGTAGCGACGATACGACAACGGCACCTGCTCGGCCTGACCGCCGTGGATGACGATGAGGGGCGGATTGCGACCTCCCTGGTGGGCGTAACGCAGCTTCACGCGCCGGCCGCGGACGATCGGTGGCTGGTGGGCCGTGACCGCGGCCTGCAGAACGCGCGTCAGCGCCGGCGTCGGCAGGTCGCGATGCGCTGCAGCGTGCGCGGCGTCCACGAGGTCCAGGAGCCCGCCGACCCCCGAGCCGTGCAGCGCGGAGATGAACGTCAGCGGCGCAAATTGCAGGAACGGCAGCTTCAGCTCGATCTGGCGGCGCACCGTGTCCCGCTGATAGGCGGACAGGCCGTCCCACTTGTTCACCGCCAGCACCATCGCCCGGCCGCGCTCCGCCGCGAGCCCCAGCAGCGAGGCATCCTGCTCGGCGATGCCCTCCTGCGCGTCCAGCACCGCGATGACGACGGACGCTTCGTCGATGGCCTTCAGCGTCTTGATGACGCTGAACTTCTCGACCACCTCGCTGACGCGCGCGCGCCGTCGCATCCCGGCGGTGTCCACGAGCACGTAGCGCTTTCCGTTGCGCTCGAACGGCACGTCCACCGAGTCGCGCGTCGTGCCGGGCTTGTCGAAGGCGACGAGGCGTTCCTCGCCGATCAGCCGGTTGATGAGCGTGGACTTGCCGACGTTCGGCCGGCCGATCACGGCCACGCGCGTCGCCTCCTCGGGCCCGGGCATGTCCGCCGCCTCCGGCGCCGGAAACCCGCCGAGCACGGCGTCCATGAGCGCGGCGACCCGGTCGCCGTGCGCGGACGAAATGGCCGTCGGCTCGCCGAGCCCGAGGGCGTGGAAGTCGGCCGCCGCGACGTCGGCGTCCAGCCCCTCGGCCTTGTTGACGACCAGCCACGTCGGCCGCCCGCGCCGCCGGAGCAGCTCGGCGACCTGGTGATCGGAAGCGGTCAGCCCCTCGCGGGCATCCACCATGAAGAGCACTGCGTCCGCCTCGTCGAGCGCCAGCAGCGTCTGCTTCGCCATCAGCCCGTCGAGGCCGTCCTGCGTGCCCGACAGTCCGCCGGTGTCCACCGCGACGTATGGCACGGGCCCCACGCGCCCGTAGCCGTACTGCCGGTCGCGCGTCAGCCCGGGCAGGTCGGCGACGATGGCGTCGCGCGTGCGGGTCAGAAAGTTGAAGAGCGTCGACTTGCCGACGTTCGGGCGACCGACCAGCGCGACGACGGGCAGCATGTCCGGTGCCGGGTCAGCCCCGGGGCTCCACGCGGAACGCGAATACGCCGTCGGCTTCGTCCTGCACGACGAGGTACTCCCCGGCACCGACGGGCGCCGTGATGATGGCCACGTCGTCGGCGCGGATGCGCGCCTGCAGCGCCCCCGTCAGCGCATCCATCCAGTGCAGGTATCCCTCGAAGTCGCCGACCACCACGCTCTGGCCGAAGGGCGTGGGTGCCGTCGTGCCGCGCTGGCGGAGTGCGTTCTGGCGCCATAGCTGTGCACCGCTGGAGCGGTTCACGGCCACCACCTCGCCCGCCGCGTCGGCCACGTAGACGGTGGTCCAGTCGACGCCGATGCCGTTGTAGCTCGACATGTCGCTGGTCCAGAGAATCTGGCCGGACTCTAGCGCGAGGTTGGCGACGCGGCCGTTGAAGCTCGCGGCGTAGACGTCCTGGCCCAGGACCTTCAGGTCCGAATCCACGTCGGCCAGCCGCTCGAGCTCGGTGCGGCCCCGGCCGGTGGACACGAGGTTCTCCCAGACGACTTCGCCTTCGCGCAGCGTGTAGGCGCCGACGCGGCCGTTGTCGAAGCCGATGAGGACCACCCGGTCGGCCACCACCGGCGCCCCCGTGCCGCGCAGGCTCAGGCGCGGGGGCTTGTGCTCGACCCGCCACAGCTCCTCGCCGTCGTTGCCGCGGAGCGCCCGGAGGCGCCCGTCGACGGTGCGGACCATGACGAGATTGTCCGCGATCGCGGGCGTCGCGAGCACCTCGCCCGACACGCGCACCTGCCAGAGCGGCGTCCCGTCGGCGGCATCATACGCGGCAACGACGCCGTCGCTGCTGCCCACGGCCACCATGCCGCCGCCGACCGCCGGACCGGCCGAAAGGGCCAGCTCTGTTTCGGCGCCCCACAGTTCGCGGCCGTCGGCCAGGTCCAGAGCCACCACGCGGCCGCCCCGTCCCGCGGCATACACGCGGCCACCCTCGACAGCCGGCCTCAGGTCCAGGCGCAGGAGCTCGGACCCCGGACCGACCTCCGCTTGCCAGACCTTCTTCACGTCGAGCGTGGGCTCGAATTCCGTCAGCTCGGCGGGCGGCTCAATCGGCTCGTCGTCGCCGCCGAACCAGGCGCAGCCGCTGCCACCGAGCGCCAGCAGCACGAGTCCGGCCAGCCGCGCCTGTCTCACGAGGCGTCGTCCCCAGCGGGTGCGTCAACGGCGTCATCCGGGTCTTCGGGATCTTTGGCGTCTTCGGCGTCTTCGGCGTCACTGGCCTCGCCGGTCTCCGCCGCGTCGCCTGCAGCGGCCTCCGGAGGACCGAGCGCGCGCAATTTCATGCGCACGAATTCCGCGTCTACCGCCCCCGTGGCGCCGGCCGAGATGGCACGCTCGTATGCCTCCCGCGCCTTGGCGGTATCGCCCAGGTCCGCGAGGATGTCGCCGCGCACTTCCTGCAGCGCCGCGGAAAATGCGCCGGCGTCGTCGCCTGCGTCCGTCATCGCCAGCGCCCGCACGGACTCGCCCTGCGCCGCGAGCAGGCGCGCGAGCCTGACGCGGGCCACGAGCGCCAGCTCCTCGTCATCGGAGCCGGCCTCCTTCATCACCGCGCTCAGCAGGTGCTCGGCTTCGCCCAGGCTGCCGGCGCGCACCAGCGCCGAGGCCAGGGCGAGGCGGCCCTGCTGGAGGTACGGCGTGCCGGCATAGTCCTCTGCGAGCCGGTCGAGCTGCGCGCGGGCGTCGTCCGTGCGGCCGTTGGCGGCCGCCTCGGCGAGCGTGGTGTAGATGACCGAGGCCTCCTCGGACTGGCGCAGGCGGTAGTCCTGCCAGGCGTTCCAGCCCACCAGCAACAGGACGCCGGCGACGAGGCCACCGATGATCCACAGCCCGTTTTCCTTCCACCAGGCGCGTAATCGCTCGACCTGTTCCTTCTCGGATAAATACTCGTCCACTGTCCCTCCGTTTATCCCTAGCACCTGTTCCGCACGCCGTCGCGTAGCCGCTCCAGCAGTTCGGGGCGCGCCAAGGGAAGCTGTTCTCCATTCTCGCGCAGCGGCTTGACGCTGAGCGTCGAGGCGCCGAGTTCCTGCTCGCCCAGGATGAGCGCGAGCGCCGCTCCGCTGCGGTCGGCCTTCTTCATCGCCGACTTGAGCGAGCCGCCGCCGCAGTGCATGACCAGGCGCAGGCCGGGCACCGCATCGCGCAGCGATTCGGCCAGGCCGGGAGCCTCGGTCTCGGCCGCCGCGCCGACCGGCACGAGGTAGGCGTCCGGCGTCGGCGGAGGGGGCGCGTTGTCCTCCACGAGCGCCACGAGGCGCTCCATGCCCAGCGCCCAGCCGGTGGCCGGCGTGGGGCGGCCACCGAGCTGCTCGACCAGGCCGTCGTAGCGCCCGCCGCTGCACACCGCGGACTGCGCGCCGAGGCGATCCGTGAGCCACTCGAAAACGGTGCGGCTGTAATAATCCAGGCCCCGCACGAGGCGCGGGTTGATCCGGAAGGCGACGCCGGCGCCGGCGAGCATGGCCTTCAGGCGCTCGAAATGCTCCGCCGACTCCGCATCCAGGTGTGCCGTGATCTCCGGCGCGGCGGCGATCACGGCCTGCATGTCCGGACTCTTGCTGTCGAGGATGCGCAGCGGATTGGAGGCGAGCCGGCGCAGGCTGTCGTCGTCCAGCGCGTCGCGCCGGTCGCTGAAGTATTCGACCAGCAGGCGCCGGTAATCCTGCCGCGACGAGGGCGTGCCCAGCGAGTTCAGCTCCAGCCTCAGGTCGCCGAGGCCCAGCTCCCGCCACAGGCGCGCGGACACGAGGATCAGCTCGGCGTCCACGTCGGGGCCCGGATAGCCGAGCGCCTCGGCGCCGATCTGGTGGAATTGCCGGTAGCGCCCCTTCTGCGGGCGCTCGTAGCGGAACATCGGCCCCGCATACCACAGCCGCTGCTGCTGGTTGTGGATGAGGCCGTGCGTGAGCGCGGCGCGCACGCAGCTCGCCGTGGCCTCCGGGCGGAGGCTCAGGCTGTCGCCATTGCGGTCGGAAAAGGAGTACATCTCCTTCTCGACGACGTCCGTGGATTCGCCGATCCCCCGCGCGAACAGTTCGGTCCGCTCCACGAGCGGCAGCCGCAGCTCGCCGTACCCGTAGGCGTCGAATAGCGCGCGCGCGCGGTTCTCCACCCACTGCCAGACGGGTGTCTCCGCCGGCAGCAGGTCGTTCATGCCCCGGATGGGCTGCACAGTGGCTGCCATGAGAGGGGCGGACGTCAGCCGGCGCCGCCGCCGACCGTCAGGCGCGCCGTGCCGTCGCGGCGCGCCGCCGCCCGGACGGCCAGTGACTTGCCATCCACGGTGAGTTCGACGCCCTCGGCGTTGCCGAGCATGACCGACACGGGCGGGGCGGCGCGCGTGCGGATGACCTCGCCGGCGCGCGCCAGGCGGTAGGCCAGGCGCTCGCCGCTGGCGTCGGTCAGCTCCAGCCAGCAGTCCGCCGAGAATTTCAGGCGCAGCTCCACCGTGCCCGCGGTGGTCTCGGCCACCGGCCGCGGCGCGGGCTGCACCGGGTCGCCCGGGTGTGCCGCCAGATATTCGTCCACTGTGGGAGTCGGCCGGCCCGTCCGGGGGGTGCCGACCGGCGCGGACTCGGGTTCGCGGACGGGTAAGGGCACTGACTCGAGGACGGATTCGCGGGCGCGTTCGCGGGGGGGCTCCGGGTCGGGCAGTGGGGCTTCGAGCGCGAGGGCCGGCGCCGATTCGTCCGGCGCCGACGCCACGACCCACCAGGTCCCTGCCGCCGTCAGCGCCACCACCGCGACGGCCAGCGCCGGCCCGGCCCAGGCGGGCCGGGGGCGCGGGATGTCGCCCGGCGGCAGCGCCACCGTGTCCTCGAGGGGACTGGTGCGGCCGGTGCACGCCTCGTAGGCCGCCAGCACCTCGGCCTCGGGCACGCCGAGCAGCGCCGCGCAGCGGCGCAGGTAGCCGCGGGCGAAAACGGCCGGGCCGAAGCTCGAATAGTCATCCGCCTCGAGTTGGGCCACTCGCTCGGGAGGCAGCAGGAGCTCCGCGGCCACGTGCTCGATCCGCCAGCCGGCCGCCTCGCGCGCCGCGCGCAGCCGCCCGCCGGGTCCTTCGCCGCTCGGTGCCGGGGCCTCGCCCACGAGCTCCCACTCGCCGCTAGCCCGAGTCACGGCCAAGCCTCCGCGCCTCGGCGGATTCCGGGAACGATTCCTTCAGCCGCCGGCCGTAGTCCCTGGCCGCGCCCTGGTCGCCGGCGAGCTGCTCGGTCTGGCGCCCGAGCCACAGGCTCGCCGGCGTCACCGGACCCACCGCCTCGTAGCGCTGCAGGAAGGCGCGCGCCTGCATCGGCTCGCCCTTCTCCACGCTCAGGTCCGCCATCTGCAGCAGCGCCTCGGCATGCGTCGGGTTCTGCTGCAAGGCAAGCCGCAGGTATTGCTCGGCCTTGTCCAGGTCGGGGATCCCGCGGGCGCACACGCCGGCGTTGGTCAGGGCCGTGGCGGGGGTGCGGTAGTAGGCGTTCTTCGCCGCCCGCTCGAAGTAGCGGATGCCTTCGCTGCGGTCGCCGCGACGGCACAGGAAGCCACCGTAGTTGTTCAGCATGTTCGGGTCGTCCGGCGCCAGCCGGGCCGCCCGCTGCAGGTGCGAGCCGGCACGCTCCGCTTCGCCGACGCGCTCGTAGAGCAGGCCCAGCGCGGCGTGCGCCTCCGCCAGCGTCGGGTCCTGCTCCGCCGCCCTCTCGAGCTTCTCCCGCGCCGACTCGAGGTCGTTGCGTTGCAGATAGGTGATGCCGAGCTGCGTGTTGTAGCGAGCGGCATCCTTGTCCGACACCTTGTTCTCGCCCGCGCCCGTCGCGCAGCCCGCGAGCAGCGCAGTACATAGCACGGGCAGGACGCGGGCCTTCATGGCCCGGTCCTCGCCGCGACGCTCACCAGCCTGCTGCCGAGGCGATAGCGCATCCGGTCGTTCACCTTGCCGGCGAGCTGGCCGCAGGCGGCGTCGATGTCGTCGCCGCGCGTGCGGCGGATCGTCGTGCGTATGCCCTTCTTCAGCAGGAAATCCCGGCAGCGCTCGATCGCCTCGAGGGGAGAGCGGCGGAATTCCGTGCCGGGGAACCGATTGAATGGAATCAGGTTCACCTTCGCCGGCCTGTGCCCGAGCAGCTTCGCGAGGCGCCGCATGTCGGCGTCGCGGTCATTGACGCCGTCGAGCATGACGTACTCGAAGGTGATGTGGCGGCTCGCGCCGCGCTCGGCATAGCGCCAGCACGCGTCCAGCAGCTCCTCGATCGGATGGCGCCGGTTGATGGGAACCAGCTCGTTGCGCAGCTCGTCGTCCGCCGCATGCAGCGATACGGCGAGAGCGACATTGCACTCCTCGCCCAGGCGCTCGATCTGCGGCACGAGCCCCGACGTGCTGACAGTCACGCGGCGGCGCGACAGATTGAAGCCGAAGTCGTCCAGCAGCACCTCGACGGCCGGCACGACGTTGCGATAGTTTGCGAGCGGCTCCCCCATGCCCATGAACACGACGTTCGTGACGATGCGGTCGGCATCCGGCCGATAGCCGAGCTCGCGGTTCGCCAGCCACACCTGGCCGACGATATCGGCCGCGCCGAGGTTGCGGTTGAAGCCCTGCTTGCCGGTCGCGCAGAACGCGCAGTCCATTGCGCAGCCGACCTGGCTGGAGATGCAGAGCGTGCCGCGGGCGGGCTCCGGAATGAACACCGTCTCGATGGCCTGCCCGCCGTCCATCGCGAGCATCCACTTGCGGGTCCCGTCACCGGCGTCCTGCAGGGTGCGAATTTCCGGCACGCGCACCTCGGCGATTTCGCCCAGCTTCGTGCGCAGCGCGACGGACAGGTTCGTCATGCGGTCGAAGTCGGCGACACCCAGGCGATAGACCCAGCTCATCAGCTGGGTGGCACGAAACGGCTTCTCGCCGAGCCCGACGAAGAACTCCTCCAGCCTGCGCCGGGGGAAGCCGAGCAGATTGATGCGCTCGTCGGTCATTCGCTCACTGGGTCCGCGGCCAGATGTCCGCTCCGGCAAAGAAAAAGGCGATCTCCTGCGCGGCGGTCTCCGTCGCGTCGGAGCCGTGCACGACGTTCTCCTCGATGCTGTCGGCAAAGTCGGCGCGGATGGTGCCCTTGTCGGCCTTTCTCGGGTCTGTCGCGCCCATGATCTCGCGGTTCTTCGCAATGGCGTCGTCGCCCTCGAGAACCTGCACCATGACCGGCCCCGAGCACATGTAGCTGACGAGATCGCGGTAGAACGGCCGTTCGCGATGCACTGCGTAGAAGGCGCCGGCCTGCGCGGGGGTCAGATGCGTCATGCGGGCCGCCAGGATCTTCAGCCCGGCCGCCTCGAAGCGCCGGTAGATCTCGCCGATGATGTTCCTGGCCACTCCATCCGGCTTGACGATGGACAGGGTTCGCTCGATCGCCATTCTCGTGCCTTGACGGGGGGATGGTGAAACGGGGCATGATAGCCCGCGCGAGCGGCCGCGGACTAGACGCTGAAGCTCTCGCCGCAGCCGCATTCGCCCTTCACGTTGGGGTTGCGGAAGCGGAAGGCCTCGTTCAGGCCCTGCTTCACGAAATCCACCTCGGTGCCGTCGATCAGGGTCAGGTGGGCGGGGTCGACGACGATGCGGATCTCGCGATCCTCGAATACCAGGTCATTCCGTCCCACCTCGTCCGCATAGTCGACGACGTAGGCCCAGCCCGAGCAGCCGGTGCGTTTCACGCCGAGACGGATGCCCACGCCGCGACCGCGCCGCTCCAGATAGCTCCTGACGCGCTCGGCCGCGGAAGGGGTGAGGGTGATGGCCATGTGCAGTCGTTCCTCCTCGGGTTCAGGCCGGGATCAGTTCAGGTTCCGGAAGCACGCCCGGTAGGCGTCCTCGACGACAAGCAGGTTGCCGAGCTTGTGGGGCGGCGCCTCGAGCAGCTCCAGCAGCGCCCGCGGATCGGGCCAGTGGGGCTCTCCGGCCGGCCGGCCCTCGGCGTGCTCGGCTACCCAGGAGGCGGCGGCAATGACGTGCGGACAGCCGTAGGCGCGGAAGCGGCATTCCGTCACCCGGCCCTCGCGGACGCGGGCCTGGAATTCGACGCGCACGCCCCGGGACGCATCGCCGGCGACGCCGGACAGCCGCTCCGGAGCGGTGCCGTACAGCCGCCCGTGGCGGGCGGGCGTGTCGAAGCGCCTGCGCACCTCGCCGCTGTAGTCCAGCGGATCGGCGTTCGTGTCCCTCTGTCTCATGCCAGCGCCTCCTCCGACCCCGCCCGTCCGCCCGGCGCGAGCGCGCGCAGCCGGTCGACCTGCCTGGTCACCACGTCCACGCAGAAATCCACCTCCGCTTCCGTGGTGTAGCGCCCGAGGCTGAAGCGGATCGAGCTCTGCGCGAGCTGGTCGTCCCGCCCCAGTGCGCGCAGCACGTACGAGGCCTCGCGGCTCGCCGACGTGCAGGCGGAGCCGCTCGACACACACAGCTCGCGCAGCGCGAACAGCAGGCTTTCGCCCTCCACGCCCTCGAAGCTCACGTTCAGCACGCCCGGCACGCGCCGCGCCGGGTCGCCGTTCAGGTGCACGCCGCCGAGGCCGCAGATGCCTCGCCACAGGCGCTCCCTGAGCGCCGCCAGGCGGACGGCCTCGCCGGGCATGTCGCCGGCCGCGATCCGGAACGCCTCACCCATGCCCACGATCTGGTGCGTGGGCAGTGTGCCGGAGCGCATGCCCCACTCGTGGCCGCCGCCGTGGATGAGCGGCTCCAGCCGGCTCTTCGGGCTGCCGCGCAGATACAGCGCACCCATGCCCTTGGGGCCATAGACTTTGTGCGCCGACAGCGACATGAGGTCGGCGTGCATTGCATCCACGTCGATCGGCAGCTTGCCGGCGCCCTGGGCCGCATCCACGTGGAACAGGATGCCGCGTTCCTCGCACAGCCCGCCGATCGCGGCCACGTCGTTGATGACCCCGGTCTCGTTGTTCACGTGCATGACCGAGACGAGCACGGTGGCGGGCGTCAGCGCAGCCTCGACCTCTGCGGCACCGACCACGCCGCCGGGTCCGGGCAGCACGTAGGTCACCTGCCAGCCTTCCTTCTCGAGCTGCCGGCAGGTGTCGAGCACCGCCTTGTGCTCGGTGCGGCTGGTAACGATGTGGCGCCCGCGATCGGCATGCCAGTGGGCGACGCCCTTGATGGCCAGGTTGTCGGATTCGGTCGCGCCGGAGGTCCAGATGATCTCCGTCGGACAGGCCGCGCCGATGAGCGCGGCGACGTGGCGGCGCGCCAGCTCTACGAGCCCCCGGGCCTTGCGCCCCGGCTCGTGCGAGCTGGAGGCCGGATTGGCGTAACAGCCGCTCCGGCACATGCAGCCCAGCATCCGCTCCACGACGCGCTCGTCCACCGGCGTGGTGGCCGCGTAATCGAGGTAAACGGGTGTCTTCAGATCGTTCATGGCGTCCGCATACCTTAACGCGCGACACGCCGCCCCTCCAGACAAAGCGCGCCCGGCGAGGCGGCGCGGAGCGGGACCCGGGTCTTCGCGGGCAATTCGACAGCGGCTCGGGGAGGCCGTTCAGGGAGGCCGTTCCGGACGACGGAACGGCCGTAAGTTCCTCCAGGCCTTCGAGAAGCCCGCCCGACCGCCTCCCCCGGGGGCCCACGGCCGGATTCGCCGGGCTGCCGGGCTCGGCGGCACGCCTTGCCCTCCCGATGGCTGCGGCGCAGGGCCAGCGGCGCGCCCGCCGCGGTGCCGCCCGGCGGCTCGTGCGAGGCGAGGCGGCCATCGGCAAGCCCCGTCACCGGCAGGCCGGGCACATTCATGCTGGCCGCCTTCAGCGGCGCCCGGATGCGAGGGCCGCGAGTATGCCGCGGAGGATGTTGACCTCGTTGCTGTCGGGCTGCGCGCGATTGAAAAGGCGCCGCAGCCGGCGCATCAGGTGGCGCGGATTGTCCGGGTCGAGGAACTTCGCCGCAATCAGCGCCGTCTCCAGGTGTTCGTAGAACTTCTCCATTTCCTCCGCCGTCGCGGCGGGCTGCGCCCGGTCCGGCGGCAGGGCCGGCGCGGCCCCGGAGGCGAGAAACAGCTCGTAGGCGACCACCTGCACGGCCATTGCGAGGTTCAGCGAGCCGAGAGCGGGCGCTGTGGGGATGTGCAGGAGCGCGTGGCAGCGCGCCAGCTCCTCGTTCGTGAGGCCGCTGTTCTCGCGGCCAAATACGACGGCGGCCTCGCCGCTGCTGGTCTCCGCCACGATGCGCGCCGCCGCCTCCCGCGGGGCTATCGAGGGCCAGGCGAGGCTGCGCAGCCTCGCGCTCGCGCCGACGACGAACGAGGCTCCCGCTAGCGCTTCGTCGAGGCCCGCACATACGCGCGCCGACTCCAGCACGTCCACCGCGCCGGCGGCGCGCGCACTCGCCTCCTCCGCCGGGAACACCTTGGGCGCCACGAGCACCAGGCGCTGCAGGCCCATCGTCTTCATCGCCCGCGCCACGGCGCCGATATTGCCCGGATGCGAGGTGCCGACCAGCACGATCCTTACCGGCAGGGGCATGGGCGTCTCGGGCGACCTGAAATGGGCCGGAAGGGTTTGCTATTCTACCCGGCCCTCGCGCGCGGCTCGAACCGCCGCGCCCGCTACTACAGGAACGCGTCCATGCATCCGCTGCTGAATATCGGCGTCCGCGCAGCACGCCGTGCCGGCGACCTGATCGTGCGCCACCTCGACCAGCTCGACGCCATCAAGGTGACGTCCAAGGGCCGCAACGACTTCGTCAGCGAGGTGGACCGGAAGGCGGAAGACGACATCATCCGCACGATCCGCAAGAGCTATCCGGATCACGCGATCCTCGCCGAGGAAAGCGGCGCCCACGGGGAGGCGGACCCGGCGCGCAGCGAGAATCTGTGGATCATCGACCCCCTCGACGGCACGACCAACTTCCTGCACGGCTTCCCTGTGTTTGCCGTTTCCATTGCCTTCATGCACCGCGGGCGCATCGAGCACGGCGTGATCTACGATCCGATGCGCCAGGAGCTGTACACCGCCAGCCGCGGCGTCGGCGCCCTGCTCGACGGGCGCCGCATCCGCGTCAGCGCGACGCGCCAGCTGTCGCAGGCGCTCATCGGCACCGGCTTCCCCTACCGCCCGGACTCCGGCTGGAACGAAGCCTATCTGGCGATGCTGCGCGACGTGATGCGCGAGAGCTCCGGCGTGCGGCGCCCGGGGGCCGCGGCGCTCGACCTCGCCAGCGTGGCGGCGGGCCGCTTCGACGGCTTCTGGGAGGTCGGCCTCTCCCTGTGGGACGTGGCCGCCGGCGCGCTCCTGATCCAGGAGGCGGGCGGCATCCTCGGCGACCTCGCGGGCGGCGACGGCTGGCAGCGCTCCGGCAACGTGGTCGCGGGCAACCCGCGCATCTACGAGGCGCTACTCAAGCTCATCGAGCCGCACCGGGCGCAGATCGCCTCGTAAGACGGCCGGCGGCTCAGGGCAGCGCGCCCGCCTCGCGATCGTCCTTCGGCTGGGGCGGCGCCAGGTCGATCATGCTCACCTTCAGCTGCAGCGCCACCGCGCTGGCGATGTAGATGGATGAGTACGTGCCGATCAGGATGCCGGCAATCAGCGCGATGGAGAACCCCGCGATCGCCTCGCCGCCCAGCACAAACAGCGCGACGAGCACCAGCAGCGTCGTCACGCCGGTCATGATCGTGCGCGACAGCGTCTGGTTGAGCGAGGCGTTGATTACTTCCTCGCTGCTTCGCTTGCGCATGCGCAGCATGTTCTCGCGGATGCGATCGAACACCACGATCGTGTCGTTCAGCGAATAGCCGATTACCGCGAGCAGCGCCGCGAGCACGGACAGGTCGAACGGCAGCCAGGCCAGCGAAAAGAGGCCGAGCACGATCAGCACGTCGTGCACCAGAGCCGCTACCGCCCCGATCGAGAACTTCCACTGGAAGCGGAAGGAGATGTAGGCAAGGATCATGAGCAGCGTGAACAGCGTTGCCAGCGCCCCCTGCTCGGCGAGATCCCGCCCGACCTGCGGTCCGACGAACTCCACGCGCTTCAGCTGCACGCCCGGATTCACGGAGCGCAGCACCTGCATGATGTCGTCGCGCAGGGCACCGCCCACCGCGCCCTCCGCCCCGTTGCCTTCGACCCCCTCGCCCTGCGCCTCCTCGGGGGGCTGCAGCTGCACGGTCACATCCCGCGAGCTGCCGAAATGCTGTACCTGGGGGCGCTCGAACCCGGCCGCCTCGAGACCCTGCCGGATCGGATCCAGGACGACGGATTCCGGAAAGCCGGCCTCCAGTACGACCCCGCCGCGGAACTCGATGCCGAAGTTCAGGCCGCGCACGAGCAGCGAGCCCAGCGAGAGCAGCAGGAGGGCGGCCGAAACGGCGAAGGCGATCTTCCTCAGGCGGAGGAAGTCGATGTGCGTGTTAAGCCTGAAGAATTCCAAGTCGTGCTTCTCCGGGTCGCGTCAAATCGCCAGCGCCTGCACGCGGCGGCCGCCGTAGATGGCGTTGACCACGGAGCGGGTGCCGATGATGGCGGTGAACATGGAGGTGATGATGCCGAGCGACAGGGTCACCGCGAAGCCGCGAATGGGCCCCGTGCCGAACGTGAACAGCACGATGGCCGCGATCAGCGTCGTGATGTTGCCGTCCGCGATCGCGGAGAACGCCTTTTCGTAACCGGAATGGATCGCCGCCTGCGGCGTGTTGCCGTTACGGATCTCCTCGCGGATGCGCTCGAAGATGAGCACGTTGGCGTCCACTGCCATGCCCACCGTCAGCACGATGCCCGCGATGCCCGGCAGCGTGAGCGCCGCCTGCAGCAGGGACATGAGCGCAACCAGGAGCAAGAGGTTGGCGAACAGCGCCCCGGCCGCGATGATGCCGAACGTACGGTAGTAGATGGCCACGAAGACCACGACGGCAAGGAATCCGACCCACACGGCCTGGAAGCCGCGGTCGATGTTCTGCTGGCCCAGACTCGGCCCGATCGTGCGCTCCTCGACCTTGAAGATCGGCGCCGCCAGCGAGCCGGCGCGCAGCAGCAGGGCCAGGTCCCGGGCCTCGATGGGGTCGAGCCCGGTGATCTGGAAGCGGCTGGAGAACACGCCCCGGATCGTGGCCACGCTGATGACTTCCTCGTGAGTGCGCGTGACGTCGCGGGCGTTCTCGCCCTCGCCGACGGTCTCGCGCTTCTGCTCGATGAAGATCACCGCCATGCCCTTGTTCAGGTTCTGGCGGGTCGTCTCGCCCATCTTGCGGGCGCCCCTGGCATCGAGGTTGACGAACACCGCGGGCTGGCCGTCCTGATCGAACCCCGACGTGGCGCCGGTGAGCTGCTCGCCGGTGACGATCACGTCGCGCTTCAGCAATACTGGATTCCCGTCGCGCCGCTGATACAGCTGCGAGCCGAGCGGCGCGCGGCCGCGCTCCTGCGCCTCGAAGGGATTGTTGGTCTCGTCGACCAGGCGGAATTCGAGGGTCGCCGTGGCGCCGAGCACCCGCTCCGCCTGGGCCGGGTCCTGGATGCCGGGCAGCTGCACGACGATCCGGTCGGGCCCCTGGCGCTGCACGACCGGCTCGGAGACGCCGAGCTCGTTCACGCGATTGCGCAGCGTGATGATGTTCTGCTCGATCGCGAAATCCTGGCGGTCCTTGACCTGCTGCTCGCTCATCCGCACGACGAGCTCGTAGTCCTCGCCGGATTCGCGCTCGTCCATGACGAGGAGCGGATCGGATTCCGCGATGACGTCCGCGGCCCGCTGCCGGTCCTCGTCGCTGCCGAGGACCACGCGCACCAGCATGCCTTCGCGGCGCACGCCCTTGTAGCGGATCCGTTCGTCGCGCAGCATCGTGCGGAAGTCGGTCTCATAGCGGTTCAGCGCCTGGTTGAGCGCCGCGTTCATGTCGACCTGGTAGAGAAAGTGCACGCCGCCCCTCAGGTCCAGGCCGAGGCTCATCGGCTCCAGGCCGAGCGTGCGCAGCAGCGCAGGGGTCCGCGGCGTCAGCGTGATGGCGACGACGTAGGCGTCACCCAGCTCCTGGCGCAACAGGTCGACGGCGGCGAGCTGTTCCTCGACGTCGTCGAAGCGGACCGTCACCGTGCCCTCGTCGAGGTACGAGGTGTCGTAGGCGATGTCGCGACCCGCAAGCACGCGGGTTACGCGCTCCGCGCCGGCCTCGTCGAGCGCCTGGCCAGTCGCGTTGGAGACCTGGACCGCGGGCGCGTCGCCGAACACGTTCGGCAGCGCGAAAACGACGCCGAACAGCAGCACCGCCGCGACGAGCAGGTTCAGCCAGAGAGGATAACGATTCAGAACCACGGGGCCCTTCCTGGTGCCGGCGATCAGATGTTCTTGTAGGTCCCCTTGGGCATGACGGCCCCCACGGTCTGGCGCTGGATCTTGAGCACCACGCCGTCGGCCACCTCTACCTTCAGGAACTGGTCGCTGATCTCGTTGACCCGGCCCAGCACGCCGCCGCTGGTGACGATCTCGTCACCGACCTTCAGCTCGGCAACCATCTTGCGATGCTCCTTCGCCCGCTTCGTCTGCGGCCGGATGAGCAGGAAATAGAAGATCACGAAAATGACGATGAGCGGCAGGAAGCTCATCAGCGGGTCCGCCTGCCCCGAGGGGGCCTGACCCCAGGCGCTGGAGATTAGGAATTCCATGGTGAGCAATCCTCGGCGGCGCCGCCCGGACCCGGGCGGTCGGAAAACAGCGCGAGATTATGCCCGAATCGGCGCGGCAAACCCATGCCGGCCGCGCCGCTCAGTCGCGCAATGCCTGAAACTCCCGGCGCCAGGCGTCGAAACGCCCCTCGGCAATCGCGGCGCGGATCGCCACCATCAGTTCCAGGTAGTAATGCAGGTTGTGGATGGTGTTCAGCCGGGCACCGAGGATTTCGTTGCAATGGTCGAGGTGGCGCAGGTAGGCGCGCGAATAGTTGCGGCAGGTGTAGCACCCGCACTGCTCGTCCAGCGGGCGCGTGTCGTCCCGAAAGCGGGCATTGCGGATCTTCATCGTACCGTGCCGGGTGAAGAGGTAACCGTTCCTGGCGTGGCGGGTCGGCATCACGCAGTCGAACATGTCCACGCCCCGCGCGACCGCAGCGACGATGTCTGCCGGCGTGCCGACGCCCATCAGGTAGCGCGGCCGCGCCACCGGCATCGCCGGCAGCACCGCCTCCAGCACGGCGTCGCGTTCCTCGACCGGTTCGCCCACCGACAGGCCGCCGAGCGCGTAGCCGTCGAAGCCGATCTCCGTCAGCGCTGCGAGCGACGCCTGGCGCAATTCCGGATACATGCCGCCCTGCACGATCCCGAACAGGGCCGCCGAACTGTCGCCGTGCGCCGTACTGCAGCGCGCCGCCCAGCGCATGGACAGCTCCATCGACTTCCGCGCGTCGTCGGGCGTTGCGGGCCAGGGCGTGCACTCGTCGAACGCCATGACGACATCGGCGCCGAGCGCACGTTGCACGGACATGGAGCGCTCCGGACCGAGAAACACCGGAGAGCCGTCGATCGGCGAGGCGAACCGGACGCCGTCCTCGCCGATCTTGCGCATCTGCGCCAGGCTCCATACCTGGAAGCCGCCCGAGTCGGTGAGGATCGGCCGCTGCCAGTGCATGAAGCCGTGCAGGCTGCCGTGCGCGCGCACGATCTCCTCGCCGGGGCGCAGCATGAGATGGAAGGTATTGCCGAGGATGATCTCCACGCCCAGCGATTCCAGCTCCTCCGGCGTCATCGCCTTCACGCTGCCGTAGGTGCCCACGGGCATGAACGCGGGCGTTTCCACCGTGCCGCGGTCGAACAGAAGGCGGCCGCGCCGCGCCGCGCCGTCGTGGCCGAGCAGCTCGAACCTCATGCGCGCGCGCCCGGCGCCGGCGTCACCAGCATCGCATCGCCGTAGCTGTAGAACCGGTAGCGTGCGGATACCGCGTGCCGGTACGCCGTCAGCACGTTCTCGCGCCCGCCAAATGCGCAGACGAGCATGAGCAGGGACGACTCCGGCAGGTGAAAGTTGGTGACGATGGCATCGACGACGCGGAAGCGGTAACCCGGCAGGATGAACAGCTCCGTCTCCCCCGAGAACGGCTCGAGGTAGCCACCGGAGGCCGCCGTCTCGAGGCTGCGTACGACCGTCGTGCCGACGGCGACGACGCGCCGGCGCGCCGCCCGTGTGCGGGCAACGGCCTCGCAGGCCTCGCGGCCCACCGTGAGGCGCTCCGCGTGCAGCCGATGGGCGCGCGGATCCTCGCTGCGCACCGGCATGAACGTCCCGGCGCCGACGTGCAGCGTGACGGCCGCCGTCTGCACGCCGCGCGCGGCGAGCAACCTCAGGAGCTCCGCATCGAAGTGCAGGCCCGCGGTCGGCGCGGCGATTGCGCCGGGGCGCATGGAATACACCGTCTGGTAGCGGTCCCGGTCGTCCGGCTCGTCCGCCCGCCGGATATACGGCGGCAGCGGCACGTGGCCGTACGCGTCCAGCCACGGCAGGATCGGCCGGTCGAGCGCGATGCGCCAGAGCTCCCCCACCCGCTCGAGCAGCTCCGCGCTCGCCCCCCCGTCCATCTCGAGGCGGGCGCCCGGAGCGGGCGTCTTGCTGGCCTTGAGCCACACCAGAGCGCCGTGCTCGCCGGTCAATCGCTCCACCAGGATCTCGACCCGCCCGCCGCTCGGCTTGTTGCCGAACGCGCGCGCGGGGATCACGCGCGTGTCGTTCAGCACCAGCAGGTCGCCCGGCTCGAGCAGCGCCGGCAGCTCGCGAAACACGGTGTCCCGGATGGTGCCGCTCACCCCGTCGAGCACCAGCAGCCGGCTGGCGGCCCGCTTGGCCAGCGGCGCCTGGGCGATCAGCTCATCGGGCAGTTCGTAGGCGAAGTCGGCGCGCCGCATGGGCGGCGGATGTTATCACCCTCAGGTGTGCGGCGGCGCCAGCCTCATCGCCGCCCGATCCGGCTGCGGGACCTGGGCCTGCAGCACCTCGCGCCTGCCCTTGCGCACGATGCTCAGCTCCAGATTCTCGCCCGGAGCGTAGGAGCGCAGAATGCGCACCACGTGACCGGGATCCGCCGGCTTGCGGCCGCCGATCTCGAGGATGACGTCGCCGTCCCGCAGCCCCAGCGTGTCGTCCTGCGGGGCACGCACGATGAGCACGCCTTCCTCGGTGTCGAAGTACTCCCCGAGCGCGGGCGTGAGCTCCACCATTTCCATGTCGCTCCAGCGATCGCCCAGCATGTGGCGAAAGATGAACGTGTCGGGAAGGGGTGGCGCCGACGGGGCCGGGGCCCTCGGGAGGGGCCCGGAGAAGATGCGCTCGCCGGCCCGCCCGAAGGTGTGCATCCAGTTGCGCGGCGTCACCTGCGCGGTCGCCTCGCTGCCGTCGCGGTGATAGGCGAGTTCCTCCGCCTGGTCGACTTCCGCATCCGCCATGAACTCGCGCAGCTTGTGCACGGGTGACGTGCCCTCGGACCAGTCGAGCCGCGTTCCGCCAATCGCGACGAGCACGTCGCCGCTGCGCAGGCCCGCCTCGTCGGCCGGGCCGTGCGGCGTCACGCCCTTCACCAGCACGCCGTCCTCGCGATCTTCCGCGTCGCCCACGGTACCGATGTTGATGCCCAGCATCGGCCGGCGCATCGCATGCTCCATGTTCTCGACGACATCGCCGACCCCTCCGACCAGGTCCTCGGTCAGGCTGGCGATCTCGCGTGCCGCTTCCTCGAGCCGCGCCTGAGCGGCTTCGAGCCGCGCCTCGCGCTCGGCCTGCGTCTCGTCCTCCGCACCCCACGCGGGGGCGCCCGCCAGCCCGGCGGTTGCCGCCAGCGCGATCAGGAATCTGCTGCCGTTCATCGGTCGCTCCTATCGGGAATCGGATATCTGCGCGTAGCGCACGCGCACCAGCGAATCCATCAGGCGGACGCGCTGTCGCCACAGCGCCTCCTCGTAGTCCGGGGGCATCTCGCCCGAGCTGAGCCGCAGGTCGATGCGGTTGATCTGATCCTCGAGGTTGGAGACCGTCAGGGCCGTGCCCACGCGCGTGACGTGCGGCGCGGCCGGCATCGCCCTCAGCGTCGCCTCCAGCTGCCGCGACCGCTCGACCAGCGGCACGGGCGACGTCGCGGCTAATTCGACCCGGGTGGCGGCGGGAGGTCTCTCGTCCGGTTCCATGCGGAAAATGAGCGCGAGTCCGAGGACGAAGCTGGCGGCAAAGCCCGCCACCGCGGCCCAGTGGATCCGGCGCGGCCGGGACCCAGGCGACGTGGCCGTAGCTGCCGCCTGCCAGGGCCCCTGCGGCGGCCGCACCGGCGGCAATGAGCGGAGGCGCCGCCGGGTTTCCTCCAGCCGGGCGACCTCTCCGCGGCACTCCGGGCACGCCAGCACGTGCGCGGCCGCTTCGGCGGCGACGGGCTGGCCGTCCCGCAGGCTCAGCAGCTGCTCTGTCGTGGCATGCATGACGTCACCTCGTAATCGCCCAGGGCGCTGCGCAGCCGCTCGTGGGCGCGCGCGAGCTGGGACTTCGAAAAACTCACCGTGCGGTTCATGAGCTCGGCTATTTCCTGGTGGGTGTAGCCTTCCACGTCGTAGAGCCAGATCACCGCCCGCGCCGTCGGCGAAAGCGTGTCCAGCGCCTGCGAAAGGTCGGTCGCGTGGCCGACCTGTTTCGCCGGATCGTCCTCCGCGGCCGGCTCGGCGATGCCCGGCTCGTCCTCTTCGCCGCCGTCGAAGGCGCGGGCCTTGCGGTGCCAGGCGCTGCGCAGCATCGCGAGGCTCTTGTTGACGGCGATGCGCTTCACCCAGCCGGCAAACGCGGCATCGTCGCGGAAGGTGGCGAGGTGCCGGATGACCTCGATGCAGGTGTCCTGCAGCACCTCGTCGGCGTGGGCCGGCTCCCCCAGTATGCGCAGCGCCAGAGTGTAGACGGCCGTGCCGTAGGCCGCGTACAGGGCCTCGTGCGCCTTCATATCCCCGCCGCGCGCCCGGGCCAGGATGGCGGGGTCGGGCTGGCAGTCGCTGAATCCGCCCATCGATTTCCTCGTCTGCTGTGTCCTCAGATGCCCGAGGTCCGAGCCGGGTCGCAAATGGTAAGCTGTGCGCCGCGCCCGGGTGGCGGAACTGGTAGACGCAGGAGACTCAAAATCTCCCGGCCGCAAGGTCGTGCGAGTTCGACTCTCGCCCCGGGCACCAGTGCCATCGACTCCTCTCCCCGAAGTCCCCAATGAAGTTTTGCAGCGCCTGCGGGCAACCCGTCGAATTCCGGATCCCCGAGGGCGACACGCTGCCGCGGCACGTCTGTCCCGCCTGCGGCACCGTGCATTACGTCAACCCGCGCATCGTCGTCGGTTGCGTGCCCGAGGCCGGCAGCCGGATCCTGTTGTGCCGCCGCGCGATCGACCCGCGCTACGGCTACTGGACGCTGCCGGCGGGTTTCATGGAAAACGGCGAGACGCTGGCGCAGGGTGCCGCGCGGGAAACGCAGGAAGAGGCGCTGGCCCAGGTCGAGGTCCGTGACCTGCTGGCGATCGTGGACGTCACGCATGCACGCCAGGTCCACATGATGTTTCGCGCCACCCTGCTCGACGGCCGCTATGGCGTCGGACACGAGAGTCTCGAGGTCGAGCTCTTCGAACCACCCGACATTCCCTGGGACCAGATCGCCTTCCCCTCGGTGCGCTTCGCCCTCGAGCGGTTCCTTGCCGATCGCGAGGCGGGGGTCGAGCGGCTGCACGTCACGACGCTGACGCGCCCTGTGGCACAATAGCGGCGTTGTTCAGGAGCTCTTCAATGACGTTTGTCGTCACCGACAACTGCATCAAGTGCAAGTACATGGACTGCGTCGAAGTCTGCCCCGTGGATTGCTTCCACGAGGGGCCTAACTTCCTGGTCATCGATCCCGAGGAATGCATCGACTGCACGCTGTGCGAGCCCGAGTGCCCGGCCGAGGCGATCTTCTCGGAAGAGGAGCTGCCCGAGGGTCAGGAGCACTACCTGGAGATCAACAAGGAGCTGTCTGCCCAGTGGCCGGTGATCACCGAGAAAGGCGAGGCGCCGCCCGACGCCAAGGAGTGGGACGGCAAGTCTGACAAGCTGAAGTACCTGGAGCGCTAGCCGGATCAGGATCCCTTGGACTCGAGCATCTTCGCGAGTTGATCCGCCGGCACGTAGCCCGGCAACAGCTCGCCGGATTCCGTAATGATCGCGGGAGTGCCGCGCACGCCGAATTTGTTGCCCAGCTCGTATTGCTCGGCAACGGGCGTAGACTTGCAGGTTTTCGCCGTGATTTCCTCGCCTGCCTTCGCGCGCGTCAGCGCGTCGTTGCGGTTGGCCGAGCACCATACCGATTCCGCCTTCGTCCAGCTCTCCGTGCCCGGCCCGGTGCGCGGGTAGAACAGGTAGCGCACCTTGATGCCGTGGTCGTTGATCGCCTTCATTTCGCGATGCAGGCGCCGGCAGTAGCCGCAGTCGATGTCGGTAAAGACCGTAATCGTATGCGTCGGCTGCTTCGGAGCGAAGACGATCATCCGGCTCTCGTCCAGCTCCCCGAGCAGGCCGAGCCGCATGTCGGCCTGACGCGCCTCGGTGAGGCTCCTGCCGGTGGCGAGATCCGTCAGGTCGCCGCGCACGAGATAGCGGCCGTCGCCGCTCAGGTAGACGACCCGGCCGTCCACGACGACCTCCCACAGGCCCTCGACCGGCGCGGGGCGGATGTTCTTCGCCTCGATGCCGGGGAATTTCGCCGCCAGCTTCTCCTCGGTGCTTTCGGCGAGCGCGGCGAGCGGCACGAGGGCCACCAGGACGGCCGCCAACGGGATTCGATTCATGCGTGCTCCGGATCGCAGACCGGCGATTGTACGTCAGCCGCGGGGGTGGTGGCGGGCGTGCAGTTCCTTGAGCCGCTCGCGGGCGACGTGGGTATAGATCTGGGTGGTGGACAGATCACTGTGGCCCAGCAGCATCTGTACGACCCGGAGGTCGGCCCCATGGTTCAACAGGTGTGTGGCAAAGGCGTGGCGGAGGGTGTGGGGAGACAGCTTCCTGTGCACCCCCGCCCGCTCAGCGTAGCGCTTGATGATGTGCCAGAAGGCCTGGCGGGTCATCCGGTCGCCGCGCCGGGTCGGGAAGACGTAATCCGTCTGGCGCTCGAGGAGGATGTCCTGCCGCGCCCCGCCGATGAATTCCTGGAGCCACTCCAGGGATTCCTCGCCCAGCGGTATCAGCCGCTCCCGGCCGCCCTTGCCGCTCACCCGCACCACGCCCTGGTTCAGGTTCACCTGGCCGAGTTGCAGGCTGACGAGCTCGGTGACGCGCAGACCCGTGGCGTAGAGCACCTCGAGCATCGTGCGGTCGCGGTGTCCCAGGCTTTCCGTGGTATCGGGCGCCTCGAGCAGCGCCTCCACCTCTTCCTCGCTGAGGGCCGTCGGCAGGGGCCGGCCGACTTTCGGCATCGTAATGAGCGCCGTCGGGTCCTCCACGATCCCGCCTTCCCGAGCCAGCCAGCGAAAGAAGCGCCGGAAACTCGACAGCTGCCGCGCCGTCGAGCGCGGCCTCGCGCCGCCGTCGACCCGCCCCGCGATGTATTCGAGCACGTCGGCGCGGCGGGCGGCGCCGACGTCCTGGTTGTGCGCCGCCAGCCAGCGGGCCAGCGCGATCAGATCGGTGCGATAGGCGGACAGGGTGTTCCTGGACAGCCCGCGTTCCATCCAGGCGGCATCCAGAAAGCGATCGATGGCCCGCTCGGACGCCGCGAAGCATCCGTCGCCGTCGGGGCCCCCCTCGGCACGGCCGTTTTCCCCGCCTTCAGGCATGCCGTCCACTTCCCGCATATCCCTGCACTTGCTGCCAGGATCATTCTCGGCAGGGGTGCCCCGGGGGGATGCGACGGGCGTCACATAACGCGCCGGCAATTAACATAACGTGAAGCGGGTCACACCGGCGGCCGCCGGCAATGCTGGACTTGCTCCGGCCTCAGCGGCTGGCCATGACCGAGATCCGGTCGTCGACGAACTGCTCCCATTCGCGCGCCTGGCGGCGCACCTTCTCGTCGCCGGCCTGCTGCGCCTGTTTCAGGGCGTCCTTCGCCTCCTTCAGCTCGCCGAGCTCGAGATAGGCGATGCCGGTCATGAGCCAGGCGTTGCCGGGGTTCTTCACGTTCCCGACCTCGAGCGCCTTCTGTGCGGCGTCGATCGTCCCGCGCCAGTCGTTCAGCTCCATGCGCATGGTGGCCTTCTGGATGAACAACTCGCCGTTGCCGGTCATGGGGCCCAGCCGGTCGATGACGGCGCCGGCCTTGTCGTACTCGCGGGCGGCGGACCACATCTGCAGCAGCGTCTCCAGATTCTTCTGGTTCGCCTCGATCTTCTTGTCGGCGATGCCCCGCTCGATGATGCGTCCGCCGTGGTACGGCGTTTCGACGAACATCGACATGCGCGCCACGTTCAGCAGCTTGCCCTCGGTGTCGATCAGGCCGTTGTGGTAGGCGGTCAGTAGCGCCGCCGCCGCCTCCTGATCCTGATTCAGCTCCTGGTGGGCGCCGGACAGCAGCTCCCAGTACTCGAGCTTGTTCGGCCAGCGAGCCACCACGAGCTTCAGCGTGTCCACGGCGGCTCGGTAGTTCTTCATCTCGAAGTGAATCGCGACGGCGAGCTTGTACCAGCTTTCCTGCGCCTTCGCGCCTGCCTTCTCGATGGCCAGCTGCACCCACGGCAGGGCATCGCGGTAGCGCTCCATCTGCGCGTACGACTGGCCGACGATGATGAGGTCCTCGGGCGCCGGCTCCTTATGGAACTTCAGGTACTGCACCATCATGTCGATGGATTTCTGCCACTGGTCTTCCGAGGCATAGAGCTGGGCCAGGCTCTTCATCAGGCCGAAGTGCGCGGAATTCTGCAGGGAATCGAGCTGCACCGCCTTCTCGAAGTGCGGCGTCGCCTCCTTGAGCCGGTCCATGCCGATCAGGATGTAGCCATAGAGCTGCTCGCCGAGCGCCCGCTCGTAATCGTTCACGTCGGAGCTCAGGTAGCTCTGCACAGCCTTCAGCGCTTCGCTGTACTTGTTGTCGCTGTACAGGCTCGTCGCGGCCTCGTAGCGCTTGTAGGAGCGCTCGTTCATCAGCGGCCCGCGCTCCTTGCGCTCCACGCTGGACTGCAGCGCCTCCTGCGGCGTCTGCGCGTACGCCGTCGTCAGGGCCAGCGCCAGAGGCAGGGCCGCGGCGAGCGCCACGAGCTGCTTCCTGAAGCTTGCGATCACGATCCGGCGGCCTCCTGGTTCATCTTGAATTCGATCGTCTGCTCGGCATCGCGGGCCACGGGCTGGCCGTCCACGATCCGGGGCTTGAATTTCCAGCGCAGGATGGCGCGCAGGGCATCCCGGTTGAACAGGCGCGGCGGCTCGGAATCGATGACCGACGGGTTGGCCACGGACCCGTCGGGCAGAATCGTGAACTTGACCCGCACCCAGCCCTCGATGCCCTTGAGCAGGGCCTCGCGGGGGTAGTTGGGCTCGATGCGCACGATGGGGATGATGTCCCCCTCCGCCGCGGCGCCGGCCGCCTGCCAGCCGGCGGCCACGATCGGCCCCCCGGTCATGCCCGTCGAGATGTCCGGCGTCTCGATATCCAGCATCTGCCGCTGCGGCGCCTGCGGGCTCGAGACCTGCACCTTGGGCGGCGGCGGCGGCTTGTCCGGCGGCGGCGGCTTCTTGGGCGGCTCCCGCTCCTTGCGCTGGACCAGTTCCTCCTCGGGCACGCGGATGAAGTCCACGATCTGTCCGCCGCTCGTATCGCGCTCGAAGCCCTCCCGCCCGCCGACGAGTGCCTCCATCAGCAGAAACAGCAGCAGCGCCACGACGACGCCGGCGACGACGGATCCGAGAATCCGCATCAGCTTCCCCCTCCCGAGGGATCGGCGGCGACCGAGAGATTGGTGATGCCCCCGAGGCGCACCTGATCCATGAGATCGATCACGATGCCGGTCTCGGCGGCCTGATCGGCCACGATGACCACCGTACCCTCCGGCGTCTCGTTGCGGGCCTGCTCCACGAGCTGCCGCACGGCACCCATCTCGATCTGTTTCTTGTTCATCCAGATCTGGCCGCTCGCGCTGACGCCGATCAGGATGTTACCGCGTTCCTGCTTGGCCGCGGTAATGGCCTCGGGACGGCGCGGATCGATGCCGGTTTCGCGGATGAACGACGTCGTAACAATGAAGAAAATCAGCATGATGAAGACGATATCCAACATCGGCGTGATGTTGATCTCGGCTTCTTCCTCGCCCGTGGCGTGGCGTCTTGCCATTGGATCTCCGCGTGGGTCGGTAAGTTTCTAGCGGCGGCCCGCCATGGCCGCCAGCGAGACCTGGTGGGCACCGGCCAGCCGCGCCTGGTCGATGACCTGGACCATCAGGCCCGAGTCCGCCGCCCGGTTCGCGATCACCACCACGCTGGTGTCGGTGCCCTTCGTGGCCAGCTCGCTCTCGACGTTGGCACGCACGGCACGGATGTCCACCAAGCGGTTGTTTACCTGGATCTGACCGTTCGACTCGATGCGGATCGCAATCACCTCGGAAAGCTTCTTTTCCTCCTGCGGCGCGCTGCTGGGCCGGTTCAGGTCCACGCTGAACTCCTTCACGAACGAGGTCGTCACGATGAAGAAAATGAGCATGATGAACACGATGTCCAGCATCGGCGTGATGTTGATCTCCGCCTCGTCATCGGTTCGCGCAATCCTGCGTCTCATGCAAACCCCTTAGTGATGCGCCAGGAGGTCCTCGATTCTTTCGACCTCCCGATTGGCTTTCTGCTCCAGCCAATTGGCGAAATAAAGCCCCGACAGGGCCGCCACCAGGCCGGACATCGTGGGAATCGTGGCCTTGGACACGCCCGCGGCCATGAGCCGCGCGTTGGCCGTGCCCGCGAAGGCCATGACGTCGAACACCGCGATCATGCCCGTCACCGTGCCGAGCAGGCCCAGCAGCGGTAGCACCGCCATCAGCGTCTTGACGACCAGCAGGTAGCGCCGGCTCTCGACGCTCACCTCGGAGATCAGGGCCGTGCGAATCTGCTTCGCGTACCAGGAGGTCGTGTCGGCGCGCGCGTCCCACAGGGTCTTCACTTCGTCGATCTTGCCCGGCATCACGAACCAGAAATACCAGATGCGTTCGATGATGAACGTCCACATCAGCACCGTGACGAACAGGATGCCGTACAGGACGTTCCCGCCCGCCTCGAAGAAGTCGCGGACCGCTACGAACGCATCCAGGAAGAAGTTCACCGGGCGATTTCCGACTGCTTCGCGATGATGCCCGCGCTCTGTTCCTCCAGGACCTCGATCAGTGCCTTGCTGCGGCCTGCGACCACGCTGTGCAGCAGCACGAGCGGGATGGCCACGACCAGGCCGATCACCGTCGTCACCAGGGCCTGTGAAATGCCGCCCGCCATCAGCTTCGGATCGCCGGTGCCGAACAGCGTGATGGCCTGGAACGTCTCGATCATGCCAGTCACGGTGCCGAGCAGGCCGAGCAGCGGCGCCACGGCGGCGATCACCTTGATGGACCCCTGCCACTTCTCCAGCGGGGGCACCTCGCGAAGGATGGCCTCGTCGAGCTTCAGCTCCAGGGTCTCCGTGTCGATGTCACGGTTGTCGTGGTAGACGCGCATGATGCGTCCCAGCGGGTTGTTGTCGCGCGGCTCGTCCGCCTTGAGTTGGCCGCGGATCTTGGCCCCCACCGCGCCGAGATAGAGCCAGCGCCCGAGCGCGATCAAAAGGCCGATGAGGCCCAGCACGATGGTGACGTAGCCGACGATCCGTCCCTGGGCGATGCGCTCCTTCAGGCTGGGGCTCTGGATCAGCAACGACAGCAGCGAGCCGCGGCTGGGATCCACCGCGGTCGGAACGATCTGGTTCGCCTCGGCCGAGAACAGATCGCTCGCCAGGTCGCGGTAGCGGTCCTGCGGCTGCGGGGAAAGCTCCTGCAGCGACTTCGATTCAGCGTCGTAATACAAGAAGCGGTCACCCGCGATCACGTTGAACACGCCGATCCGCACGACGTCCGCCTTCTCCGCCGAGCCGTCGGGCCGCCGCACGGTGGCCGGGAAACGCACGACCGTTCCGCCGCGGATCATCTCCTCGACTAGCAGCCCGCGCAGGCCGTTCAGTTCCTCCATCGACGGCACGCCGGTCACCTGCGCCAGCCGCTGCGCCAGCGCACCGCGGTCGGGGTCCTGTGCCGTGACCAGCGACGTCCTGACGATGCCGACGGTATCGCCGGCCACCTGCCGGACGACGCCGAACAGCTCGCCGAAGTTGCCGAGCTGCAGGCGGAGGGTCTCCTGTATCTGCTCCAGTTCCTGCTCGTTGGCGTTGAAGCGCTCCGTGAGTTGCTCGCTGCGGCGCTCCTGGGCCTGCAATTCCTGCCGGGCCTGCGTCAGCAGGGCTTGCTGCTCGTTGCGGTTCTGCTGGAAGCGCTGCTCGCGCGCGCGGTTCTCCTCGGTGATCTGGGTGCGCGCCTGGCGCACTTCCTGGAGGAGCTGGTCGAGGGTTTCCGCCGCGAGCGCGGGCCGAACCCCGATCACAGCCGCTAGGACCGCAATGGCCGCGGGAATGAACTTTCTCATTGGGCTTGCTCCGACTCGGGGGCGGGAACGGGGAGCCTGAGGAGGCTTGGAGGCGCCTGCTTGCGAGCGATGCGCAAGCCCTCCGTCACGTCGTTGCGGATATCGTTCGCAACCTCCCATTCCTTGTTGTTCTTGTTCCAGTACCCGGTTTCCGCCCGGTCGGGCGTCTGGTAGGCGAGCAGGATCCGGCCAACACGCAGGAAATCCACCTTGCGCTCGCCAAGTAACCCGGAGTAGGCCTCCGTCGTGCGGCCATAGTCGGCCTCGACCTGATAGGCATTCATGATCTGCCGGTAGCGTTCCGAGACCGTCACTTCGGAGTCGGTCATCAGGTCGCGCAGTCGTTCTACGCGCCCGCGGCGCTCGTCGAGCTGGAACGGTACGTCGAGTTCCACGAACTCGGCCAGGTCGTCGATCATCTCGAGCATCAGCGGCACGATGTCCCGCTGTACCTCGCCGAAGCTTTCGAGCTGGCGCTGGATGTCCTGCTTCTGCGTCTCCTGGTCGGCGACGACGCTTTCGAGGTTCTCGTTGTAGATCCGCGTGCGGTCGAGCCGCTGCGTCGTCACCCTGTATTCCCCGAGCAGCTCGCTCGTTTCGTCGGCGAGCTGCGCGATGCGGGCCTGCGAGCGGGCAGAGTCCTGCACGGCTGCCTTCTGCTCCGAAAGCGCCGCGTTCAGGGTTCGCTCCTGCGCGGCTCCGGGAGACACCGGCAGCAGCACTGCCAGCGCCAGGACCGCAAGCGCACTCGGGCGCCATCTCCTGTAGTCGTGCATGAGGACCTCGTTACCTGGAAAAGTGACGAAACCGGCCGGCGGTGGGGGTCGCCGCGGAAGCGACGAAAACTAGCAGAAACCTTGACCGGTGAAAAGCTTACATATTCCGCCTGTACTGACCCCCGACCTCGTACAGCGCGTGACTGATCTGACCGAGCGAACAAGTCCTGACGGTGTCCATCAGGGCCTCGAAGACGTTGCCGCCGCTCGCGGCCGTGTGCGCCAGGTCGGCCAGCGCCCTGGCGCCCGCCTCGGGGCGCCGCGCCCGGAACGCCCGGGTGGACATCACCTGGGCCTGCTTTTCGGCCTCGGACGAGCGGATCAGCGCGTCATCGTCGATCGACGCCTCGCCCTCGGTGTGGCGCCCCTCGAAGGTATTCACGCCGACGATGGGCAGGCTGCCATCGTGTTTCTTCGCCTCGTAATAGAGGCTCTCCTCCTGGATCTTGCCCCGCTGGTACATGGACTCCATCGCCCCCAGCACGCCGCCCCGTTCCGCCAGCCGCTCGAACTCCCGGTACACGGCTTCTTCGAGCTGGTCGGTCAGGTAGTCCATGACAAAGGACCCCTGCCAGGGATTCTGGTTCCGGTTCAGTCCCAGTTCGCGATTGATGATGAGCTGGATGGCGACGGCGCGGCGGACCGAATCCTCGGTCGGCGTGGTCAGCGCCTCGTTGAAGGCATTCGTGTGCAGGCTGTTGCAATTGTCGAACAGCGCATACAGCGCCTGCAGCGTCGTGCGGATGTCGTTGAAATGCATTTCCTGGGCGTGCAGGCTCCGGCCCGACGTCTGGATGTGGTACTTCAGCATCTGGCTGCGGGGACTCGCCCCGTAGAGGCGCTTCATCGCGCGCGCCCAGATGCGGCGCGCCACTCGCCCGATGGCCGCGTACTCCGGATCCATGCCGTTGGAGAAAAAGAAGGACAGGTTGGGTGCGAAATCGTCGACCTGCATGCCGCGCGCCAGATAGTACTCCGCGATCGTGAAGCCATTGGCGAGCGTAAAGGCGAGCTGGCTGACGGGGTTCGCCCCCGCCTCGGCGATGTGGTAGCCGCTGATCGACACCGAGTAGAAATTCCGCACGCCCCGCTCGATGAAGTACTGCTGGACGTCTCCCATCATCCTGAGCGCGAACTCCGTGGAGAAGATGCAGGTGTTTTGCGCCTGGTCCTCCTTGAGGATGTCCGCCTGCACCGTGCCGCGAACCTGCGCCAGCGTGGCGGCGCGGATGCGCGCGTAGGTTTCCGCGTCGACGATTTCGTAGCCGGTGATGCCCAGCAGCCCCAGCCCGGTGCCGTCGTGGCCGTCCGGCAGCGCGCCGCGGTAAACGGGCCGCTCCCGGCCTTCCCACAGCGCGGCGATCTTCCGTTCGGCGGCCTCCCAGCCGCCCGTTTCGCGCAGGTGCCGCTCGACCTGCTGGTCCACGGCCGTATTCATGAACATGGCCAGGATCATCGGCGCCGGGCCGTTGATGGTCATCGACACCGACGTCGACGGGTCGCACAGGTCGAAGCCCGAGTACAGCCGCTTCATGTCGTCGAGCGTCGCGATCGACACACCGGAGTTGCCGATCCGGCCGTAGATGTCGGGCCGCTCGTCCGGGTCCTCCCCGTAGAGCGTCACCGAGTCGAAGGCGGTCGACAGCCGGGTCGCGGCGTGGCCGTGGGCCAGGTAATGGAAGCGGCGATTCGTGCGCTCCGGCAGCCCCTCGCCGGCGAACATGCGCGTCGGGTCCTCGGCCTCGCGGCGGTAGGGATACACCCCGGCCGTATAGGGAAAGCTGCCCGGCAGGTTCTCCTTCAGCAGGAATTTCAGCGTCTCGCCCCAGTCCCGCCAGTGCGGCGCAGAGATCTTCGGCAGCTTCAGGTGCGAGAGGCTCTCCGTGTAGTTGTCGCCGGAGATTTCCTTGCCGCGGACGGTGTAGTGGAAGCGGTCCGCCTCGATCGCCTCGCGGCGGGCGGGCCATTCCTTCAGGAGCGCGAGCTCGTCCTCGTGCAGGGCCGCCAGGTTTTCGTTGTAGCGGGCACGCAGGGCGGTCAGCGCCCCGTCCGAGGGCACCGGCGCCGCCTGCGGATACGGCTCCAGCGCCGGCGGCCGCGCGGCGTCGAGGCCCTCCAGCGCCTGCCAGCAGGCCCAGGCCCGGCTGGCCGACGCCGCGGCCGCCTCCGCGCGCCCGTTCGCGCGCCGCCCGTCCTCCGCGATTTCCGCGAGATAGCGCACGCGACGCGGCGGAATCGGCGCGCCGGAGCCGCTCGAGGCCGGCAGCTCGCCCGGATCCCATTCGCGGGCCGGCAGGCCGCAGCGCTCGACGAGCTTCGCGCACAGCGCGGTGAAGAACCGGTTGACGCCGGCGTCGTTGAACTGGCTGGCAATGGTCGGATACACGGGCACGTCCGCGTCGGCGAGCTGAAACGCGAGTCGGTTGCGCTTCCATTGCTTGCGGACGTCCCGCAGCGCATCCTCGGCGCCGCGCTTCTCGAACTTGTTCAGCACTACCAGCTCGGCGAAGTCGAGCATGTCGATCTTCTCGAGCTGACTGGCCGCGCCGTAGTCGCTCGTCATGACGTAGACCGGCAGGTCTACCAGGTCCACGATTTCCGTGTCGCTCTGGCCGATGCCTGCCGTCTCGACGATCACGATGTCGAACCCGGTCCCCTTCAGGAAGCGGATCGCGTCCGCGAGCACGGCACTGGTCGCGAGGTGCTGGCGCCGGGTCGCCATGGAGCGCATGAAGACGCGCTCGTCCGACAGTGAATTCATGCGGATGCGGTCACCGAGCAGGGCGCCGCCGGTACGCCGCCGTGTCGGATCCACCGCGAGCACCGCAATGCGCCGCTGCGGAAAAGCCCTGAGGAAGCGGTTGAGCAGCTCGTCGGTCAGGCTGGACTTGCCGGCGCCGCCGGTGCCCGTGATGCCCACGACCGGCACGACGCGCGCCGGCTCGCTCCAGTGGCTCCGGAGCCGGGCGAGCGCCTCCGGATCGTCCCCGGCGGCTTCGAGGAGGGACAGCGTGTGCCCGATGCGCAGCGCGTCCGCGGGGCCCTCCGCGCCGGGAGCGGGAAGGGCGCGGTCCGCGCCACGGATGCGGCGGAACACGTCCTTGACCATGCCGTCCAGGCCGAGGCGCATCCCCTCCTCCGGCCCGTACACCTTCTCGACGCCGTAGGCCTCCAGCTCGCGCCGCTCGGCCGGCGAGATGGTGCCGCCGCCGCCCACCACGACGCGGATGTGATCCGCCCCGGCCTCCCTGAGCATGTCCACCATGTAGCGGAAGTATTCGTTGTGCCCGCCCTGGTACGACGACACGGCGATGCCGTCGGCGCCTTCCTGCAGGGCCGCCCGGACGATGTCCGCGACGCTGCGGTTGTGGCCCAGGTGCACGACCTCGGCGCCGTGCGACTGCAGCAGGCGGCGAATGATGTTGATCGCGGCATCGTGACCGTCGAACAGGGAGGCTGCCGTGATGAAACGGAGCGGCGCGTCGGCCTCTTCGGGAGCGGTCTGGAGGTCCCTCGCGGCGGTGCTCATGCGGTCGGATCGGCTGCGGCTGGCCCGGGAGGCCAAGGATTATAGCGGGATTGGCCGGGCAGCCTTCATGCTGCGTCGCGGCACCGGCGGCCGCGCATGCGTGCCACGACACCCCCCGCTATAATTCGCGCGCCCTACGCGCCGCCGGTCCGTCATCGGGCGGCGAGAACTCCCTGCACGCGCCCACGCCGGCAGCTTTTGCGCGGCCACAATCAGGAGGATTCGAATGGACCTGTTTCAGAAGCTGGAGGAGATGGGCCACGAGCAAGTGGTCTTCTTTCAGCACAGGGAGACGGGGCTCAAGGCCATCGTCGCGATCCACAACACCACACTCGGCCCTGCACTGGGCGGACTGCGCATGTGGCCGTATGCGAACGAGAAGGAAGCGCTCATCGACGTGCTGCGCCTCTCTCGGGGCATGACATACAAGGCGGCCGTGTCGGGCCTGAACCTCGGTGGCGGCAAGGCCGTGCTCATCGGCAACCCGGAGACGGACAAGAGCGAGGGCCTGTTCCGCGCCCTGGGACGGTTCATCGGCTCCCTCGGCGGCCGCTACATCACGGCCGAGGATGTGGGCACGAACGTGAAGGACATGGACTACCTCTATCAGGAGACCGATCGCGTCGTGGGCGTCCACCGCGTGCACGGCGGCAGCGGCGACCCGTCGCCGTTCACGGCCTACGGCACCCTGCAGGGCATCAAGGCCTGCCTGCAGAAGCGCTACGGCCACGATGATCCAGGCAAGGTGAGCTTCGCCGTGCAGGGCGTGGGCAGCGTCGGTTATTACCTGACGAAGTTCCTGTCGGAGGCCGGCGCCAAGGTGTTCGTCTGCGACATCAACGCCACGCGCGTGGAGGCCGTCGTCGACGAATTCGGCGCCGAGCCCGTGCCGATGGGCCAGATCTACGACACGGACGCGAAGGTGTTCTCGCCGTGCGCGCTGGGCGGCGTGGTCAATCAGGAGACGGTGTCGCGGCTGAAGTGCGACATCGTCGCCGGCAGCGCCAACAACCAGCTCGAGTCCAACGAATTCGGCACGGCGCTGGAGGAGCGCAACATCCTCTATGCGCCGGACTACGCCATCAACGCCGGCGGGCTCATGAACGTCGCGATCGAGCTGCAGGGCTACGACCGCGACCGTGCCTACCGGACCGTGTCCAGCATCCGCGACATCATCAGCCGCATCTTCCGCCTCGCCGAGCGGGACTCGATCCCCACGTGGAAGGCCGCCGATCGCCTCGCGGAGGAGCGCATCGCCGAGATCGCAATGGTGAAGATGCCCTATTCCAAGCGCTTCAAGGACCGCCTCTCGGGCAGGCGCCCGCAGCACACCACGGCCGCCGAGGCCGAATGACGTGGCGGATATTTTCAACACCGGACTGGGGGAGGAACTGGACCTGCTGCGCGATTCGGTGCGCGGCTTTGCCGAAGCCGAAATCGCGCCCCTGGCCGCCGGGATCGACGCCGCCAACGAATTCCCCCTGGCACTGTGGCCGAAGCTGGGCGAAATGGGGCTGCTCGGCATGACGGTCGACGAGGAATACGGCGGCGCCGGGCTCGGCTACCTGGCCCATTGCGTCGCCATGGAGGAAATTTCCCGCGCCTCGGCCTCGGTCGGGCTGTCGTATGGCGCGCACTCCAACCTGTGCGTGAACAACCTCTTTCTCAATGGCAGCGAGGCGCAGCGGCGGAAGTACCTCCCCAGGCTTTGCTCCGGCGAGTGGGTCGGCGCGTTGGCCATGTCCGAGCCCGGCGCCGGGTCGGACATCGTGGGCTCCATGGCCTGCCGCGCCGAGCGGCGCGGCGACGTCTGGGTCGTCAATGGCTCCAAGATGTGGATCACGAACGGCCCCGAGGCGTCGGTCGTGCTCGTTTACCTGCGCACGGCGGGGCCGGAGGCGGAGTCGAAGTGCCTCACGGCATTCCTCGTCGAGCGAGGCATGCCGGGCTTCCGGACTGCGCAGAAACTCGACAAGCTCGGCATGCGCGGCTCGAACACCTGCGAGCTCGTGTTCGAGAACTGCGAGATCCCCGACGAGAACCGCCTGGGCGAGGTCGGACAGGGCGTCTATATCCTGATGAAGGGCCTGGACTCCGAGCGCCTGGTCCTGTCGGGCGGGCCGATCGGCATCATGCAGGCGGCGATGGACGTCGTGCTGCCTTACCTGCACGAGCGCCGCCAGTTCGGCCAGCCCATCGGCACATTTGGCATCATGCAGGCGAAGGTCGCCGACATGTACACCGCGCTGCAGTCGGCGCGCGCCTTCATGTACCGGATCGCCGGCCAGTTCGATCGCGGCGAGCCGACGCGCCAGGACGCCGCCGCCTGCCTGCTGCTGGCGTCAGGCAACGCGGTTCAGGTGTCGCTCGAGGCCATCCAGGCCCTGGGCGGCAATGGTTACATCAACGAGTTCCCGGTCGGGCGCCTGTTGCGCGATGCGAAGCTCTACGAGATCGGAGCCGGCACCAGCGAGATCAGGCGCATGTTGATCGGGCGCGAGCTTTACGAGGCCACGACGGCCTGAGGAGTTCAGACATGGAAAACATCGTCATCGCGGCCGCGCGCCGTACCCCCATCGGAGCCTTCCAGGGCGCGCTTACGCCGCTGACGACGCCGCAGCTCGGCGCCGCGGCCGCGCGCGCGGCGCTTGCCGACGCCGGCGTCGACGGCGCCGAGGTATCGGAGGTCATCCTCGGTTGCGTCCTGCCGGCGGGGGTGGGCCAGGCGCCGGCGCGCCAGGCGGCGCTGGCCGCGGGCATTCCGGATTCGGTGGGCTGCAGCACGCTCAATAAGGTGTGCGGCTCGGGCATGAAGGCCGTGATGTTCGGTCACGACACCATCCGGGCCGGCTCGGCGCGGATCGTGCTGGCCGGCGGCATGGAATCCATGACGAACGCGCCCTACCTCCTGCCGAAGGCCCGCGCGGGCTACCGCATCGGCCACCAGGAAGTCCTGGACCACATGTTCTGGGATGGCCTGCAGAGCCCCTTCGACGGCAACATGATGGGGCACTTCGCCGAGGAAACCGCAACGAAGTACGGCTTCTCCCGCGAGGCGCAGGACGCGTTCTCGATCGAGAGCGTGAAGCGCGCGCTGCGCGCCGCAGAGGGTGCGTTCAGCGACGAGATCGTGCCGCTCACGGCCCGCACCCGGAAGGGCGAGCAGACGATCGACCGCGACGAGGAGCCGCTGCGCTGCGACCTGGACAAGATCCCGACCATGCGGCCGGCCTTCCGCAAGGACGGCACCGTCACCGCGGCCTCGTCCTCGTCCATTTCCGACGGCGCCGCCGCGCTCGTGCTCATGACGGAGGCCGAGGCCGCCCGCCGCGGCGTGACCCCGCTGGCGCGCATCGTCGGCCACTCCGGATTCGCGCACGCGCCGGAATGGTTCACGACGGCGCCGGTGTCGGCTATCCGCGCGCTGTTGGAGAAGCTGGGCTGGAAGGCGGGCGACGTGGACCTCTACGAGGTCAACGAGGCCTTCGCCGTCGTGGCGATGGCGGCGGTTCACGACCTCAAGCTGGACCCCGCAAGGCTGAACGTGAACGGCGGGGCCTGCGCGCTCGGGCACCCGATCGGCGCCACCGGCGCGCGCCTGCTGGTGACGCTGGTGCATGCCCTGAAGGCGCGCGGGCTGAAGCGGGGTCTGGCATCGCTGTGCATCGGCGGGGGCGAAGCCACGGCCGTGGCGGTCGAGACCCTGTAGTGGCTCGCGGCTAGCGCCCCGCCCATGCCCGTCATCCGGAGCAGCGTCGACACCGCTGGCGAGGAATACCAGGCCAATGCCGAGCGAATGCGTGCGCTCGTCGCCGAGCTCGCGCGCGAGCTCGCCCTGGCGGCCGAAGGTGGCGGCGAACGGGCGCGCGCCAGGCACACGGAGCGCGGCAAGCTCCTGCCGCGCGAGCGCGTGGAGGCGCTGCTCGACCCCGGCAGCCCGTTCCTGGAGCTCTCGCCGCTCGCCGCCCATGGGCTCTACGAGGGGCAGGCGCCGGCCGCGGGTCTCGTGACGGGCATCGGCCGCGTGCAGGGGCAGGAGGTCGTGGTCGTGGCCAACGACGCGACTGTGAAAGGCGGCACCTACTTTCCGCTCACGGTGAAAAAGCACCTGCGCGCGCAGGAGGTGGCGCTCGAGAACCACCTGCCGTGCGTGTATCTGGTGGACTCGGGCGGCGCGTACCTGCCGCTGCAGGACGAGGTGTTCCCCGACAAGGACCACTTCGGCCGGATCTTCTACAACCAGGCCCGCCTCTCGGCGCTGAACATTCCGCAGATCGCGGTCGTTATGGGCTCCTGCACCGCCGGCGGCGCCTATGTGCCGGCGATGTGCGACGAGGCCATCATCGTGAAGAATCAGGGCACGATCTTCCTCGGCGGCCCGCCGCTGGTGAAGGCCGCGACGGGCGAGGAGGTCGACGCGGAAAGCCTCGGCGGCGGGGACGTGCACAGCCGGGTCTCGGGCGTCACGGACCATCTGGCCGACGACGACGCGCATGCCCTGTTCATCGCGCGCGACATCGTCGGCCGCCTGAACCGGCGCAAGCACGCGCCCCAATCGCTCGCCGCCCCCGTCGTGCCCCTGCATCCCGCGGAGGACCTCTACGGCATCGTGCCGCAGGACACGCGCTATCCCTACGAGGTTCGGGAGGTCATCGCGCGACTCGTGGACGGCTCGGAACTCAGCGAGTTCAAGCCGCTCTACGGCAGGACGCTGGTGTGCGGCTACGCCCGTCTGCACGGTTACCCGGTCGGCATCCTCGCCAACAACGGCATTCTGTTCTCCGAGTCCGCGCTGAAGGGCGCCCACTTCATCCAGCTATGCAACCGCCGCGGCATACCTCTCGTCTTCCTGCAGAACATCACCGGCTTCATGGTCGGCAAGAAATATGAGAATGAGGGAATCGCGAAGGACGGCGCCAAGATGGTGAATGCCGTGGCAACGGCTGCAGTGCCGAAGTTCACGGTCGTGATCGGCGGCTCGTTCGGAGCCGGCAATTACGCCATGTGCGGCCGCGCCTACGGGGCGCGTTTCCTGTGGACGTGGCCGAACGCCCGCATCTCGGTCATGGGCGGGGAGCAGGCGGCGAGCGTGCTCGCGACCGTGAAGCGTGACGGGCTGGCAGTGCGTGGTGCCACGTGGCACGAGCAGGAGGAGGCCGAATTCAGGGCCGCCATCCGCGAGCAGTACGAAACGCAGGGCCATCCCCTGTACGCCACCGCGCGGCTGTGGGACGACGGCGTGATCGATCCGGCCGACACGCGACGCGTGCTGGCCCTCGCCCTCTCCGCCGCCTGCAACGCGCCGCCCGCCGGCGAATCGCCGTACGGCATTTTCCGCATGTAGAGCCATACCGCGCCCGAGTCGCGGGAGAACGGACATGAACGACAAAGTATTGCTAGACGTGGACGACCGCGGCGTCGCCACGCTGACGCTGAATCGGCCCGAGGTGCACAACGCGTTCGACAGCGCACTGATCTCGCGCATGACGCAATTGCTGGTGGAGATCAAGTCGCGCGAGGACGCCCGCGTCGTGGTGCTCACGGGCGCGGGATCCTCGTTCTGCGCCGGCGCAGATGTGAACTGGATGCGCTCCATGGCCAGGTTTGGCGAAGCGGAGAACCTGGAGGACGCGCTGCACCTCGCGGATCTCATGTCCCTGCTGGATTCGCTGCCGCTGCCCACCGTCGCCCGCGTCAACGGCCATGCCTTTGGCGGCGGCGTGGGCCTCGTCGCCTGCTGCGACATTGCGATCGCGAACCAGGACGCGTGCTTCGCGCTGTCCGAAGTGCGCCTCGGGCTCGTGCCGGCGGTCATTAGCCCCTACGTGCTGGCCGCCATGGGCGAGCGCCACGTCCGCCGCTTCTTCCTCACGGGCGAGCCGATGCACGCAAAGGTCGCCCGCCGCATCGGGCTCATCCACGAGATCGCCCAGCTCAACTGCCTCGACCGTGCCGTCGAGGACCAGGTACAGATGCTCCTGCGCGGTGGGCCCGCGGCGCTGCGCGAGAGCAAGGAGCTGGTATTCATGGTGGAGGGAGGGGGCGTATCCGCCGACGAGGCGCTGAAGCGCCGCACGGCGCAGATCATCGCGCAGCTGCGCGTGTCCGAGGAGGGCCAGGAGGGACTCGCCGCGTTCCTCGAGAAGCGTCCGCCTGCCTGGCTGGCGACCCCCGCACGCGGCGCGGCGGAGTAACCAGCGACTGATGATCCGCCGCCTGCTCATCGCCAATCGCGGCGAAATTGCCTGCCGCATCGTCCGCACCTGCCGGCGCCTCGGCGTCGAGACGGTGGCTGTCTATTCGTCGGCCGACGCCCGCGCGCGCCACGTGCGGGAGGCCGACTCGGCGGTGGCGATCGGCGGCGCCGCGCCGGCCGAGAGTTATCTGGACGTGCGGCGGATCGTGGACGCGGCGCTCGCCGCCGG
>Ga0268386_10000069_pt1 | contig 53792 bp, 26 predicted proteins | sample RVTome_15_FD_200260 | JGI IMG/M metagenome (GOLD analysis project Ga0268386, IMG submission 200260) | Soil microbial communities from uranium-contaminated site in the Upper Colorado River Basin, Wyoming, United States - RVT150D86... ... | reverse complement strand
CGCCGAGGCTCTCCCCCAGGGAGCACAGCCGCACCGCTCCCAGCAAGCGCCGAGCCGCGTCCAGGCTCCCCACGTCGAAGGAGACGAGGGCGCCGAACCCGCCGGCCTGGCGCCGGTGCACGTCGTGCCCCGGGTGGTCCGGGAAGCCGGGCCAGTAGACCCTGCGCACCTTGGGATGGTCGCGCAGGAACGGGGCGACCCTCAGCGTGTTCTCCTCGTGGCGCGGCATGCGCACGGCGAGGGTCTTGGTCCCCCGCAGGACCAGCCACGAATCGAAGGGAGACAGGATTGCCCCGGCGGCGTTCTGGACGAAGCGCAGCCACTCCCCGTGGGCGCCCTCCCGCACCACCGCGACCCCGCCCACGCTGTCGGAGTGACCGTTCAGGAACTTGGTGGTCGAGTGCACGACGACGTCGGCGCCGAGCGCCAGCGGCCGCTGGAAGAACGGGCTCATGAAGGTGTTGTCCACCACCAGGAGGGCACCGCGGCGGTGGGCGGCCGCGGCCAGGGCGGCGATGTCGCAGACCTTCATCAGGGGGTTGGTCGGGGTCTCGATCCAGAGCATGGAGAAGTCGCCGGCGCGCGCGTCCAAGGCGTCGGCGTCGCCCGCCTCGAGGAACTCGAACGCCACCTCGTAGCGCGCGAGCACCTTCGTGAAGAGGCGGTGCGTGCCGCCGTACACGTTGTCCGAGACCACCACCCGCTCGCCGGCCTTGACCAGCGACAGGACGGCGTTGGTCGCGGCCATACCGGAGGCGAAGCAATACGCGTCCGTGCCGCCCTCGAGGGCGGCGAGGTTCTTCTCGAGCGCGCGGCGGGTCGGGTTCTGGGTGCGCGCGTACTCGTAGCCCTTGTGCCTGCCGATACCCTCCTGGACGTACGTGGAGGTCTGGAATATGGGGGTGACCACGGCGCCGGTGGACGGATCCGGTTCCTGGCCGGCGTGGATGCAGTCGGTGGCGAAGCCCATCGGGTGCTCCTGGAACGACGGTCGAAGGTCGACCGTCGAAGGTCGCAAGCTCGGTCGATCGCTCGGCGCTGCGGGCGCGCGAGCCGCTAGAGGTTCTCGAGGATCCCTTTCCCCAGGTAGCGCTCGAAGCCGTCCGGGAACAGCGTCACCACCGCGGCGCCCGCCGGCAGCGTGCGCGCGACCTCCCGGGCGGCATGGGCGGCTGCGCCTGACGAGCCGCCGGCCAGGACGCCTTCGGTACGTGCGAGCTCCTTCACCGCGAGGAACGCGGTCGTGTCGTCCACCGTCCGGATCTCGTCGACCAGACTGCGGTCGAGGGCCTCCGGCCAGAACGAGTTTCCGATGCCCTCCACCTTGTGGGGGCCGGGCGGGCCGCCGCCCCACACCGATCCCTGCGGCTCGACCAGCACGGCCCGCGTCGCCGCCGAGCGCTCCTTGAAGTAGCGCGCGACGCCCGTGAACGTGCCGCCGGTGCCCGCTCCCAGCACGATCGCCTCGGGACAGCGTCCCAACTGGGCGTGGATCTCGGCCGCGGTAGTTCGGTAGTGGATGTCCGGGTTCGCCGGATTGGCGAACTGCTGGGGGACGTAGGCGCCGGGGATGGAGGCCGCCAGATCGAGGGCCTTGTCGATCGCCGCCTGGATCCCTCCCTCGGTGGGGGTGAGGACGACCTCCGCGCCGAGGGCGCTCATCACCGTCGTCTTCGCACCCACGAACTTCTCCGGGACCACCACGACGACGCGGTAGCCCCGGCTGATCCCGATCAGGGCGAGCCCCACGCCCGTGTTGCCGGCGGTGGGCTCCACGATGGTCCCGCCCGGTCTCAGGCGCCCGGATCGTTCCGCCTCGTCGATCATTCCCAGCGCGGCCCGGTCCTTCACGCTCCCACCCGGGTTCAGGAACTCGAGCTTGCAGTGCACCGCCGCGCCTCGTTGCGGCGAGAAGCGGGGGAGGTGGAGGAGGGGCGTCAGGCCCACGAGCTCCAGCACGCTGCTCACGGCGGCGGGCGGGGCCTGTGGGGAGACGGAGTTCCGGACGATCGGCTTCATTGCGGAATGGAGGCGGGAGGGAGAAGACGAAGCTCCCAGGATCCGAGGCAGGCAGGATAGCCCAGCGCGCCTCGGGGGGTCAATCGAGCCGCCGGCCGACCATCGCCGCGCCGGCCCGCCGGGTCAGCTCGAGATGCACAAGGGCGGCGACGAGGAGGATCAGGTCGGCCTGCAGCAGCCAGCGCCGCCCCACGTACTCACGCCAGCTCCCGGCGAGGTCGACCGCGGGGAACGAGGCCAGCGCCAGCGCGCAGAGGATCGCCGCCGCGAGGAGCGCCCGGGGAAGCGCGGCGTGGGAGCGGACCTGCCCGAGGAGGAACGCGCCGAAGGCGGGGAGGGAGGCGAAGTAGTTGGCCCAGGAGGTCGCCACGCCGAAGGGAAGGAGGGCCAGGGCCAGGAACGACGCGAACGCCGTCCTCGTCTCGGGCGGGATGTGCGCTCTCAGGAGCGCGGCGGCGGCCAGGAGGACGGCCGCGGCGGCGATCGCCTCGGCGGCGTGCGCGGGCGGGTCCCGCCAGAGGCGCGGGAGCCAGCTCGCGAAGGCCTGTGAGTTGGGATCGCCGGCGGCGGTGTCGGCGGTGGCCTCGAGGAACGCGCCGACCTTCCGGTAGAACCTCCGGGTGCGGCGTTCCCCCAGGACGGCGAGGGGCAGCGCCCAGGTCAGCAGGGCCACCGCGGCGCCCGAGGTGGCCAGTGCCCTGAGGTCGCGGCGCAGCAGGAACATCGCCACCAGCACCACGGGGTAGAGCTTGATCGAGATGGCGACCGAGAGCAGCAGCGCCGCGGAGAGCCAGCGGCCGGCCGCGTACCGCCAGGTCGCGGCCAGGCCGAGCACGGCCAGCAGCACGCCCACCTGCCCCCACTTGACGTCGTGAAGGACCGCCGTCGAGAGGAGCGTCGCCGCCACGGCCACGAAGGCGTGCGGAGCGGTGGGGCGCGACCACCGCAGGGCCAGGACCGAGAGCGACCCGACCAGGAGGACCTGAACGCCCCCCCACGCCCAGCGTGCCTGCTCCAGGCTCAGGGAAGCCAGCGGCCTCAGGAGCAGGGCGAAGAACGGGGTGTAGAGGTAGCCCGCCGCCGGACCCCGCCCTTCCGACACCGAGCGGGCGGTGGCGTAGTAGTAATGGGAGAAGTCGTGGAAGAGCCGGGGTGTGTGGTCGACCGCCTCGACGAAACCCTGGACGTCCCGGAACCGCACGGCCAGGTAGAGGCCGGCGGCAATCGCCGCGGCCAGGGCCCCCGCGGCCTGGGGCCCCCGACCCACGCCGCGGAGCAGAGCCGCCGCCTCCCGCCTCGGCGCCTCCACGCTAGCGTACGTACCCTAGGGCGCGGAGACGTTCCTCGGTCGCGGGGTCGAGGGGCTGCGACGGACCGAAGCCGGTGAAGCTCCGGTCCGCGGCGTCCTCCAGGCGCGAGGCGACCAGCGCCTCGGCGTCCACGAGGTTCTCGGCCTCCGCGGGGTCGCGGTCCAGCCGGAACAACGTGCGGCGCGGGTGTCCGGTCTCCAGGTAGCGGGGCTTCCCGGCGACCCGGGTGAACTTCCAGGCGCCGGAGACGACGCTCAACTGCTCGGCGTCGCCCGACTGGGTGAAGCGGACGCGGTCGGAGGGGATCTCGCCGTCCAGCGCGGCGAGGAGGCTCCGGCCGTCGCGTCCGGGCGGCGCGGGGACCCCCATGAGCTCGAGCACGGTGGGGAAGAGGTCGACGCCCTGGACCGGCGCGGCCACCCGGGTGCCGGCGCGTGCGCCTCCCGGGAGCTTGACGACGAGCGGCACCGCCGACTGCTCGCGGTAGGTGAGGTTCCCGTGGCAGAAGTGCCATCCCCGCTCGCCGAGGCTCTCGCCGTGGTCGGAGGTGACGATCACCGCGGCGTCCTCGTAGAGACCCATCTCGCGTAGCGCCCCGATCAGGCGGCCGAGGTGATGGTCGGCGTAGCGCACGTGGGCGGCGTAGCGGGCGCGGTACAGGCCGGGATCGAGGTTCTCGCCGAGCCGCTGGTAGGCCGGGATGGCGCCGTGCTCGTAGTTCACGCGGCTCACGGGAAGCTCGGCCCCGGTCGGCGTTTCCAGGGACGGGAGCCGGAACCGCTCGGGCGCGGTGTACGGTCCGTGCGGCGGGAAGTAGTGCACGAACAGGAAGAACGGCCCGGCGCGGTGCTTCCGGAGCCAGTCGAGGGCGGCCTTGGTCGTCGCCTCCGGCGAGCCGACGGGCTCGTTGGCGCGGTTGGGATCATGGCCGTCGAAGGCCTGGTGGAACGTGGCGAAGCCGCGGGTCAGCTCGCGCATCGGAAAGCTGCTGACCACCGCGGCCGTGGTGACGCCGCCGTCCCGGAGGTGCTCCGCCGCCGTGGTGGCCTCCGGCCGCAGCGTCCCGCTGTTGTCGGGGATGCCGTGGCGCCAGGGGTAGAGGCCGGTGAGCATCGAGGCGTGCGACGAGCGGGTGACGGTGCAGTTGGCCAAGGCGTCGTCGAAGCTCACTCCTGCGGCGGCCAGCGCGTCGAGCGACGGCGTCAGCGGCAAGCCGGCCCGGGACGCACCCACGTGGTCCCAACGCAGCGTGTCGATGCTCACCAGGACCACCCGCGCCGCCCTCTGGGGCCCGGAGGGAGCCGCCGAGCAGCCGGTGAGCACGGCCGCCGAGAGCGCGAGGCCCGCCCGGCGCAGACTCACGGGGCCCGAACCCCGGCCGGATCGGGGCGCGGGTCGGTCGGCGGGAGGACCCTGGCTGTCCGGCGGTCGCGGCACGCCGTAGTCTACTCCCCGGTAGGGCAGCCGCCCGCCGCCGGGTCGGGGCCCAGCGGCCGTCCCGGCGGACTCGTACAAGCAGCCGTCGGGCGGAGCCTCAGCGCCAGCGCCGCGCCCACCGAGGCTGCCGCCCCCAGGGAACGCGCGGCCACGAACACCCCCGGGTCACCGGGGAGCGGCCGCGGGCGCGCCTCTTCCCGGAGTGCCGCTGGCGCCTTCCCGGTCCGGCCCGGGCGCCGACCCTCCCGCGGTCACGGACCGTCGCCGTCGTGGCCGGCGGGCGGGCGCGCGGGCACGACCGCCACGGACTCGAGCGCCATCACGGAGTTGCCCGCATCGGGCTCGATCTCGCGCGGCAGCCGCGGGAAGTAGAGGCCCAGCCGGTTCAGGCCGCGGACGAGCGCCTCGCGGGGCACGTCGAACGCGTAGTCGCTCCATCCGGCGCGGAGCCGCCGGACCTGCCCCAGCGGCCGGCGGTTCACGGATACCTCGAAGCCGAGCGGCTGGCCCGCGGCGGCGGGGGCGGCGCGCAGCACGAAGCTCAGATCGGCGGGCTCGTGCAACGGAAGGAGCAGCAGCGACCGGCGTCCCCGCGATCGGCGCACGCGCAGCGCCCCGTCTTGCTCCGAGTCGCTCCACCCCGAGGCCGCGAGCAGGTACGGCCCGCTCGGCCGCGGCGTCCCCGGGGCGGGCAGCGCCGCGGGCCGCCGCCCCAGGTCGGTCCAGGGGACGCCTCCGGCCTCGAACAGCCGCACCCAGACCGGCTCCTTGCCCACCGGCGCGTAGTGACCCTCGAGGAACGCCTTCACACCCGGCGCGACGCGCGTCAGGTGGCCGTCGAAGGAGATGAGCCTCGGCGCGATCCTGCCGGTGCGCAGTCCCGCCAGGATCTCCCGTCCCTCGCCCTCGTCCATCATCGCGCGCACCTCGGCGTGGAGGAAGAAGCGGCGGTAGGCGTGCGGGCGGAACACCCCGATCCCGGTATAGCCGTCCATCACGGTCTCGGAGGGGGTCGTGTTCTGGAGGACGAAGCGGATCGCATCGAGCTTCGCGCCGTTGCTCGGCCCGTACCGCGCGGCTACCCGGAGCAGGGGCCCGACGCTGGCAGCCGCGAGCAGCAGCGCGGGCAGAACCGCGCTAGCCCGCGGGGGCAGACGCAGGGCCTGGCCGGCGGCGGCCGCCATCCCCAGGAGCCCCGCGCCCGCGAGAAGCGAAGCCGGCGCGAGGTAGAGCAGGTGGTACTGGTGCCAGGGGACCGGCAGCACGAACAGCCCGGCGAAGGGGCCCAGCGCTCCCAGCGCTACGACGCGGTCGCTCCAGCCCTCCGGCCAGCGCCGGACGGCCGTCGCGAGGACCAGGACGAGGCCGGCCAGCGCCAGGACGGCGAACTCCGGGTTCAGGCCCACGGACTCGGCGAGGATCGGTCGCGGCGAGAACCGCGCCTTCCACCTCAGGTTCACGAACAGGGTCCCTTCCAGGAACGGTCCGAGCGCCGACCCGGCCGCGAACGCCGCGGCCGTCGCGAGGAGCGGCGCCGAGGCGCCCGTCGCGAAAAGGAAGCCGCGGCGCAGCGCGGCCTTCCCCCGGGCGGCTCCAGCCGTGCCGGCGAGCAGCAGCGGCCCCAGGCCGAGCAGCGCGAACAGGGCCTTCTGCGTGAGCAGGACGGCGGCGCCGAAGCACAGGCCGGCGCGGAACAGGCACGCCGCTCTGTCGCCGCCGCTCCGGATCAGGAACCACAGCGTGGCGAGCCACAGGAAGGTTGCCGGCACGTCGGGCCGCACCTCCAGGGTCTTGTCCAGGAACAGGACCACGTTCCCGAGCAGGACGGCGGCCACGACGCCGTGGCGCGCGTCCCGCCAGGCCCGGCCCACGGCGAAGGCGAGCGCGAGGATGCCTCCCGTGAATACCCACATGACGGCGCGGGCCGCGAAGAGCGCGGCGATTCCCTCGCCGCTGCCGGCATCGAGATCGTGCGCCCGGAGGAGGGGGGCGAGCAGGTAGGGCAGCCCGGGCGGGTGGTGCTCGAAGTAGTCCCGGTAGGGCACGAGGCCGCGGGCGACGCACCAGGCGCCGTGCAGATGCTGGAACTCGTCGGGGTCGAACCACCTCTGGCGCAGCAGCTCCAGACGCGCCAGGAAGGGCACGCCGCCGGCCAGCACGGCCACGGCCGTCAGCGCAGCGCCACCCCATCGGGCCGGGGAGCGGGTCGCGGCGGGCAAGGTGCTCGCCGGCTCAGGGATCCCGAGGGACACGGAGGCAGATCATAACGGGACCTGGGCGCCGACGCGCTCAGCGGAGCTTGACGCCGCAGTTCGCCCTGGGGGGGCCATCGGTGCAGAGCTCCTCGACCCGGACCCGGTCGCGCTCCTCGAGCCGCTCGATCAACTGCAGCGTCCGCCGATCCCAGGTCTCCGCGGAAGCGGAGAGCCGTGACTTGAGCTCGCGGAGGCGCCTGGCCTTTCCCGGAAACGTGCACACGATGCGCGGGTCCAGGGTCAGCAGCACGCCCACACGGGTACCCATGACCTCGTTGTAGCTGTCGTACGGCGTCGGGGCGAAATGGATGCCCCGCCTCAGCGCGTAGTCGAGCGTCATCTTGCCCTCGTGGCCGGGCCGGCCGCGGTTGCGGCCCGCCCGGACCGCCCAGTTCCGCGCCAGGTACCGGTCGACCAGGCCCACGCCGTCGATCACCGAGGCCCTGGTCCCCGCGGCGTACCCGAAGAACCCGATATTGGGGAAGTCGACCACCAGCGGGGGCTCACCCACGCAGTCCTGGACGCCGGCGAGCTGGAGCCCCTTGCGCCACCAGAGGTGGTTGGGCTCGCCGCGGAACGCGTCGAGGGGGCCGTCGAAGGTGCCGCGATAGACGAGCCGCTCGTTGACGATCCACCCGCGCTCGCGCGGCGGCGGCGGAGCGACCGCGACCAGGTAGACGCAGGCTGCGGCGAGCCCTCCCTGGAGGAGCAGCAGCCGCTTGGAGGATCCGAGGACGCCGTCGGGGAGCGCGCCACCGGCGAGCGCGGCGAGGGCGGCGAGGCTGGGCAGCAGCAGGCGCAGCCCCATGAAGTCGCCGCCGAAGCTCGCGATGGCCAGAGCGTGAGCGGCGATGGCGGCGAGACCCACGGCCCGGCGCCACCGGACCGCGGGTGCGCCGCCTCGGCGGGCGTCCCGGATGGCGGCAGCCGCGACCACGCCCAGGCCGAGGGCGGTGAGCGGAGCGTAGAGGCCGAAGTCGGCGACGTAGGTGAAGCCCTGGCTCCAGTAGGCGCCGCCGGCCTTGGCGTAATACGTGTTCGGCAGCAGGTCGCCGTAGTAGCGGAGCCGGAAGGCGTGCCAGGCCAGGGCGGGGACGGCGAAGGCGGCCGCGAACGCGCCGAGCCGGGGCATGTTCTTCCGCAGCCCGAGCCGGGCCTCGAGCAGGGCCAGGACGGCTGGGCCCAGCGCGAGCACCGCGAGGTCAGGATGGCAGAGGTAGGCGAGGGCGAGGCAGCCTCCGGAGGTCCAGGGGCTGGAGAGGGGAGGGGAGGCCCGAAAGGCGAGGAAGACCAGCAACATGGCCAGCGCAGTCTCGAGACCCGACGTGGCGAAGTCGACGAAGCCGGTGCACGCGGCGATCAGGGCCAGCGCCAGGGACACCCGGGGGCGGCCCCCCCGGACGTCGAGGCGCAGGGCCAGCGCCACGAGCGCTGTCGCGGCCGACAACGAGAGGACCAGGGAGGCCGGCACCGGCGGGACGCCGATCAGGCCGGCGGCGCACAGCAACAGGGCCCACAGCGGGTGGGTGAATCCCTCCACGCGCTCGCCGGCGTTGTAGGTGAGGCCGTTGCCGGCGAGGAACTGGGCGACGTGCCGGAACGTGATGTAGGCGTCGTCCGCTACCCAGGCGCGCTGCACCGCGGCGACCAGCGCCACCGCCGCCATCGCCCCCGCGAGCGCCAGACCGGCGAAGAACGGCCCGCGCGAACCTGACGCCGCGCCCGCGGGAGGCGGGGGCTCCCGGGCACCCACGGCCGCGGTCGTGGCCACCGGTGAACCGTGTGCGCTCAAGGTCCTGTCTTCCATCGCCGGGCTCTTCCGGCCCCGGCCGGAGGTCGGCGGGCGAGAGCAGCACCGGATTCTAACCGCTCCTGAACCGGTGCCGGCCTCCGCGGGGCATGGAGGATAATGACGCCGGCGGCGTCCCGGCGCGGCAGGCAGCCGGGCTGGCCGGGTCCGGAGCCGCCACTGCCAGGGAGGCGCTCGTGGAACGACCGCAGCGCCCGGTACGCGCGGGCGTCGTGTGGCTGGCCCTCGCGCTCGCGGGCGGATCCGCGTGCCGCCGGCCGGAGGGGCCGCCGAACCTCCTCGTCGTCACCATCGACACTCTGCGCGCCGACCACTGCTCGACCTACGGCTACTCCCGCCAGACCACACCCGTGCTGGACCGCCTCGCCCGCGAGGGCGTGCAGGTCGAGCAGGCGTACGCCCCGATGGCGACCACCGGGCCGTCCCACGCTTCCATGTTCACGTCCCTGTATCCGGCCTCCCTCGGCTACACCCGGAATGGCCAGGTCCTCGACGACGCCCAGCTGACGCTGGCCGAGCGCCTGCGGCGGGCGCGCTATCGGACCGCGGCCGCCGTCAGCTCCTTCGTCCTGGACCGCCGGTTCGGGTTCGCCCAGGGGTTCGGCACCTACGACGCCGCCTTCGAGCCCGGCACGGCGAGCACCCGGTTCAGCACCTGGGAGGGCGTCGAGGTCGACTCGGCGTTCGACCGGCGGGCGAACGCCACGACCGACGCCGCCTTGTCCTGGCTGGGACGCCGGGGGCGCGACCGGCCGTTCTTCCTGTGGGTGCACTACTTCGACCCCCACCATCCCTACGTCGCGCCGCCACCCTTCGACCAGCGGTTTCCCGGGGCCGGTCCGGGCACCGTGGCCGAGGCGATCGCCCAGTACGACGGTGAGATCGCCTTCACCGACCAGCACCTGGGGCGGCTGATCGACGCCGTGGACGCCGAGGGGCTGCGGGAACGCACGCTCGTGGTGGTGACCGCCGATCACGGCGAGGGGCTGATGCAGCACGGCCATATGGGCCACGGCATCCACCTCTACGAGGAGGCGGTGCGGGTGCCGCTGGTCTTCCGCTGGCCGGGCCGGCTGCCCGCCGGCACCCGCCTGCCGGGGCCGGCCGAGCACGTCGACCTCGTCCCCACCGTCCTGGAGCTGATCGGGCTGGAGCCCCGCACCGGCGAGGTCGAGGGGGTGAGCCTGGCCAAGGGCCTCCTGGGCGAGGCGGGGGTGCCGGGCCGGGACGTGCGCCGGACGGTGGTCCTGCAGCGGCGGCGCTACGAGTCCGACTCCGTGGGGGGGGTCGCCGTCAGGGGCTCGAAGTTCGCGGTGCGCGCCGGCCCGTGGAAGTACATCGAGGCCGACGATGAAGGCACCAGGGAGCTGTTCGACCTGTCCCAGGACCCGCGCGAGACCGTCGACCTCGCGGTGAGCCGGGCGGAGGAGGCTGATCGTCTGTCGCGGCTGATCGCTGTCTGGCGAAAGCGCTTCGAACGCGGGCGGCGGGCGATCGACGACGCCTCGCCGGAGACACTGGAAGCGTTGCGGGCCCTCGGCTACGTGCAATGAGGCCGCGTGCCGTCCGCCGGGGCGCGCCATGAGCCCCGGATCGCAGGTCACCCCGGACGGATCGGGGGCGGACCCCTCGGGCCACGAGTGGGGGGCGGCGCCCGCCTCCGGGTGGAGCCGCCGGCTCCGCTCTCCGACGATCCCGCTCGCCTCGCTGGCCCTCCTCCTGGCCGTGCTGCCGTTCCTCCTTCGGCTCCCGCTGGTGCGGACCCGCGGGTTCAACCCCGACGAGCTGGAGCACCTGCACTTCGGCTGGTGCGTATCGCGGGGGATGCTCCCCTACGTCGATTACTTCGAGCACCACACGCCGTGGCTCCACTACGGTCTCGCCCCCCTGCTCGCGCGCTACGACACCGACATCGACGAGGACGAGGCCCAGGAGGCGCTCTTCGCCGCCCGAAGGGCCATGCTGCCCTGGGCAGCCGCCACCCTGCTGCTCGCCGCCCTCCTCGCCCGCCGGCACGCGGGAGCCGCGGCGGGCTGGGTCGCCCCGGTCCTGTTGACGCACTTCGCCTACTTCCTCTCGAAGAGCCTGGAGGTCAGGCCGGACGTCCCGGCGGCAGCCCTCCTGACCGGCGGCGTGCTGCTGCTCCGCGGCCCGCGTCCGGCCTGGGGCGACCCGCGCCCGGGCGCCTTCTTCGCGAGCGGGCTCGCCTTCGGAGCCGCGACCCTGCTGACGCAGAAGGTGCTGTTCGCCCTCGCGGGAGTCGCCGCGGCGGAGCTCCTGATCCTGGCGCTGGCTCGCGCCCGCCGCCGCGAGCGGCTGGTCGAGGTGGCGGCCCAGGCCCTGGGCTTCGCCGTCCCCTGGGCGTCGACGCTGGGCTACTTCGCCGGCCGGGGGGGGCTGGGGGCCTTTTTCGACCTGAACTTCGCGGTCAACACGCGCTGGCCCGGTCCCGGGCCGGAGGGCTTCCTGACCGAGTTCGTCCGCGAGGACCCCGCGCTCGTCCTGGTGTCGGCGGCCGGGCTGGCGGCCGCGCTGGTCCGGCTCGCCCGCGGCCGGGGGCGCCCCGAGGGCGAGCTCGTGCTCGCCGCCGCGGCCCTGGCGCTGGCGGTGTCGCTCGCGGCCCTGCCGGCGGTGACCCGCCACTACTTCCTCCTGCTGCTGCCCCTGCTCGCCGTGCTGGGCGCGGGCCTGCTGGTGCGGCTCGCCGCCCGCGTCCCGCTGCCGGCGCCCGCGGCCCACTGGATCCTCGCGGTCCTGATCGCCCTGGCGTGCGCCGAGCCGCTGGGCCGGCTCCGGGACGCGTTCGACCGGGGCAACTGGAGCACGCTCCAGGGGGTCCGCTGGGTGGTCCGCAACGTCGGCCCCAGCGAGACGACCCTCGACGGCTACACGGGACTCGGCGTGTTCCGGCCGCAGGCCTTCTTCCACCAGTTCTTCTACGCCGACCCGATGGCGGTCCAGACCGAGGCCGAGCAGCGCGACGTCCTGGAGAGCCTGCGCTCGGGGCGCGCGCTGCCGAAGGTGGCGTTCCTCAACTGGCGACTCCGCAGCGGCGTCCGGCCGGAGGTGATCGCGTTTCTCGACCGTCACTACGCGCGGCTGGGGCCGGAGCCGATCCACGTGCGGGTGTTCGACAACGGGCTCGGGTTCTGGAGCGACGAGGGACCGCGGCCGTTCGGTTTCGCCGAGGGCGCGGAGCGCGCGCCCCACGTCTACTTCGAGGGCGGCTGGCGCAGCCCCGCCCGGCTCGACGGTGTCGGGGTCCGGCAGACCCGCACCGACCGTTCGGCGATCGTGCTCCCGATCCGCCACGCCCGCGACTACGTCGCCACGCTGCGGGCTCGAGCCGCCGCCGACGTCCCGGCCTTCGATTTCGAGCTGGTCGTCAACAACGTCTCCGCCGGGACCAGCGCCGCCAGCGCACGCTGGGAAGACCACGTCTTCCCGCTGCCCGGCCGCCACCTGATCCCGGGCTTCAACGCGGTGGAGCTGCGCTTCCATCAGCCGCGGGGCGCGGCGCCCGGGCGGGCCGAGCTGGCGATCCAGCATCTCGCGCTACGTCGGCGGTGACGGGGAGGGCGACGGCGAGGGCAGCGGGACGGGCTTCCGGCGGTGCAGACGCCACATCGCCCGGAGCCGTCCGGGTGAGACCAGCGGGCCGCGTGTGACCGAGACGACGTCCTCGTAGAGCGCCGCCAGGGCGGGGTCCGTCAACCGGTTCTCACGGCGCTTGACGCTCCGGACGTACTCCTCCGGCACCTCGCGCTCCAGGTGTCCGATCCGCCAGCGGCCCGGCTTCACCGGTAGCCGCGCGACGAAGGCGTCCGCCAGGCCCATGGCGTCGATGACGTGGACCTCGGGACCCGAGAAGTAGCCCTCCCACCCGACGCTCTTGGAGACCAGGACTTCCCTGCGGCCCTGTGCCCGGAGATCCATGGCCGCCCTCGTCCACCGGTTCTTCAGCGCCAGGCGGTCGCTGTAGACGAGGTGCGACAACGCGCCGAATGGCCGGAAGAAGGCACGCTCGTCCACGAGCCCCGACGGCCGGGGCGAGCGGCCCTCGGGCTCGAGGGGATGGACACCCGTGGCCAGCACGGCCAGGAACGCCGCCACGATCCCGGCCGCCGCTGCCGCGCGGGTCGCGGCGGGTGCCAGCCGCACGTCCAGCCATCGCACGAGCAAGAGCCCGGACACGACCACCTGCGGCGTGAGGAAGCGCGCGGACATGAAGTCGCCCCCCACCCGCACCACGTAGGCGGCGTGGAGCACCAGGCCCGCGCCGGCGGCGCGGCCGCGCCACCCGCCCAACGAGAGCCCGGCGGCGAGGCCGAGGAACGGGATCAGCACGGTCGCCGGCTCGTGGAACAGGAGGTCCACGAAGTAACGAGCGCCCTGACGGACGAAGTCCCAGGCAGGGATGCCCGCTCCGAGCTTCGCGTGGTACGTGTTCGGCAAGGGCGTGCCGTAGTACACGGTCGCGAACAGAAGCCAGGCCACGAGCGGGGACGCCCCCAGCGCCAGCGCGCGGAGAGGAGGACGCGGCCCGGCGCGCAGGATCGCGGCGGTGGCGAGGGGCAGCGCCAGGAAGGCGAGGTCGAGCCGGTTCAGCAGCAGGAGCGAGGAGACGAGCGCGATTTCCAGGGGGCGGATCGACGGCCGGTCCGCTGCCGCGACCAGCAGGACGAGGAGCAGGTAGGACAGCGGGTTCTCGAGGCCGGACGTGGAGAAGTCGACGAGCGACCGCGAGAGCGCGAGGACGAGGAAGCCTCCCACCAGGCCGGCCGTGGTGGCCGCGCTCCGGAAGTACGCGAGGAAGGCCGCCCCGGAGACGAGCAGCGAGGGGACGAGGAGCTGGAGCACCGGCGCGTCCAGCAGCGCCGCGAACGGCACCAGCACCATCATCCACAGCGGGTGGGAATAGGCTTGGACCCGCTCGACCGTGTTCCACCGCAGCCCGTACCCGTGGAGGAGGTTGTCGACGGTGCGCAGGGTGATGAACGCGTCGTCGCCCACCCACGCGACCCGGACGACGAGGAAGAGCAGCAGCACGGCCGCGAGGACGCGCACGCCGGCGAGCGGGTCGCGTGCGCCGTCCATCGCCGTCGCCGAGGAGCCTGCCGACAGGGAGGTCTCCGTACTCATGGCCGGCGCCGGTGGGGGACCCGCGGGCCTGCCTGTCCCGGCTCTGCGCCCGACCGCGCCGCGCCCGCGTCCAGCGGGGGGCCGGCTCGCAGGTCCCAGACGATCACGTCACGGTCCCGGTAGACGGGCCGGCCCAGCCGGCCGTGGAGCGAGTCGACGAAGGCCTCCCCCGGCCGCGGCACGCCGAAGTAGTTGCGGTGCCGTTCCATGAAGGCTCGCCATGGCTCGGAGCCAGCGGCCCCCTGCGCGTACGCGAACTCCCAGTAGCGCGCGACCTCGTCGTCCGCGGCCACGTGCAGGATAAGGTAACGGGCGACGCTGGCGCGGAGGTCGTCGCGCCCCAGCGCGACGTAGGGTCCGTCCGGCACGACGCCGGGCAGCTCGGAGGGAAGGAACCCGAGCAACGTGGCCCGGCGATGAGACAGGAACGCGTTCCGGTGAAGGTGTCGGCTGCGCGTCCGGAGCGCGGGCGCCTCGATGACGGCGATCGCCGCTGGCTCGCCCTCGAGGCGCCGGTAGAACGCCGAACGCTCCGGCCAGGCGGCGTCGAAGGCCGGGAGGCGGAGCATCGCCAGGTAGGTGTTGCCGTGTGGCCCATCCCGCACGGGCCAGTCTCCGGCGGCCGCCACGAGAATCAGGGCCGTGGGCGCGAGGCCGGCGACAGAGCGCCATCCCGCGGGTGCGAGCTGTGCGGCGGTTCGGCTGGACCAGAGGGCCAGCAGCACGGCGCTGGGGATCAGGTAGCGCGCGTAGGCGTACGCGTCACCGAACGGCCTCACCGCCACCAGCGCGAGCCAGGGTCCGATCACCGCGGCGGCCAGCAGCGCGCCGATGCGGTCGCGCCGCACCGCCGCCAGCCCCACGCCGGCCGCGGTCAGGCCCAGCAGCAGGAGCCCGCCGGCACGGCTGCCCGCCATCAGCGTGAGCACGTCGACGAGCCCGAACGCCCCGCCGTAGGAAGTCCGGGTCTTCTCGCCGACGAAGGCGAGCAGCGACGAGGCCGCCGGCAGGTGGAGCAGCGCGGCCAGGACGATTCCGGCGCCGAGAGAGGCTCCCGCCCACACCGCCCGGCCCCGCCGGCCCGGCTGGAGCGCCAGCAGGAGCACGAGGCCTCCGCCCACGGCCACGGCGAACGCCGCCGCGGTGAGGTGGAGATAGGGGAGCGCTCCGGTCAGGACGGCCAACGCGGCGTAATGGCTCCGGCGCGGCTCGCCCTCCAGAACCTCGCTGGCCACCGCGAACGACATCAGCCCGGCGAAGGCGACGAGCGCGTAGATGCGGCCGAAGTGGCCGTAAAAGACGTGGAACGGGACGAGAGCCAGCAGGAGTGCCGCTCCGGCGCCCACCGTCCATCCTCCGAGGCGCCGACCGAGCAGCAACGCAGCCGCCAGGGTGCCCAGGCTTCCTGCCAGGGCCGGTAGCCGAAGGCTCCAGTGGCCGACGCCCAGCACCTCGGCTCCCAGCCTCTGCAGCAGCGGCAGCGCCAGCCCGGACCCGAGGCGATCGTAGGTCGTGGCGATGGCGCCGTAGCCCGCGGCGACGAGGGGGATGCTGTGGAACTCGTCGCCGAAGAGGAAGTGCTCCCTCACGCCGGAGATCCTCGCCCACGCTCCCCAGCCCATGCCGGCGGCGGTCAACGCCCCGAAGGCGACGCGGCCCGTCCGAGCGGTCGCCTCGCCCATGGCTACTGGACGTATCCCAGGGCCCTCAGCTCCTCGAGGGTCTCCGGGCTCAGCTCCATCCGCTCGGCCCGCCCCGCGCCGCGCAGCCGCGACTCGATCTCGCCCAGCAGCGCCGGCTCCCGCGGGTCGGCGGGAAGAGGAGAGCCTTCCAGGGGGTCGCGGACGAGGTCGTAGAGCTCGTTGGTGAAGTCGCCGTCGCCGACCTTGTGCCGGATCAGCTTGTAACGCCCGTCGCGCACGGCGTAGGCCTCGTAGCCCTCGCCGGGGCCGAAGCTGTAGTAGGCGAACGTGGTCCGGGCCGGCGCGGCGCCGTCGACCCCGGGGAGCGGACGCGCGTCGCGAGAGCGGCCGTCGGCGATCCCGGCCAGCCTCAGCACGGTCGCGGGGATGTCCTCGAGGTGCACGGTGGAGCGCACGCGGCGCCCGCGCGGGTCCCGCGGGTCGTGGACCAGCAGGGGGACGCGGATGAGAGGCTCGTACAGCTCGCGGTGGAGCAGGAAGCGGTGCTCCAGGAAGGCCTCGCCGTGGTCGGAGGTCAGGATGAGCACGGTGTTGCCGCCGACCCCACGTTCGCTCAGGACCTCCTGCAGCCGCCGCACCTGCTCGTCGACGTAGTAGATGCCTGCGTCGTAGAGCGCGATCAGCTCCCGGACCTGCTCGGGAGGAAGGGGCGGCGCGGGAGCCCGGCCGTCGACGATCCTGGCGTTGATCTCCCGGAGCAGCAGGACCCCCCGCGTCCGCTCGTCCCGGCGCCAGGGAAAGCGCGGCTCGCCGCCAGGGAGGAAGCGCCGGAGAAACCGCGGGGGCTTCTCATAGGGAAGGTCGGTCCGCTTGTCCCCGTGCTCGGGCGTCGTGTGGACGGACTTGGTGTGCAGGAAGAGGAAGAAGGGCCGGGCGGGGTCTCGCCGGCCGAGCCACTCTTGCGCCGCCCGCACCGTCGCCCGCGCGTCGTAGCGGTAGCGCCCGGGAGGGGGGAAGGGGGCCTCGGCATAGGTCTCGAAGCCGCGGTCGAAGCCCCGCTCACGCCCCAGGAACCCCCCGGCCTCGCTGTCGACGAACGCCGCCGTCTGGTAGCCGCCCTCACGCAGGGCCTCGGCCAGGAAGGGCGCGTCGCCGGGGACGACGTTGCCGTCGCTGACGATGCCGAGGCGCAGCGGATGGACGCCGGTGAGCATCGCCGCGTGGGACGGGAACGTCCAGGGAGTCGGTGCGAGCGCGTCCAGGTACAGGGTCGACCGCGCGGCCAGACGGTCGATCGCGGGTGAGGTGTGGACCGGGTAGCCGTAACAGCCCAGGTGATCCGCTCTCAGCGTGTCGATCGAGAGCAGCAGGACGTTGGGCCGTTCCCGCGGCGCGCGGGAGCAGTCCCAGGGAGCGGCCGCCAGGACGAGGAGCGCCGCCCCCAGGCGCATCGGGGACCCCCGCCGGACGAGGAGCCGGATGCCGGTTGCGGGCGGGTCGGGGCGCAAACGGGAACTGTACTACAGCGCTGGCACAGCCCCGGTGCCGTGAGATACTGCCAACTTTGCCATGGGACGAAAGATCTCCCCGAAGTGGGCCTTCCTGGCCACCGTCGCCGCCGCCCTCGCCATCACCGGCTTCGCCGCCCTCACCCGCGAGCCTCCCCCCGCCCCGCCGGCGCCGGCCACCGCGCGGCACTGGCAGGCGCTGACCGGGCCGTGGCGGTTCCTGGGCAGCGACAGCCTCGAGGGCGCCGAGGCGCCGGGGTTCGACGACGGTTCCTGGCGCTCCGTGAGCGTGCCCCACACCTGGGCCGGGGAGGACTTCTCCCGCGCCAGCCCGAAGACCTGGCGGCGCGCCTGGTACCGGCTGCGGTTCCAGGTCGAGCCCGCGGCGGCGGGCCTGCCGCACTTCCTGGTGTTCGAGGGCGTCGCCGCGCTGGCCGACGTTCACCTCAACGGCGTGCGCCTGGGGTCCCACCTGGGCGGCTATACCCGGTTCGCGTTCGACGCCTCTCCGGCGCTGCACCCGGGCGAAAACGTGCTCGCCGTGCGCGTGAGCAACGACCCGAGCGACACGGTCGACTCCCTCCCCTCGGGGACGGCGCGGCAGCTCTACCACGTCTACGGAGGGATCTACCGCAGGGCATGGCTGCTGCGGACCGCGCCGCTGCACGTGGACGCCCTCGACCACGCGGGTCCCGGCGTCTACGCGACGCCCCTGGACGTGAGCGCGGGGTCGGCCCGGCTGTCCGTGCACACGCGGGTCCGCAACGCCGGCGCCGAGCCGCGCGACCTGGAGGTGCGGCACCTGCTGATCGACCCCGAGGAGCGCGAGGTGTTGCGGCTGGAGGGCCGCGCCCGTGCCGCGGCGGGCGCGGTGCAGGATGTCGCCCTGGAGGGGCGGGTGACCCGCCCGCGGCTGTGGGGTCCGGGCCATCCTCACCTCTACACGGTGCGGACGGAGCTCAGGGCGGGCGGGTCGGTGGTCGACACGGTGGACGTGCGGACGGGGTTCCGCGACTTCCGGCTGCGCGACGGCCGCTTCCACCTCAACGGCGAGCCGGTCCTGCTGAGGGGAGTGGCCAAGCACCAGGAGAGCGAGAGGAGCGCCTCCGCGCTCACCGACGCGGAGATCCGCGAGGACTTCGACAACCTCTCGGACCTGGGCGTCAACCTGGTTCGGCTGGCGCACTACCCGCACGCCCGTCTCGCCTACGACCTGGCCGACGAGCGGGGGATCCTGGTGTGGGCGGAGAACGGCCACTCCAACCCCCACAAGGGCGGGCCGCCGGGCGTCCGCATCACCCGGGAGATGGTGCGGCAGAACTACAACCATCCGAGCATCGTGATGTGGTCGGTCGGGAACGAGGCCGCGTTCCTGCGGACCCAACGGTACGCGAAGACGGTCCGCGAGGAGGACCCCTACCGGCTGGTGACCTACGCCACCAACATCGACTCGAACCGGCGGCTCGCGCGGGGTCTCGATTTCGCGGCCCGGAACACCTACCTGGGCTGGTACGCGGGGGAGCCCTGGCAGTTCGCCGAGGCGGCGGCGAAGTTCCGCTACATCGCGGAATCGGGAGGCGGCTCGGTGGTGAGCACCCACACGGACTACGAGGACGCCCGGCGCGTGGTGAACGTGTTCGAGCCGGAGGAGTACCGCCAGCTCCTCGCCGAGGTCCATTTCCAGACCGTCTTCCGCGACCGGGCGGAGCAGATCCCCATGTACGTGGTCTGGCTCCTGCGGGACTTCGCCATAGAGAAGTACAAGGGCCGGAACACGAAGGGGCTCCTGACCTACTCGAACTTCCGGAAGGACGCCTACTACCTCTACCGGTCGTTCCTTCGACCGGACGAGCCGCTGGTGCACATCGCCAGCAAGACCTGGTTCCTGCGCCGCGGCCGTAGCGGGACGGGCATCAAGGTGTACTCCAACCGTCCGGAGCTGCGCCTGGTCCTCAACGGCGAGGACCAGGGCGTCCTGCGCAACGGGGAGCATCGCCACCGCGGCGGGCAGGTGGTCGAGAACGTGTTCCACTGGAAGGCGCGGCTCCGGCGCGGCCGCAACGAGGTCCTGGCCACGGACGGTGCGGGCCACTCCGACACCGCGGTCGTCTACTTCGACGGGAGGCGTCCGCTGCCGCCGGTTCCCGGCCGGCCGCCGCTGGTCACCGACCTCGTCTCGAGCAACCCGGCAAACCCCGCGTACTTCATCGACCAGCCCGTTCGGTCCCAGTGGCCCTTCTTCCACGACCTCGACGGCACCGCCGACAACACGTTCGACACGCTGCCACCGGCTGCCGAAGGGGCGTTTTGGATCGCCATCCGCCGCCCGAGCGCGCCCGGCCGCGCGACCGAGCTCGCCTTCTCCGTCCGCTCCCCGGCCGAGGTGCTGGTGATGTTCACCGACGACGGGGCCGCGCCTGACCGGCTCGCAGCCGCCGGGTTCCGCGACACGGGCCAGGCCGGGCGCTGGCGGGACGACGCGATGACCCTGGTGCCGTACCGGCTGCTCTCGCGGAGCGCTGCACACGGGGACCGGCTGAAGGTGCCCGCCCTCACGACCGACTACGTGGTGATGGTCAAGCCGGCGCCGGGCGGCTCACCCCCCGAGCCCACCTCTCCGTAGTCCGGCACCGCCGACGAATCCCTCGGGGGCTGCGCGGAAGCACGAAATCCCCTCGACGAGAACGAGTCCGGCCTGAGCGGCTCAGCGTCAAGCCCTCCAGCGGTCGCTGGCGAGGAACTCTTCGCACTCGTCCGGGGGCAGGGGCGCGCTGAAGAGGTAGCCCTGCATGCGGTCGCAGTGGCGCGCGGCCAGGAAGACCCCCTGGCCCTCCGTCTCCACCCCCTCCGCCACCACCTTCAGCTTCAGGGTGTGGGCCATCGCGATGACCGCGGTGGCGATGGCGGCGTCGTCGGGGTCCACGGTGATGTCGCGGACGAAGGACTGGTCGATCTTCAGCGTGTCGATGGGCAGCCGTTTAAGGTAGCTCAGGGACGAGTAGCCGATGCCGAAGTCGTCGATCGAGATCCGGATCCCCAGCTCCTTCAGCTCCCGCAGCGTCTGGACCGTGGTCTCGGCGTTCTGCATGGCGTTGCTCTCGGTGATCTCGAGGTCCAGGTAGCTCGGGTCGAGCCCCGTTTCCCGGAGGGCTCGCTTCACCTGGCCGACCAGGTCGGGCTGTTGGAACTGTCGGGCCGAGATGTTGACCGCCACGCTGAGCTGCGCATGGCCCCGGTCGTGCCAGGCCTTGACCTGGGCGCAGGCGGTGCGCAGGACCCACGGCCCCATGGCCAGGATCTGCCCGGTCAGCTCCGCGAGCGGGATGAAGTCGGAGGGCGCCATCAGCCCCCGCTCCGGATGCCGCCAGCGGAGGAGGGCTTCGACCCCGTGCACCCGCCCCATCCGCAGGTCCACCAGGGGCTGGTAGTAGACGACCAGCTCGCCCTGGGAGAGGGCCTTGCGCAGGCTGCTCTCGAGCGCGAGGCGCTCCAGGGCGGTGGCGTTCATGGCGGGGGCGTAGAGGCGGTAGTTGTCGCGCCCCTGCTCCTTGGCGCGGTACATGGCGGCGTCGGCGTTCTTCACCAGGGTCTCGGCGTCGGTCCCGTCGTCGGGGTACAGGCTGATCCCCATGCTCGCGGAGACGAACAGCTCGCGGCCCTCGAGGCGGAAGGGGAGCTTGACCGCCTCCAGGATCTTCTCCGCCACGTTCACCACGTCGAGGGCGCGGGTGATCTCCGGCAGCAGCAGCGTGAACTCGTCGCCGCCCAGGCGGGCCACCGTGTCGCCCTCCCGCACGCAGGCCTTGAGCCTCTCCGCCACCCCCTGGAGCAGCCGGTCCCCCAGGCTGTGGCCGAGCGAGTCGTTGATGAGCTTGAAGCGGTCGACGTCCAGGAACAGCACCGCCAGACGGTGGCCGTGGCGATGGGCCTGGGCCACCGCCATGGTGAGCCGGTCGTTGAAGAGCAGCCGGTTGGGGAGGCCGGTGAGCCCGTCGTGGTAGGCGAGGTTCCGGATCTGCTCCTCCGCCCGCTTGCGCTCCGAGATGTCCCGCACGATGAGCAGCGCCTCGTCGCTGCCGCACACCGCGATCCGGCCCTCCCAGTGGCGCATCTCCCCGCGCACCTCCAGGCGGTACTCGTACGTCTGCGTCCGCCGGGACGTGAAGGCTCTCTCCAGCGAGCCCATGGCCAGCCGCGCCATCTCGCCCGGCCAGACCTCGGCGATCCGCCGGCCCAGGAACTCCGAGGGCGCCATCAGCAGCTCCTGCGAGTCCGGGGCGTTGAAGTCCAGGAAGGTGCCGTCCCGGTGCACGCGGAACATCAGGTCGGGGATCGCCTCCAGGAGCGCGCGTTGGGTCGCCTCGCTCTGGCGGAGGGCCTCGGCGGCCTGGCGGCGCTCGATGGCCGAGGCGACGTGCTGCGAGACGAAGGTCACGATGTTGAGGTCGGAGTGGCTGAACCGCCGGGACTCGGTGTAGCTCTGCAGGACGAGGACGCCGAAGGACCGGTCGCCGCGCTTCAGGGGGACGCCCAGCCAGTCGACGGACGGGCTCCCCACCATCTCGACCTCGCCCTGCTCCACCAGCCGGGCGAACACGGACGGACAGGCCAGCAGCGGCTGGCCGGTGCGAAGGACGTATTCGGTCAAGGTCTTGCCCGGCTTGACGGCGGGGGGAACGCCGTCGAGCTCGTCCACGAAGTAGGGGAAGCTCAGGGCGCCGTTGGCCTCGTCGCGCAGCGCGATGTAGAAGTTCCGCGCGTCGATCAGCTCCCCGACGATCCCGTGGATGGCCGCGTAGAAGGCCGGCATGTCCTCGACGGCATTGGCGGTCTGTGCGATGCGGTACAGTGCCGACTGCAGCGCCTCCACCCGCTTGCGCTCGGTGATGTCCCGCGCCACTACCTGGACGGCCGGGCGTCCCAGGAAGGTGAACGGCATCGCCGCCACCTCCACGTCCACCGGGCTGCCGTCGAGGCGCAGGAACTTCTCCAACATGAGAGGCACTTCGTGCCCGGCCGCCAGGTGCTCCATGCGTTCCCGGACCTGGGCTCGGTAGTCCGGGTGCACGAGGTCGAGCGCGGGCCTCATCAGGATCTCGTCGGGGCCGCGTGCGCCCAGCAAGTCCGCTCCGGCCCGGTTCACGAAGACGACCCGTCCCTCGCTGTGGATCGCGATCGCCACGGGGGACAGCTCGACCAGCCGCCGGTACTGCTCGGCGCTCGCCTCCAGCGCCTGCTCGGCCCGCTTGCGGTCGGTGACGTCGGTGACGACCCCGCGGAACCCGACCGGCTGGCCGCGGCCGTCGCGGATCAGGGAGACCGACGCAGCCACGTGTGCGCGCGACCCGTCCTTGCGCAGGACCTCCCAGTCCACGTACCTCTCGGGCGCCCCCGTCCGGAACACGCGGTTGAAGACCTCGAAGAGCTTGCGCGCGTGCGCCACGTCGGTGTAACGGCGGTTGTTGGTCCGGACCATCTCGTCCCGCTCGTAGCCGAGCATCCGGCACAGGGCGTCGTTGAATACGGTGAACGTGCCCCGCAGGTCCACCTCGTAGTACCCGTCCTCGATGTCGTCGTGGAGGGCACGGTACCGTTCCTGCGTCTCGCGCAGCGCCTCTTCGGCCTGCTTGCGCTCGGTCAGGTCGCGGACCACCCAGACCAGGCCCCCTCCCGCGACCGGGGAAACCGTGACCTCCTGGGGAAACTCCGTGCCGTCGCGGCGCCGCCCGAGCATCTCCCCCGACCATCGTCCCTCCCGGGGGAGGGTGGGCAGAACCTCCGACTCGAACCGGGCGAGCTCGTCGCGCCCGTACAGCGCCCTCCACGGCGTGCCCAGGAGCATCTGCCCGCTTTCGTAGCCGTGCATGCGCGCGTGGGCCTCGTTCAGGTAGAGGAACTCCTGGTCGGGGCCCAGGATGGCGATCCCGTCCCTCACCGCGGCGAGCGCCTGCAACTGCACGTCCTCGCGGGGAAGGGGGTCGTCGGAGAGCGACGTCTTCGTCTCGCGCAAGGTCGAGGCCTCGGCTCCGTGGCCGCGCTCCTCGTGGATCCTGGGCGTCGGGGCGTGGGATGGAGCGCGGTTCACGGCAGGATCCAGGGCGGCGGGTAGTGTACAGCATCCGAGAGACGGCCGAGTCTGCCCGCGTGATGCAGCCCACACTGTGTCGCGGCACCCACGACGACGTCCTCGAGCCGCTCGCGCGAGATCACCGCCGCCGGCCTTCCGACGGCAAGTTGGCCGGGGAACGGCGCCAGCGGAGCCCGCCCCGCGTGGCAGCCTTCTTGCTCCGCGACGCCGCAGGGAACGGGTAGACTCTCGTCCCTCGAGCGGAGGATCGATGCACGTGGGGGAGTGGATGGAGCCCACCGCGCGGAGGAGCTGGATCGCGGCCTTGATCCTCGGGCTCGTCGCGGCCGCTCCCACGGCGGCGGCCGAGCTTGCGGTGTCCCAGGCCGGTCCGATCGGGGAGGTGGCGACCCTGGCCGAGGCGGGCGAGGTGCGCGTCACCTTCTCCGAGCCGATGGTGGCCCTGGGACGCATCCCTGAGCCGGTCCGCGTCCCCTACTTCTCGATCTCGCCGGACGCGGCCGGCAGCTTCCGCTGGTCGGGCACGAGGACTCTCATCTTCAAGCCGGCCTCGCCGCTTCCGTACGCCACGCGCTACGAGGTGACGATCGGTCCCGGCACTTCGCTCGACGGGAGTCGCCTGCCGGGCCCGTATACCTTCTCGTTCACGACCCCGACGCTCCGCCTCCTGGAAGCGAGCTGGTACCGGCCCTCGGGACGCCACGATGGGCCGCTGGTCGCGGTCCTCCGGTTCAATCAGCCGGTCTCCCGGGAGGGCGTCGGTCCGCACCTCGGGCTGCGCTACGAGCCCCACGAATGGGCAGCGCCGATCCTCGCACCCGAGGCGATCCAGCGCCTGGGCGAGGTGGATCCGCAGGCACCCGCCGACTTCCAGGCCAAGGTGGAGCGGACGCTCGCCGCCGCGTCGAGCCGCGAAGGCCTCGTGTTCGAGTGGGCGGCACGCTGGGACACGGAGCGCGATCCGCCCTCCCCGGACATGCTGGTGATCCGCACCCAGGGCCCGGCGCCTCCCACGGACGCCTGGGTCCGCGTCCGCATCGGACCGAAGGCGCGTGGAGTCCAGGGTACGGAGCCGGCCGGGAAGGCGCAGCATGAGGTGCTGAAGCTGGAGCCCACGTTCTTCGTGGACGGGTTCCGGTGTGCGGCCGCCTGCGATCCCGACGGGTACAACCCGCTGCGGCTCCGATCCCGCGTGGAGGTGGGCGCGGCGAGCCGCGCCATCGAGGTCGACGACGTCACCGACGCGGGCCGGACCGCGCCGGTGGCGCGCCGCCAGTCCGGCCGGGAGGGCGAGGAAGGCGGCGAAGCCGGTGGCGACGGCCCGGGCTGGGAGTACGACGACTCCACCGCAGTCAGCCTGGAGGACGCGGGCTACTCGCTGCACCCGGCCCGGCGCTACGAGGTCACGGTGGGCCGGGACCTCACCTCCAGGGACGGGCAGACGCTCGGCCATACATGGCTCGGCTTCGTGGACAACTGGCACCGCCGGGCGTTCAGCAGCTTCGGCTCCGGTCACGGCGTCTGGGAGTCCCGCGGAGGGGCGCAGATCCCGTTCCACGCGCGCAACCTGCGATCCGTGACGCAGTGGATCGCTCCCCTGAAGGTCGACGATCTGGTGCCGGCGCTGCGCAGGCTCCAGGCCGGCGCGTTCGCCCTCGCCCCGCACGAGGCGGGCGAGGAACGCGGCCTCGCCCCCGTCCCGGACGCGATCCAGTCCTACGGCCTCGACCTGCGGGCCTTTCTCGCCCGGGAGGGTGCCGGGCTCTTCTGGGCCGCCCTCCGGGACGGCGATCCGATCCCGAGGGCGCACGCTTCCGCGGGGGGGGAGAGGCCCCGCTCGACCCTGCTCCAGATCACGAACCTGGGCATCAGCGTGAAGGACAGCCCGCAGAACACCCTCGTCCTGGTGACGCGCCTCGACGGCGGCGGTCCGGTGGAGGGTGCCCGGGTCGCGATCCGCGACCTCGACAACGCGGTGCGCTGGACGGGGGTCACCGACGCGTCCGGTGTCGCCCTGGCGCCGTCCCTGGAACTCAGGCGTGCCGGCCGCTGGTGGGATCTGAGCTTCGTGATCACCGCCGAGAAGGACGGCGACGTTTCCTACGTGGCCAGCGACTGGAACCAGGGCGCCGAGCCCTGGGAGTTCGGGCTCTCCTTCGACCTCGAGCAGGCGAAGCCGGTCCTCCGTGGAACCGTCTTCACCGACCGCGGGGTCTACCGGCTCGGCGAGGAGGTCCGGGCCAAGGTGGTGCTTCGGAGCGACACCGCCCGCGGCATGGCGCTGCTGGCCGGGTCGGAGGCGCAGGTGGGGATGCGGGACAGCCGGGGCGAGGAGCGCGACACGCGCCGGATCGCGCTCAACGAGTGGAGCAGCGCGGAGTGGTCGTTCCGGGTGCCGGAGGACGCGCCCCTCGGCCGCTACGTGGTCTCGGCGACGGTGGGGGAACAGGAGCAGGCGGTGAGCGGTTCGTTCCTGGTGGCCGCCTATCGGCGCCCGGACTTCAGGGTCGACGCCAACCTTGGCGGGGAGACGTCGATGGCCGGCGTCCGACTGAAGGGCGTGGTGGCCGGCCGGTACCTGTTCGGGGCGCCCATGGGCGGCAAGGCCGTGCGCTGGCGTTACCACCGCTCCCCGCTGTTCCAGGTCCCGCCGGCGGTGGCCGAGCGGTTTCCCGAGGCCCGGTACGCGTTCCTCGACCGCGAGTCGGCCGCGCTGCGCGGGGCCGAGGACCTGCAGGGCCGTGAGGCCCGCCTCGGCGACGACGGCCAGCTCGTCCTCGACCTGGAGACCGACGCGGCGGCGGGAGTTCCCTACCGGTACACCCTCGAGGGCGAGGTGACGGACGTGTCGCGACAGGCCCTCGCCGGTCGGGCCTCGTTCCGCGTCGACCCGGCCCCCTGGTACGTGGGCTTGAGGCAGCCGCCGTTCTTCGCCGGCGTAGAGGACGGCCTGGAGACAGAAGTGGTCGCCGTGGGGCTGGACGGCATGCCGGTGGCCGGAGTCCCCGTCCGGGTGACCCTGACCCAGGTCCAGTGGCACGGCGTCCGCCGCGCCGAGGGAAACGGCTTCTACACCTGGGAGACCGAGCGCCGGGAGGTGGCGGCGGGGCAGTGGGACGTCACGACCGCCGAATCCGCGCTACCGCTGCACGTCCCGCTGCGGCAAGGCGGGTACTACGTCCTGCGCGCCGCCGCCTCGGACGCGGAGGGCCGTTCCACCGCCACCGCGGCCGCCTTCTATGCCGTCGGCGCCGGCTACACCGCATGGGAGCGCCACGACCACAACCGGATCGACCTCGTGCCCGAGAAGCGGAGCTACCGGCCGGGGGAGACCGCGAGGATCCTCGTGAAGTCGCCTTGGGAGCGCGCGACCGCCCTGCTCACGACGGAGCGGGAGGGCGTCCGGACCCATCGCGCCTTCACGCTCAGCTCGACGCAGGAAACGGTGAGCGTCCCGATCGGCGAGGAGGACGTGCCCAACGTGTACGTCTCGGTGCTGCTGGTCCGGGGCCGCACCGGCGGCTACACCGCCGAGGACACGAGCGACCCGGGCAAGCCGGCCTACCGGCTGGGCTACGCGGAGCTGGCGGTGGAGGACGCTGCCAAGCGCCTCGAGGTCGGCGTGAGCGCGGACCGGGCGGAGTACCGGCCTGGCGCCGAGGCGAAGATCGACGTGGAGGTGAAGGACGCCCAGGGCGGCGGCGCCCCGGCGGAGGTCACGCTGTGGGCCGTGGATCACGGCGTGCTCTCGCTGACCGGGTATCGCACGCCCGACGTCCTCGGCTCGGTGTGGGTACCCAAGGCGCTGCAGGTCCTCACCGAGGACTCGCGGCAGAACATCATCAGCCGGCGCGTCACCATCTCGAAAGGGGCCGACGAGGGCGGCGGCGGCGGAGAGGACGAGGGACCGGGCAGCCCGGTCCGGAAGGACTTCCGAGTGCTCGCCTTCTGGCTGGGTTCGCTGGCGACGGACGCGCGGGGGCGGGCCTCCACCACCGTGACCCTGCCGGAGAGCCTGACCAGCTACCGCGTGATGGCTGTGGCGGGGGACAAGGCCTCGCGGTTCGGATGGGGCGAGCGGGAGATCCGGACCAGCAAGCCCGTCCTCCTGCGTCCCGCGTTCCCGCGCTTCCTGACCCTCGGCGATGCCGCGTCGTTCGGTTCGGTGGTGACGAGCCAGCTCGCGGAGAAGGGCACCGCGCTGGTCACGCTGCGCAGCCTCGACCCGGGGCTCGTTGAGGTCTCGGGCGAGGCCACGCGCGCCGTCGAGGTGGGGACCAAGGGATCGGCCGAGGTCCGCTTCGACGTGCGTGCCCGCGCGGTGGGACGGGCACGGTTGCAGATGGCGGTCAGGCTGCTGGGGGAGTCGGACGCGTTCGAAGAGGTCGTACCCGTCCAGATCCTCGTGTCGCCCGAGGTCGTGGCCGCTCACGGGCAGACGACCGCCGAGGCGCGCGAGGCCCTCGAGCTGCCGGACCGGGTGGTGCCTTCCGTGGGCGGCTTGCACCTGGAGCTGTCCTCGACCGCGCTGACGGGGCTCGGCGAAGGGGCCCGGTACCTCGTCGATTACCCGTACGGCTGCGCCGAGCAGCGGGCCTCCGCCGCCCACGCGCTCGTCCTCAGCGCCGACCTGGGCGACGCGTTCCGCCTTCCGGGGCTCGAGCCCGGGAAGCTGAAGGGGGCCGCCACGGCCGCCCTCCGGGAGCTGCGGGCCTTCCAGTGCGACGGCGGCGGGTTCGCTTTCTGGAAGGGCGATTGCCGCACCGTCTCTCCCTACCTCACGAGCTACCTCCTGCACGTGCTGCGGCGTGCGGGCGCGCTGGGCCACGAGGTTCCCTCCGCGGCGCTCGAGAACGGCTACGGCTACCTCGAACAGGAGCTGTCGCGGGGGCTGGCGGGGGATGAGGGCGCGCGGGCCTCTTCCGATGCCTGGCAGGCGTTCGCGGTCAAGGTCCTGGCCGAAGGCGGGCGTGCGCCCGACAGCGCGGTCACGCGGCTCGTCGGCCGGCTCGATCGGCTCCCGGTGTTCGCGCTGGCGTACCTGCGGGACGCCCTGGCCGCGCGGGGGGAGGCGGGTGAGGTCGCCCAGGAGCTGGACCGCCGCATCCGGAACGCCATTCTCCCCGAGGGCGGCAGCGCGCACGTCGAGGAGGTGGACGACCCGCGCTTGCGCTGGCTGTGGAGCTCCGACGTCCGGTCGACAGCCCTCGTCCTCGGGAGCCTGGTCAGGAGCGGCGGCGACGAGACGCTCGTCCCGGGCCTGGTGCGCTGGCTCCTGGCCGCGCGCCGGGGCGGCCGCTGGGGTAACACCCAGGACAATGCCGTGGCGATGGAGGCCCTCGTCGACTACTACCGGCTGAACGAAGCCGAGGAGCCGGCCTTCGAGGCGGCGGTCGGCCTCGGGGCGGAGACCCTGGCGAGCGCCCGCTTCCACGGGCGGTCCACCTCCGTCCAGGCCGTCGCGGTCGCCCTCCGGGACCTGCTGGCCCGGGGAGCCCGGGGGAATAGGCTCGACCTGTCCTTCACGAAGGAGGGCGCCGGCATCCTCTTTTATACGGCGCGGCTCCGCTATGCCCCCGACCTCGAGGCCCTCGCCTCGCTGGACCAGGGCTTCGCGGTGGAGCGCCGCTTCCGGCGGCTCCAGGGGGGGGACGACGCGCCCGCCGAGACGAGCTTCCAGGCGGGTGAGCTGGTCCGGGTGACGCTGAGGTTCCGGGTGCCCAAGGAGCGCCGGTTCGTCGCGGTGGCCGACCCGCTGCCGGCGGGCTTCGAGCCGGTGGAGTCCTGGTTCGCGACCACCGCGTCGGACCTGGCGCGGGCCCAGCAGCGGGACGAGCAGGGCGGATGGGAATGGTGGCGGGACCGCGGCGGCTTCGACCACGTGGAGCGGCACGACGACCGCGTCCTGCTGTTCGCGACCCGTCTCGCCGAGGGAGCGCACGAGTTCTCGTACGTGGTCCGGGCCACGACCGCCGGCACTTTCCGGGCTGCTCCGGCCCGGGCGGAGGAGATGTACGAGCCGGAGGTCTTCGGCCGGACCGCCTCGGAGGTCGTGGCGGTGAGGCCGTGAACGCGCGCGTCCACCGCTCGCGTCTCGCCCTGGGCGCGGGGGCCACCGCCCTGGCGGCGCTGGGCGCCTGGGTGCGCTGCGGCCCCCTGCCGGCCGGCCTGCTGGACCCAGGGCGGCACGTGTCCACGGAGATCGTGGACCGTCACGGCCGGGCGCTCTACGAAGCCTTGTCCCTGCGGGGGGGGCGCAGCCTCCCGCTGTCGGCCGACGCGCTGCCGGAGCGGCTGGTGCAGGCCACGCTGGCGGCCGAGGACGCCCGGTTCTTCCGCCACCCGGGCGTGGACCCCGCCGCTCTCGCGCGCGCGGCCTGGCACAACCTGAGGGCGCGCCGACTGGTCGAGGGCGGCTCGACGCTCACCCAGCAGGCGGTCAAGCAGCTCACCGGGCGCGAGAGGACGTTTCCCGCGAAGCTGCGGGAGATGGCGTTGGCGCTGCGCCTGGAGCACCGGCTCTCGAAGCGCGAGGTGCTCGCCCTCTACCTCAGCGTCGCGCCCTACGGGAACCAGGTGTTCGGCGCGGAGGCGGCCAGCCGCGCGTACTTCGGCTGCGCCGCCGCCGGCCTGACCGCCGCCCAGGCCGCCTATCTGGCCGCGCTGCCGCAGCGCCCCTCGGCGCTCAACCCCCGCCGGAGCCCGGGCGCGGCGCGATCCCGCCAGCGATGGGTCCTGGCGCGCATGGCAGAGTTGGGCTTCCTGGAGAAGAACGAGCTGGAGCGTGCACTCATGGAGGATCTGCGGATCCGGAGCGACACGCGGGCTTTCCTGGCCCCGCATTTCGTCGAGCGAGCCCGGGCGTCCGTGGCGTTCACGCCGCGCCGCATCGAGACGACGCTGGACGCGGGGCTCCAGGCCGAGGTGCGGGGGGTCCTGTCGATGCACCGCGAGCGGCTGCGTGCCCACGGTGCCCACAACGTGGCGGTCGCGGTCCTCGACAACCGCTCCGCCGAGTGGCTCGCCTGGGAGGGGTCGGGCGACTACCAGGACCTGGACCACGGCGGGGCAATCGACGGTGTCGTCTCGCCGCGTCAGCCCGGCTCGGCGCTCAAGCCCTTCACGTACGCGCTGGCCTTCGAGCGGGGCTTCACCCCCGCGAGCGTCCTGCCCGACCTGCCGTCATACTTTCCAACCGCGATCCGGGGGGCGGTGTACGCGCCCCGGAACTACGACGGGCGCTTCCGCGGGCCGATGCGGGCGCGCCCGGCGCTGGCCGGCTCGGAGAACGTCCCTGCCGTCTGGCTGCTCTCCCAGCTCGGGGTGCCGGACCTCCTGCGGCTGCTCCGGCGCGCCGGCATCACGACCCTCGACCGGACCGCCGACCACTACGGGTACGCCCTCACGATGGGCGACGCGGAGGTCCGGCTCGACGAGCTGGTGGCAGCCTATGCCGTCCTGGCCCGGCGTGGCGTCTACCGGCGTCCTCGGATGGTCACGCGGACGGTCGCCGCCGACGGCGTGGTCCGGACCGCCCAGCCGGATGCGCCCGAAGCGATCCTGTCTGAGCGCGCGGCCTTCTGGATCGCGCACGTGCTGTCCGACCCGCGCGCGCGTGCCTGGGCGTTCGGGACCGGGGGCAGCCTCGAGCTGCCGTTCCCGGTCGCGGTCAAGACCGGGACCTCGCAGGCCTACCGCGACAACTGGACCGTGGGGTTCACGCGCGACGTGACCGTGGGCGTCTGGGTGGGCAACTTCGACCGCGAGGGGCTGCGGACCTCGTCCGGCGTGACCGGCGCCGCGCCCCTCTTCCACGACGTGATGCTGGCCGCCCAGGCCCACGTGGCGGGCCGGCTGCCCGTCCCCGGCGAGGCCTCCCTGACCGAGCCCCCTTCCGGCTTGTCGCCCGGGACCATCTGCGCGCTCTCGGGCCGTGCGCCCACCCTCGCCTGTCCCTCCGTGGAGACGGAATGGCTGCCCGCCGGTCCGGCGCCGGCCTGCACCTGGCACCGGCGCTCGAGCGGCCGCGTCGTCGTTATCTGGCCGGCGCGCTATCGGGCATGGGCGATGGAGAGAGGGCTGGCCCGGTCTACCGCGGAGGAGGCGGCAGCCGATCCCGTGCGTCGCCGGAACGCGATGCGGGCCGCACCGCCCGCGGCGGGGGACGACGGTGTGCGGATCGTCAACCCGCCCGAGGGTACTCTCTACCTGCGCGACCCCACGCTCAGGTCGGCGTACCAGACCCTCCCTTTACGCGCCGTCGCCGGGCCCCGGCCGCAGCGGCTGACCTGGCACGTGGACGGGACCCCGGTCGGGACTGCCGCGGCCGACAGTCCGGTGCACTGGCCGCTCGCGCGGGGCAGCCACGTGATCTCCGTCCGCGACGAGCACGGCCGGGAGGACCGGGCCACGATCCTGGTGAAGTGAGACGCCTCGGCCGGATCGCCCCCGGCGTCAGGGGGGCGCCAACGACCGCGCGTCGAGCCTCAGCTCCGCGAAACCCCAGCGGCGCCGGGCGGATCCCTCCTGTACGAGGCGGAGTCGGCGCGCGGGCACCGGCTCGAACAGGAGCACGTCGCTCGCAGGGCCTCCCACCTGCTCGTGGAGCGCCGGCCGGCCCGGGACGGTGCGGACGACGCTCCAAGAACCGCCGTTCGCCGATACCGACAGCCTCAGCACGCGGCCCTGGCGCTGGGGCCGATTCCCGAGAACCAGCTCCACTCGGCCCAGGAGGATCGGCTCGGGCAGCTCGACCTGGACCCACTGTCCCGGCTGCTGCGGCCGTCCGGTGGACCAGGCGGTCCGTTCGTCGGCGTCGCGGACGGCGTCGATAGCTTCAGGGTTCTCGGACGCCGTCAGCCGGGCGGTCTCCAGGTTCACCCTGCGATAGGCCGGCCGGATCGAGTCGGGGACGGAATGGACCGCGGCGGTGGGGCCCGCCTCCGGCCTCTCCGGCGTGGCCGTGAACAGGGGCCGCATCCCACCCACCTCGACCCTCCCGGGGCCGGTCACGACGAGGTCGGCCTCGCCGGCGAGGAGGCAGTCGATGACGGGAACGCCCGTGGCCTCCAGCACCTCGTACCGCGCGCGGTCCAGACCCATCCCCGGCTCGGCGGTGAGGATGCGGCTCCCTTCGGAGGCGTTGGCGCCCAGCCAGTCCACCACCCGGTCCCAGGTGCTGGGCCGGGACAAGCCCCTGGCGAAGCTACCGGAGCGCGCGAGCGGCCCTGCCGCCGCCAGCGCGGCGATTGCGGCCACCGCCGCCGGACGGCCCCGTGCCAGCGCGACGGCGCCGCTCCCGGCCACGACCGCGAGCACGCCCATGGCCGGCACCAGGTGCCGGGCGAACTGGACGTCCGCGGTCGAGAGCACGGCGAGAGTCGCGAGAGGGTGGAGGAGGAGCGGTCCCCAGGTGCGCCAGCGGTGCACGCAGGTCCAGGTACCGGCGGCGAGGAGCAGCGAGCCGGGGAGGCCGAGGTTGGCGGCGGCGGCGCCGGCATAGAAGCCGAGCCTCTTGAGCAGGCGCGGTCCCAGCGCGTCCCCGGTGTGATAGTGGGCGGACCACTGGATCTCGAGGCCGGAGAGGTACGCATCCGAGTGAAGCAGGCCATAAGGGGTGAAAGCGACCAGTGCCGCCGCCGCCGCCGCCGCCGCCACCGCGGCTCCCCGGCCGCGGGGGCCCGGTGTGACCAGGCGCCGGGACAGGTACGAGGGGACCAGCAGCGCCCCGGTGAACTTCACCGCCGTGGCCGCTCCGATCAGGAAGCCGGCCAGCAGGTCGCCGGTGGTGCGCGAGCCCACTCGCGAGAACCCGAGAAAGGCCAGCAGGACGAAGAACTGGAGCACCACGTCGGGTCTCACCTCGTGGGCGGTGCGCACGTCCAGCGGCGAGGCGGCGAGCAGGAGGGCGCCCGCCAGCCCCCCCGCGGAGCCGGCCAGGCGCCGCCCGAGGACGTATGCCGCGCCGACGGCGGCGACGCCGAAACCGGCGACGACGCCGCGCACCGTCAGGTAGGCCGCGGGATTGGCGGGGCTCGCGAGCCCGCCGGCCGCGAGCACGGGGTACAGCAGGTAGAAGAACAGCCCCGGGTACTCGTAGTAGCGGTGGTCCAGGTCGCCCGCCGCGACCATCTGCACCGCGTTCTCCACGAAGACGCGCTCGTCCCAGTGCGGCGTGTGTCGCAGCCCCCACGAGAGCCCGCTGAAGCGCAGCGCCGCGGCCAGGACCAGGATGGCCGACAGGGCTGCCCAACGGGGAACCCGGTCCCACCGTCGCTCCGTCGTCGCTCGAGGAGGGCCGGCTGCCGCCGGGGGCACGACATCCCGTTCGCCGAGGCGGACGAGCGTTGCGCGACGCCCGCCGCCACCGGTCACGGCCTGGCCTTCGCGGTCACGACGGTCGTGGTCGCGGCGAGGGCTCCCGTGAGGACGCGCCCCTGGGCGCGCGCCGGCGGGTCGATGCCGAGCAGGGTGCACAGGGTGGGCGCGATGTCGATCTGGCGGATCAGGCCCAGGTCGGCTCCCGCCGCGACCCCCGGGCCGGCCACGGCGAAGGCGGCCCACATCTCGGGGCGGTCGGGTGCCAGCATGTGCTCCCCGCGGGGCGGCCGCTTCTCGACCAGCTCCCCCCTGAGCGCGGGCGACGGGTAGTAGCCCGCGGCGAGGTCGATGTAGAGATCGCCACCGTGGGGGGGGCCGATGCCCGATTCCGGGCCGTCGCCGGCCGCGACCACGATCCGCGTCACCAGCGCCCGTCCGGTCTCGGGGTCCTTGAGCGTCCGCAGCACGTCTTCGACGCGGTCCAGGACGGCACGCTCCTCCTCGGGCGGTACCACGCCCTGCTGGCGCGAGGTCAGGTTCACGAGGAAATAACCCGAGTTGCCGGGGAAGTAGATGGCCCGCGTGCGGAAGAGGTCGATCGAGCCGTCGGCGGAGAGCGTCAGCAGCCCGGCGCGCTGGAGCGCGACGTTGAGCTGAACGGTCCTGTTCACGCCGATCATGCCGTGGTCGGCGGCGACCGCGATCACGGTCTCCTCCCCCGCGTGCTCAGCCAGGTGCCCGACATAGTCGTCGACCACCGCGAGGGTGAGGTCCATGAAGGGGCGTATCCGGGCCGCGAGCCCGGGGTCGTGGCCCGGAAGCGCTGGATCGAGGTAGCCGAGCCAGGCGTGGAGCGCTTCGTCGGGGTAGGGGAGGTAGGCGACGAGGAGGTCCCACCGCGTCCTCTCGATGCCGAACTCCAGGAGCCGGTGGAACTGCCGGGCCACCAGGCGGACGGTCTCGAGGTACCGCCGCTCCGCGGTACCGTCCCCCCCGCGCCAGAGCGGTGGGCCGAGGCTGCCCTGCTCGTAGAAGTGGCTGGCGCCGTTCCCGGTGAAGCCGCCGGTCGCCTTCAGGGCGGCGGGCTCCACCGCGGGCTTGTTCGAGCGGATGACTCCCGTCTCCGACTGGTAGAGCAGGATCTCCGACGCGGTCGGCGACAACGCGAACAGCCGGAAGTGCACGCCCAACTCGCCCCCCCTCACCCGCAGCGCCAGGCTCTCGAACGCGTCCGTGCCCTCGCCCGAGGCCGGCCGCGGCTTGAGCGTTATCCCTCCGCCCGCGCTCTTGTTGAGGGCGAGGTACATCGTGTCGAAGCCGCGGACCGGATCGTCGGGATCGTCGTACAGCAGCCCGTCGACCCGCACGCCGGCCACCTGGAACTCGAAGTCGCGGGCCTCGCCGGTCCGGGCCGGCAGCGGGCCGCTCCAGCCCACCGCGGGGCGCAGCGCGAGGTCCCTCGCGGTGTAGACCGCCTCCGGCACCTCGAACGCCTGGTAGCCGTCCAGCAGCGTGAGGTTGCGGCCGAAGCTGCCGCCGAAGCGCCGCTCCTCCAGGTAGGGGGAGAAGGGGTAGGTCTGGGTGGCCGAGACCACGCTGACGCCGAGCCCCTGCCGCGCCGCCGCCACCCAGATGGGCTCGGCCAGGAGCGGGGTCGAGGTGTAGCCGGAAACGGACTCGGTGACCGGCCGGCCGGGCACCGGGATCTCGTTGCCGGCGATCCCGTGTCGGTCGGGCCATGCCCCGGTGAACACGGTAGCGTGCCCCGCCGCCGTCTTGGCGGGCAGCGAGGTGATCGCTCCCCTCGCGGCGGCCCCCGACCTGCGGATGCGCTCGAGGTTGGGCATCACCCCGCGGGCCACAGCGTCGTCGACGACGCCGGCGGCGGCTCCGTCCAGGGTCACCAGGATCCCCCGCACGCTCCTGCGCACGTAGGGGAACCGGAACCCGGCGTCCAGCTCCGGCCGTCCTGCGTCCTCCCAGGCGCCGAGCCAGAGTGAGCCGAGCGTTCGTGCGGCGTCGGCGAGCCGGGCGCGCAGGCGCGCTCCTTCCCGGTCGTAGAGCCTGGAGTAGTAGGCGTCGTCGTAGCGGTCGTCTCCGGGCGTTTCGGCGTAGTCCCACCGGCCGGCCGAGGCCCGGTCGGACTCGAAAGCGTGGTCCGCGCCCGAGTACGACTCCAGCAGGGCGTCGAACATGGCGTCCACGGGGTCGGAGAGCGGTCGCGCGGCGGCGGGGGCGAGGTCGTTGCGGATCTGCGTCTCGAACCGCTCGACCAGGGCCGTCTCCCACCGGGAGTGGAGGCCGGCCTGACCGGTGAGCTGGCCGTCGTGGTTCAGGACCGCGTGGAGGGGCACGTGTGCGTCGCCCACGTAGTGCCCCAGCACGGCCGCGTGCTCCAGGGCCCGCGCCGGGTCGCCCGCGCGGAGGGCGGCCACCAACTCGGCGTAACACTCCGCCGCTCGCCACGGGAGCCGGCCGTGGGCGGCTGCGCCCGGGTCGTTGCGGCCGAGGTGCTCCGACTCCACACGCGGGATCTCCGAGAACGGGAACGTCCCGAAGGCGTCCAGGTTCAGGTAGTGGTTCGGCCCCTCGCCGGGGCGTCCCGCGGCCCTCCACAGGTCGGGGTCGATGGAGTGCTCGACGAGGTAGGCGGCGTTGGCCTCGAAGAACGCCCGCAGGGGCGGCGGGAGCGTGCCGATGGCCTTCTCGTGCACCAGCCGGTGGCCGGTGAAGCCCCAGGCCGACGCGTCGCGCACGCCGCCCGGTCCGACGGCCGTGGCAGTCGCGAGCAGGGCGACGACGAGCCTGCGCGGGTTCAACGCAGGGTCACGGCCAGCGACACGGGGTGCCCCCCCCGGAGGACCACCGCGCGGATCACGCGCTCGCCCTGGAGCCGCGGCCACAGGCCCATCAGAGTGCCCATGCCGTCGATGGGGACGTCGTTGATGCGGGTGAGCACGTCACCCGGGCGCAGCCCGGCGTCCACCAGCAGTCCGGTGTCCGGCACGCGAGTCACGGCGAAGCCCACGACGGCACCACCCTCCGTGACCGGGACCAGAGTGGTCTCGGCGAGGATGCGGGGCAGCTCCTCGGTGAGCCTCCGCTGCACCTCCCTCCGGTCCATGTCGCGGTGCGGTGTCGCCGGGTCCTCGGGCGGTTCCGCGCGCGAGGGGGGCTCCGGTGCGGCGGGTCGCGGCGCCGGAGCGGTGGGCTCGCCACGTGCGAGGCGGACGTCCACGCGCCCGTCCTCGAACTCCAGGGCCACTCCGTGGGCAGCGATCTCGGCCACCCGGCCGCCGAAAGCCTTCGCTCCGAGCCCCACGATCCGGGTGCGCCCCTGGGACTGGAGGATGGCCACCGAGCGCTCGGGGCGAGGGCTCAAGACGATCCCCAGGGCGACGAGGTCCGCGGGTGGGGTGGCGAGGAGGACCAGGAGGATCGCCAGCATGTGCTGGCCGAAGCTAGCCCAGGCGGCAGTTGGTGTCAACGAAACCGAAGGCCATGAGCCGCGCTCAGTACCAGCCTTCGGGCTTCGATCCCGTCACCCGGCCGAGCTCGCTCAGATCGCCCGCCGGCTCGAGCTGGCCGCGGATCCGTGCTCGCCGCTCGCGCCTCGCCTTACGCGAAGGGCGGGAGCGGGCGCGCCTGCGGCGGGGCAGGCTGCTTGCACGATGCGGGCGCCCGCACTAGATTCCACGGACCGATTCGTCTGGAGGGTGCCAGCGATGGCTTCCGCGTCGTCCCGCGACACGGTCGAGCGCCTGCACGCACAGCTGGCGCGCGTCATCCTCGGGAAGGGCGAGGTGCTGCGCGACCTGCTGGTCGCGGTGCTGGGGGGCGGGCACGTCCTGATGGAGGACCGGCCCGGTGTGGGCAAGACGACCCTCGCCAAGGCCCTGGCCCGGTCGATCTCGGCAGGGTTCCGGCGCGTCCAGTTCACTCCGGACCTGCTCCCGACCGACATCCTCGGCTCCTCGATCTACAACCCCAAGGACGGCAGCTTCTCGTTCAAGGAGGGCCCGATCTTCACGAACGTGGTGCTCGCCGACGAGATCAATCGCGCCTCGCCGCGCACCCAGTCGGCCCTGCTCGAGGCCATGAGCGAGCGGCAGGTCTCGATCGAGGGCACGACCTACCGGCTACCCGAGCCCTTCTTCGTCCTCGCCACCCAGAACCCGATCGAGTTCCACGGCACCTATCCGCTCCCGGAGGCGCAGCTCGACCGCTTCGCGATGCGGCTCGAGATCGGCTACCCGGCGCGCGAGCACGAGGTCGCCGTGCTCTTCAGCCAGCACCATCACCATCCCCTCGACGACCTCGAGGCGGTCGCGGACGGCCCCACCCTCGTGGCGCTGCAGGGGGCGGTGCGCGCCGTGAAGGTGGACCGGGCGATCGCCGGCTACATCGTGGACCTCGCCGAGGCGACGCGACGCCACCCCTCGCTCAAGATGGGGTGCTCGCCGCGCGGGACGCTCGCGCTCTACCGCATGACGCAGAGCCGGGCCTTCGTCTCGGGGCGCGACTACGCGATCCCCGAGGACGTGAAGGCGACCGCCTTGCAGTCGCTGCCGCACCGCCTGGCGCTCGACACCAAGGCGAAGTACTCGGGGCTCCTGAAGGAGGACGTGCTCCGGGAGATCCTCGACAGGGTGCCGGTCGGGGTGTGAGGCCGTGGCCGACCCGCTGCCCCTTCGCGCCCGTCCAGTGGTCGGGGCACTGGTACGTGTCTACGAGGAGCGCTTCACGGCGCGCGGCCGCTACGTCTTGTGGGCCACCGCAGCCTTCGCGCTGGTCGGGGTCGACACCCGGCGCACCCAGGTGTTCCAGCTCTTCGCCGTCGGCTTCGGTCTCCTCGTTGTGGCCTCGCTCTACGTCCTGCTGCGGCGCACCCGGGTCGGACTCGAGGGCCGCCTGCCGGAGCGGCTGACGGCGAGCCGAGCGCTCCCGCTCGTGCTCCGCGCCGGCGGGGCGAACGGGCACCCCGCCGAAGACGTGCTCGTCAGCCTGCCCGGCTCTCCGAGCCCGGGGCCGGCGCCCCGCGCCGTCGCGGGAGAGGCCTGGGCGGCCGTCGCCCCCGGGGGACCGACCGAGGTCACCCTGGAGATCGCGGCGCCGCGCCGGGGCCGCTTCCTGCTGAGGGGTGCCACCGCCCGCCTCACCGATCCGTTGCGGCTCGTGGGCGGTCGGCCCGCTCGGATCGAGGACCAGACGGTGATCGTGTACCCCCGCTACTTCACCATCGAGGAGCTGCAGGTGCCGCTCGGGCGCCGCTATCAGCCCGGCGGCATCCCGCTCACCTCGAGCACCGGCGACGCCATCGAGTTCGTGGGGACGCGCGAGTACCGCGAGGGCGATCCGGTCCGGAACATCCACTGGCGCTCGTGGGCGCGCCGCGGCGTGCCGGTGGTGAAGGAGTACCAGGAGGAGTACTTCTGCCGCATCGCGCTCATCCTCGACACCTTCCTCCCGAAGCGCCCGGCGGCGGCCGACGTCGAGGCGTTCGAGGCCGGAATCTCGGTGCTCGCCTCGGTCGCGGACTTCTTCTCGCGCAGCGAGTACGTGGTGGACATCCTCGCGGCGGGCCCGGACGTCTACGAGGTGAGCGCCGGGCGCAGCCTCGCCTATCTCGACAACATCCTCGACGTCCTCGCCTGCCTCGAGCCCTGCTACGACCCTCCGTTCGCCCGGATCGGCCCGCACCTCTTCGACAAGCTCGCCCAGCTCACCACGGTCGTCGCGGTGCTGCAGGACTGGGACGCCGCACGGGCCGACTTCCTGCGCGCGGTGCAGGAGCAGGGGACCTCGGTGAGGGGATTCGTCGTGCGCGAGGGCGCGACGGCCCAGCCGATCCCGTCGGGCCCCGAGCTGGGCGAGCTGAGCCTGCTGCGGCCCGCCCAGGTCAAGGAGGCCCTGGACACCGGCGGCTCGATGCGGATCGCGTCGTCCGGGCCGGGCGTGGGAGAGGTCCGTGGCTAGCCTGAGCCGGCGCCGCCTCCTAACGCTCTCGGACGTCGCCCTCGCGGTCCTCTACACCGCCAGCCTCTTCGGCTTCGTGCGCTCGCAGCGCTGGCCGGGGGCGGGACTGCTATGGCTGCCGGCCCTGGCGTCGCTCGGCTTCGTGGTCGACGGCGTCGGCGCCGCCCTGCGACGCCGTGGGGAGCGCAACGCGTGGACGCTGGCGGGGCTCGGGGTGGCCCTCGGCGCGGCCTGGACGATCTATCCCGTCATGGGCGAGCAGCTCGTGACCCTCGCGCGGGGCGTGATCGGCTCGGGCCTGGCGTTGATGGGAGCCGTCTTCCTCGCGGGTCGCCCGGTCTGGCGCCCGGAGCGCGGCCTCGTCCCGATGAGCCTGGGGCTCCTGGTCGTCGCGGGCCTCGACCCGCTCGTGCCACTCAAGGTCCCGTTCGTGATCGCGGTGACGGCCGTGCTCGGCTACCTGGCGCTCGACAGCCCGACCCGCCGCCGACCCGAGGCGGCGCGGGGGAGCCGGCTCCTGCCGCTCGCCCTCATGACCGCCGCGATGGCGACCGTCGCGCTCGGCCTCGCGTTCCTGCTGCCGCGGGCCCAGCCCGCGGTGGAGGCGGCGGTAGGGAGCGCGTTCACGCCGTCGAGCGCCGCATACGCGGGGATGGGTCCCACCTCGCGGCTCGGCGAGATCGAAACCCTCGCTCTCGACCGACGCGTGGTGATGCGGGTCTGGGCCGAGCGCCCGGTCTACCTGCGCGCCCGCGTCCACACGGAGTTCGACGGAAGGCGATGGAAGGCGGCGGCAGAGCCGCCACGGCCCCTCGCCTTGGCCGAAGAGCCGCTCGCCGCCGAGCTGGCCGCCTGGCTCGACGAGCTTCCGGGAAAGACCTGGAGCGCGGGGGCCGCGACGGGACGTCCGGTGGTCCGGACCCGGATCTTGCTGGCCGAGCCGGTGTCAGGACCGCTTTTCTCCCGGCCCGTGCCGCGCCTGGTCCGGCTAGGGGGCGGTACGCCCCGGATCGACGGCTTCGGCGCGCTGCACGCCGGCTTCTGGCCGCCGCCGGTCCTCTATGGCGTCGTCCACGGCGAGGCTGCGCCCGCGGCCCTCCCGGCCGAGGTGCGCGAGGCCTGCCTGCGGCTTCCCGCCGGGCTCGATCGGCGGATCCTGGACCTGGCTTCGCGGCTCGGCGAGGGAACGGGAAGCGGCCGCGAGCGGCTCGACCGCACGTTCGGTTGGCTAGGCCGCGAGTGCCGTTACTCCCTGGACGTCGGCCGCTTCCGCTCCACCCAGCCCGTCGCCGAGTTCCTGTTCGAGAAGAAGCGGGGCTACTGCGAGTACTTCGCCACCGCGGCGGCGCTGCTGCTGAGGCTGCAGGGCGTCCCGACCCGCTTCGTCGCGGGCTTCAACGTGCGCGAGGCGAACGTGCGCGGCGGCCACTACCTGGTGCGGGCCTCGGACGCCCACGCCTGGGTCGAGGCCCACGTCGACGGCGAGGGATGGATCGAAGCCGACCCGACCCCGCCCGACCAGTACGACGCGCTGCGCGCCGAGGGCGGTGACGGCTGGCTGGCCCGGACCTGGGAGGCCGTCGCGGCGCCGATCTCGGAGCTGCTCGCGCGATTCGGACACGACTGGGCGGGCGCCCTGGGATGGCTGGGCCGCAAGCTGACAGGTCTGGTCCGCCAGCCGGCGGTCGCGATCCCGCTCGTGGCCGTCGCGGCCGGCTTCGGCCTGCGGCGTCTGTGGAGCCGGCGCCGACTCCGGCCCCGCCGGGCCGCCGCGGTCACGTCCAGGGCGGCCGTGTCTCCCGAGCTGGCGGTCCTCCTCGAACGGCTCGAGCGACGCCTCTCTGCGCTCGGCCACCCGCGTCCGCCGCACCTCGGACCCCTGGAGCACCTGGGCGGCTTGTCCCGCGAGGCCGTGCCGGCGTCGCTGCTCGAAGCCGGTGAGCGCGTCGTGGCCTGCTACTACGCGGAGCGCTTCGGGGACCGGCCTTCCGGTCCGGCGGAGCTGGCGCACCTGGCGGCGACGCTCGCGCGAGCGGACACGCACTGACCGTCGCCGGAAGATCGTCCCGGTTCGGAGCCTACCGCGGCGGTTCGCTTCCCGCGCCCCGGCGGCGCTCCACCGGCTGTCGCCGCTCGCCGCGGGGAGCGGTGTCGCGCGGCACCAGGCCCGGGTCGCCCAGGACCAGGGCCGGGTCGCCCAGCAGGTTGAAGCCCTCGATCACCGGCCGCGTCCGGGGATCGGCCGCCAGGGCGGCGGCCTTCGCGCGCCGGACCGCCTCGCCCAGCGACACCCCGGGCGCCCACAGCGCGCCGTAGAGCCGGCGGTAGAGCCCGGCCTGGAGCGTCGGATCGGTGATCCCGGCGCCGCCGAACGCGGCCAGCGCCCCGCCCTCGGGCCGAAGCAGCAGCGCCTCGTTGACCGAGTCTCCGAACAGGTACGGGAAGTACTGGGACTCGCAGGACCAGGTCAGGAGCACGGTGTCCTGGACGCTCCCGGATAGCGTCGGCACCTCGTCGGCTCCCAGGAGGCCCTCGTCGGTCCACTGCCAGGGGGCTCCGTGGCCGAAGAAGTGGGTGACCGCCGCCCCCTGCTCCAGGGCGGTCCGGAGCGCCTGCCGGGCGGCGTCGGCTCCCGCGCCCACGTCGGCCCAGCTCACGGAGGATCCCGGGGGGAGCAAGGGGAGGACGGCCTCGGCGGCGCCGCGGAACGAGACGTCGCCGGGAGCCTGGTTGTCGACCGCAAACAGGTGGCGCGTGGAAAGAGACCGGAGCGAGGCCTGCTGGCGGCCGATCTTCTCGGCCAGTGCCGCGGCTTCCTCGGCCGTCGAGACGGGGAGCCGGCCGATGGCGACGTCGGGAGAGCCGTCCCCGTCCACGTCGGCATAGCGGTTCTCCGAGGGGACGCGGCCGAACTCCCCGTCCCATCCCCACAGCGACGGGACGAAGCTGGGGATGTCGAGGCCGGAGAAGTCCCGCGGGTCGAGGCTGTCGTCGCCCACCAGGAGGACGTGCTCGAGGCGGCCCTTCCTCCGGGCCTCACGGATCAGGGCGGCGACCGCGTTCGCCTCCGTGATGCCGGCGCTGTAGCGGTCGTAGGCCCGCTCCACGTCCACCACGGCCACCCGGTGGCCGTCGCGCTCCTTGTAGGCCGCGATCCGCTCGGCCGCCGCGCGGAACAGCGGGTGGGTGACGATCAGGTAGTCCGCCCCCGCCCAGGAGAGGTCCGGCTCGTAGGGCTCGATCGTCCCGAGCGGCGCCGGGACGCGGGCCGGTTCGATCGGGACGGCCAGATCGACCTGGCCCAGGTAGACGAGACCGGAGTCCTCGGGTGAGGTGAGATAGCGCAGGCGCAGCCGGTTGCCCGAGGACAGCAGCGCGGGGGCCGGGACCGTCCCCTCCAGGAGCGCCGTGACGGCGCCGTCGAACTCCAGGCTGCCGACGGGCACGCCGTTGATCCACGCCTCGACCTGGTGCCGGTGAGCGGTGCGCCCGACCAGTCGGATCCGCACGGCGACGTCGTCGGTCGAGCCCTCGGCCAGGCCGGGGAGGTCGAACTCGCCCGAGCCCGGGTCCCACTCGTACGGCCACGAGGACCCGTCGCCGAACAGCAGGTCCCACACCCAGGGATCGGCCTCCGGCGGAGCGTTGGGGACGTAGATCCGGCTCTTCTCGACGCGCACGAAGCCGGGCCACTCCGGATCGCCCGAGCGGGTGAGGGCCACCGCCGATCGGGGACGCCGCCCGGCCCAGGTGACGACGTAGACGTTGCGCACCGTGTAGTCGGTCGAGAGGCCTTCCGCGTCGAAGGCGATGGCCTCTGGGCCCGCCGCCGTCTCGATGACCTGGAAGGGGACGTCGCGACCCTGGCTGGTCACCCGCAGGCGCCGGAGGGAGACGCGAGTTGGCATCCCCGCCGCGCCCAGGTCGGCGAACGGCACCTCGACGCGGCCCGGGCCCAGCACCTCGATCTTCACCCCCTGGCCGGGGCGGGCGCCGGACAGGCTCGGCGCGCGAGCCGCCCGCCGTTTCGGCTCCGACCGGTAGGCCTGGCGCCGTCGCGGTCCGGGCGTACCCGCCCCACGCTCCAGCCGCGCCTCGACCCTCTCGAAGGCCGCCCGCAGGCGGGCGTCCGAGACGGCGAACGGGCCCATCAGGTGGCGCCGGCCGCGGGCGTCGATCTCCTCCACCAGGATGTGGGACGACCGGATCGGCGCGGTCGCGACGCGATACACCAGCGGCGCCAGCGAGTCCGCCTGGATCGCGGGGATCGGCTCCGGGTTCAGCCGGACACGGGTGCCGCGGCCCCCGGGGTCCCCGACGCCGTACAGATCGAAGGACAGGGTCTGGTGCTGCGTACCCGTGGCGAACTCGACGAGGCCGGCCGGGTCGATACGCAGCCCGCGCAGCGTGGCGCGGGTGGGCAGCGCGGTCCCGCCGACGTCGACGGAGAGCTGGCACACGGGGCCCAAGACCTCGGTGCGCGGGAAGTCCGCGGACGAGAAGGCAGGCGTGTACTGGGCCCAGACGGTGGTGTTGGGCGGCGGCGACCCGGCAGCGGGCGCCCCCGTCAGGGCCTGGAGCCCGGAGACGGACGGGCTGAAGTCCACCTCGATCTGGAGGCTGGCCACCGAGCCCGGAGCCAGCGAGGCGAAAGTGCAGCGGCGGAAGCCCGAGCCCGAGCCGCCGGTGCAGGCTGTGGTCGCGCCGTCCACGTAGCCGGCCTGGCTCCCCGACACGTACGTCACGCCGGCGGGCTGGCCGATGGTGATCTGCGCGTCGGCCAGGGTGGCGGCGGTGGGGTTGTGGACGCTGGCGGTGATCGCGAACCGGGTCACCTGCCCCGCTACCGGCGGGTTGGCCCCGCTCACGATGCGCGCGCTCGAGCCCAGGACCGGCGCCGCCGGCGCCGCCGGCGTGACCGTGCCCCCGGAGATCGAGTAGTCGTTCGGCAGGTAGATCCGGATCGGGCTCGCCGGGTTGCGGGGGAGGCTGGTCGGGTTGTTGGACCAGCCGGTGAAGTCGGCCACACGCCAGTCGATGGTGTTCTGCTGGGAGCCGAGGTCGTTGTCGACCCGGTACATGCCGTAGTTGGTCGACTCCAGGTTCGTGGCGGTGGTGGTCTCGACCACGACCGTATCCTCTTCATGCCGGGTGCCGTCGCTCATGGTGAGGCCGGTGGCGGCGCCGAACACGTCGGTCAGGGTGGCGCTGGAGCCGCTCCCCGCCGAGTTGTCCGCGTCCATGTCGAAGTTGGACGTCTGGACCGCGCAGCCGCGGTCGACGTACGAGTAGAAGAGCAGCGGCTCGGTGTAGTTCGCGTTGGGCGAGCCGCCGCTGTCGAGCGCACCCACCAGGAACGACGTTTCGGAGCCGCCGGCGCTGCCCAGGCTGGAGTCGGAGCCGGCGATCGTGTAGACGTTGTAGTGGGTGCCGCTGCCGTCGCGGACCTCCAGGCCGAAGGCGTTGGTCTCGGTTCCCCCGCTGGTGGTGACCCGGAACTCGTAGAGCCCCGGGCTGAGGCCGCTGAAGACCTGCCCCCCGTTGGCGGCGGGGAAGCCGCCGCCGCTGGAGCTGAAGCGGGCGAGGCGGTTGTCGGTGGTGGAGTTGTCGTCGCCCACCGTGGAGCTGCGCAGGACGTTGCCGTCCGGGTCCCTGAGGGCGAACGTGGTGCTGGTCGACGAGCCCCCGAGGTCGCGGGCGCCGCTCGTGCCCGCGTCGAACACCCGGATGTCCAGAGTGGTCCCGGTGACCTCGATGAAGAACTTGATCTGGTGCACCGCGTCGCCGCCGGCGGCGTTGCTGAACCCGGTGCCGTCCACGTAGAACCAACCGGGCGGATCCTGGCTGGTGGAGCTGGTCGTGCCGTTCGAGTTGAGGTCGGTGGGGAGGCCGAAGACGCCCGCCTCGCCGTGCGTGGCATGGAGCAGGATCCCGGCCGCCAGGAGGGCCGAGCCTGCCCGCCACGCCCGAGCCGCCCCGCGTGGGCCCCGCTCCCTCGTCTGTCGCATCGGCCCACCTCCTCAGAACTCGCTCCGCAGGCGACACACGGCTGCGGCCGGCGGACGGGTCGAGGCGTGCCCCGAGCGGGGCCCGCGCGCCGTTGAACAGCAACTCCCGTTCCCGGGCCGACCTCAGGCCGCAGGCAGCCAACCCATTCATCCGATGGGATTTCCCATGGCTGCTGGAGAGCGCTCGGCTGCCGAATCGCGGCCACCTGTCCGACGCCCGGTCACCCCGGCGCACGGGTACGGGCGCACCACCATCGCGCCCGCGCAGCGGTCCCTCGGGTGGTGCCGGCGCGCTCGTCGCGCGCCCGCGCATGACATCCGCGCTGGATGCCGGATTGTCGAGCCGTGCGACAACCACGCCGAAGACCTGCGAAAGGCGTGTGCTATAAAGCCTGCGCCACCCTTTCTCATGGCTCTCAGCCCCCAACCCACGCTGCCCGCCGCCCCGAGCCCGCGCCGGCGCTTCTTCGAGCGCACGCGGGAGTACCTGACGCGGCGGTGGCCCGGGCGGATCCTCCTCGCCGCCCTGGCGCTGTACCTCCTCGACGCCGCCGGCGCGCCCGTCCCCGACGTGCTGGTGGTGTTCTCCGCGATCGCCCTGTTCGTCTTCGCCGCGATCGCGCTCTGGCGGATCGGGCGGTTCGCGGTGCGTCACCTGCTCTGGCGCATCCGCACTAAGCTGATCGTCTCCTACCTGTTCATCGCGGTCGTGCCTTTGGTCCTCCTGGTCCTCCTTTTCCTGGTCGCGGGGCTGCTGTTCTCGGGCCTGGTGGGCTCGCACCTCGTCTCCTCCGAGGTGGACCGCACCAGCCGCGAGCTGAGGGACCTGGCCCGGGGCGCCCTGGTGGGGCTCCCGGCCGACCCCGCGTCCGCCGCCGCCAACGTCGAGGCGCGTCTGGCGCCGGCCCGCGACATCCACCCCGAGCTCGCCTACGCACTCGCCCGAAGGGGCCGGCCGCTGGCGCCGGCCGGCGCTCCCTCCCCCGCCGGCACGGATCAGCCGTCGTGGTGGACGGCGCCGGGCTTCGCGGGCCTCGTCAAGGAGGGTGACGGCCTCCTCGCCCGCGGCGCCTGGAGGGAGGGAGACCTGTTCCTCGCGCTCGACGCACCCGTGGACGCGCGCCTCTTCGCCGACCTCGACACGCGCCTGGGAATCCGCGTGATCAACGCCGCCGGCAGCGTCGAGAGCTCCGGACGCGGCATCCGGATCCAGGTAGACGGGGAGCGCGGGGCGACCGAGGGGCCCGAGGCGATCTCGGGCATGGTCTTCGTCGCGACTCCGGAGGCCCAGGACTGGCAGAGCGGGGCGAAGGAGGTCGTCCCGATCACCTTCCAGTTCCGTCCCTGGGAGCTGGTCGGGCGGCTGTCCCCGGGCGCCATCAACATGGGAGACCTGCTGGTGAAGGCTCTCGCCGCGGTGGCGGCGGTCTTCCTGGTGGTCTATTCGGTGGCCCTGCTCCTCGGGCTGGTCCTGGCCCGCTCCGTCACCCGGAGCGTCCACGCCCTGTCGCGCGGTACCGAGCGGCTGCGCGGCGGGGACTTCAGCGAGCCGATCCTCATCCGGAGCCGCGACCAGCTCGGGGAGCTGGCCGAGTCCTTCAACATGATGGCGCGCGGCATCCAGGACCTGCTCCGGGAGCAGACCGAGAAGGAACGGCTGGAGGAGGAGCTGCGGATCGCGCGGAAGATCCAGATGAGCCTGCTCCCCCAGGCCACGGTCACGCTCCCGGGCCTGAGGATCGCCGCGCTCTGCCTTCCGGCCGCCGAGGTCGGCGGGGACTACTACGACCTGCTCCCCCTTTCCGAGTCCCGGATGGGCCTCCTGGTTGCGGACGTGTCGGGCAAGGGGACCTCCGCTGCCCTGTACATGGCGGAGCTCAAGGGCCTCGTGCTGTCGCTCTCCCGCATCTACGACTCCCCGGCCCGGCTCCTCTGCGAGGCCAACCGGATCCTCGCCACCACCCTGGACCCGCGCTCGTTCATCACCATGACCTACGCGGTGGTGGACGCCTCCGCGCGGACCATGCGGTACGCGCGGGCGGGCCACAACCCCGTGCTCCAGCTCGAGGCCGCCACCGGCCGGACCCGCATCCTGGCCCCGGCCGGGCTCGGGCTGGGCATGGACCGGGGCGAGCGCTTCGAGGAGATCCTGGAGGAGGCGGAGGTGCCGCTCGTGCCCGGTGACACGTTCCTGTTCTTCACCGACGGGCTCTCCGAGGCGATGAACGGCCGGGCCGAGCTGTTCGGGGAGCGCCGGCTCCGCGACGTACTGGAGCGGGACGCCGGGCTCGCCGCCGATCCGCTCAAGGACCGGATCCTCGCCGAGATCCGAGCGTTCGTGGGAGACGCCGCCCAGCACGACGACATGACCCTGGTCCTCCTCAAGGTCGTCTGAGTCGCCGACCATGTCGCCGCCGATTCGCCCGAGCCCGCCCGCCACCGGGGCCGACCTGGTCCTGACCGGCGGGCGCGTCTGGGCAGGTCTCGGACTGCCGCCCGCCACCGCGGTGGCCGCGGCCGGCGGACGGATCGTCGCCCTGGGCAGCGATCACGACGTCTCCGGCTGCATCGGCCCCGCCACCCGTAGGGTCGATCTCCGAGGGCGGCTGGTCGTGCCCGGTTTCAACGACGCCCACGTCCATTTCTTGAGCGGCGGGTTCGGGCTGCTCTCGGTGGACCTCCGCGACGCGCGCTCCGAGGCGGAGCTGGCGCGCCGTGTGCGCGACCATGCCGCGGCGCTGCCCGCCGGGACGTGGATCCTCCGGGGCCAGTGGGACCACGAGTCGTGGCCGTCCAGGAGGCTGCCCGACCGCGGCCTGGTCGACGAGGCGACGCCCCGTCACCCCGTGCTGCTGAGCCGGCTCGACGGCCACATGTCGCTGGCGAACTCGCTCGCCCTGCGCCTCGGAGGCGTCACCAGGGACACTCCTGACCCGCCCGGCGGGGTGATCGCGAGGGGCGCAGGGGGCGAGCCCACCGGCATCCTCAAGGACCGCGCCCAGGAGCTGGTGCTCCGCGCGGTCCCGGAGCCCTCGCGCGAGCGCAACCGGGCCGCCGCGCGGGCCGCCTTGAAGGAGGCGGCCCGGCTCGGGGTCACGACGGTCCAGGACGACTCACCGATCGACGCCCTGCCGGCCTATCAGGATCTGCGGGCCCGCGGAGAGCTGACCGCGCGTCTTTCGGTCTGGCGCCCGATCGCTGTCCTGGAGGCCTTGACGGCCGCCGGCGTCCGGTCGGGGCTGGGCGACGAGTGGATCCGACTGGGTCCGCTGAAGCTGCTGGCGGACGGCTCGCTGGGAGCGGCGACCGCCGCCCTGTTCGAGCCGTACGCCGACGAGTCCGGCCACCGTGGGCTCCTCCTCTACCCCGAGGACGAGCTGGAGCGCCTGGTGCTCGCCGCGGACGCGGCCGGCTTCCACCTGGCCGTGCACGCCATCGGGGACCGGGCGAACGCGGTGGTGCTCGACGCCTTCGAGCGCGCGGTCGGCCGGAACGCCCCCCGCCGTCGGAGGCTCAGGATCGAACATGCCCAGGTCGTGAGGGCCGGGGACCTGGCCCGGTACCGGTCGCTGGGCGTGATCGCGTCGGTCCAGCCCTCTCACTGCGTCGACGACATGCGGTGGGCGGAGCGGAGGCTGGGGGCGCACCGCGCGCAGGACGCGTACCGCCTGCGCTCCTTCGCCGCGGCCGGGATTCCGCTCGCCTTCGGCAGCGACTGGTACGTGGAGCCGCTGGATCCGCGGTTGGCGCTCTACGGCGCGGTGGCCCGTGCCCGCCCCGAGGGCGAGCAGACGTGGTGCCCGGAGGAGGCCCTGACCCTCGAGCAGGCCCTCGACGCCCACACCCGCGGCTCCGCGTACGCGGAGTGGGCCGAGCACGAGAAGGGGACGCTGGAGCTGGGCAAGCTCGCCGACATGTCCGTGTTCGCCCGCGACATCCTCGCGCTGCCGCCCCGGGAGATCCTCACCACCCCGGTCGAGGTGACGGTGGTGGGCGGGCGGGTGGTGTACGAGGCTGGCGCCGGCGGGACCGCGGAGGGGACGCAGTGAGGGAAGACCGCCGGGCCCCCCTCCGCTCGCTCGAGGAGCGGCTCGGACACCGGTTCTCGGACCTGGGGCTCCTGGACCGGGCGCTCACCCACTCCAGCCGAGCCAACGAGGACCTGTCCGCCTCGACCGGACACAACGAGCCGCTGGAGTTCCTGGGGGACTCCGTGCTCGGCTTCCTCGTGGCCGACCTGCTGCACCGACAGGATCCCGAGGGCGACGAGGGGACGAAGAGCAAGTTCCGGGCTCAGATCGTGTCGGCCCGCAGCCTCGCCGCCCGGGCGGCGGCGCTCGGCCTGCCGGAGCTGATCCTGCTCGGACGCGGCGAGGAGAAGACCGGCGGCCGCAAGAAGGGGTCCCTCTGGGCCGACGCCTACGAGGCCGTGGTCGCGGCGCTCTACCTCGACGGGGGCCTCGAGGCCGCCCGCGGATTCGTCGGCCGCGAGCTCGCGGCGGACCTGTCGGGCTACGACGAGCGCGCGCCCACCGACGACAAGAGCACGCTGCAGGAACGGCTCCAGGCCCGGGGATCGCCGGTGCCCGAGTACGTCACGGTCTCGGAGGAGGGACCGAGCCACCGCCGGCTCTTCCGGGTGCAGTGCCTGATCCGCGGGGTCGCGGTCGCCGAGGGCGAAGGCTTTTCCAAGAAGGAGGCTCAGCAGGACGCCGCGCGCAAGGCGCTCGCGGCCCTGGACGCCCCCGGATCTGCTCCCAAGCCGAGCGAATGAAGCGGGGTCAGTCTCCGCCCGCCGGTCCCTCGAGCGCCGACCTCAAGTTCGCCTCGGCCGCGGCCCGGCCGACGAGGTCGCCTCGCCACTCGGCCGCCAGCGCCGCCCGGAGCAGGGAGGCCGCCTCTCGCCTCTTCTCGCGGGCGACTGCGTCCTGCCCCGAGCTGGCGAGACGGCGTGCTTCCGCCAGCAGGGCGCTGCCCAGGAGGGCCCGCGGGGGGGCGAACGCGGGATAGTGGCGCGTGCAGGTCGACGCCCAGGCGATGGCGCGCGCCGCGTCTCCGGCCGCCAGCGCCGCGCTGGCGGCTGCCACCAAGACGTCGGTGTTGACGGGGTCGAGGGCGCGGGCGCGCTCGAAGGCCCGCTCCACCTCGCCGCGCCGGGCCTGGGGGGGACGCTCGCGTTCCAGGTCCGACAGCACCGTCCCCCGGTGCGCGTGGGCGTAGGCGCTCAACGGCACCAGAGCGACCGCCGACTCGGCGGCGCGGCGTGCCTCCTCGAAGAGCGCAGCGCGCGCCGGGCCTTCCTCCGCCCGTGCCGCCGACTGGCACGCGGCGGAGAGACGCTGCCACAGGAGGGCGCGCGAGGGATCGTCATGGACCGACGCGCGGGCGAGCGCCAGGGCCCGCACCGGGTCCGTGCGCAAGGCGACAGCCGCCGCCCGGCCGAACACGTCGGCCCGCAACGGCCGGAGCACCGCGAAGTGGAGGAGTCCGGCGCCGAGGACGAAGGCGGCGGCCAGCGAGGCCAGCGAGGCCAGCGAGGCCAGCGAGGCCAGCGAGGCCAGCGAGGCGCGTGCGGCGTGCTCGGGTGCGGGCGGGCTCCCGGGCGGGGCCGCTTCGGCCAGGCGCGTCAGCGCCGCGGCCTGGCAGGCGGCCAGGGCGCTCCCGGCCGCGGTGGGGAAGTGGAAGAGGGTGTGGACCGCATAGGCAGCCAGGCCGGCGGCGGCAGCCACGGCCAGCATCGGATCGCCATCGACACGACGCCGTGCCCGCGTAGCGGCGCGGACGAGCCCGAAGACGAGGATGGCGGCGGCCGCTCCTCCCGCGAGCCCGCGAGTCGCCAGCACGTCCAGCGGCTCGTTGTGGACCTTCAGCGGCGTCTCGCCCCACTCGGCTCGCCAGGAGGCGGCGGTGCGATAGCGCCCATAGGCGAGGGAGAAACCGTCGACTCCCACTCCCAGCAGCGGGCGGTCCCGGAATGCCTGCCAGCCGGCTTCCCAGAGGAAGCGGCGCGGCTCACCCTCGATGAGGGCGTGCACGTTCACGAGCCTGCCGGCGAGACCCCTCAGGCCCCTGCCGCTCGTGTCGGCCAGCAGGGCGAGGCCCCCGCCGCCGGCCAGCAGCAGGCCGAGGACGGCTGGGGTCACGGCGCGCCACCTGCGGTCGACGCCAGGCAGGGCGAGCACGCCCGCTCCGAGGACGGCCAGCGCCGCTGCGAAGGCGAGGACACCGGCCCGCGAGAGGGTCAAGAACCCCGTGGCCGCGGCCCCGGCGGTGACGAACGCCAGCGCGAGTGCCTCGGCCGTCCGGCGCCGGCGGATGGCGTGGTGGAGGGAGTAGACGGCGAGCGGCAGGGCGGTGGCGAGGAACTGGGCGAGGGAGTTGGGGTGGCCCTGGGTCGAGAACACCCGCGAGATCCCCTCGTACGTCACCGGCGCCTCCCACCTCAGCGGATCCAGGCCGGCGAACTGGACGAGGGCGTAGGCGACCGAGACTCCCAGGCCCGCGACGGCGCCCCCGAGCGCGGTTCGCGCCGAGGCGACGTCCGGACAGAGGGACCGGAACGCGAAGTACAGCGTCGCGGTCGCGGCCACGGCCAGGAGCCCGGCGAAGCTGCCCTCGGCGCCCAGAACCGAGGTCCGCGGGCTGAGGGCGGCGGCCGTCGAGGCCGCCGCCGCGAGGAGGCACGCGACCACTCCCGCGGCGACCGGATCGGGAAACCCGAAAAGCCCGCCGACCCGAGCGGCGGGTCCCCGCAGCCGGATTCCGACGATCGCCCGGCCGACAGCGCCGGCGAGGAGCACCACAGCCGCGGCCCGCAGGACCAGGCGCTTGGGGAGCTCGAAGCCCTCGGTCGTCCGGGAGCTGAAGACGACCGGGACGAGGAGCAGCGTCAGCCAGAGGAGGGTGCGCCCCCACTCGGTCCAGGCGCCGTGGCGGTCCGGGGGATGCTCGGCCACGCGTGATCCTGTGGCGCCGATCGGGCCGCTGTCAAAACCCTGGGCACCTTGACACCTCTCGCCGGAACAGGGGATGATCGTTTGGACGCTCCGGAGGGGAGAACACAATGGCCAAGAAGCTCCTGGCGCTGCTGGTCGTCCTGATGGTGGCGGGTTTTGTCTCGAACGAGGCGACGCGCGTGGCGGTGGACGCGGCCCCTGAGCCCCGATCGGTCCCGGAGCGGCTGGCCCAGGTCGCGTTGGGCGGCGTCGTGATCGCCCTCTCCCCGGTGGGTGCGATGGCGGGCTGCGGCGGCGGAGGTGGCGGCCCCAGGCCGACCTCGGCGACGGCGGTGGCGCTCGCGGAGTCGGTCCTGCGCCTCGGCTTCACCCAGGCACCGCTGGGCGTCGTCTCCGGCTCGTCCGCTACCGCCACGGTGGCCGTCACCGACCGCCGTCCGGTCAGCGACCTGGCCGTCGACGTCCGGCTGTCTCGCTCCGCTACGGGCCGCACCCGCCTGGCGCTGCGCCACCCCGACGGTACCGAGGTGCTGCTCTACGAGGGCGAAGGGCGTGGACTGGCCGCCAGCTACGACACGACGGCCCGTCCGGAGCTGGCCTCGCTCCTGAACCGGTCCGCCGAGGGCACGTGGGCGCTGGTCGCGTCTTCGAGCGAGGGCGACGCCAGCCTGGACTCGTGGAGCCTGCGGCTCCGAGTGCTCGAGTAGGGGACGTCCGCTTCCGCTAGTCCGACGGCCAGAGCTTGATCCGCGGCAGGCGCAGCCAGCCGCCTGCCAGGTGCAAGGCGAACAGTGCCGCCCACACCGTCACCGGAGCGAGCGCGCGCAGGCGATCGACGCGTTCGGCGAGCCGCCTCAGCGCCGGCCAGCCCCTGAGAGCCGAGACGGCACCCGCCGCACCCAGGACGTAGTACGCCGGGAATACGTAGCGGTCGGCCTTCCGGTCCGAGAGGCTGAACAGCAGCAGATAGGCCAACGCCAGGGCGAGCGCGAAGAGAAGCCCCCGGTTGCGACCCTCGTCGTCGCCTCTTGGGCCGCGGATCGCGGCCGCGCCCGCCGCGATGCTGAAAGGGAACGCGAACCAGAGCAGCCGGGCGAGGTACCACACGACGTTGTAGGCCTTCTGGGCGAGCAGCCCGGAGGAGTGGGGCTCGGCGGCGATCCCCAGCTGCCGGGACAGATACACCGAGAGGAACGGCAGCCCGGTCGCGGCCCGGTATGCCGCCTCGTAGAGGAGGGCCCCGGCCGGCAGGACGGCGGCCGCCATCGTGAGCCCGGCCCATGACGCGGTCTTGCGCTCGGGGGGAGCCGGCCTGGCGAG
>Ga0268386_10000068_pt1 | contig 54047 bp, 44 predicted proteins | sample RVTome_15_FD_200260 | JGI IMG/M metagenome (GOLD analysis project Ga0268386, IMG submission 200260) | Soil microbial communities from uranium-contaminated site in the Upper Colorado River Basin, Wyoming, United States - RVT150D86... ... | reverse complement strand
GCTGGCCCGCACCGGTCGCTCGGCGCGGGACGTGAACGCGCGCAGGGTTCAGGATGCGCTGTTGGCCGAGGCGCGCCGGATGCAGTTCAACGAGATCGCCACGCTGATCGCACGCGGGGAGCGGCCGTGACGACACCGATCGAGTTCGGTGGACGCATCGTCATGGTTGGCTGCGGCAACGTCGGGCAGGCGATCCTACCGCTGCTGCGCAGGCACCTGGCGCTCGCTACCGACGGCCTGATCGTGCTCGCCGCCGACGAGGTCGGCCGCGGGATCGCACAGCAGCACGGCGCGCAATTCATCTATGCGCACCTGAAACCGCGGAGTTTCCGCAGGATCCTGGCCCGCCATCTGCGGCGCGGCGACCTGCTCCTCAACCTGTCGGTCGACGTGTCGAGCCTGGACCTGATGACGCATGCGGCGGAACGCGATGCACTGTACGTCGATACCTCGATCGAGCCCTGGCCGGGCGTGTTCGACAACCCGATGCTCGATCTGCGCCAGCGGAGCAATTTCACGACTCGGCGTCGCGCGCTGCAGCTCGCGGCAGAGCTCGGGCGCACCTCGCCGACGGCTGTGGTCGATCACGGCGCCAACCCCGGGCTCGTCTCGCACTTCGTCAAGCGCGCGCTGCTCGAGCTGGATCGCACGCTGCGCCGAGGGACGAGCCCGCCGGCCAGTCGCGAGGAATGGGCAATGCTCGCGCGCGACCTCGGCGTGAGCCTGGTCCAGATTTCGGAGCGCGACACGCAGGCGAGCGACCGGCCCAAACGCCCGGGCGAGTTCGTCAACACCTGGTCGATCGACGGTTTCATGGACGAAGCCATGCAACCGTCCGAAATCTCGTTCGGGACGGCCGAGAAGCAGCGTCCCAGGGGCACGCGCATCCACCAGCGCGACTCGGGGACCTTGTTCTTGAACCGCCCCGGCGCCGCGACGTTCGCGCGGAGCTGGACACCGGCGGGCGGAGGATTCCAGGGACTCCTGATGTCGCACGACGAGGTTTTCTCGATCGGCGACCTGCTGTCGCTGCGCAGCAGCGGGCGCCTGACTTACCGGCCCACGGTGATGTTCGTCTACCATCCCTGCGACGACGCGATGTTGTCCGTGCTCGAGCTGGAAGGCCGGGGCTGGCAGCCGCAACAGCGGCAACGACGGTTGGGCGCCGACATCGTGACGGGTATGGACGAGCTCGGCGTGCTGCTCGCCGGCCATTCGCGAAATGCCTACTGGTACGGCTCGCAACTGACGATCGAAGAGGCGCGACGGCACGTGCCGTACGCCAACGCCACGAGCGTGCAGGTTGCCGCCGGTGCGCTCGCTGCGGTCGTCTGGGCGATCCGCCATCCCCGGCGCGGCATCATCGAGCCGGACGAGCTCGATTTCGAGGACTGCCTGTCGACCGCCACGCCCTATCTCGGCCAACTGGTCGGGGAGTTCACCTCCTGGACACCGCTGCAGGGCCGCGGTGAGCTCTTCGACGAGGATCTCGATGTGGACCAGCCGTGGCAGTTCCGCAACGTCCGCAGCCGCCAGTGGCGAAGCTGAAGCTGAGGAGACGACGATGAGCGATGGCGCGCATCACCAGCTCCCGCCGCACTCGCACCGAGGCGAGACCGACGCGGTGTGTTCGTCGTGACCAACCACGCCGCGCTCCCGTGCTCGGATGCCTGCGAGCGCAACAAGGGACCGATCCTGGCGATCCTGAAAGACGTCCTCACGATGCGCGGGCTCGTGCTCGAGGTCGGCGCCGGCACGGGTCAGCACGCGGTGCATTTCGCGCGGCACCTGCCGCATCTCGAATGGCAGCCGACCGAGCGTCACGAGTGGCTGGACACGCTCCGCGAGCGGGTGCGACTCGAGGGGACACCCAACCTGCGGCCACCGATCGAGCTCGAGGTCAACCAGGCCGCCTGGCCGGTCGGTACGCCCGACGCGGTATACAGCGCCAATACGCTTCACATCATGGCCTGGCATGAGGTGGAAGCGTTCTTCCGCGGCGTCGGCCGGGTCCTCGTGCCGCGCGGTCAGCTCGCCGTGTACGGGCCGTTCCGGTTCGACGGTGACTACACGTCCGCGAGCAACGCGGAGTTCGACGCCTACCTGCGGCGGCGCGACCCTGCGAGCGGGATTCGCGACTTCGAGGCCGTCGATGTGCTGGCGGCGGGCGAGGACTTGCAGTTTGCGGCCAATCACGCGATGCCGGCGAACAACCAGCTGCTCGTCTGGCGCCGATCGGCCTGAAGAATTGGTTCCGAGCCAATTTCCATCCGTGCTGTAGGATCAACGAATGATCGACCTGTATACCGCCGCAACGCCCAACGGCCACAAGATCTCGATCGCGCTCGAGGAGGTGGGGCTGCCGTACACCGTTCACCACCTCGACCTGACCCGTCTCGAGCAGAAGACACCGGAGTTTTTGCGGATCAACCCGAACGGCCGCATTCCGGCCATCGTCGACCGCGACGAGGGTGATTTCGCGGTGTTCGAGTCGGGCGCGATCCTGATCTATCTCGCGGAGAAGACTGGCCGGTTGATGCCGCGGGATACCCGAGGCCGCTCGCTCGTGGTCCAGTGGCTGATGTTCCAGATGGCGGGCATCGGCCCGATGATGGGGCAGGCGAACGTGTTCTATCGCTACTTCCCCGAGCGGCTGCAGCCGGCCATCGACCGCTACCACGGCGAGGTGCGGCGGCTCTTTGGCGTGCTCGATGGACGCCTTGCAGAGCACCAATACCTCGCCGGCGACTATTCGATCGCCGACATCGCCAATTGGGCCTGGGTACGCGGGCATGACTGGTCTGGTGTGTCCATCGACCCTTTCCCGCACCTGTCGCGCTGGGTGGCGCAGCTTGCGGCGCGCCCGGCCTGCATACGCGGCGTCGAGATTCCGCCGCGCACCGCGCGGATCGAGGACCCGAAGGACGCCGAACAGCTCATCGAGGCGGCACGGCGGATCCTCGAGACGGGGCACTAGACGGCCTGGACTTGCAGGCGACGTACGCAGTTGATCGCGACACGTAGGGTGCAAGTGATCGTGGTCGGCGCCGGCCCGGTGGGCTTCATTACGGCCTACGGTCTTGCGCACAAGGGCATCGAAGTGCAGCTGCTCGAAGCGGACGCGGTGATCGCCAGCTCGCCGCGCGCGGCGATCTACTTTCCGACGACGCTCGAAATTCTCGACCGACTGGGTCTGCTCGAGGAGGCACAAACGATCGGCTACGCGAGCACCCGCTTCGCCATGCGCTATCCGGCAACCGGCGAGGTCATCGAGGCCGACGTCACGACCAGCGTGCCGCCCGGAAGCCCCTACGCACGCGATCTGCTTTTCGGTCAGCACGTGCTCGCCGACCTCCCGACGAATGGGGGGTGATCGCGCGGCTGGGTCGCGAGAACCTCTGGCGTGTGACCTTCGGCGAGGACGCGGGCCTCGCCGAGGAGCAGGTGTATGAGCGCATCCTGCGGTACTACGCGCGGTTGCTGCCGGCGCCTGGCCCTTACCGCATCGTCGCCGCCGCACCCTACCGCGTGCACGAGCGCTGCGCGTCGCGCTTTCGGGTGGGCCGCGTGCTGCTCGCGGGCGATGCCGCCCACGTCTGCAATCCCTGCGGCGGCATGGGCCTGACCAGCGGCATCATCGACGCGGACGCGGTGGTGAGGGTTCTCGACGCGGTCATCCACGGCAGGGCGGGGGAAGCGGTGCTCGACTTTTATGCCGAGGAGCGCCGGCGGGTCTTCCGCGAGGCAGTCTCCCCGATCGCGACCAGCTTCAAGCGCCAGCTCAGCGAGAAAGACGCGGAGCAGCGCGCGCGTGACCGCATCGGCTTCCGGCAGGATGCCGAGAACCCCGATAAATCCCCCACGGCCTCTAAGCTGAGCACGCTCGTGCTCGGCCGGCCGATGCCGGTCTGAGCGTGTCCATGACCGACGCGTCGTGTCCTTACAGTACAGCGGGCTTCCGGCGCGACGAGTACACAGTTGACGGGCATCGTGAGCGTCGTCTACAGCGCCGGGCAGGGCCGCCGGTGGTGTATCTCCCCGGCGGCGGCAGCTATCACGGCTTCGAGTGGGCGCGCGACTGGCTGGATCGTTCCTGAGGGACCTGCCCGCCGCCGACCGCAAGCTGCAGCGCCGGCTGCCCCGGCTGAACGTGCCCACGCTCGTTCTCTGGGGCGAGCGCGACCGCGTCCTGCCCGCCGGCCTGGCCGGCGAATGGGCGAGTCTGCTGCCCAATGTTCGCGTGGAGATCATTGCGGACGGCGGACACCCGCTGCTGGATGAGTTCCCCGCGGCGCGCGCGGCCGCCGCGCGCTTCCTCGACAGCAGCGAGTGAGGTCTCCGATTCAGCGGAGGGCTTTCGCGAAGTTGCCGAACTGCAACCCGATCACCTGGTCGACGCCCGTGATGAACCCATCGAGCTTGTGCGAGGCGTCGCCGCTCAGCCGGTAGGTGACGACCGCCTCGGTCCCGCCGTCCTTACCTGCGAGCGTCACCGTCAGGACGCCGGTCAGCGCCATCTCCTGCAGCGGCCCGAGCGAGCCATTCAGCCGAAGCAGTTCGCCGGGCCTCGCCATCACGACGCGGGCGTGCTCGGCGCTGTTGCCGTTCCAGCGCTCGCAGAAGCAGCCGCCCGCTTCCGGCGCGAGGCTCAGGTTGCCGGGAACGCCAGACCAGGTGTGATCGGCTGGCCACCAGCGCTCGGGGTGCAGGAGCGCCTGCCACGCGGCCGCGGGCGCCGCGGCGATCTGGAAACGATGCTCGATGAGTGCACCTTCGGGCGCGCCTTGTTTTACTTCTGCGGTCGCGAGCGCGGGCAACAACAGCGCCAGTACGGTGCAGATCGGACGATGCATGTGATCGCTCCTGAAAAAACGGGCCGAAAAACACCGGAAATCAGAGCCCCCGAACCGTGAACACCGCGGAATCGCGCACCCGTCCGTCGGCCGTGCGCAGTTCCACGCGATGGTCGCCCGGGACGGGCCGCCAGCGCCGCGGGCGTTCCGCCGATCCAAGATGGCGTCCATCGAGGTATAGCGCGAGCGAGGCATCGGCACCGCGTCCCTCGACGACCACGAGCTGGTTCGCCGGCGGGATGTCGGGATCGAGCGCAATGGTGGTCCCGTTCGCCGGGCTCGCGATGCGCGCAGTCGCGGGCCCCCGGGCAAGGACCTCGACGCGCGTGAGCTCCGTCCCGGCGAGAAACCAACCACGTCGCGCGGGCTCGACGGCGGGAACGAATTCGATCGATTCCGCGACGACGCCTCGAGGCGGCGGCGGCGGGCGCGACGGTCGATCCTCGTGCAGCCACTGCATGATCTCCGACCAGGCGGGCGCGGCGCCCGTCACGCCAGAGACGTCGAGCATCGAGTCGCCCTCGAAGTTGCCGACCCAGACGGCCACGGTGTATCGGTCCGAATAGCCGATGCACCAGTTGTCACGCATGTCCTTGCTCGTCCCGGTCTTGACCGCCGCCCAGCCACGCGTCCCGAGCGGGCTTGCAAGCCCGAAGCTCGATGCGCGCGCTGCGGGGTCGCTGAGCACGTCCGAGACCAGGAACGCCACGGCCTCGGGCATCACGCGCCGCGGCGTCTCGCTGCGCGCGCGCGTGGGCACGAGCTCGAGCGGTGTCCACAGGCCCCCGTTTGCGAGCACGCGATACGCGTTCGCCTGCTGCAGGAGATTGACTTCGGCGGAACCGAGCGCGAGCGAGAAGCCGTAATGCTCGCCGTCGAGATTGAGGTCGTCGTAACCGAGCCGGTCCAGGCGATCGCGGAAGTTCTCGACCCCGACCAGGATCAGGGTTCGCACCGCGGGTATGTTGAGCGACCCAGCGAGCGCGGTGCGCGCGCTCACCGCGCCGAGATAGCGGCGGTCGTAGTTCTGCGGGATGTACAGACCAGTGGTCGTTTCCAGATTGATCGGCGAGTCCTCGAGCAGCGACGCCGGCGTCAGGTATCGTCGCTCGAAGGCGAGCCCATACAGGAACGGCTTCAGGGTCGATCCCGCCTGGCGCAAAGCCCGCACGCCGTCCACGGCGGATGCGGAGGAGTGCCGCCCAGCCGAGCCGACATACGCGAGCACCTCGCCGGTAGCGTTGTCGACCACGAGCGCCGCGCCGTCGCGCACGTTGCGCTCGTCGAGGCTGCCCAGTTGTCGCGCGAGTACGTCGCGTACGCGGCGCTGGATGGTCGCCGAGAGCGTGGTCACGACCCGGCCGCCCGGCTCACGCAGCAGCTGTCGCGCGAGCTGCGGCGCGAGCGACGGCGCCGGCAGCAGCAACTGTGGCCGTGTGAGCGTCTCGCGGGCCAGCTTCGCGAGCTCGCGGCAGCCGACTTCCGCGCCCCGTCGCTCGGCGAGGGAACAGGCGCGGCTCGCCCCGCGCTCCGCCGCGGCGTTCGGCGCGGCGATCAGGCTTGCGAGCAACCAGGACTCCGCGCCGGTGAGCCCGGACGGCGCCTTGCCATAGATCGACCACGACGCCGCGGCGATGCCCTGCAGCTCGCCGCGTGCGCTGACCCGGTTGAGATACGCCTCGAGTATCTGCGCCTTGGTCCAGGTGCGCTCGATGCGCCAGGCGGCCTTCATCTGCGCCCACTTGCCGGCGAGCCCGCGGCGGCCGTGCGCCTGCACATTATCGGGCCGAATCAGCCCTGCGAGCTGCATGGTGATCGTGCTCGCGCCGCGGCGCCCCTCGCCGCGCAGCATCTGCCAGGCGGCGGCGGCGAGTGCCCGCCCGTCGACGCCGCCATGCTGGTAGAAGCGCTGGTCCTCGATGCTGATGACCGCCGCCCGCAGGGCCGGCGAGACGTCGTCGAGCGCTGTCCACTGGCCACGGAGGCCGTCGAAGTCGAGCCGGTCGGCTTCGAGGACGATGCCGTCGCGATCGAGCAGCCAGCCATGAGAGGGGCGCCATTCGCCGCGCACGCCGTCGAACGCCGGGACCTGCGAAGCGTGGCTCGTCGATCCGAGCAAGAAGCAGGCGACTGCGAGCGCTCGCGTCATCTCGAGCCACGCACCTGTAGCGTCTCGTTCGGCAGCTCGCCGAACATTTCGGGCGCGTACATCGCCTCGACACGCGTCGTCGGCAGCACGAAGTTCCCGGCGTTGTTGAGCCGCAGCGTGTACTCGACGAGGAACGATCCTTTAGGCACGTAGCTGTAGTACGCGCGGAAAGCGTCGAAACGGCGCTCCTCGTAGGCGGGCTCGACCCAGCCTTCGCGGCGTTCGCCGCCGGTGAGGATCGCCGAGTCGCGGCCGAGCCCGCCGCCCAGGATGCTCGCGCCGGTCGGCACGGGGTCTTCGACCACGACCCAACCCATGTCGGATTGCGCGTCGATCTCGAGCCGCACCCGCACGACGTCGCCGCGCGTCCAGACGCCTTTCGCCGACTGCTCGATCGGCGTGATCGTCCGCCGGATGGAGTAACCGGTGAACAGCGGTGCCGTGAGCGGCAGGGCGGCGCGGCTCTCGATGAACGCCCATGGACGGCCGGCGCCCTGGTGCGCGAGCGTGAGCGTCTCGGCGGCCGCCGGCCACGGGAACCCGAGCGCCGCCGCCGCATCATCCGCGGGCCACGCGACCTCGCGTGCGGATTCGCCTAGCGCGGCGACCGTGCGACCGGAAACCGGGGTCTTCTCGAAAGCGGCGCTGAACTTACCGGTAGCGAGCACGCCCCAGGCGTTCGCGGTCGTGGTGTCCCAATGACCGCGACGCTGGCGGCCGAGCAGGCCGCGCATCATGCGTGGCAGGTCCTCCCGCCAGCCAGGCGCCTCGAGCAGCACCAGCACGGCGCGCGCCGCATTGACATCGCCCGACACCATCAGCCACCACAGCGCGTCGTTGCGCTCGTTCGAGAAGCCCATCTGGGTGCCCTGGAAATTGAGCCTCGCGCGCAGGATCTGCCGCGCCTCATCGATGCGCGACGTGCGACGCGGCAGATCGGACTCCCGTTGCAGCAGCGCGAGCCAGTCGAGCACCGCCGACGTCGGCCAGAGATTCGGCTCGAGCGCAATGCTCGTGGGCATCGAAGCCTCCGCGGCGCCATGGCGCGACAAGGCGTCGATCGCGGCAAGCTTTCGAATCGAGAGATCGGCCGCCGGCCACACCGAATCGCGCTGCACGCGCCCCGTAACGAAGCCCTTGAGCGCCTCGACCATTTGTGACCGTGCGTCCTCGGGGATCGAGTAGCCCGCCTCGTGTGCGATCGCGAGCACGTAGGCCGTCAGCACGTCGCTGCCATCGTGCGTCTCCACGGGGAAGTAGCGCAGCAGGCCATCGCCATCGAGATACAGGGGCAGGCGTGCCATTTCCGCGTTCCAGGTCGGCTCATTGCGCAATGCGACCGCCCGCGAAATACGCTGTTCCAGGCAGCCGTACGGGTAAAAGGACATGTATTCCCGCACGCCCTGCAGGGGTCCGACCAGACTCGGCCGCAGCGCGACCACGATGCCGCCGCGTCCCGGTATGGCTCCGGCCGGCTTCTCGACGGGTTGCGAGTACGGGCCGTCGAGCTGCGCGAGCGTCGCCTGGTAGATGCGCACCGGGTGCGGCGCGCTCATGCGCTGCGACGTGCGCAGCGCGTCGTGCGCAGTGCCGTCGACCTCGACCGCTTCCACCGTCCAGGCGAGCGAGTCGACACCGACCGGCGCCGTCACGGGCCAGGCCACATCGCGCGCGCCGCCCGCCGGCACCTCGACCGTAAACGCCCTCAAAATTGGCGCGGAGCCATTTTTCTGCGGCTTGGCGGCCGCTTGCGCGGAAATGGGCTCGGAGCCAATTCCTGCGAAAAACGGCTCTGAGCCAATTTTCGAATCGATTCTCGCGGTGGCGCGCACGGTCATGCCGCGCTTGGATGCGTTGCGAAGGGTGAATGTCGCCGTGTAGCGGTCGCCTTCGCGGACGAGCGGCGCCAGACCGGAATGAAGCATCAGCTCCTGTGTCGTGCGGATGCTCGCATGCCCCGTGCCGAAGAGCTCATCGCCGGCACTCGCGACCGCGACGAGGCGAAAGCTCGTCAGCGAATCATTGAGCGGCACCTCGATCCGCGCCCTCCCGGCGGAATCGAGCTTTACGCGGCCACGCCACAGGAGGAGGGTGTCGAAGAGCTCCCGTGCGCCAGCGCGTCCGCCGCCCCCGCCGGCCGGCACGGCCTTGCGGCCATGGTGACGCTTGCCGACGACCTGCATCTGGGCGGTCGACGTCCACACCTCGATCGGTCGCTCATTCATCATCGCATCGAGCAGCGCCCAGGAATCGTTCGGCCGCAGTTCGAGCAGGCCCTCGTCCACCGCCGCGAACGCGAGCTCGGCGCCCGCCGGCAGGCGCCGGCCGTCTGCGCCGCGCACGTGGACGTCGACGATCGCCTTGTCCCGGACACGATAGGTCTCGCTCGACGGCGCGACCTTGACCTGCAGTCGTTGCGCCGACCAGCCGACGCGGATCTGCGCGACGCCCAGCCGGAAAGCGGGCTTGCTGAGATCCGCAAGTGCCGTGGCCGCGCCCCCCTCGAAGCGCCACGGCAGCCCGAGCCTGCGGACGAAATCCGCGAGCCAGGCGCGCCAGCCCGCCACGCGGCCGCGAACCGCGAGCACCGACACGTAGACATTCGGCGCGTAGCTGTCCCCGATCGGAACCTCGATCACCGGGTTCCGCCCCGACAGACGGGTGACAAAGCTCTCGAGTACGCCTTCGCGCTCGATCGTGACCAGCGCCGTCGCGCTGCGAAACGGGCTCCGCACCTGGAAACGTGCCTTCTCACCGGGCTCGTATTCCTTCTGCTCCGGCAGCAGGTCCATCCGATCGGCATTTCCGGGCGCGAACCACCAGTCGTCGCCACCCGCCACCCACGCGGTCGTGCTCGTCACGGCTGCGTTGCCGGCCTGGTCCTCCGCGCTTGCGCGCAGCACGATCTCACCCGATACCGCGGGCTCGATCCGGCAGCTCAGGAGACCCTGCTCGTTGGTGCGGCCCTGGCAGGAAACCGGCAGGCGCTTCACCTCGACCTTGTTTTCGTACGCGTAGAAGCCGCCGATCAGCCGGGTGCGGTAGGAGTATGTGTCACGCTTGTAAACGTCGACGGCAATCCTTTGGTTTGCGAGCGGCCTGCCGGCGCTGTCGACCGCGACCACCTTGAAGCGCAGGTCATCCTGCGCCGCGACCCAGCCATCGGTTCGTATCCCGACGTTGATCGCAGCCGGCCAGAGTGGCACGTGCGTCGCAGTCGTCAGGCGTTCGCCGTTCGCGTCGTCGTATTCGAGCTCCGCGACGAGACTGCGCGGCTGGTCGACGGCGGGCAGCTTGACCGTGGCGCGGGCCGCACCCTGCTCGTCGAGCACGAGCTCCTGGACCTGCGCGGGCGTGGTCGCGGCGTCGCCGCCCGAGCGGTCGTAGCCGAATCGTGACGCATACCACCACTCGTCGTCGTCACGCTGATCGGGATTCGAGATTCCCTCCTTCACGTCCTCGCCACCGAAGGTGAAGTCCGGGTACTCCCGGAAGCCCGGCGTGCGCGGCTCAAGCATCGTGCGCAACCGCACGGGCGCCCGCGAGGCGCCGCCGCCGGAGAGGTAGCTGACGAACAGATCGAGCGTCACGTCCCGAGGCCGCACGAGCGGGCCGCTCGGCGGCTGGATCACGGCTCGCATCGTCGGCACGCGATACTGCTCGACCCGGAAGTCACCCGATCGAAACGCGGACGTCCCGTCTTTTTCGTCGCGGACGAGCTCGACCTGGTACACGCCCAGTCGCGCATCCTGCGGGACCGGCCACTGCGTCTCGGCGACGCCTGCGGCGTCGAAGCTCACGGGTAAGCGGAAAATCTGTCCGCTCCCGGAATGCGTCAGTACGACTTCGTGCGGGATCAGCGGCTGCGGCGGACGGTCCGGCTCGCGCAGATGCGTCGGCGGAATCTGCAGCCCGGCCGAAACATGCTGCCGGAAGAAGTGCTTCATCGACACGGTTTCTCCCGCGCGCACCAGCGTGCGGTCGAAGACGGTGTGTGCGAGATATGTCCCGCGCTCGCCCTGCCAGCCGAACGGGGTGTTGAAGTCGGATGGACTGATGCCGTCCTGCCAGCTCGAGAGCGCGAAGCTCATGTCCCCGTCGAGCCTGGCGCTGACTATCAGCGGCTCCGGGGACCATTCACTGCAGGTACCACCACCGTGCGGCTCGCCAAAGGTGCTCGACACGTCAGCGAGCCCGTCGTCATTCGTATTGCCCTCCCAGAGTGTCCGGCCGGTGCAATACCCGCTGATCCGGATCTGCGCTGCGGGCACGGGCCGCCCCGTATCGAGCGCGGTGACCCAGACACGGGAGGATTCGCGGCCCCACTTGAAATGCACCGCCATGTTCGTGACGAGCGCCGAGCTCGTCACGTAGCGCGGCGTATCCTGGCCCAGGAGCGCCTGCCCGAGGCGCGGGCTCGCGAGCTCGACGACATAGAACCCCGGCTCCCGGAGCGGGATGCCGATCACCTCGAACGTCTGCCCGTTGCCCGAGACGGGTAGCTTCAGCACGCTGGTCTGGTCCGATTCGGTGAAGACCGATTTCGATCCCGTCAGCTCGCGCCAGGCCGGTGGCTGATCGCCGTCGGCCGGCGCCCAGTCGCCGCGCGGTGCCATCGCCGCGTCGACACGCTTGAGCCAGCTCGCGATGTCGCGATCCCTTCCGACCCGCAACGTCTGCCCAGGAACGCCCTTCTCGAGCAGGAGCGCAGCTTTGCGTCCCGCGATCTGCGGCTCGACGTTCCGCACCGTGACCGGCAGCACGCCCCCGGCCGCCGCCTCGAGGATGCCGAAGGTTCCGGCGAACTTGACCAGCGGCGGGTACTCGTCGAGCGCGACCTCGAGCGGAAAGCGATCGGCATTGTCGGGTGCGCGGCCGGCGTCGTCCCTGAGTCCATCGCCGAGCGTGATCGTGAGCTCGCCGCGCTCCGGGAATGGCCCGTCGAAGCGGAGCGCTTCCACCAGCGGCGAACGCTCGGCCTCGTCCTTCGCGGGCGCGTATGTGCGACCTGAAGCGTCCATGACCTTGATGCGCCGCGCCAGCTGGGATGGAACGGGCGCCGAGAAGACGATGCGCACGGGCCGGATCGGCAGGCAAGGCGCGTTTGCGTTGACACGCTCGCACTCCATCCGCACGGTGAAGTCGGGACGGGTGCGGAAGTCGAGCACCTGGTCGGCGCGTGTCGCCTGTCCGCTCGCGGTCGCGATGCCCCGGCCCCAGATCAGGCTTACCTTGGTGTCTGGCGGAAGCGAACGCCGGCAGCGCAGCACGGTGAGCGCGGATTCGAGACGCTCGATCTCGCCGTGAGCATCGCCGCCGCTCGATGTTCGCGACGCGTCGCCGAAGAGCTGCAGGTACCGGTAACCCAGGCGGCGGCGCTGCGCGAGCACTTCCTCCCGCGCCGTGCCCGCAAGCACGTCGACGGGAATCCGTTCGGCCACGTTCTCGATCGCGCACGCTGCGTGTTCCGCCATCGAGGCTGGGGTCGCTGATGCATCGAGGGCGAGCACGAACACCTGCTCGGCATCGATCCCGGAGTCTCCCTCCATCGGCAGTGACGCTCGGATCGACGGTCCGCCTGTGTCGAAGGAGTACTGCCGGCGTCCCGTCACAGCGGCGGCCGCGACGGACTTCAATCCGTCGCGAAGCGTGAACCGGCATACCAGACCGGCGGGCAGGTTGCTCTCGAAGTCATAGACCCAGTTGCGAGTGTCCGCCCAGCGACCACGGCCGCGTGCGCCGCAATCGATGTCAAACGGCTCGGGAAGACGCGGATCCCCGAACGCCACCATCGGTTCGGAGAAACGCACCGCGACCTGGCGGACGTCCTTGACCGTGCCTTGCGGCGAGAAGACATCCACGCTTGCGGGTTGTGCTGCTGCGCAAAAGCCCAGCGCGGAAACAAAGATAACCTGACAAGTGAGGCGACGTCTGAGCGATCTCGATCCGTGGTTGGCCGTCACGAGCCCTTCCCGATTTGTCGAGGCACAAGTATGGAGTCACATGATGATGCAGGGTCAAGCGTGGCAGCAATGCGTCCGACGACGGTCGTGGACGCGAAACCTGCGATTTGGATTCATGCCGTGTGGACACTCCAAGGGTTGCGGCGCATGCTGCCGCAGTCCTTCTTCAAGACAGGGTGACCAGAACAACAACGGGGGCCTCATGCATATACTCACCGGTCGAGAATTGGTCGGTTGTCTTCTGATCGCAGCCGCAGTCGCATTCTCCACGAGTTGCCAGACCGCTGGCGAGCAAACACTACTGGCGTGCGGTGAGAAAAACGAGTTTGAAAGGCTGAAGATCAAGACGCACTCCAACCATGCGCCGAAAGAGGTTCAGGATAAGTATGGCAACGCCGACAAGGTGCACACCTGTCCGGGTGACGCGGTGCGCTGGGAACTCAAGGATTACAAGTTCGTAATTACGTTCAAGCGCGATTCGCCTTTCGAATGGAAGCGGCAGGAGGCGATCGATATCGGTAAAGATCGCTGGGGTGTAATCGGTATCGTGACCAACGTGTCTCCAAAAGAAGTCGATCACGAGTATTCGGTCGAGGTCGTCGGTTATCCACCCGTACTCGACCCCATCATCATCGTCGATAAGTAGACCCGTCGCGCGGGGGCGTACACTTGCGAGCCTGACCGGAAACCGACGCACAAGGAGGACCGATGAAGCATCGAATGGAGTTTTCGCACGGTGTCGCGCTCGTAGCGTTCGCCCTCGCGCCGGCCTGCAGCACCACGCCGGCCAGCGGCGGGCCGCCGGCCGGCAATGTTGCCCGGCAGTGGGTTTCGGTGGCTAAGGGGGATACGCACGAAGCCTTCGTCGATCCCGCCTCGGTGGCGATCAGCGGCAGCACGGTGGAACTGCGCGCCAAGGAAAACTTCTCGACGCCACAGCCGGCCGCCAAGAAGGACAAGAGTTACATGTCGTCGCAGAGCATGTATCGAGTCGACTGCGCAGCCCGCAAGGTCGCGTACAGCGAGATACAGGCATTCGCGGGAGCGGATCTGCAGGGCGAGGTCGTGCAGAAGGCGAAGTTCTACGACAAGAGCCTCCAGTGGATGGATGCGCCGGCTGACACAGTCTTTGGCGAACTACTCGACTACGCGTGCGAGCACGCGCCGGCATCCCTGCCCGCAGAGCCGCCTGGCTGATTCCGTTCCTATGCACGTGTCCACGAGGCGCCAGATTATGTCAGGCGCGCCCGGGGCCGCGTCGTCTCCTTATTAAGGAGTGTGATTGATGAATGACCTGCTCGGGCCGATCATCGAGAACGTGGTTGCCGGGCTTCTGGGCTCGGCGATCATTTTCGCGGGCGGCTTTCTCGTCGGCCGCTATCGCGAACGCCGACGTGCGCGCGGTCGCAATCTCGAGGACTACGATTTCTATCCGTTCGAAGTGGATCGCGACAACTTTCCACAGTTCGACCTCGCGGCCTTTCGACGTGGCGTGACTCATTTCCTCCAGCATTCGGACGCGACTGCGGCACGCCAGCTCATCTTCATCGGCGAGCAGAACGAGGTACGGCACCAGCTCGACCGCGACGCGCTGTCCGACTACCAGCGACTCTATTCCGCGTACGGCGGCGAGCGGATCGTCGAGGACAACAACGAGTTCCTGGAGAACTACAAGCGCATCGTGCGCCTCATAGGCCGCACCTTCCGGGACATGGGGATCGAGGTGCTGCTGCACAACCTCGCCAATCCGGCGAAGTCGATCTGCGCGATCGAGGGCGGCGACGTAACGGGGCGGGCGCAGGAGCTGGGGACGACCAGCCTGGTGATCGATCTCAAGAAGCGCAGGCTCCTGAACCAGGACAAGCTCAACTACGAACTCAACATCGGCGCACGGCGATTCAAGTGCACGACCATCCCGATTTACCGCCGCGAGTTCGGCCTGGTCGCCGCGCTGTGCGTCAACATCGACATCAACTACATCCGCGACGAGGTGAGGTCTTCGCCCGAGCGGATCGACGACTTTCTGGCGAAGTACTCGCGGACGGAAATGCAGCTCGAGGAAAATATCCTGAGCCGCGCCGAGTATGCGCAGGCCATCAACGGCAAGCGGCATTGGCTGGATGAGCCTCGCCTCGCGGGCCGGCCGGCTTGACCGATCGAACCCAAGGCGCGCGCCCGCCCGGCCGCAAGGGCGATTGGGACGTGATCGTCGCCGGCGCGGGCGTGTTCGGCGCATGACCGCCTGGGAACTGCAACGGCGGGGGCGACGGGTGCTGCTGGTCGACGGCGCGGGCCCGGCCCACGCGCGCGCGTCGTCGGGCGGCGAATCGCGGCTGACGCGAACGATCTACGGCGCCGATGCGATTTACACCCGCATGGCGCGAGATTCCCTGGAGGCGTGGCGCTGGCTGTCCGGGCGTGCGGGCCTGCCGGTGCTGCACGCTGCCGGAGTGCTGATGTTCTTCCACCGCATGGAGGCCTACGCCTCGGCAAGCATCGAGGTGCACCGTGCGCTCGGCCTGCCGCTCCAGGAGCTCGATCGAGCGGAGCTTGCCCGTCGCTACCCACAAGTGGCCTGGGACGGGATCGAGTTCGGGCTGCTCCAGCCCGAGTACGGAATCCTGATGGCACGCCGCAGCGTTCAGACGCTGGTGGCGGAATTCGTCGCCGCGGGCGGGGAATACCGACCGGACGATGTGGCGACACCGTCGGAGGGCGGTCCCCTCTCCGCCCTGTACACCGCCGGGGGAGCGGCGCTGCAGGCGCGGGAGTTCGTCTTGGCCTGCGGGCCGTGGCTGCCGAAACTTTTTCCAGACATTCTGGGGGCACGCATCTTCACGACGCGGCAGGAAATCTATTTCTTCGCGACCCCGCGCGGCGATGTACGCTTTCTTCCAGAGCACCTTCCCGGCTGGGTGGATTTCGACGCGGGCAACATGTATTACGGCTGCCCGGATCTCGAAAGCCGCGGCTTCAAGCTCGCGAACGACCGGCATGGACCAGCCTTCGATCCCGACTCCGGCGACCGGCGGCCGACCGAGGCCGGGCTCACCGATGCACGCACATATCTCGCGCGACGTTTCCCGGTTCTCGCGGGTCAGCCGCTGGTGGAGACCCGTGTCTGCCAGTACGAGAACAGCTCGGGCGGCGATTTCCTGATCGACCGGCACCCCCGGATCGAGAACCTCGTCCTGGTCGGAGGCGGGTCGGGGCATGGCTTCAAGCACGGACCGGCTGTGGGCCGCTACGCCGCGGAGCTGGTAACCGGTGAACCACTCCCCCTCGAGCCGAGGTTCTCGCTCGCAAGCAAGGCTGACGTCCAGACGCGGGCGGTCCGATAGGGGCGTCAATCCGAGACGGCGGTGGGCGACCGTACCGCTAAGTTGGCACATTTCATCGCGCTGCCGCAACAGTCCGGCGCATCAGCCGGGCTCCGGTAATAGGCCCCTGCCAAACTAATCGAATCGCCGTGCGGGCGCATCAAAGCATGCGGCGGCTCAGTGGCGACAGGGAGAGGCCATGAAGATTTCCGAGCGTTGCGCGCAGAACCCCGCGGCGGTCGCCGCCGCGTCCGCCATCGTGCTGTTGTTCGGCGTGTTGGCGCTGTTGCGCCTGCCGATCCAGCTGCTCCCGGACACGCGTCGGCCCGAACTCTTCATCAATGCGGAATGGCGGGAGGCCGCTCCCTCCGAGCTGGAGGAAGCGATCATCGAGCCCATCGAGGAGGCCATGCGCGGCCTGCCGGGCATGGTCGAGATGCGCTCCGAGTCGAACCGCGGCCGCGGTGGCGTCGGGCTGACCTTCGAGGTTGGGACCGACATGACGCGCGTGATGCTGGACGTGGTCTCGCGCCTGAATACCCTCCCGCCGCTGCCGCCTGACGCCGAGGAGCCACAGGTGTTCGGCGGGGACAACTGGCAGACCGAGAACGCGGGCTCGCTGCTCGTCAAGCCGCTGCCCGGCCATTCGGTGCCCGACATCGGGGCGGAATACCAGAAGCTGATGGAAGAGGTGGTCGAGCCGCGGCTCGCACGGGTCTACGGCGTATCCCGCGTCAATCTGGAAAGCGGTCGCCCGCGCGAAGTCCAGGTCACATTCGATCCGCACCGCCTAGCGGCGCTGGGCGTAACCCCGCAACGGCTGGCGCAGACGGTGATCGCGGCACGGGACGTGTCGGCGGGCTTCGCCAATGTCGGCCGACGCCAGTTCACGGTGCGTGTCACCGGCCGCGAACCGGTCGTCGACCTCGGCGACCTCGTGGTCGGCTGGAGCGAGGACCGGCCGCTATACCTGCGCGACGTTGCCGACGTGCGTACCGAGCACGTCAAGGCGCGCTGGTTCTCATTCCGCAGCGGCGTGCCGGCGTACTACATCACCCTGCAACGCACGTCCGAATCGAACACCGTCGAGCTCATCGACGGTGTCAAGGTGGCGATCGCGGAACTGAACGCCGGGCCGCTCGCCAAGGAGAACCTCTCGATCGAGCTCTCGTGGGACGCCAGCGTGTACGTGCGTCGCGCGATCGGCTTCGTGCAGGAAAGCCTCGCGATCGGCATCCTGCTCGCGGTCGGCGGCCTGTGGTACTTCCTGCGCGGTCCGCGAGCGCTGCTCGTGATCGGCCTCTCGATCCCGCTGTCGCTGTTCTTCGCAGTGATTACGCTGCATCTGCTCGGCCGAACGCTCAACGTCGTGTCGCTCGCCGGGCTCGCGTTCTCGACCGGTATCGTGATCGACGCCGCGTTGATCGCGCAGGGCAACGTGCTGCGCTATGTGCAGCTCGGGCATCCGCCGATGAAGGCCACGCTTGAAGGGACCGCCGAGGTCATGCCGGCGCTGCTCGCCTCGATGCTCACCAGCATCGCAATCTTCCTGCCGATCCTGTTTATGGAAGGCCTGGAAGGACAGCTCTTCAAGGACCTCGCCATCACGATGTCGGTATCCCATGCCGCCTCGCTCCTGGTCGCGATGACGCTAATCCCCGCGGCAAACCGCTGGGCGCTCGCGCGCGGCATCCCGGCCGATCAGCACCAGCACTGGTGGACCGCGATGACCGAGTTTGCGATGCGGCTCACCGACAGCCCGAAGGCGCGCTGGTCCTGGATCGGCGGGCTGACGGCCGCCAGCGTCGCGATCGTGGTGCTGCTCGCGCCGCGCGTGGACTATCTGCCGGTCGCGCAGACCGACCTGATCTGGAACAACTTCCGCCTGCCGCCGGGCGGCAATCTGGAGACCGCGCGCGACGAGTTCGCGCCGGTCGTGATCGAGCGGCTGCGGCCCTACCTGGAGGGCACGAAGGAGCCGGCGATCAAGTACTACAACTTCTCCGCGTTCGAAGGCTTCGGCGGCACGGCCGTCGTCTATCCGAAGGACCCGCGCGACATCCAGGACATGGTGTCGTTGCTGCGGGACGATCTGCTGGCGGGACTGCCGGACACGCCGGTCTTCTCGCAGCGTGGATCGCTGCTCAATGTCGACGGCGGCAACGACCGCGAGATCCGGCTCGACTTCCAGGGCGCGGATCTGACCGCGCTGATGGACGCGGCGCGCGTCGCCGTCGACGAGATCCCGAAGTCGATCCACGACACCTTCCCCCAGCCCTTCCCGTCGCTCGAGCTCAACCAGCCCGAGCTGCAGCTGGTCCCGGACGAATGGCGCATCGCGCGGTCCGGCCTGACGCGCACGGAGGTCGCCTCGAGCGTGCGCGCCTTTACCGGTGGCCTCTGGGCAGGCGAGTACTTCGACGGCAACGAGCGCATGGACATCATCGTCAAGGCGCGCGAATGGCGGTCACCCGAGGAGCTGGCGGAGCTGCCGATCGTGACGCCGACCTCGGGCGTGCAGACCGTGGGCGAGCTGGTGAACCTGCATCAGACCGTGGGTCCTTCGCAGCTCGTGCGCATCAACGGCCACCGCACCGTCAGCGTGAACTTCACACCGCCGGACGACATGACACTCGACGAGGCGCTGGCGCGTGTCCGCGACGACGTCGAGCCGAAGGTCCGCGCCGCCATGAAGTCGGGCACGCAACTGACCTATGCAGGCACTGCGAACGACCTGCACGAGGCATTGCGCGCGATGGCGCAGAACTTCCTGCTTGCGCTCGTGATCCTGTTCGCGTTGATGGCGGCGCTGTTCCGATCGGTGCGCGACAGCCTGCTGGTGATGCTGGTCATGCCGGCGTCCATCGCCGGCGGCATCCTGGCGTTGCGGGTGGTGGGACTCTTCGGCTTCCAGGCGCTCGACCTGCTGACGATGATCGGGTTCATCATCCTGCTGGGGCTGGTCGTCAACGCGGCGATCCTGCTGGTCGACCAGACGCGCGCGCGCGAGCGCGCCGGGATGTCGCGGCGTGACGCGGTGCGCGAGGCGCTCGACACCCGCGCGCGGCCGATCGTCCTGTCCACGCTGACCGCGGTCCTCGGCATGCTGCCGCTGATCTTCATGCCGGGACTCGGCGCGGAGATCTATCGCGGTCTCGCCGCCGTCGTCGCCGGCGGCATGGTGGTCGGAACCGCGTTCACCTGGGTGCTGATGCCGAGCCTGCTGCGGCTGGGCGAAGAGCGAGTGGTCGAAGCTGCCAGGGCACCGGACCTCGTTCCGGCGTATACAACGAGCTCATCAACGGACAAGCCATGAACCACAACTCGATACGAACCTGCCGCTTCGCCGTTGGGGGCCTGGCGATCGCGTTTGCCGCGGGCGCTGCCGCACAACCGCAGGAGCGCCCTGCATCCGTGCAGGTGTCCCGCGCGCAGGTTCGTCAGCTCGCGCCTTCCGTCCATGCGACCGGCCTGGTGCAGTCGCGCGCCGCCGCCGACCTCGCGGCCGGGGTTTCGGGCCGGCTCCAATGGGTGGCGGAGCCCGGCACGGCGGTGTCCGCCGGTGATGTGGTGGCACGCATGGACGTCCGTGAGCTGTCGCTCGCCCGCGCGGAGCAAGCGGCGCGGGTCAAGCGCGCCAGCGTCAACCTGACGAGCCTCGACCGCGAGCTGGAGCGGCTGCGTGCTTCCGGCACGGCGGTGTCACGCTTCACCGTCGACCAGGCGCAGGCGAATCGCGACCTCGCGGCCGCCGACCTCGAGGTCGCGCGCGCGCTCCTCGCCCAGACCGATGATCAGCTCGCGCGGTCGCGTATCACGGCGCCGTTCGACGGTGTCGTGGCCGACCGGATGCGGCGCGCCGGGGAGGAGCTGGCTCGCGGCGACGTGATCGCGCGGCTCGTCAACCCGGACGAGCTGGAAATCCGACTCTTTGTTCCGTTGCGGCACGTACGGGCCATCCAAGCGGGGCATACCGTGAACGTCACCGCGGACCGCCGCCGGTTCACAGCCGCAGTCAGCACGATCGTGCCGGCCGGCGATCCGCGCTCGCAGTCCTTCGAGGTGCTCGTCAAGGCTCCGCCGGTCGACGGCCTGCTCGCCCCCGGCAACACGGTGGAAGTCGAGCTGCCGCTCGGCGAGCCCCAGCGCAAGCTCGCGGTGCACCGCGATGCGTTGATCATTCGCGCCGAGGGGCTCTACGTGTATCGCATCAACGCCGAGGACCGCGCGGAGCGTGTCTCGGTCAAGGCGGGTGTCGCGGACGGCGACTGGATCGCGGTCGATGGCAAGCTCAAGGCCGGTGACCAGGTCATCGTGCGCGGCGCCGAGCTGCTGCGCGGCAACGAGCCGGTGCAGGTCGTCGGAATCTTCGATCCCGAACCGCAAGTCGCGGTGAAGTAGCCGGTCCGGCCGCCTGGCGCAGCGCGCCTGGAGGCGCTGGGGGCGTCGATATTTCGCGTTGAAAGGCGCCGGTGCGAAGGATCCCCCGGATCCTCGCACCGGCCCTGATGGCTCAGGCCTTCTTGAAAAGGCCGAGTGCCCGCAGCAGGAAGATCAGCAGGGCCGCGCCTGCGACGCCGACGACCAGTCGGACGACGAGCCCGCCGCCAGCCAGTCCCAGCATGCCGGCCAGCCAGAATCCCAACGCCGACCCGACGATGCCGACCAGGATGTTGGCGATCAGGCCCATCTGCGCATCCGCTTTCATGAGGATGCTAGCGAGCCAGCCCACGATACCGCCGACCACCAATGCCCATAACCATTCCATGCCGATTCTCCCCTTGTTGTTTGCGGTTGCACCGGTCGCCCCGTGACGGGTGCGCAGGTGTGCGGGGCACGGTAGCAGATCGAGGGGCGGAGCGGCACTGGAGGAGCGCCTGCGTCGGAACCGCCACGTTGCGGTGGCGCGCACTGTTCGAGACTCGACCGGATCCCCTGGACGGGGCGCGCTCACCGGGGAGCCCGGAGTCGTAAAAGTACGCGATATCGTCGCCATCGTCGTCGAACAGGTGGAAAACATGGATCGAAAGGTCTAGAAGATGGCTTAACCCGGGATGCAACTTCTGCGGAGTTGGCCGGGGCAAGGCCGCAACGATAATTTCCCAGGGGGCCGACGTGACAAACATTACGCGGCGCGATTTCCTGGATGGGATGGCCCTTGCCATCGGTGCCGGTCTCACTCCCGACGCCGTGGTCGGGGCCGATTCCCGGCCTGTCTACCCGCCCGCGCTGACCGGGCTGCGCGGCCAGCACGATGGCTCGTTCGAAGCGGCGCACACGATGCCGTTCGACGGCAGGCGGTACCGGGTCGGCGGGTTGCCGGTTGAGGAGGAGTACGACTGCATAGTGGTCGGCGCCGGCATCAGCGGCCTGGCCGCGGCGCACTACTACCGCGAGCGCTTCGGCACGGATGCGCGCATCCTCGTCCTCGACAATCACGACGAGTTCGGCGGCCATGCGCGCCGCAACGAGTTCCGTGTCGGCGGGCGGCTGCTGATCGGCTACGGCGGGAGCGAAGCGTTGCAATCGCCGGAGACGAACTTCTCGTCGACGGTCAATGCCCTGATGCGCGAGCTCGGCGTCGAGACCGAACGCTTTCGCACGCTTTTCGACCAGCAGCTCTATCCAGGGCTCGGTCTGTCGCGCGCGAGTTTCTTCGACCGGGAGCGATTCGGCACCGATCGGCTCGTTACCGGCGACCCGACCGATTGGGTAGCGGACGACATCCCGCGCGAACGGCGCAATGGCCGCCCGCTCGAGGCCTTTATCGGCGATTTCCCCCTCTCTGCGGAGTCGCGTCGCCAGTTGATCGAGCTGCATACCAGCAAGAAGGTCGACCTGGCGCGGCTCCCCGATGACGCAACACGGGAGGACTATCTCTCGAAGACTTCCTACGCCGAGTTTCTGCGCCGCGACTGGGGGATGTCAGGCGAGGCGATCGCGTACTTCGATGGCCGGACACGTGACTTTTTCGGTCTGCCGCCCAGCCTGCTGCCAGCGCTGGCTTGCGGTCTCTACGCGTACCCGGGTTTCGCAGGCATCAGCATGCCCGCGGACGAAGAGGCGGCGGCCGAACTGGCCGAGCCGTACATCTACCACTTCCCGGACGGCAACGCGTCGATCGCGCGGCTGCTGGTCCGCAAACTCGTGCCGGCGGCGATACCCGGGCAGAGCATGGACGACATCGTGCTCGCGCAGGCGCGCTACGAAGAGCTCGATCGACCGCGCAATCCCGTCCGCATCCGCCTCATGAGCACCGTGGTCCGCGTCGTCAACGGCGATGGCCTGGTCGAGGTCGGCGTGATCGCGAACGCCGATCGCTCGCTGCACCGCCTGCGGGCGCGCCATGTCGTCCTGGCCTGTTTCCACATGCTGATCCCCTACGTGCAGGGTGGGCTGCCCCCCGCGCAGGCCGCGGCCCTGCGGCAGAACGTCAAGATGCCGCTCGTGTACTCGAACGTGCTGGTACGCGACTGGCGCGCCTGGCACCGCCTCGGCGTACACGAGATCTACGGGGTCTCGAGCTTTCATTCGCGGGTCAAGCTCGACTACCCGGTCAGCATGGGCGGCTATGCCTGCACACGCGATCCGGCGGAGCCGATCGTGCTGCACCTGGTGCACGTGCCCAGCGTGCCCGGCATCGACGAGCCGAGGGCTGCGCTGCGGGCGGCGCGTCGCTTGCTGCTCGATCGGCGGTTCGAGGATTACGAGTCGGTCATCCGCACGGATCTTTCGCGGATGCTCGGAGCAGGCGGATTCGATGCAGGACGAGACGTGCTCGCGATCACGGTTAACCGCTGGTCGCACGGCTACTCCTGGGGTCCCAACACGCTGGTCGACGACTGGGAGGAGCATGAGGGCGTCATCGAGACCGCGCGCCGCGTCATCGGGCGGGTATCGATCGCCAATTCCGACTCGGGCTGGTCGGCCTACGCCCACGTGGCCATCGACGAGGCAAAGCGCGCGGTCGGTGAGCTGCCGGCCCATTGAGCGGGCCGCTCCCGGAGCCCCGGCCGGTGTCGACGTGTCGATCAGCAGAAAGGCCGCCAAACCTGTATCATCGAGGCCGACCGCCACGCCGGGACGCCCGGCCCGCGGTGGCCCACGCGGGGTCCGCACCAGGCCGGGCGCTCGCGACCGTTCGGCGTGCTCACAGGGTGCCCGAGCCGCCAAAAATCGGTCCTGGACCCCGGATTAGAGACGCGGACCACACGCGTACCGCGCAGGAGAAGTGCTTGCAGACGACATTCGAGAGCCTCGGTCTCGGGGCGGAGCTCGTGCATAGCCTTGCCGAACAGGGATACACCGAACCCACGGCACTTCAGGGGGAGACGATTCAGAGCGTCCTGGCCGGACGAAATCTCCTGGCGCTCGCAGGGGATGGCACTGGGCGGACGCTGGCCTACGGGTTGCCCGTATTGCAGCGCCTGCGCGACAGCGCCACGCCGGGCGGCGGAACCGCACCGCGCGCCCTCTTCCTGATGCCGACACGGGAGCTCGCCGCGCGCGCCGAGGACATACTCCGTGGCTACGCACAGCGGCTCGAGCTGACCGGTGTCCTGATCCAGGGCGGCGTCGACTATGGCGCCCAGGTCGAGATCCTGCAGCACGGTGTCGACGTCATCGTCGCGACGACCGGACGGCTGCTCGATCATGTCGCAAAAGGCACGATCGATCTGAGCCGCATCCAGCTCTTCGCGATCGACGCCGCGGACCGCCTGACCGACATCCGCTTCCAGCGCGACATACACCGTCTCCTCGAGGCACTCCCCGCCGAGCGGCAGACGCTGCTCTTCGCTACGACGGTGTCGGACGAGATCCGCGCCTTTGCCGCGGAGCTCCTGCAGGATCCCGTGATCGTCGAGCTCGCGACCGTTGGCGCCGCACCGCCGCCCCGCGCAGCGCGCAGCGAGATGCCGCCGCGACCGCGCAACGGCGGACCGCCGCCGAACCAGGGCCAGGGCCGCAACGGCAATGCGCAGCCCGGCAATACGCGGGCCGACGAAGGCGAGCGCCGTGCCCCGGTTCGCGATCGGCAACCGACGTCCCACGAGAGCAGCCTGTTCCCGTCGAGCGGCCCCGTGTTCGGCTACGGCGGTGACGGCGGCCGCAATCGCCGGCCGCGATCCGGTCCACGCCGCCGCGATCAAGGCTGATCCGCAAGCTTTCTTGCCGGGCGACTGAGCCTCACGCGAGGGCAGCGATCAGCGCCGCCGCGATTGCGACGACCTGCAGGCCAAGTGCGGCCGCGATGCCGAGCGTGCGCTGCATCACCGCGCCCACGAGCCACAGCGCGATGGTCACCGCAAGCGCCCACGCAACGATCACCCGCATCGGGAGTCGATCCGCAAACCAGAGAAGCGGCAGTGTCGCCCCGATCGCCAGCACGAGCTCGATGACCGCAAATGAGCGCACGCCCGGGCCCGCCGGCGGGTCGTAGGGCCGCACGGTGGCGAGGTCGAATCGCGTGCCCGTCCAGATCGCCGGATCGGCGTCGGGCGGAAGCCATCCCGGCGGTTTGAACCAGACCTTGACCTTGTCGCGCCAGCGCGGGGCGCGCCAGGACTTCCGTGCGAGATCGACGTAGATCTGGACGTTGGCCCAGATGGGATCCCAGGACTCGAGCGGTGCGCGCGTCCCGTACACGCAGCGCTCAGTCTCGGGTGCGAAACTGCTGAACAGCCGATCCCAGACGATGAAAATTCCGCCATAGTTCCGATCGACGTACCGGTCGTTGATCGCGTGATGCACGCGATGATTCGATGGGGTCGCGAGGATGCGATCGAGCCAGCCGAGCCGGCCCACGTGCTCGGTATGGATCCAGTACTGGTAGAGCAGGTCGATCAAGGCCGCGACCGCGAAGACCTGCGGCGGGACGCCGGTAACCGCCATCGGCAGGTAGAAGAGCCAGCCCAGCAGCGCGCCGCTGCTGGTCTGCCGCAGTGCCGTCGAGAGATTGAACTCCTGGCTCTGGTGATGGACGACGTGCGACGCCCAGAAGATCGCGCTCTCGTGTCCCAGGCGATGCTGCCAGTAGTAGCAGAAGTCGTACGCGAGGACGCCCACTACCCACACCCACCACGCATCTGCCGGCAGCTTCCAGATCGCGGCATGCGACCAGGTGAGCGCATACAGACCGACCCGCAACAGCTGCGTGAACAGGTTCGAGAGCTGGCTCAGGACGCCGAGACTCAGGCTGTTCACCGCGTCGTTCAGACGGTACGTGTTGCGTCCGCACACGCGGCCCCAGGCGTACTCGAACCCGATCAGCGCGAAGAAGAATGGCGTCGCGATCGCGATGGCCCGGCTCATAGGTCATGCCTGCTCGCGATGCCAGTCACGGGCGCGTTCGACCGCGCGCGACCAGCGGGCCATGTGCGCGGATGCGGCATCGCGGGAGATGGCCGGTTCGAACCGCCGGTCGGTGTGCCAGTTGGCGGCGAGGTCGGCCGTCGATCGCCACAGGCCGACGGACAGGCCGGCGAGATTCGCCGCGCCCTGCGCCGTGGTCTCGATGTTCGACGGACGTACCACCGGCAGCCCGAGCAGGTCCGCCTGGAACTGGAGCAAGAGGTCGTTACGCGATGCGCCGCCGTCGACGCGCAGCTCTCGTACGGGTGATCGGGCATCGGCCTGCATTGCGGAAAGGAGTTCCGCGCTCTGGAACGCGATCGATTCGAGCGCGGCGCGGGCGACGTGGGCCCGGGTGGTGCCGCGTGATAATCCCAGGATCGCGCCGCGGGCGTATGGGTCCCAGTGCGGACTGCCGAGGCCGGTAAAGGCGGGCACGAAGCACACACCACCCGTGTCGGGCACGCTCGCGGCCAGGGATTGCACGTCGGAAGAGGACTCGATGATCGAGAGCCCGTCGCGGAGCCACTGCACGACTGCCCCGCCCGTGAACACGGAGCCCTCGAGCGCATAGCAGCGCTCTCCGATGTCCCAGGCGACCGTCGTGAGCAGCCGGTGCGACGAGAACTGCGGCTCGGCGCCGGTATTCATCAGCATGAAGCAGCCCGTGCCGTAAGTGTTCTTCGCCATCCCGGGCTCGAAACACGCCTGGCCGAAGAGCGCCGCCTGCTGGTCGCCGGCGATGCCCCCGATCGGAATCTCGCGTCCCTCGATTCGCGCCGGCAGCGCATCCGGTGCCAGGCAGGACGCCACCACACGGGGCAGCACCGCTGCCGGGACGCGGAACAGCTCGAGCAGCCATGGATCCCACTCACCGGTTTCGATGTCGAGCAGCAGGGTGCGGCTCGCATTCGTGACGTCGCTTACGTGCGCCGCGCCGCCCGTGAGATTCCAGACGAGCCAGCTGTCGATCGTGCCGAAGGCCAGCTCGCCGCGCTCTGCTCGCGCGCGCAGCGTCGCGTCGCTGTCCAGCAGCCAGGCGAGCTTGGTCGCCGAGAAGTAAGGATCGAGCACGAGGCCGGTGCGACGCGTGACTTCCGCCTCGTGCCCCGCCATCTTGAACGCGGCGCAGGCGTCGGCGGTGCGGCGATCCTGCCAGACGAGGGCGGGCGCGACGGGCCGGCCGGTCGATCGATCCCACAGCACGGTAGTTTCGCGCTGATTGGTGATGCCGATCGCCGCAACGTTCGCAGGTGTCAGGCGCGCTCGCGCGAGCACCTCCGTGATCGTCGCGGCCTGCGTCGCCCAGATCTCCTGCGCATCGTGCTCCACCCAGCCGGAGCGCGGGAATTGCTGGGTGAACTCACGCTGCGCGACGGCGACGACGCCTCCCTGCGCGTCGAACAGGATCGAGCGCGAGCTGGTCGTGCCCTGGTCGAGGGCGAGTATGTGCGTCGTCACGGGCGCCGCTCCCGGTCCATCCTTCTACGCCTGCGCGGCCGTGGCCGCATCCGTCGGATGCTCGGCGAGCCATCTCGCCAGCTCGTCGGGCGCGTCCGCGGGCAAATGCAGGCCGAGCTTGCTGCGCCGGAACAGGATGTCCTCCGCCGTGACAGCCCATTCCTCGCGACGCAGGTACTCGATCTCCTTCACGTGCAGACCCGGTAGCACCTCCGCGCCGAGGTCGCGCATCGAGCCGGCCGTGCCGAGCAACCGCTCGACGCGTGTGCCGTAAGCGCGCGAGTAGCGCCGCAGCAGCGCGTTGTTGAGCCAGGGTCGCCGGCGGGCGAGCTCCGTGCGAAACGCCGCGAAATCGCTCCGCGGCATGTCGCCACCCGGCAGGGCGGCCGAGCGTGTCCACGATCGTGCGCGATGTCCGAGCAGCGGACCCAGCCAATCGATCGCTTCCTCTGCCAGTCTGCGATAGGTCGTGATCTTGCCACCGTACACCGAGAGCAGCGGCGGCGAATCGCACTCGAGCTCGAGCGAGTAGTCGCGCGTCACGCTCGCTGCATCGGCCGACTCGTCGTCGAGCAGGGGGCGCACGCCGGAGTAGGTCCATAGCACGTCGTGGTCGCGCAGGTCGCGGGCGAAGTAACGGTTGGCCATCGACACGAGATACGCGCGCTCGTCGTCGTCGATCTCGGGCTGGCCCGGATCGCCGTGGTAATCGACGTCGGTCGTCCCGATCAGCGTGAACTCGTTCTCGTAGGGAATCGCAAACACGATCCGGCGGTCCGGGTTCTGGAAGATGTAGGCGTAGGGATGGTCGTACAGCCGGCGCACCACGATGTGGCTGCCCTTGACCAGCCGCAGACCGCGTGCCGTCAGCGTATCGGCGATCTCGTCGATGAAACGCGTAACCCAGGGGCCGGTCGCGTTCACCACCGCGCGCGCGAGCACGGATTCGCTCGAGCCGTCAGCGGCGAGGAGCGTGGCCCGCCAGCGCGTGCTCTCGCGCTTCAGCGCCGCACAGCGGGTTCGCGTGAGCACGCGGGCGTCATGCTCGCGGGCGGCCACTGCGTTGAGCACGACCAGCCGCGAATCGTCCACCCAGGCGTCCGCATAGACGAAGCCGCGGCGGAACCGGCCTTCGAGCGCCGCGCCCGCCGGATGATGGCGCAGGTCGATACCCGTCGACGCGGGCAGCCGACGGCGTCGCGCGAGGTGGTCGTAGAAAAAGAGTCCGGCGCGAATCAGCCACGCGGGCCGCAGATGCGAATCGTGCGGCAGCACGAAGAGCAGCGGGCGGACGATGTGCGGCGCCGCCGCGAGCAGCACTTCGCGTTCCTGCAGCGCCTTGCGCACCAGGTCGAAGTCGAAGTGCTCGAGGTAGCGCAGACCGCCGTGCACGAGCTTGGTGCTCGCGGACGAGGTGTGCGAGGCCAGGTCGTGCTGCTCGCACAGCACGGTGGAGAGGCCGCGGCCCGCGGCATCGAGCGCGATCCCCGCGCCGTTGATGCCGCCACCGACGACGAGTAGATCGCAGTCGCTCACCGGTACAGCAGGAACGGATCGCGCTCGGCCAGCCAGGTGCGTTCGTCGCGCTCCGCCAGTGCGTCGAGGTCGGCGACCGCCGCGGCGGAATCGTCGACCCATTCGCGAAGCCAAGGGCTGCCGTTGATCAGGTCGATCGCCAGCCGGTCGCGCTCGTATTCGTAATGAAAGTCGCGCCACAGGGCATAGTCCGGCCGCAGGCGGCGCAAGGCCTTGAATGCGACCGCCTGCAGCCGCCATGGCCGGAACGCCGCGTGGTCGTACACCGGATCCTCGGCGTGAATCTGCACGCCCGCGCACAGTCGGCCCGAATGCTTGTGAAACGTCGGCTCGAACCAGCAGGTGCGAAGCCGGCACCCCGCGGTCCAGCTCGGAGCCAGCGTGCGCATCTCGGCCAGGAGCTTGCCCGCTTCGAGATCGGGGGCGCCAAAGCCCTCCAGCGGCCGGGTCGTGCCGCGGCCTTCGGAAAGCGTGGTGCCCTCGAGCATCACCGTGCCCGGGTAGCAGCGTGCCATCGCGAGTCCCGGCGCATTCGGGCTGGGGTTGATCCAGACGCGCTCGCCATGCGGCCAGCCGAACCCGGGTGCGGCATCGGGACGCCAGCCCTCCATCTCGATCACGCGGTACTCGACGTCGAGAGTCAGCCGTTCGATGAACCACCCACCGAGCTCGCCCAGCGTCAGGCCATGACGCATCGGCAACGGGCCCGCACCGACGAAGCTTTCCCATCCGTCACGCAGGCGCAAGCCCTCGACCGGCCGCCCTATGGGATTCGGCCGGTCGAGCACCCAGACCGCGCGCGAATGGCGCGCCGCTTCCTCGAGCACGTAGCGCAGCGTCGTGATGAATGTGTAGATGCGGCAGCCCAGGTCCTGAAGGTCGACCAGGAGCACGTCGAACTCGTCCATCATGGCCGGCGTCGGCCGTCGCACCTCGCCATACAGGCTGTGCACGGGAATGCCGTGCGCGGGATCGACGTATCCCCGCGACTCGACCATGTTGTCCTGCTTGTCGCCGCGCAGGCCGTGCTGAGGGCCGAACGCCGCCGTGAGCCGCAGGTCGCCGAGCGCGGCAATCGCGTCGAGCGCGTGGGTCAGGTCGGCGGTGACCGATGCTGGGTGAGCGAGCAGCGCGATCCGGCGACCCGCAAGCGGCTTGCGAAGCCCGGGCTCGGCGAGCAGTCGATCGAGGCCGAAGCGGATCATTCGTCCTGGCTCCCGGGTGCGACTGCGCCGTCCGCGTCCGGGTACTCGAGCGGCAGGACGAAGCCGTCGCGATGATGAAAATCTGGTCGCTCGGCGGGATGCGCAAGTGCCCAGTACGACAGCCGGCCATCGGTCTCCTCGACCACTGCCGACAGTGCGAGCCTGAGCGACGACGCCCCAGGCAGCGCCAGCAGGATTTCCGGTCCCACGATCGCCTCGAGCGCGAGCCGATCCTCGGACACGCTCACCGCGATCGCCGGATCACTCTGCAGCGAGATCGGCGACATGCCTTCGCGGTAGGCCGAGAACCCGAACGCGGCCCACGCCTCGGACGGCGAGAAGTTGAGCTCGCAATAGGCGAGGGCGTCGCGCCGCGCGACGAACGCCTCGAAGCAGGTGTGCTGCCAGAGCCGTTCGGCGCGCCCCGCCACACCGCGCGGCGGCAGGGCGATGCGATCGATCTCTCCGTCCAGGAAGTAGCGCAGCCGGAGCGCACCGTCGCGGAGCATGCCGACGCCGACGTCGATCCGCCGGACCACGGACGTCGGCGTCGCCGGGTGGCACACGATCTCGACCGTCCTTGGAGGCTGGTGCGACATTGGGCTGGCATGGTCTCCTACCGGAGCTGCTCCAGGGCGCGCTCCGCCGCCTCGATCAGCGCCGCGGGTCCGACCGGCGCACCTGTGGCCTTCTGCATCCAGAGGTCCGGCGTCAGGCGACCCTGGCGCGTCATGCGCTCGAACTCGCCGCCCAGGTTCCCGGAGCGCGCGATCTGCTGCTCGACCTGTCGCGCGATCATTGCACCGACCGGGTAGTCCGGGAGGTAGAGCATGGAATCGATCATGTGCGAGTAGACTCCGAGCAGCACCACGTCGCGGCGCCCGAAAACGGGCGCATAGAAGCGATTCCAGACCTCGCCCGCGATTCCGAGCGTCGCGTCGCGAAGCTCAGCCGGCGTCGCATCCGCATGCGCGTACATCCAGCGCCAGACGCGCATGTCAATGAGCGCCACGCCGCCGATCTCGTACGCCCCCCAGAAGTCGTCGAGCACGGCGAGCGCCTCGCTCGTTGCATCCGGCTTCGCGAGGCCGAGCAGCTCGAGGTCACGCGCCTGGAAGACGAAGGCGAGCGCCTCGGTGAACGCCGTGTTCGGCACGCCCTCGAGCGCGTTGTACGGCACCTCGTTGAGCGAGAACGTCTGCTCCACGTTGTGCCCGAGCTCGTGGACGGCGATGTTGTAGCCCTTGTAGTCCATGCCGTCGGCGCCGACGCGCGTGCGCAGGTGAGCCTTGTCGCCGCGGCGCTGAGCGCCCCAGGCGTGACCGGCACCGCGCGATGGGTCGACGTCGATGTTCGACGCGAGGTAGCGCGCACGTTCCTCGCTGAACCCGAGCTTGACCAGGATGGCGGGGATGTCCGCGGCGAAGGCGGCTGCGGTCGGATACTTCTTCTTCGTGATCGCGTCGAGCTCTGCCTCGGTGTACTTTCCGCGCGGCAGGAAGCCGTTGTACCAGATGTCGAACGGCTCGAGCGGCCGGTCGAGACGTGTCTCGATCAGCTTCGCGACGTGTGGCGCCAGCGGCGACCCTACGATCTGCTCGAGCATGGTCTCGACGCGTGCCTCCGGCAACTCGCGGTCGAAATTGAAGCGTCGGGCGATCAGGCTCGGCGCCGTCGGCGTATACGGATCCTCGAGGCGTGCAGCACGGTAGGTCCCGAGCAGTTTCGCGTAACGTGTGTCGGGTTCGCGCTCCGTGGTGATCTTCGCGCCCGCGGCGGCCGGACGATCCGAATCCTGAACCGCCGCCGCCGTCACCTCATTCGAGTACGGCCGCCAGTCGACATGCGGGTTGTCCACGACCACGGCGGGGATCGTCTGGTCGACGATCCGTTCCATCACCTGCGCGATCATGCGCTGACGTGGCAGGCCGTCCTTCTCGGCGTACTGCGCCTTGAGCTCGTCGCGCAGGTTCCAGTGCGTGATGAGCCGCTTCCCGGCGGGGAACAGCCGTCGTCCATCCGCGTCGAGCAGGTGGTGCATCCAGATGTTGTAGCCGGAGATGTATGAGTCGGCATCGGCGAGCGCGCTCGCGATCTGCTGGTTGACCGACGCAGGAACCCGGCGCGCATAGCGGTCTGCGATCCGGGCTTCGGCCCATTGCTCGGGCGTCCAGCCTGGCCCATCGCGGAGCTTCTCCTCGAGCGGCGCCAGCGGGAAGTTGAGCAGCACTACGAAGGCGATCTTGTTGGCGAAGAAATCGTCGTTGACGTGCGCCGCCGGATCGTAGGCCGCGAACAGCTCGTCGAAGGGCAGGATCGGGCCGGCCTCGACGTCGGCCTGCCAGCGGAACACGCGGATCATCTCGTTGAACGAACCGTCGAGCTGCTCGTGCAGCCTGTCCATCCGGTCGCGAAGCGCCCTGCGGGTCGCATCGTCCGCTGCAAAGTTGCGGCGCGCGAATTCCTCGAAGCTGGCGGCGTCGCCGTCCTCCGCGCGCCACAGGCTCGCGACCTGTGCGAGACCGCGCACGATCCGGCCGCGTTGCGGCTCGCCGTGCGCAGCGACGAGCTCGACGGTCATCCGCTCGACGGATGGTGCCAGGCTCGGAACCTGGCCGGTGACCGCGGCCGACACCGGGGATGCAAAAATCACGAGGGCGGCGAGGAGCGGCGCAAGAGCCGCGTCCGGTCGGTTTCGGTGCATGTAAGTGCCTGTGCGGGCATCGCGTTCTTGGATCCAGCGAATGATACCGGGTCCGGGGCAGGGGACGAGTCTGTCTTCGCGGCGTCGCTCGCGTAGCATCGTCATCTGGCGGCCGGCGCGCCGCACATTACCCGGAGAGACTCGTGGCCGAAACCGCTTTCGACCTGTTCGTCATCGGCGCCGGATCGGCCGGCGTACGCGCGGCTCGGATGTCCGCGGGGTTCGGCGCCCGCGTCGCCATCGCAGAGGCCTACCGGCCCGGCGGCACCTGCGTGATCCGGGGTTGCATCCCGAAGAAGCTGCTCGTCTACGCGGCCCACTATCGTGAGGATTTCGAGGACGCGCGCGCGTACGGGTGGAGCGCGCACCCGGAGTTCTCGTGGCCGACGCTGATCGCGAACAAGAATCGCGAGATTGCGCAGCTCGAGGACGTCTACCGCACGCTGCTCAAGACGTCGGGCGTCCGGCTGATCGAGGGGCGCGCGCGCATCCTCGATGCGCACACGGTCGAGGTTGCGGGCCGGGCCTACACCGCGACACACATCCTGGTCGCCACCGGCGGCTGGCCCACGCTGCCCGCGATCCCGGGCATCGAGCATTGCATCACCTCGAACGAAGCCCTGGAGCTGCCGGACCTGCCGCGGAGCGTGCTCGTGGTCGGGGGAGGGTACGTGGCGGCGGAATTCAGCGGGATCTTCCACGGCGTCGGCTCGCAGGTGATCCTCACGTACCGCGGCGAGCAGATCCTCCGCGGCTTCGACATGGACGTCCGCCAGCATCTGCACCAGGAGCTGCTCCGCAAGGGCATCGACATCAGGCTCGGCTGCGATGTCACCGGCGTCGAGCGCCGCTCGGATGGCGCGCTCGAGGCCAGCCTGGTCGCGGCCGGCCGGCCCGCGACGGTCGTCGTCGACGCCGTGATGTATGCGACGGGCCGGCACGCAAACACCGCGGGGCTCGGGCTCGAATCGGCCGGTGTCGAAGTGCGGCCCGACGGCGCCGTCATCGTCGACGAGTACTCGCGCTCTACCACGGAAAACATCTTCGCCGTGGGCGACGTGACGCAGCGGATCGCGCTCACGCCCGTCGCCATCCGCGAAGCCGCGGCGGTGGCCACCACGCTGTACGGAGGCGTGGCGACGTCGGCCGACCACGTCAACGTGCCGCACGCGGTGTTCAGCCTCCCGCCGGTCGGTGTCGTCGGCCTTAACGAGGCGCAGGCGCGCGAGCTGTTCGCGAACATCATGACGTACAAGACGACGTTTCGTCCGCTCAAGTACACGCTCTCCGGACGAATCGAGCGCACGCTGATGAAGCTCGTGGTCGATGCGGACAGCGAGCGCGTACTCGGCGCGCACATGGTTGGCGCCGATGCGCCCGAAATCATCCAGGCGATCGCGATCGCCGTGAAGGCCGGCCTCACCAAGCGGGACTTCGACGCGACCGTCGCGGTGCATCCGACGGCCGCCGAGGAATTCGTGACCCTGCGCTAGCCCTCAGATCGGCCGGATCAGCGTCGGGTCGGGCCGCGCCATCCAGCGCAGCACCGCCTCGGCAAAGCGCCCGCACTCGCCGATTGCAGCGTTCCACGCGCGCTCGCGCCCGGCATGGTCCCCGCCGTAGCGGTAGAGGTCGCGCCGATCCGGCAGCTTGCGGTTCGGCAGACGCTCGATCAGCGAGCCGGACGGCGCGATCAGCAGCACATTGTCGAGCCACGGGTGTCTCTCCGACGCCCTCCGCCAGGGCAGATGCTTGTCGAGCCACCCGGGTGTAACCCGGCTGTCGAAGTGGGGGTAGAGGACGATCGAACCGCGCCCTGCGGCGCTTCGCGCCGCGACCAGCCGCGGGTAGGGCAACAGCAGGTGATAGTCGATGAGCGCACCGTCCCAGTATCGGCCGTGCGGGGCGCCGCCGATGTTGCGCACCGGCGCACAGACGAGCGGGATCGTTCCCGAGGCGAGCAGCGCGTCGTGCTGATTGCCCGCGTCGATCGGCACGCGCACCAGCCCGAACTCATCGAAGGGCTTGGCGAGAAACGAGGCGTCGCCCGCCTGGAATACCACGCGTTCCAGGAAGGCCGCGAGACGGCGCCGGGAAAGCGAATTGCTCAACATGGCGCGCCCGAAGGCCAGCCGGGACTCCGCCTGCGCCAGCGGCCCACGGGCGCGGGCCGTGACGATGGTGAGCGCAGCGCCCTTGCGTACCGTGAGATCACGATCGTCGAGCACCGCCGCGGCCAGTCGCCTGCAGGCCCGGCTCACCTCGTCCGGGGTCGGTTTGGCCTGGTAGCGCTGCTCGTGCACGTAGGTATGCTGCAGACGCGCGAGCGCGGCGAGGGGCTCTGGTTGCGCGAGCGCCGCCATGCGCCATGCACCAATCGACGCGCCGACCAGCTCGATCTGGTCCGCATGCTTCAGCCATTCGGTGTGCAGCAGGCGATCGAGCGGCAGCAGCGCGAGGCCTTTCGGTCCACCGGCTGCGGCGGGGATGCAGGCGATGTCCTGCGGCGACAGTCCGTGTCGCTCGATGTGGGCGATCGCGGCCGGCCCGCCCCGAAGGATAAAAGCTGATCCCTCATCCATCATCGGATTGCGACCGGCCTGGCCAGGGTCAGGACGCTGCAGACCCGGCCATCCGGCGGCTATCCCGGTCCGGCGGCGCGGCCTGTGCGGCCGCGAGCTCGCCCATCGTGCGCCGCAAGGCCTTCCAGCGGCGGCCATGCAGCCTTGCGTATCGCTTCCGGACTCGCCGGCGGGCATCCGCGGCGACGCTCGTATGCCGCTCGACGAAAACCCCCATCCAGAACGACGTCTCGGGCGGCAAGCGCCTGGCGCGCGAGCGGGCCATCGCCTGAAACCGGGCCGCGGCTACGTGCGCATCCTGGGCCGAGCCCAGGCTCTTCTCCAGGCGGCGTATCACCTGCAGCAGCCTCGCTGCTTCGTTGCCGTAAAAGCCGTCGAACGACTCGATCGTGTAGCGCAACCGCTTCGCCCGGCGCCGCAGCGCGTGATGCGCCGATGCGCCGCCGTCCGCCCGCACTGCCTGCGCAGCGCGGCGTACCTTCTTGAAGCTCCGGCGAATCAGCTTTGGCGCGACGACCGCGGCCACCGGATTGTCCGCACGGACGCGCACCGGGGCGGGCGTGGCCAGCGCGGCGCGCAAACGGCGAACCAGGCGCCGCGTCGAGGGCCGGTCGAGCATGCTCAGCATGCGCGAGCGCGCGATGCGCCGCTCGCGCGTGAGCCGCTCACGCAGCGGCGCGAGCTGCCCGGCGTCGCTGTCCTGCAGCTCGTTCACGAAGCCGGTGAGGCCGGCGAGCTGCACGTCCAGGTCGCGAACGGTGCCCAGCGCACGGACCAGGGACTTCCATGCAGGACGCTGGCGAACGAGTGTCTTCGGCAGATAGGCCTCGAAAACCCGGAACGTAGTTTCGATCCGACGTCCGGCGACGCGCAGCTCGTGCAACTGCTCCGGATCCTCGCCCAGCCTCGCGGCGGGCTCGTGCGCGAGCCAGGCCGCAAGATGCCGTCGCAGGTTGGCTCGCCCGGCCTCGCCGGCGCTGAGCGAAGGGGCGACCGTCACGGAACCCAGCTCCGGCGCGGCGGGCTGCTCGAGTCCGGCGACCTTCAATCCCACCTCGTACTTGCTGTCCGTCGTCGGCGTGAGTGCGCATTCGCTGCGCAAGTGATCGACCAGGACTTCGAACGTTTCCGGCGTGCCGGAGATCGCCTCGACCTCGACGCGCGTCAGGTGCGCCGTGGAACCGCCGTCGGGGGTGGCGACGATGGTGTCGTCGAGGGCGATTTCGGCGGCCTGCTGATCCCCTTGCTCGAGGGCCGCAAAGCATTCCCGCCGCGTGCGCACGCGGAAAAGGGCCTTGAGTGGCTCCGGGCCGGCGACCGCGTGCACCCGGGTGCTGACCGGTCCGTTGCCGACTGCAAGTGCCTCGAATTCCGCGCTCGGCAGCGGCTCGTTGAACTCGCGCCGGATCCGCACGGAGTCGGACGCAGGGGCGATATCCTTCAGCGTCGCCTCTACGCGCCCGGGAACGGCGCGCACGCGCAGCGCGAACCCGGCCCGCCGCAGGCGCCAGTCCTCCGTGTCCAGGTAGGTGTCATGGATGGTGTGTGTCGGGCGCGATTCGATCGTCAGGCCGTCGACTGAAACGTGATCGCTGAGCCATTTCCGGACGACTCCCAGGTCGGGTGCCGACAGTTGCCACTCGATTTCCCGCCGACCCTCGTCGTCGGCTCCCCTCACGTCCGGTTGTGGTTGGACGGTCATGAGCCAAAGTCTACGGGATACAGGGCTGGGTTCCGGTTCCGGCGCGCGGTCGTCCGACGGTCATGCGCTGCCCGGCAAGCAGACACGAACGATCACGCCGCCGCCGGAGCGATTACCCACGTCGAGCGTGCCGCCGTGCGCCTCGACGATCTCGCGGCAAAGCGTGAGGCCCAGGCCCGTGCCGCTGGCCTTGGTCGAGTAAAAAGGCAGCAGCGCGTTCGCGAGCACTTCCTCGCTCATGCCGGTGCCGCGATCGACCAGCTCGAGCCGGACGCCGCCGCGGTCGGGTGCCACCGACAGCCGTATGTCGGCGGCCGCAGAACCCGCCTCGTGCGAGTTCTTGAGCAGGTTGAGCAGCACCTGCTGGAGCTGCTGCTCATCGAACCAGCCCGGCTCACGTGGCAGCGCCTCCGCGGCCTCGAACGGCACGACGGTCCGCAGGCTCTCTATGAAAGCTGGCCAGTGCACGGTTGCGGGCCGCGGCCGCGGCAGCTTCGCGAAACGCGAATATCCCTCGACGAACCCCGCCAGATGCGCCATGCGCTCCTCGATGGCGCCAAACACACGTTTGAGCTGCAGCTCGTCGGGCGTCGCGGCAAGCTGCTGGCCGGACTGGGCGAGCGAGGCGATCGGCGCGACCGAGTTGTTGATCTCGTGGGCGATCACCCGGATCACGCGCTTCCAGGTCGCGACCTCGCGCGCGTTCAGCTCACGTGTGAGCTGCTTGAGCAGAAAGAGCCGGTGCGGCTGCCCGTTCAGCAGGAATCGGCGCTGCGAGAGGTGAAACACCTGCGACTCGCCGTTCAGATCCACGGTAAAGAGCGAGTCGCGGTCCTCCGCGAACGCCGCGCGCATGGCCGCCGGAACGGAGTCGAGCAGCCCGACGAACACGAGACCCTCGAGCTTGCGGCCCTCGCCGAAGACCTGGCGCGCCGCAAGATTCGCGTACAACACGGTGCCGTGGGAGTTAGTGAGCACGAGCGCAAGAGGCGTGGCCTGGATGACGGTATCGAGAAGGAGCTCGCGCTGGTAGAGATCCTGGCGCTGCGTTCGCAGCACCTGTCCGATGCCGTTGTACGCGTCGACGAGGCGACGGAGCGGCCAGGCCTCCGGCGGCGCGACGCTGACGCTGTAATCCTGGTCGCGGAGGCTCGCGATGCCGTCCGCGACAGCGGATACGATCCGCGATTCCTCGGCGAGGTTGCGCCGAAGCGCCCAGCCGAGCAGTGCGTACACGAGAATGGCCCCGCCCGCCGCGAGCAGGCGCGACACCGGCGGCACGTCTGCGACCAGGCACGCGAGCACGGTTACGGCACCCAGGGCCGCGAGCGCCAGGGTGAGTTTGCCCGTCCGGGTCATGGTCACCGAGTATCGTCGTCGCCCGCCTGGATTCCCAGCTTCTCCATGCGCCGATACAGCGACTGGCGCGTCAAACCCAGCTCACGGGCGGCGCGCGCGACCACCCCTTCCGATCGGACCAGCGCGGACTCGATCTCGTCGCGTCCCGGCTCGGGTCCCGCGACTGCGGCCGAGTCCGGAGTCGACGGCAGCATGAGGTTCTCCCGCCCGATGCGGCGGTCGGAGGCGAGCAATGCGGCGCGGCGCACGCTGTTTGCGAGCTCGCGGACGTTCCCTGGCCAGGCGTGCCTGAGCAGCGCGCGCTCCGCGTCCGGGGTGAACTCGAGACCGGCGTCGAGGAAATGCCTGGCGAGCGGCAGGATGTCGTCGCGGCGCTCGGCGAGCGGGGGGACGGCGATCTCGATCACGTTCAGCCTGTAGTAGAGATCTTCACGGAAGCGGCCCCGGCGGATCGCGTCGGGCAACGGTGCGTTGGTCGCCGTCAGTATTCGCACCTGGGCGCGGCGCGTCTGCGACGATCCGAGCCGCTCGAACTCCCCGGTCTGCAGTACCCTCAGCAGCTTCGCCTGCCCCGCGAGCGGCAGGTTGCCGATCTCGTCGAGGAACAGCGTGCCGCCGTCGGCCGCCTCGAAGCGCCCGGTCCGCGCCCGCGCGCCGGTGAAGGCGCCTGCCTCCGCGCCGAAGAGCTCGCTTTCGACGAGATCCGTCGGCAATGCACCGACGTTCACCTTCACATAGGGGCCGTCGCGCACACCCGAGTTCGCCTGGATTACATCGGCAATCACTTCCTTGCCGGACCCGTTTGGACCGGTGATCAGCACCGGGACCGGCGCGCGCGCAACCTGCGTTGCCATCTGCATCAGCGCGTGCATCGCCTCGCTCGCGTAGATGGCGCCGCGCAGATCGTATTTCGCCGCGAGGGCCGCGTGGGACTGTTCCCGGATCCGCCTGCGTCGCGCCTCCTCCTGAAGCGCAGCGCGAAGCTGCAGGAGGTTCCGCACCGTGGTGACGAGCCGAGTGTTGTCCCAGGGTTTTGCGAGGTAATCCGCGGCGCCCGCCTTGACCAGCTCCACCGCGGTTTCCAGGTGAGTCCAGGCGGTGAGCAGCACCACCGGCAGGTCCGGCTGGCGGGCACGGATCGCCCGAAACAGCTCCACCCCCTCGCTGCCGGAGGTCGCCTCGCGCCGGAAATTCATGTCCTGGATGATCAGGTCGACGTCACCTCGCGCGAGGCGCGCGAGACCTTCGGCAGGCGTCGCCGCTCCTGCGACACGCGCTCCCTCGAGTCCGAGCAGCACGTCGAGCGCTGTGCGCACGGCCTCGTTGTCGTCGATGACCAGTACGACGCGCTCGTGCAGACATACGGGTTCGTGGCTCGCGATTTGTCGCTCCTAAACGGTCCGGGTGGCCACCGCCGGCGACACGCGCGCCGCACGGCGTGCGGGCCACAGGGCCGCGGCGAGACCGACCACCCACAGCACCGCAACGCCCGCGACGAGATAATAGAGCTTCAGCCGTGGCAGTTCGAACATCGTGGACAGCCAGTACCCAAGCACCAGGGCCAGTACGCAGCCCGCCAGCACGCCGGTCGTGGTGATGACCCAGTTCTCCACCATGAAATAACGCACGATGTCGAGGCGGCGCGCACCGATCGCGCGACGCGTGCCGATCTGCTTGGTCCGCGTGCTGACGTTGAATGCGGCGAGACCGAAGATGCCGAGCGCGCTGATCGCAAGCAGCAGGGCGACCACGACGCTGAGGTAAACGGTCATCGCGCGGTCGTCTGCATAGCTCTTGGCCGCCAGCTCCTCGACCGATTCGACCTCGAGGATGATCCGGCCGTTGTCTACGGCCGCGAGTTTGTCCTCGGCAAGACGCATCAGCGCGTCGCGCTGACCGGGGCGGGCGCGGACCAGATAGGACGCAAAGCGCTCGCTCGTGAGAACCGGGTGCAGCACGACGTTGTCGAGCTTGTCCCAGCCCACCCAGGATCCGTGCATCCTCTCGAGTACGCCGCCGACGCGCGCCGGCTGCCCGAGACCGTCGTAGACGGTCTTGTTGAGCGCCGACCCCTCCGGGAATAGCTCCTTCGCCATGGTCTGCGTGAGTATGAGCTCGGGTACGAACGCCGATGAGTTGTCCGGCAACCGGGCCACGACCGACGCGTCGAAGTTGCGTCCTTCCACTACGCGCACGCCGAGCGTGTTCACCCCGTGCTCGTCGACCTCGTAGTAGTTGCCGGGCGCTTCGCGCCCCTTCTCTCCGGGCTCGGTGTAATACATGGTCGAGGAGCCGCTGCCGGAGAGCGGAATCGCGTTGATGCGGGTCGCGTCGATCACGCCCGGCAACGCGCGCAGCACGTCGATGTCCTCGCGCATCGCAACCTCCGGGTTGAAGCTGCTCCCCACCGGCGCGAAGAAGACCGAGAAGGTGTCGGCGACGTTGAGGCCCGGGTCGCGCCCCATGTGCTCGAGACGCTGCACGATGATGTAGACCGAATTGACGACGATGGCGAGCGCGAGCGCGATCTGCAGCGCGACCAGGATCGCGCCCGTCCGGTTGCGCCACAGGGCGCGCATGATCGGTTGAAATTCCATGTGTGTTCCCTACTGTGTCTTGAGATAGACGGCCGGCGAGGTGTGTCCGATCCGCCAGGCCGGATACATGCCGGCGACGAAGCCCGCGAGCAGCGACAGGCCCAGCGTCAGCAGCACGACCACCGGGTCGATCTGCGTCAATTGATCGTAACGGTCGTAGTTGTCGCCGTAGATGACGCGAATGCCCGCCAGACCCGCTGCCGCGAGCAGCAGACCGAGGACGCCGCCCGCGAGCCCCACCAGCAGGACCTCGGTCATGTGCTGACGGATCACGTCCTTGCGGCTCGCACCGAGCGCGCGCCGCAATCCGGTCATGGCGGCTCCGTTCAGGAACTTCGACAGCAGCAGCCCCACCACGTTGACCAGGCAGACCGCGAGGAACAGGAGCGCGATCCCGATCAGGACGCGATTGTCCTTCTTCACCACCTTGTTGAAGTCGAGCCACGCGTCGACATCGAACAACCGGTTGTTGAGCGGCCGGGCGAGGCGGCCCGCCGTCTTCTGCCCGCGCACGTAGTTGTCGATGAACCCCTGGTAGCGCTCGCGCGTTTCCCTGTCAGGCAGCTCGGCCCACATCTGTACCCAGACGCACTCCGAGTTCAGGAAATCCCGGAACGACTCGATCGTCTGGCTCTTCCAGCAGTTCGTATTGCCGACCGCCGGTAGCTCGAGCGTTTCACCCCAGAGAAACGGGATGAAGGCGTCCTCGCCTTTCTGGAAATTGCCGTTGTTCAAGTCGTAGAACTTCGGCGCGGGCTCCCAGTCGTCGAGCACGCCGACCACCCGGAACTCGTTGTCCCCGAGCCGCACCGTGCGGCCGACGCTGTTTTCGCCGCCGAAGGCCTTTTCGTTCGATTCCTTGCTCAGCACGATCACCGGTTCCGGTCCGGCATCGGCATCGCGATCCCAGCCCGAGCCGTACAGGAAGGGTGTTTCGAACATCGGGAAGAAGTCGCCGTGCGTGACACGGATGATCGTCCGGAAGGCCTTGTGAGCGGATTGCTGGGGATCCACGACCCGCTCCGACTTGAACATCACCAGGCTCCGTGCCGGGATGTCGGAGGCCTTGAGCGCGATCGCGTCGCGGTAGGTGAGCTGCTCCGGAGGCATCTCCGGCTGCTTGTCGTTGGCGGGCTCCTCGGGATCCCAGCTGTCGACCGTGACCGCGTAGAGCTGGTCGCCCTTCCACGCGATCGGGTTGGTCGCCATCGCGTGGTAGACGGTGAAGGTGATCGTGCACACGGCGATGCCGAGCGCCACCGCAAGCATCATCAGCGCGGAGAGTCCCGGGTGACGCTTCAGGCTCAAGGCGGCCAGTCTCAGGTCATAGGCGAACATGTCGTCCTCCGGTCTCAGGCGTGCGCTTGCGCTTCGAGCTGCACGGGCGCATGCGGCCCCTCATACGGTTTGAAGTCGGTGATCTGTCCGTCGATCACCTGGACGTTGCGATGCGCGCGGCGGGCGAGCTCCGGATCATGGGTGACCATGATGATGGTCGTGCCCATGATGTTGATCTGCTCGAGCAGGTCCATGACCTGGCGCGCCATCAGCGAGTCGAGGTTCCCGGTCGGCTCGTCGGCAAGCAGGATCGCCGGATCGCCGGCCAGCGCGCGTGCGATCGCGACGCGCTGCTGCTGTCCGCCGGAGAGCTGCGAGGGGTAGTGGCGGCTGCGTGAGGCGAGCCCCACGAGATCGAGCGCCTTGCCGACGCGGTCACGTCGCTCGGCCGCCCCCATGCGCCGGTAACGCAGCGGCACCTCGACGTTGTCGCGGACGTCGAGATCCGGGATCAGGTTGAAGCTCTGGAAGATGAAGCCGATCTTCCGGTTGCGCACCCGCGAGCGAGCATCGTCGTCGAGTCGGCTGACGTCGTCGCCGTCGAGGAAATAGCTGCCGCTGTCGAACGATTCCAGCAGGCCGGTGACGTTAAGAAACGTGGTCTTTCCGGAGCCCGATGGACCGGTCACCGCGACGAATTCGCCTGGTTCGACCGACAGGCTGAAATCGCGCAGCGCGTGCGTTTCGAGCAGCTCGGTGCGGTAGACCTTGCCGACGTTCTTCATTTCAAGCATGGGATGTCCTCGTTCGGCACGCGGATGCGGCCGTCAATTACTCAGGTGGACGCGGGCTGCGTCCTCGAAGCTGTCCGTATCGGAAACGATGATCTGGTCGCCTTCCTCGAGCCCGGAAAGAATCTCGACTTCGCGCACGCTGGTCGCGCCGGCCTTGATCGGGGTGCGCTCGGCGACGTCGTCACGGACGAGATAGGCCGATTGACCCGCATCCGCCTCGTAGAACGCGCCGCGCTCGACCTTCAGCACCCCGTCGCGCCGGTCCATCACGATGCGCACGGCCACGCGCTGGTTCTGGCGCAGACCCTCGGGCACGGACTTGCTGAAGCGCACGCGGCCACGCACCTCGTTCTGCGTGACCTCGGGCGACAGGGCCGTCACCTCGCCCGGGTAGGTCTTGCCGGCATAGCTGATCTCCGCAGCCATGCCGATGCCGATCGAATCGGCGTAGCTCTCGGCGATACGGAACTCGATCTCGAACGCCGACAGGTCGACGACGGTCAGGAGCGGCGCATCCTGCTGGACGGCGGCCTTCTGGTTGACCGCGACGCTGCCAACCATGCCGTTTACCGGGGAGCGGACCGCGAGCTCACCGACGCGACGCTCGAGGTCGGCCACCAGGAGCTGCTGCCGCTCGCGCTGTAGGCGGCGGGTCTGCAGCTCGAACTCGAGCCCTTCCTTCTCGAGCCCGCCGTTCTCGACCGCGTGATCGTGAGTGAGGCGCGCGGCGTCGAGCTCATCGCGCGCGCGGCGATAGTCGCGCTCGCTGATCACCTGGCTCTGCCATGCGGCCTCGGCGCGCTGGAACTCGCGCTCGGCGGCCTTGATGGTGACGCCGGCGAGGTCGCTCGCCTGGCGACTCTGGAGGATGCGGCGGCGGACGTCGATCTGCTCGCGCTTCAGATCCAGCGTCAGGCTGTCGAGCGTCGCACGCTCGCGCTCGTACTCGTTGCGAAGCGCCGGGCTCACGATCGTAGCAAGCAGTTCGCCTTCCTTCACGGTCGCGCCGGCCTTGACCTCGAAGGTGACCGTCCCGGGCGCCGGCGCGTAGAGGGTCGGGCTTACTGCCGCGACGATGGTGGCCTGCGCGGTGAGGTCGCTCACGAACTCGCCGCGCGTGACGCTGGCGATGCGGACGCGCTCGCGCGCGACGGTCGCATCGGAGGTGGCCCAGCCACGGAGCCACCAGGCGACGACGAGCAGCAGAAACAGGCTGGCCCCGGCCGCACCGATCAGGATGCGGCGGCGGCGTGTCTGCATCAGTGCGCCGTCGAGCGCTCGGTCCTGCGCCTCCGTCGTGCGCATGCCGGCGCCGAGCCGGTCGGGAAATTTGGCGATATGGGCCAGGGACATGGTCGTGCGTCGCTCTTCGGACAGACGAGCAACTGCACGACGCGTGCCAGCCCGGGGCTGCGCGGACAGCTCGTTGAAACTCAAGTGTTTTATTCGTCGACCATGCCCGGCGCCGGAACACAGACCTGTCCGGTCGCGGACAGCGGACGCTGCCGCGGACACCCGGGGGCTGAAGAAAGCCGCCGGAGGCAGCGTGACTCTCGTGACGTCCAGCCCGGTCCGGGAAAACCGAGCCGCAGAGGATGACGCATCGAGCCTGCTGCCTCCGGCGTGTCAATCTCAGCTGAGCGGAGTCTCGAGTTCGCTCCGGCGGTGCAGGGCCGTGAGCGCTTCGTTGTCGATACTCTGCACCGCGGTCTCGAGCGCCTCTTCCGCGCAGGCGCGGTGTGCAAAGACTCGCTGCACCTCGCGTATGCCCGAGATGTCACCGCCGCAGACGATGCGAGCGGCGACCTTCAGTCGACCGTACAGGCTGTGCATCGCGGCCGGATCGCTTAGGTCGAGCCCGGCATAGCTCACGCTCATGGTCTGCTGGTCGCTGCCGACCGCGACGCCACCGGCGTGCGCGGAAATAGCAATCGTTGAACCGAGCAGGCCCAAGAGCAGGCCGCGGCTGAGACCGACTACGCGTGGGGAAACTGCAGTATTCATGTTCCGTCTCCTGATCCCTGATGTGGCGCGTGCGTTCTCGGTTCACACGTGACCATTAGATGCTGGACTGAGCATGTCGGCTGCTCGGTTCGGCGTGCCGCGGCGTCGGCTCGCCGCGAGACGACGCCTCTGACAGAATGCGTCAAGCGAAGAAGGGAACTCCGATGACGACGACCTACGGCATGATCGGGCTGGGCCGCATGGGCGGAAATATGAGCCGGCGGATCGCTCGAGCCGGGCTCGAGGTGATCGCGTGGGACAGGGCGGCGGGGGCGCGCAGCGCACTCGCGGCGGAAGCGCGGATCCGGACGGTCGAGACTCTCGAGGCGCTTGCGGGCGAGCTGCCGGCGCCGCGGGCCGTGTGGATGATGTTGCCGGCCGGCGAGCCCACCGAGCAGGTGCTCGAGCGCGTGCAGGCACTGCTCTCGTCCGGCGATGTGATCGTCGATGGCGCCAACGCGTGGTACCGGGACAGCCAGCGCCGCGCCTCGCGCCTGGCCGCCTACGGTCTGCAGCTGGTCGACGCTGGCGTCTCGGGCGGCGTATGGGGGCTCACCAATGGGTACGGTCTCATGGTCGGCGGCAGTGCCGACGCCGTCGCGCGGATCGAGCCGATGCTCAAGGCCCTGGCCCCCGCGCCCGACCGGGGCTGGCTGCATTGCGGAGCGAGCGGCGCCGGGCACTTCGCAAAGATGGTGCACAACGGCATCGAGTACGGGCTGATGCAGGCTTACGCCGAAGGGCTCGCCCTGCTACGCGCCAAGAAGGATCTCGATCTCGATGTTGCGGCGATTGCTGAATCCTGGCGCCACGGCACCGTCATCCGCTCCTGGCTGCTCGACTTGACCGCAGAGTTCCTGGCGGAGGATGCCGGGCTCGAGTCGATAGCGCCGCGCGTCGCCGATTCCGGAGAAGGGCGCTGGGCTGCGATCGAGTCGGTCGAGCTGGGTGTCCCGACGCCGGTCATGACTCTCGCGTTGATGGAGCGCTTCGCGAGCCAGGACCGCGGCGACTACGCCAACCGGATTCTTGCGCGCCTGCGTCAGTCCTTCGGCGGGCACGCGGTCACGAAGGGTTGACGATCGTTGCCAGCGCGCGCGGAGAGGCTGCGCGATCGGCCACCACCAGTGTCCCTCGGCGCTCGACGCGATTCGCGGGCATCACCGCGGTACCCTCGATGAGGTCCTTGAGGCGCGGAGCCTTCTCCGCGCCGGTGACCAGCCACACCCGCTGACGTGCGCGCGACAACGCGTTGAGAGTCAGCGTCATGCGCCTTGTGCCCTGGTATTCCTGTGTTACCGCGACGTCACCCTCGACGGAGTCCAGAAGCGGATCGCCCGGCACGAGCGACGCCGTGTGCCCGTCGACACCGAGACCGAGCTGCACGATGTCGAAGCGCAGCGGAGTGCCGCCGATCGCTTCGAGGATGCCCCGATAGCTCCTGGCGGCGGCGGCAAGATCCGCCGCGCCGACCGGCATGTCGAGCAGGTTGTCGCGCGGCAACGGCCCTTCGCGCACGAGCAGCGCTTCGAGTCGCGTGATATTGCGCCGTTCATCGCCGCGAGGCACGACCCGTTCGTCGACCTGCGCGACGTGGATCTCGCCCCAGCCGAGCACGCAGGTGCGCAGCTTTTCGATCATCCGCCAGGGCGTGCGGCCGCCGGAAAGCGCGATCAGGGCGATCCTTCGTTCGTCGAGGGCGTCGTCGCATGCGTTCGCGATCTCGAGCGCGGCGCGCGCCGCGGCCGCCTCGGCGTCCGCCTCGACGATCAGGCGCATGGAGCGTCCTCGCTGTCCTGTGGCTGGTGCCAGCCTCCCAGGGGCTCCGCCAGGCGATCGGCGGATGCGGGCCCCCAGCTGCCCGGCTCGTACGGCTCGGCCTGCGGTCCGCTAGCGAGCAGCCGGTCGACGATCGACCACGCGACCTCGACCGAGTCCTGCCGCGCGAAGAGGCCCGCGTCGCCGCGCAGCGCATCGCCGAGGAGCCGCTCGTAGGGCGTCATCTCGTCGGCCTGCGAATTACAGGCGAACAACTCCATCTCGCGCCCGCTCATCGTTTCGCCAGCGGCCTTGACGCGCGCGCCGAGTGCGATCGCCACCCGGTCGGGACCCAGCCGGAATCGAAAGTAATTGCCGCGGAGCGGCAGCGTCTCCTGGAACAATCGCTGTGGTGGCCGCCGGAACGTGGCCAGGACCTCGGTGGCGATGACGGGCATTTTCTTGCCGGTGCGCACGAGGAACGGAACGTCGGCCCACCGCCAGGAGTCGATGTCGAAACGCAGCGCCGCGAAGGTTTCGACGTCCGAGTTCGGCTGCACGCCGTCTTCCGCGCGATATCCGCGGTACTGGCCGCGGACGACATCGCGCCTGTCCGCGGGCCGGACGGCACTCAGCACCTTGACCTTCTCGTCGCGGAGCGCCACCGGACCCATGTCGACCGGCGGTTCCATGGCCAGGATGGCGAGCACCTGCAGCAGGTGGTTCTGCACCACGTCGCGGATCGCGCCGAGCTCCTCGTAGAGGCGGCCACGACCCTCGACGCCGAAGCTCTCCGCCATCGTGATCTGGACGTTGTCGATGTAGTTGCGGTTCCACACCGGCTCGACGATGGAGTTCGCGAACCGGAAGTAGAGCAGGTTCTGCACCGGCTCCTTGCCGAGGAAATGATCGATTCGAAAGATCGAATCCTCCGCGAACACTGCCCGCAGCGCGCGGTTGAGCGTTCGCGCGCTCGACAGATCGCGACCGAGCGGCTTCTCGACCACCACCCGGGCGCCCGCCGCACAACCGGATTCGCCGAGCTTCTCAGCCACCCTCGTGAAGAGGCTGGGCGGTATCGCCAGGTAGTGGACCGGGCGTCGAGCGCCGCCAAGCGCCTCGCGCAGCGCCGCGAAAGTTGCCGGATCACGATAATCGCCATCGACGATCGCGAGCTTCTGCTCGAGCCTCCGCAGCGCCTCGTTGTCGGTCCCGGCATCGTGCCGCGCCAGGCTCTCGCGCATGCGCTCGATCATGGCGTCGCGGCTCGTGCCGCGGGCGACGCCGACGACCGTGGGTGGCAGGCGGCCGCGGCGCTCGAGGTTCTCGAGCGCGGGATAGATTTTCTTGAACGCGAGGTCTCCGCTGATGCCGAAGATCACCAGCGCATCGGCGTATTCCCCGGATGGCGTCATGCGCAAGAGTATAGACAGCGAGGCAGGGCGCCCGGCCGAATGTTACGCGTCCCGGATATCGCGCCCTGGCGGGCGTGAGGGGCGCCGCACCCTCGCTGTTAGCATACGGACATGATCCCGCTCTGGTTCAAGCTCGGCTACACCGTCTTCGTCGTCATCGTGGTCGCGATCTGGCTCAGGCACTATGGGTGGCGGAACCTTCTCTGGTTCTCCGACATCGCATTGATCGGCGCCGTGCCCGCGTTCTGGCTCGAAGATGCGCGCATCGCGAGCGTGCTGGCGGTCGCGGTGCTGTTGCCGGAGATGCTCTGGAACGTCGACCTCGCTGGACGCCTGCTCCTCGGGCGACGGATCAGCGGACTGACCGACTACATGTTCGAGCCGGATCGCCCGCTGGTCCTGCGGCGGCTTTCGCTCTTTCACGTGCCGTTGCCGCTGGTCCTGCTGTGGCTGCTCGCGGCGCACGGCTACGCGGAGCACATCGCGCTGCCGGGAGCGATCCTGCTGGCGGCTCTGGTGCTGCCGGCGAGCCGCGCCGTCAGCGCGCCGGAGAAGAACATCAACTGGAGCTGGGGTCTCGGGCCGGACCCGAGCCGTCTGCCCGCCGTCGCGTACGTCGCTCTGCTGTTCCTGGGATTCGTGATCCTAGTCTTCGTGCCGACTCACGCGATCCTCCGCAATACCTTCGCATGATCGCGGCTTGCGTTCGTCCGTCCGGCCTCTGCTAAGATCCCGGCTGCATCGAGAACGGGGCGCGGGCCCCGGCCAACCTGCCTTCCCGGGCAAGGTGGCGAGCGCCAAACGGCGCGATGCGGCCGATCGGCAACGAAACGGGTGCAGCGATGAGTTCGCGAGCGTCAGATCTGCGTCACGACTACGCCGGCGCGTTGCCGGAGTTCAGCCGCGCGACGGGCGCAAGCGAGCGCAGCAACCAGGCACACGCGCTGTCCACGCGGCTGCTGGACTACTGGCGGAGCACGCTTCCGCTGCCGGTCGCCGCCCGGCGGCGTGCACTCGATGCCGTGTGCGCGGACGCACGACGCGACGCAGCGGCCGCGGCTGCCGTGCTGCCGTTCGCGCTGGGCGACTACGACGAGGACATCGTGTATCGCGCGACGCTTGCGCATGTCGCCTGCGCCAGGCGCGCCCGCCCGCAGGCGTCCACGCCGGTTCGGGACGCCATCGAGTGGGTCGCGCGGCGACTTGCGCTGAATCGCGCGGCCGTGTTCGCTGCCGTGGCGTCGCTCGACGACGAATCGGTGCTCGAGATGCTGCTGCCGTTCCGTCTGGTGCTCGTCGAGGCGGAGTGCGCAGCCGTTCACCGGCGCCTGGAATTGCGTCCGGCCGGGGCAACACGGGAGTTTCTGCGGATTTGGGCCGAGTTGCGCGATCCGGTCGCGGGGCATTGAGTCAGCAGGACTTCTGCGAGGCAGGTTTCCTCAGGGCGTCGCGGGACCGAAATAGCGCGCCAGGAATCGCTCGATCTCCTCGAGCACCTGCGGACGGGTCGCGCTCCTCGACAGCCAGTGGTCTTCGCCCGGCAGCCTGACGAGCGTGTGTGTCTTACCCGCCTCGTTCAGCACACGGTCCATCGCTTCGGCCTGCGAAATCGGCACGACCGTGTCGACGGACCCGTGCAGCAGCAGGATCGGAGCCCCTCACACTGCCGCACGCGCTGGCGACCTGGCAATGACGGTGGACTCGTACGCAGGGCCGATCTGGTCCTGCATCAGCGAGAAGTTGTCGGAAAAGTCGTCTCCGCGCGCTTCCTCAGATAACCAAGCAGGGCGGGCAGATCCGAGATGCCGTTCACGCTGACCGCGCACGCGTACAGATCCGGCGTAAACGCGGCGCCGCCAGGGCTGCATATCCGCCGTGTCGAGGACGCCACGCGCACGCGCGACCGAGTGGCTCATGGTCGCCATCGCGACGACGTCGGGCCGCCCAGTGCGAGTGGCATACAGCGTCGAGCCGGTCACCCAGGTGTTACCTGTGTCGTCGAGCAGCATCTTGCGCACCGAACCGCCATCGATGTCGATCGCGAGCGTCCGCTGCCATTCGTACGCGCGCAGCTTGTTCACGGCGCCGAGGTCGATCGTTCGACGCACGACCCCGGTTCCGGCGTCGTACACCTCGATGCTGGTTCCAGACGGGCCGTAACGATCCGATGCAAGTATTTGACCGTTGGGCGAGATCGCAACGTTCAGGACTCCGGGCAAACCCGCAAAGATTTCGGCGCGAGGTAGTTGATTCGAGCCGAGGGCGGTCGCCGCGACGATACAGGCGCAGATCACCGCGACACCCGACCGAGGCAGGTTCTTGTTCATGTTCATCGTGTTTGCTCGACATCGGTGTCCGGCGTTTCGGCGGTCAGTGCTCCAAGCCATGAGGTCACATCGCGTGCCTTGCGATCGTCGAGCCAGGCGAAGACCAGGCTGTGCCAGGCGACACGCTGCACGTACGTGCGGGTCTCGTTGAAAGGGATGTTCTCGACCCAGATTTCATTGTCCATCGTCGTCCCGGGCAGCCAGCGCCGCACGGCGCCAGGGCCAGCGTTGTAGGCGGCGGTCGCGAGGAGCGTCCGGCCGTCGAATCGTTCGAGCAGGCTCTTCAACTCGCCGGCGCCGATCGGGACGTTGACCGTCGGCCGGAGCAGGTCGGCGCGCGCCGGCTCTTTCAGACCCCAGCGACGCGCCGCTCGCCGCGCGGTCGCCGGCAGCAGCTGCATGAGGCCAAGCGCTCCTGCGCTCGATCCCGCATCAGCGCGATACAGGCTTTCCTGCCGGATCACCGCGTAGATGAGCTCGGCGGGCAGGTCGGTGAGGCGGGCCGCCGCACGCACTTCCTTGTCGTAGGGCCGTGGATAGAGCAGCGGATAGTCGTTGTACTGCGTCAGTTGCGCGGCCGCGGCGATCGCCTGGTGGTGCCAACCCCAGCGATCGGCGAGCCCGATCGCCTGGACCCGTTGCGCCGGGGTGAGAGGCTCGTAGGCGATCCGCCATTCGGTCGCCGCTTCGGACACGAGGTCGCAGAGCAGCAGCTCGCGGGTACGTACGAAGCCCGGCTTCCGCGCGAGATCGTCGATGGCGCGCTTGTCGAGATCGATTTCGTGCAGCGTCGGGGAGAAGCGCTCCCCGAGGCGCGCCGCCGACAGGACGGCGTACCAGTTGTCCGTGGGCATGACGGCCGCGTATCCCGCGCGCGCCGCGTCGCTGTCGCCCGCCGCCTCGCGCGCGCGAGCGGCCCAGTATCGCCAGCGGTTCTGGCTGCGGAGCGCGTCGGGCATCGCCTCGATGGCCTGCGTGGCGCGCCGCCAGTCGCCGGCCCAGAGCGCTGCGCGCGCGTGCCACTCGTGCGCCACGTCATCGAAGTCCTCGGCGTCAACCCGCGAGAAGAACTCGAGCGAGCCCGGCTTGCGGCTCCATGCAAGGCCGAGGGCCGTTGCGAGCGCGTAGGGGCTCGCGGCACGCTCGTCAAGGTCGCGCGTGTCGACCAGCGCCGGATAACGGGAGGCGGCCTCTTCGGGATCACCGCGGGCGAGCAGCGTCCAACCCGCGAGCAGCGCGTCCGGCTCGATCTCGCGATCCGGGTGAGACACCAGCTCGTCGACCGACCGCTCCGGACGCTCGATCAGCGCCGCCCACTGTGTGAGCGGCGCCGCGCTCCGCCCGGGCAGCGATTTCGCGAGATAGCGCGCGAGCTGGGGCTCGCCCTCCGCGAGCGCCATGCGCGCCCGCCGCTCGATGAGCTCGGCGGTCAGTTGCTTTCGCGAGCGGAGCCAGTCGAAGGCCGGGTCGCAGGCATCGGGGAGACTGCTCGGGGTGAGCCATTGCGCGGCGATGGCCTCTTCGAGTCCGTCGTCGCGACCGAGCGCGGCCCGGGCGGTGAGCGCGTAACAGCGCAGCGTGACATCGGTGTCGGCGTCATCGTAGTGCTCGAGATAGGTCTCCCACTGCCTGCGTCTGCCGAGATCCGCGAGCCACGCGCCGCGCAGGCTGCGGATATACGGCGCCGCGCCGTGCTCGTCGAGGTACTCGGCGATCGCGGCGTCCGCACCGATGTTGTGCTCGAGCCGCGCCGCCTGCAGGTACGGATAGAGCGGATACGCACGCAGCGCGTCGTCGTCGGTCGCCGTCGAACCTGCGCCGCCGGCCTGCGCCGCAGCGTAGGCCACGCGAAACCTGGTGCGCACAGTCGTGTACTCGTCCGCGCACGCACTCCAGGGCGTCGCGAGCGCGGCGATCATCAATGCGCAGGTCCAGCGGAGCATCGGGCCGAGTGTACCTGCCCCATGTGGACAATCGCTGCCCGAGGCCGGTATCTGCGACGCAGACCGAGTCCCAGCACTGCGAACACGAGCGACATCCAGTCGAGGGCGCCGCCGCCGCCAGATGAGGCGGTGGTTCCGGTTGCGGCGGCGGAGCTGCGGCATCGACGTTGATCGTGACGCTCGCGGAGTTGTCGCTCGGATCGCTGTCATCGAGCGGTATGGCCTCGGCGGCGATCGTGAACGACCCCGTTTGCGTTGCCCGCAGATTCATGAAGGTGCCACGCTGGTCGGCGAACTGGAGGTCGCCGAAGTCGCAATCAACCGTCCCGTTGCTCATGGAGCAGGGACCGGAATTCTGCGCGATGCTTTCGACGGTCAGCTCCGGTGGAACGGTGATCCTTACACGGACCGCGTCGGTCTGCTGTAGCGCGCGCACCGTGATCTCGGGCGACTCGAAAGTTTCACCGACTCTTGCCGTACGCGATGCGGGGCTCATGTCGATGCTGGCGTTACCCAATGGAACGACAATCAACATTTCGCCGCCACGATTGTTCGATGAATCGGTATCCAGGTCGCCACTGGCATCCACCGTGATGTTCGCCGAGCCTGGCTCGAGGCCCTGGAGCTCGATCTCGAGCTGCACCGTCGTAATGGCCGGCAGCGTGTCCAGCGCACAGTCGATCGCGTCGCTGCCCTGCACGCAACTCCCCTGGGAAATCGATACCAGGTCAACGTCGAAATTCCAGCCCGGGATGCGAACCTGAACATTCGACACTGGTTGCGACGAGGAGCGGATTTCGACCGGGTACCTGGCCTTGCTTCCGATCTTGATGCGCTCCAGGGTGGGCGGCGAAATCACTCGAACATCGACATTGGGAACGAGGGTTACGGTCATGGTGTCCAGATTGTTCGTCGCGTCGGCATCGTTGGTTGCGGCCGCCTCGGCGGTAAGGACGAAGTCGCCCGGGGGCGTGCCCTGAATGCTGAACGAGACCCACGCGGTATGGTCAGGATCGAGCGCGCCGAAGTCGCACCGCACCGAGGACGTCGCAACCGTGCAGCCGCCCGAAGACGACGTCGCGGACAGGACCGTGAAACCGGCCGGGAGACTCAAGGTCAGGCGGACGTCCTGCGCCGAAGTCAAACCGATCGAATGCACGCGCCAGTTGACGAAGAACGGCCGGGACTCGTAATGACTCGTGTCGAACTCCGGCTCCAGCCAAACGTCCGCCGATTCCCGCGCCTCGACCGGAATCTCGAGCCGCGTCGAAAGCGGCCCCGCGACGTGCTGGTTGTCAGTTGCGGCGACCGATGCCGTAATCGACCCCCTGCCCACCTTTACCGCCTCGAAGACGACGTCGACTTGCCGCGACTTTCCTGATCCGATCGCGGCTGCGAACTTGCATACATAGTTACTGCTGCCGGGCTGAATCGTGCACGTTGCGTCCTCGGCATCGATTCCGATGACTTCGACAATTTCGTTCGTCCAGCGAACACTGAACGACGCCCCACGCGCTTCCCTGGGACCAATTGACCGCACCATGAAGGTTCGCGCGAAGGTCTCGCCTTTCAGGAGCAGCACTCCGCTGGCATCCCCTTGCACCACAAGGTCAACGAGCGGATTGACCCGGATGTTGTGAAAAGCGCGATTGTTGTCGGCAGTGCCGTCCATGTCCGCCTCGAGTTCGTGACGTACCTGCCGGTCGCCGGCGGCAACGGCCCTGACACGCAGGGTAACGCGGTGGG
>Ga0268386_10000067_pt1 | contig 55340 bp, 44 predicted proteins | sample RVTome_15_FD_200260 | JGI IMG/M metagenome (GOLD analysis project Ga0268386, IMG submission 200260) | Soil microbial communities from uranium-contaminated site in the Upper Colorado River Basin, Wyoming, United States - RVT150D86... ... | reverse complement strand
ACGCGACCGGCTGAAGCCGGTCACTACGAACGCGCGGCCCGCACCCCGATCGTGGCCATGACCGCCCACGCCATGCGCGGCGACCGTGACCGCTGCCTTTCCGCCGGAATGGACGCCTACCTCGCGAAACCCATCGACGCGACGGAACTGCTGGAAACGATCGAGCGGCTGGCCGCCCGAGGGAGTCGAGAAGAGTCGAGAGACGAGAGCGGAGAGTCTAGAGCCAGAATTCCAATGGCCACTCGTCCTCTGGCTCTCGACTCCCCGCTCTCGACTCTCGACTCGTCACCACCCATCGATCGCGAATCGGTGCTGCGGCGGCTGGGCGGGGACGAGCAGCTTTTTGCCGACGTCGTGCGATACTTTCGGGAAGACGCCCCACCGCTGCTGCAATCGCTGCGCGAAGCCGTCGCCCGCGAAGACGCCGAACAGATCGCCCGCAGCGCCCACAGCCTGAAGGGGTTGGCCGCCAACATCGGCGCCCAGCCCCTGGCCGACGCAGCCCAGGCGGTCGAACGCGCCGGCCACGGCCGCCATTGCGACCAGGCGCAGACGCTGCTGGCAACCGTCGACGACGAATTCAAAACGTCGTTGCGGGAACTGGACGATGCAGCCCGAGCCGCGCCAGGTTGCATTCGCAGCGGCGACACAGAAACAACAACCGCCGCAGAGTGACCTCGTCGAAGTGCTCCAGCCGCCGTTTGACCCGCCGCTCGAGAAATCGCGCGGGAACGCGGCTCAGCAGCGCGATCAACTCCTCGCGCCCCATCTCGTGAATCTGCCGGTCCAGCAATCCCGCCACGAGGGACGGAATCGCGGTTGACCCGAAACGCCCACCGGTCCGGGACGGCGTGTCACCGTCGCAATTCTGCTTGAGTCGCATGTCGTTCCTTCCTGTCGCAACCGTTGTCAGTGAATCCTGAGCGTCGTCGAGTCTAGCGTCCGCGATTCGGAAAGAAATGCGGGGAATGCGTAGAGTTTCATCGGAAATCCCCGGCAGCGGCCGTCCGGGTTTCCCCGAAATGCCACTCACCGGTCGAAAGCGGAAGGCGGAAAGCGGAAAGCGGGGGCACGCCCTCAACTCTCAACTCTCAACTCTCAACTCTCAACTCCTTCACCACTCACCAGATCCCGTGTTAGCGCATTTCGTCGTTTCGGGTATACCCCCGCCGCTGAAACCAGGTAGCAGAATTCGTGAGAATTCTGCCGTCACGGCGAGTAGCAGAATTCGTGAGAATTCTGCCGTCACGGCGAGTAGCAGAATTCGTGAGAATTCTGCCGTCACGGAGACGACATCCAGAATTCTCACGAATTCTGCTACTCGCCTCGACGGACCACCGACCACGGACGAACGTGTGAAACCCCGCGACTGGTGCCGACGCGTCCCCTGGACGTTGCTGATCGTCACGACCGCCCTGATGCTGGTCGGGCTGGCGGGGATCGCGCGCGGCGACGAGTTCGTCGGCGAGGGACATTTCGTGCGACGGCAACTCGTGTGGATCGCGCTGTCGCTGCCGGCGATGGTCGCCGCCACGTTCCTGCCGTATCGCAGGCTGCGGCCCTGGAGCTACCCGCTGTTCGCGGCGAGCCTGCTGTTGCTGGCGGCGGTGTATTTTCTGCCGCCGCGGAACGGGGCGAAGCGGTGGATTCCGCTGGGGTTCATGTACTTTCAGCCGTCGGAGCTGGCGAAGCTGGCGTACATCCTGGCGCTGGCGCACTACCTGACGTACCGCCGCAACTACCGCCGGCTGGCCGGGCTGCTGATTCCCTTCGGGCTGACGTTCATTCCCATCGCCCTCATTTTGAAGGAACCCGACCTGGGGACCTCGCTGCTGTTTCTGCCGACGTTGTTCGCGATGCTGTTCGCCGCGGGAGCCCGGCCGCGGCACCTGGCGTTCGTCGGCGTGCTGGGGGTGGCGACGCTGCCTGTGCTGTGGCTGGGAATGTCGGCCGAGCAGCAGTCGCGGGTGGTGGCGCTGTTCACGCAGCGCGACGGGGGGACGGCACCCAAGGGGGACGGTTACCACCTGCACCAGTCGAAACAGATGCTGGCCCTGGGCGGGATGCTGGGGAGCGACGTGACCGGGACGGCGATCGACGACCCCGCCGCGTACCATCTTCCCGCCGGCCGCACCGACTTCATCTACTGCCTCGTCGGCGAACGCTTCGGCCTGCTGGGGACGGCGCTGACGCTGGCGTTGTACCTGGTGCTGTTCGGCAAGGGGCTGGCGATTGCCGCCGCGACCCGCGAGCCGTTCGGCCGGCTGCTGGCCGTGGGAATCGTCGCGCTGCTGGCCGCGCAGACGATCATCAACGCCGGCATGACGGTCGGATTGATGCCCATCACCGGAATGACGCTGCCTTTAATGAGCTACGGCGGTTCGAGCCTGCTGTTCACCTGCCTGTCGCTGGGGCTGCTGCTGAACGTCGGCATGCGCCCCGGCTACGAAGTCGGCCCGGACCCGTTCCAGTTTGGGGTGGTGAGTGGTCGGTAGCGGAATTCGTGAGAATTCCGCCGCTCGTTGGATCGCCGCGGAATTCTCACGAATTCCGCTACCTGACACTCACCAGTTCGGAATTGACACGCTTTGCGGTTTGATTGATACTCCATTATCGGATGATTCGCGGTCGCATTGCGCAACCCCATCGCGGACAACACCTTTCGTGGCGGGCGATCTGAAACAATATGCCCTCTCCGTCGCGGCGCAGGCCAGGCAGGCGTCGCGACAGTTGGCGACCGTCTCGACGGAATCAAAGAACGTCTGGCTCCGCGCGTCGGCGGAGCGGATTCGCCAACGCACCGCCGAAATCCAGGCTGCCAACGAACGCGACCTGCAACGCGCCCCGGAATACGGTCTCTCGGCTGCGGCGGTGGACCGATTGCGGCTCACGAAGCCACGATTGGAAGCCGTCGCCGCCGCGCTCGAAGAAATCGTGCTGCTGCCGGACCCGATCGGCGAGGTGATCGAAGGGCACGTCCGCCCCAACGGGCTGGCGATTTCCCGCGTGCGGGTGCCGCTGGGGGTCGTGTTCTTCATTTACGAATCGCGGCCGAACGTGACGGCCGATGCCGCGGCGATCTGCGTCAAAAGCGGGAACGCGGTGATCCTGCGGGGCGGGAAAGAGGCCTTCCACAGTAATCATGCGATCTACTCGGTGCTGGCGGACGGATTACGCGACGCCGGTCTGCCCGAGTACGCCGTGCAGCTCGTCAACACCACCGACCGGGAAGCCGTCGGCCAGTTCCTCGCGCTGGGCGGCCTGATCGACGTCACGATCCCCCGCGGCGGGAAATCGCTGATCGAGCGGGTCGCCCGCGAAGCGTCGATGCCGGTCATCAAGCATTTCGACGGCGTCTGCCACGTGTACGTCGACAAGGCGGCCGATCTGGAAATGGCGACGGAGATCACGATCAACGCCAAGTGCCAGCGGCCGGGCGTGTGCAACGCGGCCGAGACGCTGCTGGTGCATGCCGGCGTGGCCGAAGAATTCCTGCCTCGGATCGCCGCGGCCTTGCGGGAGCGCGGTGTGACGCTGAAGGGCTGCGAACGAACGCGAAAGCTGGTCCCGTTCGCGGAGCCGGCCACGGAAGAGAGTTACCGCACCGAGTACCTCGACCTGATCCTCTCGGTGAAAGTCACGCCGGGGCTGGAAGAGGCGATCGCGCACGTCAATGAATACGGGTCGCATCACACCGACGCGATCGTGACGACCGACCTGGGCGCGGCCCGGCGGTTCACGGCCGCCGTCGATTCCGCCGCCGTCATGGTCAACGCCAGCACGCGGTTCAACGACGGCGGGGAGCTCGGCCTGGGGGCGGAGATCGGCATCAGCACCGACAAATTCCACGCCCGCGGCCCCTGCGGGCTGCGGGAAATGACGAGTTACAAGTACATCGTGCAAGGGACGGGGCAGGTGCGAGGATAAGGCGGAAGGCGGAAGGCGGACTCACCACTCCAACACTCCAACACTCCAACATTCCACTACCCCCCGGAGCCACGGATGGCCGACGTTCTGAGCCAATCGGAAGTGGAATCGCTGCTGGCGGCGCTCGACCCCCGCGACAGCCTGGGGACGGCTGCCGGCGGGAAGCCCGCGGCGGCGCCGGCCGTCCAGCAGCCGGTCAACGTCTACGATTTCAAACGCCCCGAGCGCGTCAGCAAGGAGCAGATGCGCGTCATGCAGGCGCTGCACGAGGGCTTCAGCCGCGAATTCGGCGCGGGGCTGAGCGGCATGCTCCGCACGATCGTCGAGGTCAAGCTGATCGGCGTCGACCAGTTGACCTACGGCGAGTTCGTGTTCAGCCTCGAAAACCCGACCTGCTTCAACCTCGTCGAATCGAAGGGGCTGTCGGGGCACATCATTCTCGACGTCACGCCTTCGATCATCTTCCCGATCGTCGACCGGCTGCTGGGGGGCGGGAAGCATTTCCGGGCCACGTATCCCAAGCGGGCGCTGACGGAGATCGAGCTGAAGCTCGTCTCGCGACTCACGCAGTTGGCGCTCACCGGTCTGGAGAAGGCGTGGGCCAACATCTGCGAGCTGGGCCTGACGGTGACGCAGGTCGAAAGCAACCCTCAGTTGATTCAGATCGTGCCGCCGAACGAGGTCGTCGTGCTGGTCAGCTTCGAAATCCTGATGGGGGACATGCAGGGAATTCTGAACCTCTGCATTCCCTACAACACGATCGAGCCGCTTTCCGGCCGGCTGTCGTCCGATACCTGGTCGAGCTACACCAAACGCACGCCCGACGCCGGCCAGCGGATCAACCTCGAAACGGGCATCGCCCACGCCCCGGTCGACATGGTCGTGCTGCTGGCGGAAACGAAGCTGACGGCCCGCGAAATCCGCGACCTCGACGTGGGGGACGTGCTGCTGACCGAGCACCCCTGCAAGCACGGGCTGAAAGTGCTCGTCGAAGACGAACCGCTCTTCGAAGGCTTTGCCGGCGCCTACCGCGGGCACAAGGCCGTTCGCGTCAGCAAGCGGCTGCCCCGCGTCAAAGACATGATCAACCGCCGGCTGGACGAACTCGCAATCGCCGGCGAGGCCGTCGCGAAGTGACGGAATCGAACGGCCGTAGCGTGGACTTCAGTCCACGCGAGCAAGCGTGGAGCGAGAGCGAGAATCCAACCATCGCTCGCGTGGACTGAAGTCCACGCTACGACCGTCTGGCCGGGCCGCGGGGGACGGACTATCATCGATGCGACGATGGAGCCGGTTCTTCATTCCCGAGACGACACCCGTGCGATGCGGCCCAGACTTGCGGTGCTTGTGACGGCGGCGATGCTGATCGCGGCCGCGTGCCTGTACAAGGCCACGCGGACGTACCAACCCGTCGACCCGGCGACCGTCGAGCAACGCTGCCCCGTCACGAAGCCGCTGTTCTTTCTGCTCCCCGACCAGCACCGGCCGCAGAGGTTCGTCAAGCTGGAAGCCTATCTGGGACGGCACCGCGTGCTGCTCGTGTTCTACGATCGGGATGCGGGGGCGGAAGGAAACCCCGTGCTCGTCCGGCTGCGGCGGGACTACGAACGATTGGAAGCCGCCGGCGTGAAGGTGTTCGGCGTCAGCACGGCCATCCCGCAGGAAAACCGGCCGCCGATTGAAGGGCGACCGTATCGGACCGACAATCAACCGCGGGAGGCGTTCCCCTTCCCGCTGCTGACCGATGTGTCCCCCGCGTGCGCCGTGCACCGGCAATGGGGGCGGTTCGACGCGGCGAGATCGAAACCGTTGCCGGGCGTGTTCCTCATCGATCGAACGGGCAGCGTCGCGTGCAGCGAAGGAGTCCCCCGACCGCTGGCCGATCCCCCCGCGACGATCGACAATCTGCTGAGATAGCCTCCGACCTCCGATTTCCGACCTCCGACCTCCGACCTCCGACCTCCGACTTCCGACCTCCGACCTCCGACTTCCGACCTCCGACTTCCGACCTCCGACTTCCGACCTCTGATGTCCGCGACGTCCACCCCTTCCAAGCCGACCACCGCGTCCCGCAATCGCTGGGGCCGCTGGGTCGTCATCGCGATGTTGCTGTTCGGCGTCGCGCTCACCGCCACGACCTGGGTTTACTGGAAGCTGCACGTCGCCCCCTACCTGCCGCTGCAGAAACTGCTGGCGGAGAAGTACGAAGGCTCCCGGCCGCGGGTCGAAGGAGGGCAGCGGAAGATGCACAAGGGGACGCCAAAGATTCTCCGCGTCACGATGAGGCTCAAGTTCGACCCCGGGGCGAAAGACGGCCAGCGCCGCGTCGACGATTTCAGCCGCGACGTGGCGGCGTTCGTCGCGCGGAACTATCCGGAACTGGCCGACTACGAGATTCTCGAGTTGAACCTGTACTGGCCCAGGCCGGAGACGGAACACAAGCCGCTGGAGGTGCAGCGGGAATTCCCAGTGAAGCCCCTGCTTCCGTAGGACGGTTTTTCAAACCGTCCGGACGGATTGGAAATCCGTCCTACGGAATCCAATACACGCGCCAGCCCGGGGCAATCACCGAATCGACCGCGGCGGCTTCTGCCCCTTCGGAATCAGCGACGTGTACTTCCGGCCTGTCATCCGTTTCTTAAATTCCGCTTTCGCCGCGGCGACGAGTTCCGGCTTCTCAAACAGGTCGATCGCCGAGACCGCCAGCACCTTCGAGGCGTAGAGGATGCCCTTCTCGCCGATCGTCGAGCCGATGCAGGCCACGTTCTGCCAACTGTGGCCGGGGCTGCCGGCGGCGAAACAGGTGGTCCGCAGGCCGCCGGTGGGGACGAACCAACTGATGTCCCCCACGTCGGTCGAGCCTTTGCTCGGCTTCGTCGTCTGCGACAGCGGCTCGACGTTCTCGTTGATCGGCGTCTTGAATTTCGTGCCGAACTGCGCCGTCAGCGGCTGCTGCAACCGCACGCAGAACGCCTTCTCTTTCGCGGTGAATTTCGGCGGGCCGACGGCGATCAGGTTGCCGTGGATCAGTTCCGAAAGAGGCGTGTTCTCGACGAGCTCGTGGCAGTCGGTGTCGATCTTGTACGTCATCTTCGTCCGCGACATCTTCGCCGCCCCCTCGGCGATGTCCTTCACCCAGTTGAAGTACCGCACCACGTCGTCGTGTGTGTTCGCCCGCACGAAATACCAGACGGTGGCGTTGGGCGGCACGACGTTCGGCTGGCCGCCGCCGTTGGTGACGACGTAGTGGAAGCGGGCGTCGTCCTTGACGTGCTCGCGGGCGTAGTTGACGCCGACGTTCATCAGCTCGACGCCGTCCAGCGCGCTGCGGCCGCTGTGCGGGCTGCCGGAGGCGTGGGCCGCCTGCCCGTGGAAGGTGAACTTCGCCGAGATGAGCGCCTTCGAACTGCCCGCCCACGCGCCGTTATTGCCGGATGGATGCCAGTGCAGGCAGACGTCGAGATCGTTAAAGACGCCGGCCAGCGTCATGTAGACCTTGCCGATGACGGTCTCTTCCGCCGGCGTGCCGTACAGCCGGATCGTGCCCTTGATCTTGTGTTTCGCCATCGCCTCCTTGACGGCCAGCGCCGCCCCCAGCGCCCCCGCACCGAGCCCGCTGTGCCCGCAGCCGTGCCCCGGTTTGCCTTCCGCGAACGGTTCCTGAATCGGCGCGACCTTCTGCGACAACCCCGGCAGCGCGTCGTATTCGGCGAGAATGCCGATGACCGGCTTTCCGCTGCCGTAGCTGGCGACGAACGCCGTCGGCATTCCGGCGATGCCCGTTTTCACCTCGAACCCCGCATCTCGGAGCTGCGTCGCCAGATGCCGGGCCGACTTCGTCTCGGCGAGTCCGACCTCGGCGAATTCCCAGATCGCCTGGTTGGCGTCGAGGATGGTCTTGCGGTGGGCGTCGACGGCGGCAACGGCGGTTTGCTGGGAAGGGCGGAGCTTCGGCTTGGGTTTTGGCTTCTTCGGCTGGGCGCCCTCGCTGTACGAAAACGCCAGCGCGACGGCGACGACGAATGGCAACGTCGACAGTTTCATCGCATCTCCTCGATGTTGGATCATTGGTCCCGTTCCTCAGGCTTCAACCTTCCGCAAAAACGTCACCCTCCCCCGCGGCACCCACTCGGCCACGAAAATGCTTCCCGCCTTGTCGAAGCAGGCGTCGTGCGGGTGGACGAAGCGGCCGGGGCGGTATTTTTTCGGGTCGCGGCGGAGGGTCAGCTTGCCGCCGCCGAGGACCTGCTTCGTCCATGCTTCTTCGTAGCCGAGATGCGTGATGACCTTGTTGTGCTTGTCGAACAGCGTCACGCGGGCGTGCAGGTCGGGGACGAGCATGATCTCACCCTGGATGTCGATGTCGGCCGGGAAACTGACGTCGTTGATGACGCTGAGGTGCTTCCCGTCGAGCGTGAAATACTGCAAGCGGGCGTTGGCGCGATCGGCGACGACCAGCGACGGTTTGCGGCCGGGGCGGTCGTCGAGCCAGATGCCGTGCGGCGTGCGAAGCTGCCCCTTGCCGGCGCCCACGCCGCCGAACGTGCGGACGAGGTTGTTCTTCGCGTCGTACTGGTGGACGAAGTGCGAGCCGTACCCGTCGCCGACGTAAATCCCGCCGTCGGGGGCGAATGCGAGGTTCGTCGGCGAATAGCGGGCCTTCTTGTTCTTGTAGTGCGCCGGCTTCGCGGGCCGGCCGATCCGCCAGACCTCTTCGCCTTTGAGGTTCGTCTTCACGACGATCCCCATCTGAATGCAGGAGAGGTACAGGAACTCTTCGTTACCTTCCTTCCGCAGGTCGATCCCATGCCCGGCCCCGTGGTACGCCTTGCCGAACGAGCGGACGTACTTCCCCTTCGCGTCGAAGACGACGATCGAATCCATCTTCGGCCGGCCTCCCTTGCGGTGCTTGATGTAGATCAGCCCCGCGGAGTCGACCGTCACGCCGTGCGTATCCCCCCACTGCACCGTCGACGGCAACTCACCCCAGTTGTGGTGGCACTCGTAGGTGAACTCGCCTTTGCCGACGATCGGCAGTTTGCGGCCGGATTTGTTCGTCGCATGCAGAAACAGCGGCGCGGCGGCGGTGGCCAGCGTTGTGGCACCGGCAGCTTTCAGGAAGGAGCGGCGGGTGGGTTGGCGAGCGGTCATGGGGACTCCCGAGTCAAAAGGACGGACCGGCCCCATTAGACCGGGAAGCACCGGCAGGAATCAATCGTCCCTCTGGTCAGAACGGGAATTGACTCGCGGCGGAGTAAACGCGAACCCGTCGATTCGCCGTCCGCAGACTGACTCGCCCCCGATTGGTCACCGCCGTCCCGCTGACGGAAACCCGGCGGAGCGTTTTGACGTCGATCAGTTCTTCCAGCCCTTCGTCGGTCACGTCGGTGCTCTGCAGATACAGCGTGGCGATGGCGGGAAACCGCCGCACCAGCACCAGTGTGCGATCGGTAATCTTCGTGCCGGAAAGGTTCAGCCCCGACAGCTTCTTCAGCCGGCCGAGCAAGGCGACCCCGGCGTCGGAAACCTGCGTATCTTTCAGGCTGAGCGTTTCGAGGTTCTTCAGCAGGGCGAGTTGTTTCATGCCTTTGTCGGTGATCCGAGATTTCCACAGCCGCAGTTTCTTCAGCTTCGTCAGCCGTCCGAGAGACTTCGTTTCGCGGTCCGAGAGCCAACTGAAGCGGAGATCGAGCGATTCGAGGTTCGTCAGGTTGGCGATCGGCTTCCAGGCGTCGCCGTCGATGCCGCTGTGGGCCATCCGCAGTTCCCGCAGGCTGGTGAGCCGGCCGATCGCCTGCATGCCCTTCTTCGTGATGCGGCAATGGGAAACGTCGAGAAACCGCAGCCGCTTCGCGAACCGCAACGCCGCCAGCCCCTCGCCCTCGGCCCGCGAATACGGCAGGCTGAAGATTTGCAGCTTCGTCAGCCTTTCAAACCCTCGCAGATCGTTCGCCTTCACCGGGGTATGTTGCAATTCAATCCGCGTGAGTTGCGTGCAGGCGGCGAGATGCCGCAGGCCGGTGTCGGTGATGCGACCGTGGGAAATGTGAATCGTCTCGAGGCCCTCCAGCCCGGCGAGGTGCCGCATGCCGTCGTCCGTGAACCGCCCGTTGGTGAGACGAACGTGTCGAATCGAGGTATCGCGGCACATTCGGGCCAGATCGGCATCGGTGGCGCGGTTGCGGACGGCGACGGCGGAATTCCGCGGGGCCGCCTGCGCGGAGTTGAGGAGAACCCAGACGCCCGCTGCGAAGATGGTTGCTTTCATGATGATCGACTCTCATTGTAGAGACGACGATCGCCTCCGGGAAGTTCCCGTCGCCTGATGGCGCGCAGTCATCGGCCCACTGGGCGCCACTGGCGGACTAGCCGCCAGTGCCACCGGGCGCGTTGAGTGTGCGGATTACGCAAAATGGCCCCCGCGCGGCAAACCCTCGCACTCGCAATCGTCGCATCGGCCCCGGCCGTTCATTGGCCGAATTCCGCTCGCCGGCGACGGCAATCGAGTGGATTCCCGGCCGCTATCGCGCAGGATTGCGGCGGCAACGCAAGACGTGTCCCTGCGGGGACGGATTGCCGCTTCCCTCACCGTCGTTACATCGGAAGGACGCACACCATGAGAGACGCCCCCGTCTGGAGTTCGCTGTACGCCTCGGACATCACGTCGCAAGGCCCCCCGCCGCTGGCCGACTACCCCGTCGCGCTGCTGACCCGCCGCACGCTCGGAGAAATGGCGGGCGGGATTCTCGCCGAGAGGCAACACGCGCCGCGCGGGGTACCGCTGCGCGCCGGCGCCGGTCGGCCGCGCAATCCGTAGCGGGTGATCCGTTTAGCCGCGACTCGCAGGCTTTGCGCTGAGGAGCGCGGTGTCATCAGCCGGCGGGGGCTAGCGCCCGCCGGCTGAATTCCGCATTCCGCCTTCCGCCTTCCGCTTTTACAGCGTCCCTTCCGGCGCTTGCCGGCACAACTCGGCGTGCAGCTCGCGCTCAAGCTGCAGCGTCGTGTGGTCGATTCCGAACCGCTCAAATAGCTCGGCGGAAGTTTCAGCGAGGAATCGGTCGTTGTCGTCGCCGTCGGGGCGGATCAGGTGGGCGGTCAGCGCGGTCTCGGTCGTGCTCATCGCCCAGATGTGCAGGTCGTGGATCGCCTCCACGCCGGGACGTTCCAGCAGGAACTGCCGTACGCCGTTGGGGTCGATGGTTCGCGGGACGGCGTGCAGGGCAAGATTCGTCGAGTCCCGCAGCAGGCCCCAGGTGCCCCAGAGGATCACGACGGCGACGGCGAGGCTCAGCATTGGGTCGATCCACAGTTTCCCCGTCGCCAGCATGCCCCACCCGCCAAGGACGACCGCGACCGACACGCCCGCGTCGGCCGCCATGTGCAGAAACGCCCCCTGGATGTTTAGATCGTGCCGGCGGCCCTTCAGGAACAGCAATGCCGTCGCCGTGTTGACGACCACACCCGCCCCAGCGACCCAGATGACGACGTCCCCCGGCACGGCTTCCGGAACGGCGAAGCGGCGGATCGCCTCCCACCCGATCGCCCCCACCGCGGCCAGCAGCACGCACGAGTTGACCAGCGCCGCCAGGATCGACGAGCTTCGCCAGCCGTAGGTGCGGCGGTCGGTCGGCTTCCACTGCGACAGGTGGTGCGCCCCCCACGCCAGCAGCAGGCCGAGCACGTCGCTGAGGTTGTGCCCCGCGTCGGCCAGCAGCGACAGCGAGTTGACGGCGAACCCGTAGCCGGCCTCGAGCACGACGTAGCCGACGTTCAGCGCGACCCCGATCGCGAACGCGCGGTTGTACGTCGCCGGGTGCTGGTGGTGATGATCGCAGGTCGGTCCGTGCATCGGGTTGGTGAGTGGTGAGTCGCGAGTGGTAAGAGGATGTGAATCAATCGGAAATCATCGTGGCGGACGCTGCCAGCGTCCGCTGTTTTGCGGATGCTGGCAGCATCCGCCACGATTCTTACACAAGCTCTGAGTGGTGTGGAATCAGCGGACCGCTCTGCCACTCACTACTTTACCACTCACCACTCACGACTCACCACTCACGTCTCGATTCTGAAACCGCCCGCGATCTGTCATAATTCCTTGCACCATTCAGCCGCGACTCGAAGCCTTCATCAGCCGGAGAGCGCCAGCCCCCGGTTGGTGCGGGATTGCCGCGAACCGGGGGCTAGCGCCCTGCGGCTGATTCGCCGCGCTCCTCTCCGCAAAGCCTCCGAGTCGCGGCTAAACCAATCGTTTTCGGAGCCTGCGAACGATGGCAGCAACGCGCACGATTCTCGTCACCGGCGCCACCCGCGGGCTGGGCCGGGCGATGGCCGACCGCTTTGTCGAGGCCGGACATACCGTCATCGGCTGCGGGCGCTCGGCGGATGGGGTCGCCGAACTGCGCGGCCTTTACGGCGCACCGAATCGTTTTGACGTCGTCGACGTGGCCGACGACCGCCAGGTTTCTGCGTGGGCGGAATCGATTCTCGCGGAAGGCGATCCTCCGCACTTGCTGATCAACAACGCCGCCGTCATCAACCCCAACGCCCCGCTGTGGGAAGTCGCCGCCGTGGAGTTCGCCGCCGTCGTCGACGTGAACATCAAAGGGGTGGCCAACGTCGTGCGGCATTTTGCGCCGGCGATGATCGAACGCCGGCGGGGGGTGATCGTGAATTTCAGCTCCGGCTGGGGCCGTTCCGTCTCGGCGGACGTCGCCCCGTACTGCGCGTCGAAGTGGGCGGTCGAAGGACTCACGAAAGCGCTGGCCGCCGAGTTGCCGCGGGGGATGGCGGCGATCCCGCTGAATCCCGGCATCATCGACACCGACATGCTGCGGAGCTGCTTCGGCGCGTCCGCGCGGAGTTTTCCCGACGCCGATCGCTGGAGCCGGGTCGCCGCACCCTTCCTGCTATCGCTCGACGCACGGCACAACGGCGAATCGGTGACGGTGCCGCTGTAGGGCCGCGTTGTAACGAAGGATGAGGGATGAGCGTTGAGGGTTGAGGGATAAGGGTTGAAGGGCGCCGCTGATCTTTGCCCGGTACTCAGTACTTTGTATTGAAACTCTCATCCTTCATCTGTCACGATGGCGAGCAGTGACTTTCCGCCTTCCGCTTTCCGCCTTTCGCCTTGCAATGGCCATGTCAACCTGGAATCCCGCGCATTACCTCAAATACGGCGACGAACGCACCCGCCCGGCCGCGGACCTGGCGGCTCGCGTCGAACTCGATGCACCGCGAACGATCGTCGACGTCGGCTGCGGGCCGGGGAACAGCACGCAGGTATTGCGGGCACGCTGGCCGGAAGCCGACGTGCTGGGGGTCGACAACTCACCCGAGATGATCGACGCGGCGCGGCGGTCGTTTCCACGGCAGGGCTGGCTGCTGGCGGACGCCGCCGCGTGGTCACCGGTCGGGCTGGTCGATCTCGTCTTCTCGAACGCCGCGCTGCAATGGATGCCGCGGCACGACGTGCTGATGCGGCATCTCATCGGATCGGTCGCCCCGGGCGGCGCGCTGGCGTTTCAGATTCCGAGCAGCACGTTCGCGGCGGTGCGCACGCTGATTCACGACATCTCGCGCGACGCCGCCTGGACCGCACGCATGGACGGCGCCCGCGGCGCGCTGACGATGGAATCCCCCGCGTTCTATTACGACGCGCTGTCGGCCGAGGCGGCGCGTCTCGACGTGTGGGAGACCGAGTACCATCACGTGATGGAGTCGCCGGACGCCATCGTCGACTGGATGGCCGGCACCGGTCTGCGCCCGTTCCTGGCGGCGCTGGCAACCGAAGCCGAGCGCCGCGACTTCGAGACCCAACTGCGGCAGCGAGTCTCGGAAACGTACGAATCTCGCGCCGACGGCAAGGTGCTGTTCCCGTTTCGCCGGACGTTCGTCGTCGCGTACCGGTGAATCGCGGATGAAGGATAAGGGATAAGGGATAAGGGATGAGGGATGAGGGATGAAGGATGAGGGATGAAGGATGAGGGAGAGACGAGAGTCGAATGTTCCAGAGGTGCGCGCTTTCCGCCTTCCGCTTTCCGCCTTCCGCGATCTTCTGGCTCTGGACTCTCCGCTCTCGACTCTCGTCCCTTATGGCAGCCCGCCCCACATCGCCATCGTTCCCACCAGAGCCACCGCGGCGTACAGGGCGGCGGCGGTGTCGTCGGCCATCACACCCACGGCGTTGTGCAGGCGGTCCAGCTCGGCGCAGGGCCACGGTTTGAGCACGTCGAACAGCCGGAACCACACGAACCCGAACACCGCCGACGCGAACGTCACCGGGACGAACAGGTAGATGAACGGGAAAGCCGCGATCTCGTCGAACACCAGCCGGCCGGGATCTTTGGCGTTCATCAGTTGCGCGGCCCGCATGCAGAGCGGAACGCCGGCGGCGAACAGCAGGGCCCCGAGGATCGCGTTCGACCAGGTCGGCAGGCCGGTCAACTGCCACAGCCAGACCAGCGGCGGGCCCCACAGGCTGCCGACCGTGCCGGGCATCCGCGGCGCATCGCCCAGCCCGCCTCCCGTCGCCAGGAGCAGCACCACCCGGTCGGTCGTGTTGTACTTTGGGTCGCCCAATTCCAGCCTTTTGGTATTCATGCGAATGGTCTAGGATTATAAGCGTGCGTGACGGTTTGTGCGAAACCGCAAGCGGTGACTTCCGAACTTCGACCTTTCGACCTTCGACCTTTCGACCTTCCGACTCGATGACCGACGACGCCACGCCGAAACTCAGCAAGACCGAACACCTCAAGGCGAACAGCCGCCAGTTGCGGGGCACGCTCGCCGAGGAACTCGCCAACGACGCCGACCACATTTCCGGCGACGCCGCCCAGATCATCAAGCATCACGGCAGCTACCAGCAGGACGACCGCGACAACCGCGGCGGCGACGGCAAGTCGTACATGTTCATGGTCCGCACCCGCGTTCCGGGGGGCAAAGTCACCGCCGACCAGTTTCTCGCCGAGCTCGACCTCTGCGAACGCTACGGCAACGGCACGCTGCGGATCACCACCCGGCAGGGCTTCCAGCTTCACGGCGTGTTGAAGCAGGACCTGAAGACGACGATCCGCGGCATCAACGACGCGCTGCTGACGACGTTCTGCGCCTGCGGCGACGTCGAACGCAACGTGATGTGCTGCCCCGCCCCGTACCGGAACAACCGCGTCCGCGACGAGCTGCAGGCGATGTGCGACCGCGTCGCCGAGCACCTGAAGCCGAAGACGACGGCGTATTTCGACGTCTGGCTGCGGGACGACGACGGCGAAGACTTGAAGGTTTCGGAGTTCAAGCCGGTGGACGAACCGGTCTACGGCGAGCGGTACCTCCCGCGGAAATTCAAGACCGGGTTCGCGCTGCCGGAAGACAACTGCATCGACATCTACGCGCAGGACCTCGGTTTCCTGGCAGTCGTCGAGAACGACGCGATCGTGGGCTACAACGTGCTGGTCGGCGGGGGGATGGGGATGACGCCGGTCAAGAAAATCACATTCCCGGCCGTTGCCAAGCGGATGTGCTACGTCGCGCCGGAGCAGGTCGTCGCCGTGGCGGAAGCCGTCGTCAAAGTGCAGCGGGACTTCGGCAACCGGGCGGACCGCAAGGTCGCGCGGATGAAGTACCTGATCGCCGACTGGGGGCTGGAGAAGTTCAAAGCCAAGGTCGAGGAATACTTCGGCGGACCGCTGCCGGAACCGCATCCCGCCGACGTCACCGATCTCGACGACCACGTCGGCTGGCGCGAGCAGGGGGACGGCAAGTGGTTCCTCGGCGTGAACGTCGAGAACGGCCGCATCAAAGACGAAGGCGACCTGCGGGTGAAAACCGCGCTGCGGATGATCGTCGATTCCTACCGCATCGACTCGCGGTTGACGGCGCGGCAGGGGATCATCCTCTGCGACATTGAAGACGCGTGGCGGGACAACATCAACCGCATCCTCCGCGAGCACGGCGTCAAGCAGGAACACGAGCTGACGCTCGCCCGCCGCTATTCGATGGCCTGCCCGGCGCTGCCGACGTGCGGGTTGTCGGTGACGGAATCCGAGCGGGTCATGCCCGACGTCATGGACCAGATCGAAGCCGCGCTGGCCGAGCACGGTCTCGCCGGGGAGCGGATCACCGTGCACATGACCGGCTGCCCCAACGGCTGCGCCCGCCCCTACACGCCCGACGTCGGCCTCGTCGGCAAGGCGAAGCTGAAATACACGCTGTACCTCGGCGGCCACGACCTGGGCACCCGCATCGCGTGGATCTACCGCGACATGGTCCCGCTGGAAGAGATCGGCAGCACGCTGTCGCCGCTGTTCGGTTACTACCGATCCGAGCGGCGGGACAGCGAATCCTTCGGCGACTTCTGCCACCGCGTCGGCTGCGAACAGCTCGTCGCGTACGGCGAGCGGCTTCAACAGCATGCCACTGCTTGACGAACGCCGCTCACCGCGTCGAATTCGTGGACCGCGCCGTCGGCGTTCGTCAAGCAGTGCGATCGCCGGTTCGCGATGGCGCCGGCCCGACCGCACTGCTTGCCCGGCCGAAGCGGGGCGAACGGCGTTTGCATTCATGGTTCTCGGCCGGGCAAGCAGTGGCACGAACCTTACCGCACGAACCACGTCTTCGCCGTCGCGTCGGTCTTGAAGAACTTCAGCAACTGCCGGGCGACCTTGTCGCGGCCGCTGTTACCCGGGTGGGTGCCGTCGCGGGCGAAGTCGGCTTCCTTCCAGACGAGGTCGTCGAGCTTGCGGCCCTTCACGCCGTTGGCCCACAGGTACGGCCCCCACAGCAGCAGCGGCGACTGCACCTTTCCCTTGCTGGCGTCGTAATTCAGCGCGGGCTTGCCCTGCAACTGGTCGTCGATCAGCCAGCGGATGCTGAAGGCCGATTCGTAGGCGTAAGGCTCGGGGTTCAGCCCGGTGCGTGCGTAGCCGGCGTAAATGCGGCTCGAGAAATACGCCAGCCGCAGGTTGGGGAACCGCTGCTTCAGCATCTGCAGCACGACGACGAGGTTGTCTTTGAGCTTCTGCGCGTGCTTCGGGAATTCGCCCAGCGACGCCGGCCCCGGCTCGGCCTGCTTGAACCACACCGCCTGCACCTGCCGCGGCGAGACGCCGGCCTGCTTGAGCCGCCGTGCGAGCATTTCCCACGGGCTGGGGCGGCTCTTGCCTTTTCCTTTTCGGCGGAGGTTTGCAGGATTCGCCCAACGGGAAGCCACCATCCCGCCGAACGCCCCGTCGACGATGACGACCGACGGCGACTTCTGCTCATCGGCGTTCGCCAGCCGGATGAAGCGGCTGAACTCCTGCGTCGCGTTCGACATGCCGTTGGAGAGGAGGACGATCTTCCCGTCCTTGGCCGGTTTGCCGTCGGCGTCGAGCGGCTGAATCTTCGCGGCTTCGGCGAGGGCGGCCTTGAGGTGTTTTTCGGGCGGCGTGTTCTTTCCGCCGCCGTACAGCCCGCCGTCCTGCCCCTTGTAGCGGTCGGCGGAGGCCATCCCGGTCAGCGGCTTCAGGTCCAGCGACGACTTCGGTTCGGAGCGTTTGCCGGCCTGTTTCCGTCCCCCGGCCTTCTTGCGGCGGGCCGCCATTGCCCGGTCGAGGTAGGCCCGCTCATCCTTCGTGAGCTTTTCCCCGGCCTGTGACTTGCGGAACAGCCGACGGGCTTTGAGCCAGTCGATCTTGTCGTCGGATTTCTTCTGAACGGCACCTTTGCCGGCCTTCTTTCCCGGCGTTTGCCCGGATGCGCGTCGGCAATTGACAACCATCGACGACAGCACGAGCGAAACGGAAAGAACGTGCGACACGGACTTGAGACGGAAGTGCATGACAATCACCTCGACAAAGCGGCGAGTTCTGCGAGAATGGGTTTCCGTGAAGCTTACCCGAATTGACCGCTTCCCGCGAACAATCATGCCGAAACATTCCCGCCCCACCGTCCGCAAGCCGGCGACGAAGTTTCCGAATCTGCGGAAGAAGTTGCAGAAGGGGAAGCAGGCGGTCAAGCGAGCCGCCGGGTTTATCCCGGCGGGAGGGTCAACCTACGGCGGGGATAAACCCCGCCGCTCGCGGTGAAGGATCGCCGCACTCCTACATCGGCTGCATCGCGCGCAGCACCGCGTCGGTGAATTCCGTCGTCGTCGCGCTGCCCCCCAGGTCGCCGGTCAGCGTGTTGCCTTCCGCGAGCACGCCGCGAACGGCCGACTCAACGAGGTCGGCCGCCTGGTTTTCCCCCAGGTGCCGCAACATCAACCCGCCGCTGAGAATCAACGCCGTCGGGTTCGCGAGATCGCGGCCGGCGATGTCGGGGGCGGTGCCGTGGACGGCTTCGAACACCGCCAGTTCGTCGCCGATGTTGCCGCTGGGGGTCAGGCCGAGGCCGCCCACGAGTCCGCTCGTCAGGTCGGAGAGGATGTCGCCGAACAGGTTCTCCATCACCAGCACGTCGAAGTTCGCCGGGTTGAGCACCAGCTTCATCGCCGCTGCGTCGACGATGCAGTCGTCGTAAGCGATCTGCGGGAAGTCGCGGGCGACCTGACCCACGACGTCGAGAAACAGTCCGTCGCTCTTCTTCAGGATGTTCGCCTTGTGCACCGCGGTCACCCGCCGGCGGCCGTTGGCAACGGCCGTCTCGAACGCGAACCGGGCCACGCGGCGGGACGCTTTCTCGGTGATGATCCGCAGGCTCTCCACCACGCCGGGGACGACCGTGTGCTCCAGCCCGCTGTACAGCCCCTCGGTGTTCTCGCGGATGACGATCAGGTCGACGTTGTCGTACCGCGACGGCACGCCGGGCAGCGAACGGGCCGGGCGGTAGTTGGCATACAGGTCCAGCTCCTGCCGCAGCCGCACGTTGACCGAGCGGAAGCCGGTTCCCGTCGGCGTGCCGGTCGGCCCTTTCAGCGCGACCTTGTTGCGGCGGATGGAATCGAGCGTCGTCGTCGGCAGCGGGTCGCCGGTCGCCTCGAACGACGACGCTCCGCCGGGCTGGAGGTCCCATTCCAGCGGCAGCCCGGTCGCTTCGAGCACGCGGCAGGCGGCGGCGGTGACTTCGGGGCCGATGCCGTCGCCGCGAATCAACGTAATACGGGTCATGCGAATTCCGATCGAACCGTTTAGCCGCGACTCGGAGTCTTCGGAGAGGAGCGCTCATCGGGATTGTCGCGGAAGAGTCATCCGAACGCCACGCTCCTCTCCGCAAAGCCTTCAAGTCGCGGCTAAACGCGGCTAAACGGGCGCGGTCGTCACTCCTTCGCGTCGTTTGCTTCCTTCAACCACCGCTCCAGCGGCGGCCGCTTCAGGTGGGCCGTGAGCTTCTGCTGGAAGGCGTGGGAGACCGCCAGCAGGTCGCTCTCGCCGTAGAGGCGGCCGGTGAAGGTGACGGAGTACGGCATCGTCGCCCCGCGGATTTCGCGGAAGCCGGCGGGGAAGACGGCCGTCGGGTGGCCGGTGAGGTTCGTCAGCACGAGGTCGTTGCCGCCGATGTAGCAGTCGACCTTCGACATGACGTCGTCTTCCATTTCCTTCATCAGCAGCGTGCGGACGCGGTTGGCCCGCAGGTATTCGACCGCGGGGGTGAACTGCGCCCGGCGGAACGTGCGGGGCCAACTGTTGAGCCCCTCGGTGACGCCCTTTCGCGTCAGCTCGTCGAAGACGGCGCCGGCTTCGGTGTCGAGGATCATCACCAGCGGGTAGTACGGGTTCTTCTTCGGCAGCTCGATCGGCACAAGCTTCACGCCAAGCTCCCGCAGAATCTTCAGGTGTTCTTCCTTCGTCTGCTTCGGGAAGTAGCCGACTTTGAGCGAATTCAGCGGCCGCGGCGAAGGCCACGCGAACGGCCGGTCGACAGCGGACGGGTCGAGGCCGTCGAACCCGTGGATCGCGCCGAAGATCAGGGCGCAGTCTTCCAGGCTGCGGGCGATGGGGCCGAGCTTGTCCATGCTCCACGCCAGCGTCATGCAACCGGCCCGGCTCACCCGGCCGAACGTGGGCCGCAGGCCGGACGTCCCGTTGCGACGGCACGGCGAGACGATGCTCCCCAGCGTCTCGCTCCCAATGGCGAACCCCACACAGCCCGCCGCCGTCGCGGCGCACGAACCGGCCGACGACCCGCTGGAACCCATCTTCGGGTTCCACGGGCAGTTGGTGCGTCCGCCGAACCACTGGTCTCCCATCGCCAGCGCGCCGAGCGAGAGTTTCGCGATCAGCACCGCCCCGGCGGCTTCGAGCCTCTGCACGACGGTGGCCGTCGTGTCGAGCGTCTGCTCCTTGAACGGCGTTGCCCCCCATGTCGTCGGATGGCCGGGGACGGCAATCAGGTCTTTCGCCCCCCACGGAATGCCGTGCAGCGGCCCGCGATACCGGCCGGCGGCGATTTCGGCGTCGGCCCGTTTCGCCTGCTTCAAAGCGAGGTCTTCGGTGAGCGTGACGACGCACTTCAGAATCGGGTCGTACTTCTTGAGCCGGGCGAGGTACAGCTTCGTCAGCTCCGTCGACGTGACTTTCCGCGAACGCAGCAGCGCCGCCAGTTCCGTCACCGGAAGGAACGCGAGGTCGTCGTCGGTCTTCGGCCGTTTCGGCGCGGCCCGCTCGGTGAGCCGGACGGTGTTCTCACGGCTGTCGCAATTCGGGGCCATCCACGGGGCCGGGTGAAAGTGAATCGCCGGCGGGACGGAATTCGCCAGCGCGATCTCCCGCAGGTTCTTGTAATTCGCGACGGCCCGATCGACGGCGGCGGCGACTTCCTTCCGCTGCGCCTCGGTGAGCTTCAACCCGGCAATCCGTTCGGCCCGCTCGACGTCTTCCGGCGAGACGCGGTCGGCCAGATTCGCCGCGATCGCCTCGTGAAACGCCGCCGTGCCGATGCCCAACCCGGTCAACGCGGCGAGCACGTTGCGGCGGGTGATGTGAGTGTTGTTCATGTGGGTGTCTCGTAGTGTGGACTTCAGTCCACACGAGTGTGCGATAGAAGCGCGCGGTTCGCCGGGGGGCCACTCGTGTGGACTGAAGTCCACACTACGGTTCGGCAGCCCGTATTTCCGCGAACGGCGGAAGCCACTATATTGCCCGCCCCGAGACCGCATCGCCAGTCAATTCGATCGTGAATCGGTTCCACGGAGGGAACCACCATGCGAGTCGCTTTCTTCGAAGACGAACACGTCGCCAATTTCTCGCCGATCGCGCTGCTGCGGCCGGTGTTCGAACTTGTGTGCGGGCGGTTCTCGCTGCGGGAACGGGTCGTGCGGCTGCTCGACGTGGCCGATTGGGGGGCGTTTCTGCGACCCGAGCTGGCCCGCTGCTACACCGAGGAACAGCCCGAAGCCGCCGTCAACGACCACGCGTGGCTGCGGCGGGGGACGACGCTGCTGATCAACGGCCGCTGGCTGCCGTCGCGGGAGGTGCTGGAGCGGATTCAACCGGAAGAAGTCGGCCTCGTCGACGGAGAGATTGCGTTCCTCACGCTGGACCCGGAAGAGGCGGTGTTGTTCGAGGGGCAGGATTTCAGCATCGCGGCGGCACGGCTGGCGCGGGCTCGTCGGCCGGTGGAGGCCGGCGGGCGGATGGTGCGGTATCCGTGGGAACTCGTGGACTGCAACGCGGCGCAGTTGGCGGCTGATTTTCGCTGGCGGCGCGAAAACGGGGACAGGTCCATTTTCCCGGCAGGGCGTGGGGACGAACGGGAGTCGACGGGCGGGAAAATGGACCAGTCCCCTCATTCGCAGGTCGCGATTCTCGGTTCACCGGACGATGTGTTCATTCATCCGACGGCGCAGATCGACCCGTTCGTGGTGCTCGATGCGCGGCGCGGGCCGATCTCGATCGATGCGGGCGCGGTCATTCAGCCGTTCACGCGGATCGAAGGGCCCTGCCACATCGGTTGCGGGTCGCGGCTGTTCCGGGCGAACGTGCGGGAGGGGACGACGATCGGTCCAAACTGCCGCGTCGGCGGGGAAATCGAAGCCTCGATCCTGCACGGGTTCGTCAACAAGTACCACGACGGCTTTCTGGGACACAGCTACGTCTGCCCCTGGGTGAACCTCGGCGCGATGACGACCAACAGCGATCTCAAGAACGACTACTCGCCCGTCAGCGTGCCGATCGACGGCGAGACGATCGACACCGGCTCGACGAAGGTCGGTTGCTTCATCGGCGACCACAGCAAAACCGCGCTGGGGAGCCTGTTCAACACCGGCTCGACGTTCGGCGTGATGTGCATGGTGCTGCCGGCCGGCGAGCTGCTGCCGAAATACGTGCCGTCGTTCACCCGCATCTGGCACGGCGTCCCCGACGACGGCCTCGATCTGGAAGCCGCGCTGGAAACCGCCCGTACGGCGATGGGCCGCCGCGACATGCGGCTGACCGCCGCGCAGGAAGAGTTGCTGCGACACCTGCACGAGCAGACGCAGCCGGACCGCGACGCGGCGATCGCGAGGTTTCGCGAGAAGTTCGCGACCGTTTAGCCGCGACTCGGAGTTGGTGTACCACTTTTAGGCGGCCTGATGTGCGTCCCATAGAAATCGTGGCACAATGGGCCGCCTAAAGGCGGTACACCAACGGCGACGCGCTCCTCTCCGAAGACTCCGAGTCGCGGCTAAACGCGTCACAGATCGAGGTCGTCGGCGAAGCTGGCGTCTTCCATGATCACGCGGTATCGCTCCGACGCATCCTTGCCGAGCAACTGCGCAAAGGTCTTGTCGGCGTCGAGCTCGCTGTCGATCTCGACCTGCAGCAGCACCCGCGTCTTCGGGTCGAGCGTCGTGTCGCGAAGCTGGTCGGCGTCCATTTCCCCCAGCCCTTTGAAGCGCGTAATCTCCGGCTTGCGGTTGGCCGGCAGCGACGCGATCAGCTCTTCCTTCTGCAGGTCGTCCTGCGCGTAGAACGTCTCCTTGCCGACGGCGATGCGGTACAGCGGCGGCTGGCCGATGAAGACCTTCCCCTGCCGGATCAGGTCGTGCATGTGCCGGAAGAAAAACGTCAGCAGCAGCGTGCTGATGTGGTAGCCGTCGCTGTCGGCGTCCATCAGCAGGATGACGCGCCCGTACCGCAGCCGGCGGATGTCGAAGTGCGCACCGATGCCGGTCCCCAGCGTTTCCACCAGCGCGTCGATCTCCGCGTTCTGCAGGATTTTCGAGATTGCCGCCACCTCGGTGTTGAGGATTTTCCCCCGCAGCGGCAGCACGGCCTGCGTTTTCGCGTCGCGGCCCAGCACGGCGGTGCCGCCGGCCGAGTCTCCTTCCACGATGAACAGCTCTGACTCGTCGGGGTTTTTCGAGCGGCAGTCGACGAGCTTACCCGGCAGGTTCGTGCGTTTCGAGCCGCCGCCTTTCTTGCGGACTTCCCCGGCGGCGGCCCGGCTCGCCTCGCGGGCGCGGGCGGCGAGCACGATGCGGCCGACGACGGCGTCGGCGATCGTCGAGTTGGCGTTGAGCCAGTTTTCCAGCGTGGGTCGCACGAGACCCTCGACGACGGCCTGCATCTCCGGGTTGTTCAACCGGTCCTTCGTCTGCCCCTGGAACATCGGGTCGGAGAGAAACACCGACAGCACCGCGACGGCCCCTTCGCGGATGTCGTCGTTGGTGATCGTCAGCCCTTTCTGCTTGATGTCGTGCACGTCCATGTAATTCCGCACGGCTTTCGCGATCCCCGTCCGCAGGCCGGCCTCGTGCGTACCGCCGGCGCGGGTGCGGATGCCGTTCACGTAGCTGCGGATATGCTCGTCGGTCGCCTCGGTCCACCGCAGCACGACCTCGACGCGGGTGTTCCCGTCGTCCTTTTCCGCGGAATAGAGCTGCTCGTGCACCGTCTTCTTCTGGTCGTCGGTGATGATCTTGTCGAGATACGACGCGATTCCCTCCGGGTGCGACAGCTCGATTCGCTCCCCCTTCACTTCGTCGACAAACGTAATCTGCAGCCCGCCGTGCACGTAGGAGATGTCTTCCAGATGCTGGCGGATCGTGTCGGCGTTGAAGTGAATGCGGCGGAAGACGTCGTCGTCGGGGCGGAAGAAGATCGTCGTCCCGTGCCCGCGGAAGGGCTTCGTCTGCTTGAGCGGCGTGGTCGGTTTGCCCCGCTTGAACCGTTGCACCCACTCGTACCCGTCGCGGTGGACGGTGGCGACCAGCTCTGACGAAAGCGCGTTGACCACCGACGCCCCCACGCCGTGCAACCCGCCGCTGCGGGCGTAGCTCTTGTTCGAAAACTTCCCGCCGGCGTGCAGCGTGGTGAGGATGACCTCCAGCGTCGGCTTCTTCAGCTTGGGGTGCTTGTCGACGGGGATGCCGCGGCCATTGTCGGAAACCGTGACCGATTCGCCGTCCTTGTGCAGCGTGACGGAGAGGCGGTCGGCGGCGCCGGCGAGATACTCGTCGACGCCGTTGTCCACGATTTCCCACAGCAGGTGGTGCAACCCGCGGATATCGACGCCGCCGATGTACATCGACGGCCTCTGCCGCACCGGCTCCAGCCCTTCGAGGACCTCGATGTCCCTGCCGGTGTAGGTCGCCCCGGCTGCGGGCTGCGTGCGTTCCTTCGTGACAGTGGCCATAAGCGGGGAGCGGGTGTTTACGGGATCGGCGAACGGTGAGGGGGAATCGTAATGGATGCGAACGGGAGCGGCAATTGTGAAGTTGGTGAGTGGGTGAGTGGTGAGTGGTCGGTGGGTGAGGGATGGTGAGGTGTGCAGACGCGAGACCGCGCACCACGCAGAGGTTGTGAATCAATCCAGTCCCGGAGGGACGGCATCAGGTAGCCTGGGGCGTAAGCCCCAGGGAATCGGGCCGCGGTGGTCACGAAAGCCCCGGAGGGGCGGCATCGGCTCAGCGCGACGATGTCGCCCCTCCGGGGCTCAGACGTCTGGTTCGTCCGAAGTCCTGGGGCTTACGCCCCAGGCTACTCGCTGTCGTCCCTCCGGGACTGAATGCCTGGAATCCGGAGGCGTGCAATTCCTTCACAAGCTCTCACCACTCTCCACTCCGGAAGACGCACGGTTTGACGTGTCTTCGCGGCTCTGAGAAAATGCGGGGCGAGACGTCGACCGGCTCTCGGCCGGATTCCGGAGTTCGAAGCCCACCCGCAGGCCCGCCTGATGCTCTTGCCGCCTCGCCCGAAGTTCACCCTGCCGCTGACGATCGCCGCCGCTGCGAGCCTGACGGTTTCGCTCGCCGGCGCCGCTCCCAAAGTCCAGCGGAAACCAGGGGATGCCGGGGCGCAGGCGGCGGCCCAGCACGCATTCTTCGAGAAGGACGTCTTCCCGCTGCTGAAGAAACACTGCCTGAAATGCCATTCCGGAAGCAAACCGAAAGGCAACCTGAGGCTCTCGAACCGGGCCGGAATTCTCAAAGGGGGCGACACCGGGCCGGCGGTCTCGCTGAAAGGCCCGGAGAGGAGCCTGCTGATCGATGCGATCAACTACGGGAATTACGAGATGCCCCCCACGGGCAAGCTTCCGGCGAAGGAGATCGCCGTCTTCACGAAATGGGTGAAAATGGGGGCGCCGTGGTCGCCGAAAGTGAAGTTCGTCGCGAAAGACGACGGACACGCCGCGGGTGCGAAGCACGAACCGCCGCGCGTCACCGCGGAAACGAAGAAGTTCTGGTCGTTCCAGCCCGTGAAGCGGCCGGCGGTACCGTCCGTGCGAAACCACAAGTGGGGGACGAACGACGTCGATCGGTTCATTCTCGCTCGACTTGAGAAAGCTGGGTTGAAACCGAACCCGCCCGCCGCGAAGACCGAGTTGCTCCGCCGCGCGTACTACGACGTCACCGGTCTGCCGCCGTCGCCGAAAGACGTGCGCGATTTCCTCGCCGACGATTCCCCCCGGGCGTTCGAGAAAGTCGTCGACCGGCTGCTGGCGTCGAAGCACTACGGCGAGCAGTGGGGCCGGCACTGGCTGGACCTCGTGCGTTACGCCGAGTCGAACAGTTACGAACGGGACAACCCAAAGCCGTATGTGTGGCGGTATCGTGATTACGTCATCCGGTCGTTCAACAGCGACAAGCCGTACACGCAATTCCTCCGCGAGCAGATCGCGGGGGATGAGTTGGATAAGGTCACGCGCGAGTCGATCATCGCCACCGGCTACTATCGGCTTGGCGTCTGGCAGGACGAGCCGGTCGACCCCGTGCAGGAACTCTACGAAGACCTCGACGACATACTGCTGACGACCAGCCAGACGTTCCTCGGCCTGACGATGAACTGCGCCCGTTGCCACGACCACAAGATCAGCCCGATTCCGCAGCGCGATTACTACCGCTTCCTGGCGTTCTTCAGCGGGCTGAATCGCTACGGCATCCGCGGGGACGACACGATCCGCAACTTCTCCGTCCGCCCCATCGCCACCGACGAGCAGAAACGCCGCCACGCGAAGCTCGTCGCCGAGCACAAGCGGAAAATGGCGGAGCTGGATCGCAAGATCAAAGCCATCGAAACCGCCGTCGCACCCAAGCTGTCGAACGTCGAAAAGGAAGATTTTCAGTACGAGAAGAACCGCGTCGGCATTCTGAAAAACCACGTGCCGAAGGACCTTTCGCAGAAGCAGCTCGACGAGTACGTTGCGCTTCGCCGCGACCTCCGCCGCAAACAGCGGTTTCAGCCGCGGGGAATGGACATGGCGCTGTGCGTGACGGAAATCGGCCCGACGCCGCGGGAGACGCACGTCCTCATCCGCGGCAACGCCCACGTGAAGGGGGCGAAGGTGGAGCCCGGATTCCCGTCCGTGCTTTCGCCGCCGGAGCCGAACCTCATGCCGCCGAAGCCGGGGCAGAAGACGTCGAATCGCCGCCGGGCGCTGGCCGACTGGCTCGCGTCGGACCGCAACCCGCTGACGGCCCGCGTGATCGTCAACCGCATCTGGCAGTACCATTTCGGCCGCGGGATCGTCCGCTCCCCGAACAACTTCGGCTTCGGCGGCGATCGCCCGACGCACCCCGAACTGCTCGACTGGCTGGCCGACGAGTTCGTCAAGCACGGCTGGCGGATGAAACGCCTGCACAAGCTGATCATGCTCAGCAGCACCTACCGCATGTCGTCCCACCGTAGGGTGCGTCAAGGCTTTGCGCCGACGCACCGCGAACAGGCGAAATCGGTGCGTCCGCGCAAAGCCTTGACGCACCCTACATCCGATCCGCTTACTAAGGACCCCGGCAACGATCTGTTCTGGCGGTTCAACATGCGGCGGCTCTCGGCCGAGGAAATCCGCGATTCGATCCTCGCCGTCAACGGGTCGCTCAACCGTGAGAAGATGTACGGCCCCAGCATCTACACGATCATCCCGCAGGCCGTGCTGGCGGGGCAATCGCGACCGGGTGCCGGCTGGGGGAAGTCCAGCCCGGAAGACCGCAACCGCCGCAGCATCTACATCCATATCAAACGTTCCCTGCTGGACCCGCTGCTGTTCGCCTTCGACGTGGCCGACCCGGATTCGCCGTGCCCGGTCCGCTTCAGCACGACGCAGCCGACACAGGCGCTGGGGATGGTCAACAGCGACTTCATCCACCGCGAGGCGAGCGTGTTCGCCGAGAATCTGGAAAAGACCGCCGGCAAAGCCCCTCGAAAACAGGTGACGGCCGCATTGCGGCGCGTTTTCCAGCGCCAACCGACGGAAAAGGAAATCACCCGAGGGACGACGCTCATCGCGTCACTGAAGCGAAACCACAAACTCGACGACCGCACGGCGCTGAAGATGTTCTGCCTGGTGGCGTTGAATTTGAATGAGTTTCTGTTTGTGGACTGACTGTTGTAGAATTGAACAGAGGTCCGTTTTTCAATTCGAGAGGAAATCATGTCCACCGCCACCCCAACGACCGACGTCGATACCCTCTTCGAACAGTCGATGAAACTTTCCGCCCAGCAGCGACTGGAACTGGGCGAACGGATCATCGACAGCGTGCCGATGTTCCGCGACAAGGAAGAAGAAAACAAGCTCGCCGCGATCGTCGAGCGCCGGCTGCGGGAGCTGGAGGACGGAACCGTGAAAGCCATTCCCGGCGAGGAGGCGTTTCGAATCGTTCGCGAGGACCTGAAACGAATGCGCGAGGAACGTCGGGCAAAATGAAGGACTACGAGTTCCATCCCGATGCCCTGGACGAAATGCGCAAAGCCGGCGCTTTCTACGACGGCCGACGGACCGGGCTCGGTGATGAATTGCTGGACGAGATTCACCGTAAGATCGCATGGATTTGCGGCGGGCACACCAGTGGTTCCCCGTGGATTCATAACACCCGCCTGCAAACGGTGAGGCGGTTCTCCTACGGCATTGTCTATCGCGAGTTTCCCAACCGAATCTATATCATCGCCATCTATTATCTTACCCGTCGCGAAGATTACTGGGTGCACAGGCTTGATGACCTGCCGGACGAAATCGAGTCATAGTTGAACTGTTTTCATCCCCATTAGCGCACATCAGCGTCCATCAGCGGTTCAACAGGACTTGACCATGCAAAACTTCTGCCGCCGCACCCGCCGTGAATTCCTCTGGCAGACCGGCGCCGGCTTCACCGGCCTCGCCCTCTCCGGCATGCTCGACGACGCCTTCTTCGCCAGGCAGGCCGTCGCCGCGGATGGTAAGACGCCGTTTAAGAACCCGCTCGCCCCGAAACAGCCGCACCACAAAGCGAAGGCAAAGGCGGTCATCTTCCTCTACATGTACGGCGGGCCGTCGCACATCGACACTTTCGATTACAAACCCAAGATGACCGGCATGGACGGCAAAACGATCGCCGTCAAAACATTCGGCCGCGGCGGGCATAAGAACGCCGGCCGCATTGTCGAGCCGAGGTGGAAGTTCAAGCAGTACGGCCAATGCGGCAAATGGGTCTCCGACCTGTTCCCGCACCTCGCCAAGCACGTCGACGACATCGCCTTCCTGCATTCCCTCACGGCCGATTCCCCCATCCACGGGTCGGCCATGTTGATGATGAACTCCGGCCGCATCCTCTCCGGCAGCCCCTGCCTCGGCTCGTGGGTGAACTACGGCCTCGGCTCGGTCAACCAGGACCTGCCCGGCTTCGTCGTCATGCTCGACCCCCGCGGCGGGCCGATCAGCGGGGCGAAAAACTGGAGCAGCGGCTACATGCCCGCCTACTACCAGGCGACGGTCATGCGCTCGAAGGGGGAACCAATCCTCGACCTGAAGCCGCCGCGAGATCTTTCCGACAAAGTTCAGCGGAAACTGCTCGACACGCTGCGGGCCTACAACGAAGACCACCAGAAATCGCGGATCGACAACACCGATCTCGCCGCCCGTATCGCCAGCTACGAACTCGCCTACAAGATGCAGGCCGCCGCCCCGGAAGCCGTCGATCTGTCGAAGGAAACCGCGAAGACGCAGGAGATGTACGGCCTCGACGACAAACGCTCCGCCACGTTCGGCCGCCAGTGTCTGCTCGCCCGCCGGCTGGTGGAACGCGGCGTGCGGTTCGTGCAGATTTACTCCGGCGGCAACCACAACGACGCCAACTGGGACGCCCACGGCGACCTCAAATTCAACCACGACATGCACGCCGCCGAAACCGACAAACCGATCGCCGGCCTGCTCGCCGACCTCAAAGCCCGCGGGCTGCTCGAGCAGACGCTCGTCATCTGGGGCGGCGAATTCGGCCGCCAGCCCACCGCCGAATACGCCAAAGGCACCGGCCGCGACCACAACGCCTACGGCTTCACCATGTGGCTGGCCGGCGGCGGCGTGAAGGGGGGCGTCAGCCACGGCGCCACCGACGAACTCGGCAGCCGCGCCGTCGAAAACCGCCTGCACGTCAAACACCTCCACGCCACCGCCCTGCACTGCCTGGGCCTGAACCCCAACCGCCTGAGCTACTTCTACGGCGGTCTGGACCAGAAGCTGGTCGGGGTGGAAGGAGCGGAGCCGATCCAAGCGGTGCTGGCGTGACCGAGGAAATTCGATTCGCACCGCCGGTTTACGTCCCGGAGGGACGCCGCGATAATAGCCCGGCGATTCATCGCCGGGGAAGCGGGACCGCCGGATCACCGAGTCCCGGAGGGACGACTGAAGCCCTCAGCCGTCCCTCCGGGACTGCGCGTTCCGCCGAACCGACCACCGGGCGATGAATCGCCCGGCTACTCTCGCGGCGTCCCTCCGGGACGCGGACCAACGGCGTTCGTCAAGCCGTGCGTTCGCCGGGATCGCGAGCGTGCCGGCGCGTCGTCCCGGAGGGACGCTCCGAAAATAGCCCGGCGATTCATCGCCGGGGAATTGTGACCGCCGGGAAACCAAGTCCCGAAGGGACGACTGAAGCCCTCAGCCGTCCCTCCGGGACTGCGCGGTCTGGTGCGTCGTCTTCCGGGCGATGAATCGCCCGGCGACTCCCGCGGCGTCCCTCCGGGACGCGGACCAACGGCGTTCGTCAAGCCGTGCGTTCGCGGGTTCGCGACGGTGCCGGCGCATCGGCACTGCTTGACGGCTGCCGGCAACACGTTTGACGCCATCGGAGCGGACCGCGGCGAGCGTCAAGCAGTGGCAGGCCCCCCGGAGAAGTTCCCATTCCGGTCGTTCAAGCAGGGCCGCCCCGCCACGGTCTGGGGCGAAGTTGCCGCTCCGGTCGTTGAAGGAGCGCCACCTTGTCCGTCAAGCAGTGGAAGTTCCATCCGTGAAGTTCGCGCCGCGGGCGCTCCAGCAGGGCCACCCCGGCCTTGCTTAACACAGAGGTTTTACTCCCTATCGGGATCCTCCGGAAACAAACTCGGATGAAGCTTCCGCTTCTTATGCGGATACTTGTTCTCAAATTCTCGGCGAAACGCCTCGCTCTCTCCTTCATGGTGCGACAGAAACCATCGTCGGTGGTTTTCGAAGTACTCGGCCCGAACATGCGGATCATTCAGATCATTAGGAATCCGCTTCATCCGTGGATCAATACTATCGAATCCGTCAAACGGTGCGGTCAGCCGATCGTGAATCAACCGGACGTAATCACTAGACAACTCGATACCAATCGTTCTTCTGCCAACCTGCTGACAAACACGAAGAGTTGTACCGCTTCCTGCAAACGGATCGACCACGAGATCATTTGGATTCGAGGATGCGAGTATAATCCGCTCAATCAAACCCTCGGGCTTTTGCGTGGGATGCAATGTTCGATTACTTTGGCAATAATGGACATGTGAAAACTCCCACACGTCACCTGGGTTTGCGCCCCGCATATTGTTTCGTGTCCGGAAAAACTTTTGTGGCACTCGAACCTGATCCAGATTAAAAGTGTATTTGTCACCCTTCGTGAAGAAGAGTATGTCGTCATGCCGAGGAGAAAAGCCCCGCTTGCGCCCCATACCTTGAGTGTAGTTCCAGCAGATCCAGCTGTTGAATCTGAGGTGGAAATGCTCCTCGAGCAGCAGATACAGGTGAGCGATGAACCGAAATCCCATGAACACGTAGATCGAGCCGTTCGGCTTCAGTACACGTACAGCCTGAGTCAACCACGTCTTGGTGAAGTCCAAGTAATCCATTCGCTCGAGAGAATCGCTGCCGTTGCCGTATTCTTTGCCAAGATTGTACGGTGGATCGGCGACGATGAGGTCAACATGGCACGACGGCCATGTAGCCATCACTTCAACGCAATTACCGTGAATCAGTTTCTGCTCAATCATCGCTCTTGATCCATCCACTTTTCTCAGCCATCCGAATCCAATCCGCTAAGGTTCGTCTCGACGATCCCATATACTTGGTATCCAGTAGCTGGCAGAACTCCCATGTTGTTCGCCTCTCTTTTGAGACGTAGTGGATATCCTTGATCTGAATCTGGCCAGTCCCAAGGGCGGGATTGTAGTTCAAGTCGGCACTGGAGATGTATTTCAAGTCGTACGCGTTATAGGCGACGACCTCCATGATGCCGTCCATCAGGCCAGTCGTATCGTTTCGAGTGGAATACACTCGGTGCTTCAGCGACAGGATTACGAAGACGTAATCAGGGTCTTCGACATACGCACTGCGAATCCGCTTGAATGAAGTGATGTTCGGCGATTTGCCAGAATCTTTGAAATCCTCCGCAGTTGCCTTGACATCGACTTCGGCTGTGACTCCCGATTCGACCTTTCGCTTTTTCTTGAACTGCAGAATGATATCTGCCATGTGAAGGCGCTGTTGTGCCTCAACGTTGATCAGCTGATATTGGTTATTCGGGTCTTCGCTAATGTCTTGGAAAACCTCAACGGCCCATGCTTCGACGAAGGGGCCAGCGACTTTATTGATATTCTCCATCGGGAGGCCAAGCCGCAGGTTGGTATTAATGATTATCTTGTTGTTTCCGGCGTCGATAGCGTCGCGAACGATAGACTCAATATGGCGAACCACGAAATCAGAGCACTCCTGATAGTCAGGGGACTCCTCAGGAACCTTGAAGGTCAACTCGTGGTAGTCCACAGCGGTGATCTGCTTGAACTGGTGTGAGCGCCGATTCTTGGTAACGTAGCGGAAACGGCACGATGAGGTGCCTGAACGACCGCTTATTTCTAGGCTGTTCGGAGCGAAAGGTCAACCGAGGACCGCCGGCTAAGAATATCGGACGCCTGGCGACCACTGGATTTCGCAGCTTCTATCCCAGCACCTCCCGAATCGCCGCCGCCTCCTTCGGCGCTTTCTCAAACGGCCGCCCGTTGTGCCAGAAGTCTTCCTTCGAGTCGATGCCCACGGCCTGATAGTACGTGTGGAACAGGTGGCCGCCGTTGACTTCGCGGTCGGTGACTTTCGTGCCGTTGGCGTTTGTTTTGCCGACGACGGCTCCCCCTTTGATGCCGCTGCCGCCCAGGGCGATGCTCCAGGCGGTGCCCCAGTGGTCGCGGCCCATTTTGGCGTTGATGCGGGGGGTGCGGCCGAATTCGCACATTACGATCACCAGCGTGTGCCGCAGCAGGCCGCGGTCGGCCAGGTCGCCGACGAACGTGGCGAAGGGGCGGTCGAATTCGCCGAGCTGCTCGATGTGGAAGTTGAAGTTCTCCGAATGCGTGTCGTAGTTGCGATGCTCGACCTTGGTGAACGTCACCCCTTCTTCCACCAGGCGGCGGGCCATCAGGCAGTGGCGGCCGAATTCGTGCTTCCCGTAGCGCTCGACGTCCTTCGCCGAGAACCGGCTGAAGTCGAACAGGTCCTTGCGGGCCATCAGCGCGGCGGCCTGGTCGTAGGACTGGTTGTAGACTTCCGTGTCGGCCCCGCGGCGGCCCAGCGAAAACCGCCGGCTGATCCGCTCGCGCAGCGCGCGGCGGCGCTGGTCGTCGGTCTGCGTGACGCCGGCGGGCAGGTTCAGGTTGTTCGGGGCGTTCCCTTCCTTCAGCACCACCGGGGCGTGACGCGGGCCGAGAAACGCCGCCTCTTTCGCATTCCCGCCGCGGCCGATGCTGATGTACCCCGGCAGCGGGTTGCCCGGCTTCGACAGCAGCGACGAAAACGCCGACCCGAGATGCGGGAAATCGAACCCCGGCCGCCTGGGACGGCCGTACTGCATGATGACGGCCCCTTTGGCGTGGTTGTTCTCCTTGGTGTTGATGCCGCGGACCAGGGCCAGGTGGTGCATGACCTTCGCCGTGTGCGGCAGCAATTCGCAGATCTGCACGCCGGGGGCGGAGGTGGGAATGGCACGGAACGGCCCGCCATTATCGGTGCCGGGCTTGGGGTCCCACGTTTCGAGCTGGCTGACGCCCCCGCCGAGCCAGAACACGACGGCCCGCTTCTGCTGCGACGCGAGCTTCTTCGCGGCGGCGGCTTCGACCATGCCGTGGAACCCGGCCATGCCGAGCGCGCCGGTGAGGGACCCGCCGAGGAAGGCGCGACGGGGGAGGTGTGCGGAGGAGTTGCAGGCGGGGTTCATGGGAGGGGTCCTGGTGAGTGGTGAGTGGTGAGCCGGCCGGTTTCCCGAGAACGGCTCAGGTTGTCTCGTAGTTTGTGAAGTCTGCGGGGGGGATGATGGGGTCCCGTCGTATTGCTGAATCGTGAGCAGGTCCTTGTCTCCGGTCACGATGCACTTCGCGGTGTCGGTGACGGCAGTTGCGAGAATCCAGTCGTCGTCCGCATCGCGGCAGACGGGGTTGTCCAACGGTTGCGGATCGACGATTTCCATCTGTGATCGCAGCAGCGTCACGGCATCGTCCGCTTCTTCGTCAGTGTACTTGAACTTCTGAACGAGTTTCTCCCGCAGTTCGTTAAGGATGAAATCGGACGAAACGATCGTATGATCGATAACACAATGCTGGAGCAGATCGGCACACACGCCACGGGTGATCAAGGCGGCAATGAGGACGTTCGTGTCGAGCACTGTTCTCATGAGACCCGGTCGAAGACATCCTGGTCAGTGAGAATCCCCTGTTGCTGGGCCTTTGCCGCGAGCCGTTCCCGCAGAGTACGGAACTGCCGCAGGAAGACCTCGTGTTTGATGGCTTCCCCGATGAACTCCTCGCGGCTCATCCCGTCCTTCTGGGCGAGATCATCAACGGTCTGACTGAGGTCGTCGGGAAGCGTGATCGTGGATTGTGTCATGGTTGCACCGTTTGCCTTGGACGCACTGCGTCAAAGGTCGATTGTAGTCAATCGACGGAGCGTCCGCGCCGCCGGTCGAATTCTTCTTTCGTGACCAGCCTTTCGGGGTGTTTGGCTTCAGCGGCTTTGATTCGCTCCCACAGCTTGTTCATGTCGCCGCCGCATTCTTCCCAGATTTTCGCCCGTGTTTCGCGGACTTCTTTGACGATGGGATCTTCCCAGTCCTCCTCCCGCGCCTTCGCGATGAGCCGCTTGCGGATTGCCCGGAGTTCCCGCGAGACGTGTCGCCGCACCGCTTCCGCGATGACCGTTTCCGCATCGACGCCTTCGCTGCGGGCGATTTCGATGACGGCCAGGCGGAGGTCGTCGGGGAGGGTGATGGGGATTGGGTGGGGCATGGTTCGGCTTGTTCGTAGGTCAGGCTTTCCAGCCTGACCGGATTGACATTGTGCGTTATTCGGTGGTTCGGGTCAGGCTGGAAAGCCTGACCTACGTCTATCGGGCCGTCGCGTCCGCTTCCACCGTTTCCCGTTCGACCAGGGCGAACCGCAGTTCGTGACCGACGGCGCGGGCGTAGCGGGCGAGGGTGTTGATCGTCGGGTTGAGGTCTTCTCCGGATTCGATGCGGTTCAACTGTGCCGCGCCGATGCCGCTGGATTCCTCCACGTCGGCGAGACTCAGCCCCCGTGCCTGCCGCGAATCGCGCAGGTCGGCGACGAGTTCCCGCAGGTTGAAGTAGTGTCCCAGCGTCATCGACTCGGCCAGAACGTGCGGGGGGACCGGCTGGCCCGGTGGGAACTCCGCTTCCACCTTGCGGGCCTGCTCCGCGTAGGCGGCCTTTTGCTCCGCCGAGAGTTCCCGCCGTTCGCGGCGGATCGGTCGCTCGTTCATTTCGCGTCTCACGGTTCGGGGACTTCGTAGGCGGTAACGGGATAGGCCGTATCGGCATCGAGCGGGTCAAAGACGACGGCGATGTACCGGCCGCCCGGCCTTTGGCCGAAAACCATCGGTTGATTGGTCGAACGGCTGCGGACAACGGGGTTGGACAAATCCTGCAACACGTCTTCCACTTCTTCGGGCGTCAAACCGTGATCCGCGACGTGCTCCACGTTTCCGCCGGGGGAATCGTCCCAGATGACCGTCAGGAATCGCACCGGTACGATCCTCCACCGCCATTACATTCTACCACAACCGGCCGTCTGCCGCCGCACCGCTTCCGCGATGACCGTTTCCGCATCGACGCCTTCGCGGCGGGCGATTTCGATGGCGGCCAGGCGGAGGTCGTCGGGGAGGGTGATGGGGATGGGTTGGGGCAAGGGTTGGCGCATTGTTCGCTCGGCTCGTAGGTCGTGCCCGACGGCGCGGGCGTAGCGGGCAAGGGTGTTGATCGACGGGTTGAGGTCCTCTCCTGTTTCGATGCGGTTTAGTTGGGTTGCGTCGATGCCACTGGATTACTCGACGTCGGCCAGACTCAGCCCCCGCGCCTGTCGCGAATCGCGGGACCACGTAAGATCGTGGCTACATCCACCCACGAACGCTTCGTCGCGAAGGCCGAGGCCGGCGTCGGCTGTCGGGCGATCGATCATGTGAAACAGATCGCCGTCTTGTACTCAATGCTCAACCGGGCGGCTTCGAACAGGGAAATCCAGACGGTCTTTTCGATCCGGAATTCCTCCTCGGCTTCATAAGCTGCATTGATTCGGTCAGCTTCGGCATCGGCCAGCCGGCCGTTATCGAGCCGGATGCCGAGTTTCGGAGCGACCTCCAACAATTCGTCCATCAACCGAAAACTGGAACCGAGCATGGCACCCGGAATGCGATCCTCGTCCGCATCGTCGAAGATGACTTCCTCGAAGTCGAGCGGCAGGTAAAACCCTTCACAATCGGAATGACACAAGAGATGACTGGACATCATTGACATCTCTTGGTCAAGAACGGGATCTTCGGCAGGGTCTTCGCCATCCCGCACGGGCGTTGGGGTCCAGTCAGGATCGCCCGTCGCGCGAGCATAAAAGCGACGCAGATAATGCAGGAAGGAGTATGGATAGCTGCCGATGCCAGCACGGGATTCCATCGCGGGAAGCTGCTCTGGTTCTTCGTGAGTCGGCAGCCCGTTTTCAGCGAGCACTTCATTGACCTTTGCAAATGACTCGTGGAGCCACTCTGCTCCTTCGGCGTCATTTTCAATCAAGTCTGCGAGCATACCTGTCTCGACTGCTAGTCCCATCGCTCATTCCTCGAACTCAGGAGTCAAATATGGAAGGTCCGGCTAAACGGGTCAGTGGCAGAACCGGAATTCCGCCGAGCACACCGTCGCCCAGACGAGTTCCTGCACGGCCGCCGTGCGTTTGGGGCCGGTCTGGTTTTTCAGGTAGGCGGTGACGTCGGCGACGTCCTGATTCGTCGGTTTGCGGGAGAGGACGCTGAGGAAGAGTTCCTCGGCGATCTGCTGCGGTTTGTCGGCGGGGAGTTTCAGGAGGCGGGCGGTGAGGTTGCCGGGTTTGGGTTTCAGCAGGCCGGCCATCTGCGGGTCGTTGCTGAGGAACAGGACCTGGTCGACGGTCGATTCGAAGTCGTCCGGCGGTTCACCGGGGACGCCGCCGAAGAGGGTCACGAAGCGGGTTTCGTACGCGGCCAGCCGGCGGTGCAGCGCGTCTTCGGTGAGTTTTTTGCCGAGGGCGGTGCGTTGCACGTCGGCTTCCCCCGTCGCCTGCAGGACGGACCACGCGAACTGCTCCGGCGTCAGTGGGCGGAGGATGGCCTGGGCGAACGCGGCTTCGGGGAGCGACCCGTGGCGGACGCTGCCAGCGTCCGCGCGGATGCTGGCAGCATCCGCCACGTTGACGCTCGAGCGCTGGTACGTGCGGCTCAGCAGCAGTTCGCGGACGAGCCACTTCGTGTCGTACTTGTGCTCGCGGAATTCTTTCGTGAGCAGTTGCAGCAGTTCGGGGTGGGACGGCGGGTTGTCGCTGTGGTCGCGGTCGACGGGATGCACCAGGCCGCGGCCGAGGAACATTGCCCACAGGCGATTGGCGGCCGTCCGCGGGAAGCGGTCGTTCTTTTCGGACGTGATCAGCGCCGGCAGCAGTTCGCGGCGGCTGAATTTGGGGACGCCGGCGACGGCCTTCGTCGGTTTGACCTTGTACTCCTGCCCCTTCTTCACCTTCGGTTCGTCGGGAGCGGCGACGTTGAACACCTTCGGCGTCGTCGATTGCGGGCCTTTCGATTTCTTGTCCCGTACGTCGAAGACGCTCTCGAACGAGACTTCACCGACGGCTTTCTCCGCGAAGACCATCTGGTTCCGCTTTTTGCGGTCGCGGAAGACGTAGCTGCGGACGAGGAACGCCGAGATGCCGTAGTAATCGGCCTGTTTGTAGTCGTCGATTTCGGGGTGGTTGTGGCACTGGGCGCATTCCAGGTCGGCCCCGAGGAAGACGCGGCCGATGTCGCGCGTCAGTTCGTTCACGTCGCCGTTGCGGTCGAGGTAGAACTTCGCCGGCCCGCGGTTCTTCGGGTCGCGGCCGTCGTTGGCAAGAATCTCCCGGACCAGCTTGTCGTAGGGCTTGTTGTCGGCGAACGACTTCCGCAGAAACGCCTCCCACGCGGCGTCCGGCACGTTGCGGCCGCGGAGCCGCCGCATGAGGACCACGTCGAACCGCCGCTGCATGTGCCGGGCGAATTCGGGCGTGGCAAGCAGGCGGTCGATGAGTTTCGTGCGTTTGTCCGGCGACTTATCGGCGAGGAAATCGCGGACCTGTTTCGCGTTGGGGATCATCCCCGTCAGATCGAGGTGAATCCGGCGGACGAATTCGGCGTCGTCGGCAAGCGGGGCGGCGAGCTTGTCGTAGTTGGGGGTCTTCGCCGCGATCAGCCGGTCGATCTGCTGATGCAACGGTTCCGCCGCGGCGGATTGCGCGCGAAACGTCGTGAGCAGAAGAGCGAACAGAACGATCCGTCGCAACATGGGTCGGCCTTTCCGTAGGTCAGGCTTTCCAGCCTGAGCGGGCAGGATGGTGCGTCCATCGGCGAGGTCGGTCAGGCTGGAAAGCCTGACCGACTGGGATTCGCGTGAACGAATCGGCGGGGATTGATCTGTCGTCATTGTGACGGGGCAAAACGGGATCGTCAAGAATGGGTATCGACCTCGTTCTCGCGGGCGTGGCAATTCTCATTGGCACGGCGCGTTCGGGGTCGGGTGTGGAAAATTCAAAATTGCGGAGTGTGTTTTCCCATTGGGGTCGAGTTCCGTCGCAATTTTGAATTTTCCACACCCGACCCCATTGCCAGCGGAATTTGCCGCACCCGTTCTCGCATTCCGCTCGTGCCGGTTGCTCTTCCGCTGACGGTTTGCCGCATTCTGCCGCGCGCCGGGACGCAATTCGCCGGTTGCTCGCCGACGGACGGGGGAAGGTCGAAGTCGGGAAATGGAAAGGTTCGATGTATTCGGAGCAGGCGTTCCGACCGGCCGATTCCCGTCGATGGCCCCCTCGTTGATTGGGGTGGCGTCGACGCTCAGATATCCTTCGCACGGCTCCCCCATTGAGGACCGTTATGAGATTCCTGCAACGGACAATGCGATTGCACCTCGGGCTCGGGCTGCTGGCGGTGTCGGGGCTGTTGCCGGCCGTCGCAACGGCCCAGCAACCGCGGGACCAGGATGAACTCGCCCTGCAGCCCGCCCGTCCGACGATCAAGTATCCCACATTGAAGAAGAAGCCGCCGACGCCACCGTCCCCGACCATCGACCCGACGGCCCCGGGCGCGAAGATCGACGCGATGGACGCGCCGAAGGAGTACCTGAAGCCGTCGAACGTGGGGACGGTTCCGCCGTTTCGCGATTCGCACCTCGGCGCGCAGCCGCACCTCGGGCAGCCGGACGACGGCGGCGTGGGGTACACGCATTACGACTATCCGCGGTACCGGTACGACATCTGGTACCGGCCGCACGCCTTCGGGTACGGGACGGCCGAGCGGTGCGCCCCGTCGCCGTTCCGCCCGCGGGGTTACGGCGACCTGTTCGCCGAACCGAGCACCTGCCACCGCATGGACTACAGCCGCTACGTGGTGAAGAACTACGGCACCGATTACGGCCCGTCGTACTACCGCCGGCAGGCGAACGAGACCTGCGACACGTACGACCACTCGGACAAGTATCGCCCGGGCTGTGACCGTTGCCGCTTGCAGTCGAGCGGCGACTGCGGTCCCGGCGGCACGCGGGTGTGGACACTCCGGCGGCGGCACCATCACGAATGAGATCGGCCCATTCCCATGCGGCCGGCCCCATCCCGGCTGCGTGCTACATCATAGACGGCCCGGCGCGATTCGCGCCGGGCCGTTGTTTTTTTCGGGGCGCCGGTGTGTGGAACAACCCTTCCGTCAGCGGGCGGCGCCGGCGCAACGGCTCGAATATCGAATATCGAACACGGAATGACGAAGGTCGAAGTAAGAGGTGACGCGCTGTCCGCGATCTTCTCCTTCATCATTCCGTGTTCGATATTCGATATTCAGATCCCTCCTCAACGCCGCGCTCCTCTGCGCAAAGCCTCCGAATCGCGGCTAAACGGCAGGTTGCGTGCGGTCGAAGACTTTCAGCAGGCAGGGAAGCAGGAACAGGTCGCCGGCCAGCGCCGCGAGCATCGCCAGGCCGGTCAGCAGGCCGAAGTCGGCCATCGGTCGGAATTCCGAAAACAGAAAGATCGAAAACCCCAGACAACTGACGATCGACGTCATCACGATCGGCCGGCCGATCTCGGCGAACGTGTCGGCCAGCGCGGTCTCGGTCGGTTCGCCTTCCCGCCGGCGTTCCCGGTAGTGGATCACGAAGTGCACCGTGTCGGTCAGCGCGACCCCCAACGCGATCGTGGTGACCATCACCGTGCCGGAGTTCAGCGGCACGCCGAACAGCCCCATCACTCCCAGCACGAACAGCACGGGGAACAGGTTCGGCAGAAAGGCGATCACCGTCAGCTTCAGCGAGCGAAACCAGAACGCGCACACGAGGGCCATCAGCAGGAAGGCCGTCACCAACCCGCGGAGCATGCCCCCCAGCAGGCCATCCGCCAGCGCCCCGGTATCGGCGGCTGTGCCGGAAATGATGACGTCGAAACGATCGGTCGGGGCTTTGGCCCGCGCGTCGGCAATGAAGTCGCGGAACCCCTCGCCGAGATCGTCGACCTTGAAGGTGATTCGCAGCGCACCTTCGCCGGCTTCGTCGACCAGCCAGCGCTGGAAGATGTCGCGAAACGTCTCGACCGACTTCGCCAGCCGACGGACTTCCTTCGATTTCGGGTCGATCCGCCGGGCGATCTCCAGCCGGTCCTGCTGCCGCTCGAATTCCATCGTCGACACCAGATTTCGCACTTCCGGCCGGCGGCCGATCTCCCGCTGGAACTTCGCGGCGACGCGGCGGTCTTCGATGGCGGCGATCTCGCGTTCCCGCGGGTCGTCGGGCCGGTGTTTCGGAACGAGCACCACGTCCAGCAGGTACATCCCGAATTGCCGCTCGCCGATGTGCCGGAATGCGCGGGCCATCTTCGATTTCGGGCGAAAGAACGAAAACGGGTCGGCGTCGATGTCCAGCCGGCTGGCGGCGACGGCGAACACGGCGATCATCGCGCACATCACGACGATCACCGTTCGCGGCCGCGCGGTCGCGGTGACGTAGAGCCGTCGCAGCCGGTCGGCGGTCAGCCAGCGACCCCGATCGGGCCGCTTGCGGACCGGGATGACCAGCCGCATCGCGAACACGCCGAAAAACGCCAGCACGGCGCCGATCCCCAGCTCGATGCCCAGCTCCCGCGTGGGGGCCAGCTCGTTGAACGCCAGCATCAGGAACCCGAACCCGGTCGTGACCGCCGCCCCCAGACAGGGGACGGCGACCCACCGCACAAGCTGGTGAATGCCCGTAGCGGAATTCGTGAGAATTCTGCCGTCATGCGCATCCGCTCCAGAATTCTCACGAATTCTGCTACCGACAGCGGCGTGCTCCTGCGGCCGGTCGGCTTCGTAGTGGGCGAAGTGGATGGCGGTGGCGACGACGATCACGAACATCAGCGTCGGGCCGCCGACGGTGACGACGTTCAGCGACCAGCCGGCCCAGACGACGCCTCCCATCAGCACGGTGACGCTCCACACCGCCGCCAGGAGCGCCAGCGACACCGCCGACAGCGAGCGGAAACTGAACCCCAGGGCGGCGAACGTCAGCACGACCGACAGCGGGATGAACACCATCGCGATCGTTCGCGCCATCCGTTCCAGCTCGTGCTGGATGACGATCGCGCCGATCACGTGGAACGTCACGTCGTCCCGCGCGGCTTCGTCGAGAATGCGTTGCAGTCCGGCGACAGCGTGCCGCCGACGCTCCTGCTCTTCTTCTGACGTGTCGCTGCTTTCACCGGACTTGACGCCGGTGTCGAGCTCGACGTAGGCGATGAGCGTGCGTTCGTTGGGGCGCTCGGCCACGTCGGACTTCCACTGTTTCGGGTCGTCGAACAGCACGCCGCGGTACATGGCGTAGGGGTCGTCGTCGCGGTCGGCCGGTTCTTTGAGGATTTCCGTCAGCGGCACGCGCTCGATCTGCTTCGCGGCGACCGACATGTCGATGACGCTGACGATCCCCGGCACGTCGAGCAGCCGGCGGCGAATGTCGGCCAGATAGTCCACGTCTTCGTCGCGCACCGGCCGGTGGAAGTGAACCGCGATGCCGACGTTGTCGCCGCGGGCGAAATGCCGGTCGAACCGCCGCCACGCCTCGACGGAGCCGGCGGGCATCCAGCGTTCCGGCGCGTCGTTGAGCTGCAGTCGGGGCAGGCTGATTGCGGCGGCGGCAAACAGGGCGAACGCCCCACAGAGCGTCACCGTGCGGTTGCGGGCCATCCATTCCAGCAGACGTTGCAGCACGGGGGTTTCAATTCCTCGGAAAGTGGAAGGCGGAAGGAAGCGGCGTTTGTCCGCCTTCCGCTTTCATTTCAGCCCCAACCGGATCGACGGTCCGCGTGAAGCGTAACGAACGGTGCGCACTTCCAACAACCGACCAACGAAATGACGAATGACGAAATCCGAATGTCGAATCAATGACGAAGCCCGAATGACGAAACGATCGATTGACCATTCGAGCTTCGTCATTCGACATTCCTTCGTCATTCGGATTTCGTCATTCCGGCCACCTGCCTCCGCCGTCCGATGCTGCATTCCCCCTCCGGTACTGCTAAACTGGCGACAACGATTCACAAATCCGGCTCTTCCTCGGAAACCCCTGCCGCATGAGCATCGACTGGGAACCCCTGCGACGGATCTTCGCGGACCACCAGCGGTTCGTGCTCTCCAGCCACGTGCGGCCGGATGCCGACGCGCTGGGGTCGGAGCTGGCGGTGGCCGGGCTGCTAGAGGCGATGGGCAAGACCGTGCGGATCGTCAACCCCTCCGCCAGCCCCGACACGCTGCTGTTTCTCGACCCCGAACGCCGGGTGAAGAAGCTCAACGACAACGCGACCGCCGAAGACGTGCTCGACACCGACGTGAATATCATTCTCGACACCAGCGCGTGGGGACAGTTGCAGACGGTCGGCGACATCTTGAAGCGGTCGCAGGCGGTGAAGGTGGTCATCGACCATCACGTCAGCAGCGACGACCTGGGCGCGATCGAGTTCAAAGATACCCAGGCCGAGGCCACTGGAGCACTCATCTACCGGATGGCGCAGGCGCTGGGGCTGGAAATCCCCCCCGGAATCGTGCTCCCGCTGTTCTGCGCCATCGCCACCGACACCGGCTGGTTCCGGTTCTCCTCGACGACCAGCGACACGATGCGGATCGCCGCCGACCTGATTGACGCCGGGGCGCAGCCGGCAGTAATTTACCAGATGTTGTACGAGCGGTTTTCGCTGGCGCGGCTGCGGCTGGCCGGCCGCATCCTGGGGCGGATGACGCTCGCCGGGGACGGCCGCGTGGCCTACGTCTGGGTCTCGCAGAGCGACATCAAGGAGCTCGACGCCCGGCCGGTCGACACGGAAGACCTCGTCAACGAATGCCTGAAGATCGACGGCACCCAGTGCGCCTTCATCGCCATCGAGCAGCCCGACAAACGGATCAAAGTCAGTTTCCGCAGCCGGACCGGCCTGAACGTGGCGGCCGTCGCCGAGCGGTTCGGCGGCGGCGGGCACAAACAGGCGGCCGGCGCGGTCCTGCCCCCGCCGCTGGAAGTCGCCCGCCAACGCGCCCTGGAAGCCATGCTCGCCGGCCTCAACGGACAACCCGCCTCGACCGACCCGACACCCACCCCGCAGTAACCAACCCGACATCCTTCCCCCGCTCGTTGGAGTTCAATGCCGTCGTGCGAAATTCATTTCGCACGACGGCGTGAACTCCCACCAGATTCTCTTTGAGTGAAGCCGATGACCGATCCCACCGACGCATCCGCCGATCCGCAAACGTCCGACATCCCCCGCCGCGGGTTCGTGACGCGGGCGCTGGCCGGCCTCGTCGGGGCCGTCGCCGGTCTCGTGCCGCTGGTGACGGGAGCGGCGTTCTTCCTCGACCCGCTGCTGCGGAAAAAATCCGCCGCCGGCGGAAACGCGAGAAAGGATTCCGAAGGCTACATCAACCTGAGGGTGACGGCCGACGCGCTCCCGTCCGACGGCTCGCCGCAGCTCTTCAAGGTCTACGACGACGTCGTCGACGCCTGGAACAAGTTTCCCAACGTCGAAGTGGGGAGCGTCTGGCTCCGCCGCAACGACCAGGGGGAGGTCGCCGCGTTCTCGTCGATCTGCCCGCACCTGGGCTGCGCGGTCGATTACCGGCAGTCCGACCGCGATTTCTACTGCCCCTGCCACACCAGCGCGTTCGACCTCGACGGCGACAAGAAAAACGAAATCCCTCCCCGCGGCATGGACGCGCTGGACGTCAAAGTGAAAGACGGCAACGGCATCTGGATCAAGTACGAGAAATTCCGGGCGACGATTCCGGAGAAGGTCGTGATCTGACAACCGTCCGCTTGCGGCTTAGCCGTGATCGCAGGCTAAGCCGCAAGCGGCGACGAACTCTGGCCGCCAGCCACCGAAATCTTCCGAGATGAAACGACTCCTCTCCTGGCTCGATCACCGCACTGGTTTCAAGAACCTGCTGCACGAAGCGCTTTACGAGCGCGTGCCGGGCGGGGCGCGCTGGCGGTACGTGTGGGGCAGCACGCTGGTCTTCACGTTCGTCGTGCAGATGATTACCGGTATCTTTCTGTGGATGGCGTACAGCCCCTCGGCGCAGACGGCGTGGGAAAGCGTTTATTTCATCCAGGAGCACATGACGCTCGGCTGGCTGGTCCGCGGGATGCACCATTTCGCCGCCCAGGCGATGGTCGTGCTGCTGGCGTTCCACCTGATTCAGGTCATCATCGACGGCGCGTACCGTGCGCCCCGCGAGGTCAACTTCTGGCTGGGGTTGATCCTGATGCAGATCGTCCTCGGCCTCTCGCTGACCGGCTACCTGCTGCCGTGGGACCAGAAAGGCTATTACGCCACGCAGGTTGCCACGAAGATTCTGGGGGCCACCCCGCTCGTCGGCCAGCAGTTGCAGACGCTGGTTCAGGGGGGGCCGGAGTACGGCCACCACACCCTCACCCGCTTCTTCGCCATGCACACCGGCATCCTGCCGGGGCTGCTGGTGTTCTTTCTCGTGCTGCATCTGGCGGTCTTTCGCCGGCACGGGATTCATCCCAAGAAACTCGACCACGCCCCGACGACGACGTTCTTCCCCGACCAGGTGCTCAAAGACGGCGTCGCCTGTCTGGCCGTGCTGGCCGTCGTCATGCTGCTGGCGATCTTCAAGGGGGCCGACCTCGGTGCCCCGGCCAATCCCGCCGAAGCGTACTCGGCCGCGCGGCCGGAGTGGTACTTTCTATTCCTGTTCCAGTTTCTGCGGTTTGAAGAGGTGGAACACTACGGCCTGGCGTTCGGGGCGATCTACGTTCCCGGCCTGCTGATGCTGATCGTGGTTCTGATGCCGATCGTCGGCCGCTGGAAAGCCGGGCATCGCTTCAACGTCGCGTTCACGTGGCTGATGGCGATCGCGATCATCGGCCTGACGACGCTGTCGTTCGTCACCGACGCCAGGGACGAAGGCTTCACTCTCGCCGTCGAAGAAGCCGAACGCGACGCGAAACGCGTGAAAGAACTCGCGGAAGGCCCGAACCGCATCCCCGTCGAAGGGGCCGCCTCGCTGCTGAAGACCGACCCCTTCACGCAAGGCCCGCGGCTGTTCGCCAAGCATTGCGCGAGCTGCCACCGCTACAACGGCCACGACGGCACCGGCCGCATGGTCTACGAGCAGCTCAAAGGAAAAGACGGCAATCCGATCGAAGGCGACGACGGCAAGCCGCAGCAGTTCGTCGTGCGGCCCACCGCCGTCGACCTGGGAAACCTCGGCAGCCGCGACTGGTTCCGCTCACTGCTGCTCGATTACAAGCGGCATTTCGCCGAAGTGAAGCACTCCACCTGGTACCGGAGCAACGCCGCCGCCCGCGAACAGCATGCGAAGATCGCCGAGCGGTTGAAGAAGGCGAAGACCGCGGTCGGCAAAGGCAAGCCGGACCCGCGGCAGACCGGGGAGTTGCGGGCGATCAGCGCGTCGCTGATCGAGCTGTCGAAACGCATCCGCGGCGACGCCCTCGGCCAGCGCCTCAACCGGCTGCAAGGCGACCGCGGCCAGCTTGCGAAAGAACTGGCCGACGCCGAAGTGGCGCGGAACAGCCTCCAACAGCAACTTTCTGCTGACGTGGAGGTCGATCAATCCCTGCTGAAGTCGCTGGCAAACAAGCTGGCCGAGAAGAAGAAGACGCTCGCCGCAAAAGACGCCGAGATTAAAGCGCTGCGGAACGAAATGCAGTCTCCCGATCTCTTCAAGACATCCTCAGGCGACCCCGCCGTCGTTGACCGGCAGAACTCGCGGATCGGCGAATGGCTGGCAATGCTGTTCGACCCCGAGGCGTCGGAGATGGCCGCCTGGTACGACGACGAAGAGGCGCTGAAGTCGCTCAACAGCGACAAGAACAAAGCCGACTTCGAAAACCTGATCGAGTTTCTCGTCGCGGAAAGCGGACGCGACGACCTGTCCGCCGACAAGGCGAAAGCCGCGAAGGGCAAGACCGTCTTCAAATCGGGCAAGCTGACCGCCGGCAGCGTCGGCATCTGCACCGACTGCCACGATTCCTGGAAGGAAACCGGCGACTTCACGCCGTCCAGTCGCGATTTCAGCTATCCCGACGTCACGCGGGTCTACTCGGCGAAGTGGCTGAAGTCGTTCATCTCGAATCCGGCCCGCACGCAGTTCTACGGCGTGAAGAACCGCATGCCGGCCTACGCCGACCGCCTCAGCGACCGGGAACTCGACCTGCTGGTCCGCTGGCTGGTGCGGGATTACTTCCCGACGCGGATCCCGGACCACGAGTCGAAGCTGGACGCGCTGCAGGAGGGATTGAAAGAGCGCCCCGACGCGCCGTAGTGCGAAATTCATTTCGCACTACTTTGACGTCTTCCCCGCCGCTTCGGCTTCCTTGAGCTCGATCAGCCCGTCTCTATTGGCGTCGAGCTTCTGGAACTGCTCTTTCGTGCCCAGAAACTCGCGGGGGGAAACGTCGCCGTCGCCGTTCTTGTCCATGTGGTAGAACCACCGCGGGCCGCGGATGGGGGCGGACGTTTGCCCGCCGCGTCCGGAATACTGTTGCGTGTAGACATAGCTTTGGCCGTTGCCGCGGGAAAACGTCAGCGAAAGTTCCGACGGCATTTCGTCGGCATCGATGCGGCCGTTCTTGTTGCGGTCGAGGTTCAGCAGGCGTTGGCCGGCGTTTCGCATTTCCCGCAGGCTGAGCCGGGCGTCGCCGGTCTCGTCGAGGGCGGCGAACAGCGACGGGCCCTGCGACTGCTCCATCAGCGTCACCTGGCTCATCTGCGGGGCGAGGGCCCGCTCGAACGACTTCTTGATTTCGTCGGCGTAGACCTTGCCGTCGCCGTTGGCGTCCCACAGCTTGAACTGCTGCAGAGGGTACTGTCCCGCGGCCCCCTGCTTCATCAGTTCCTTCTCGTCGATGTAACCGTTCTTGTCGGTGTCGTAGCGGACGAGGTAGGAATCGGCAGTGCGGCTGTAATCGTAACTTCGCGCGCTGCCGGCCGGGGCGTGGATTCGCAGCTTCCAGCCGGGCACGGAGATCGACAGGTGCTCGGTCGCGGCCTTGCCGTCGGCCCCTTCAATCTGCAATTTCTTCGGCAGCGACTTCGCGACGGCGCCGGCCCCCAGTTTGCCGTTCTCGCCGAGGCGGATTTCGATCGTGGCCGACGGCTTCGCGAGATGGAAGCCGATCATCTCGCCGGCCTCCAGGATGCCGTTCTTGTTCCGATCGAGCGTCTGAAACAGCTTCGGGTCGAGGCGGAACGCGGCGGCGCGGACGGCCTTCTCGCCGTCGCCGTAGTGCTTGACCAGCTCGCTATACAGCCCCGTCAGGTTGGCGGCCGCTCCAAGCTGGAAGACGGTACGGGGGGTCGCTGGCAGCCGCATTCCGCTCCCGCGGGCAAACTGGACGCCGTACGCCCGGCCGCGCTGCCCGCCGCCGAGTTCCGCCGCCGTCAGCAGGTCGTTGTCGTCGGCGTCGCGGCTCTTGAGGCGTTCGAAGGCGGCTTTCAATTCGGCCGCGTCGATGAGGCCGTCCTTATTGGTGTCGAGCACGGTCTTGACGTCGGGCTGCTTCAGAAAGTTGTAGTTCGGCCGCACGTTGAACGCCCCGCCGTAACCGAGCAGGGCGAGATACCGCCGCACTTCCGGCCGCTGCACGAGTCCGTCGCCGTTGAGGTCGTAGCGGCGAATCGTCGCCGTTCGGGAACCGGCGTTGCGGACGAGGAAGGCAAAACGACCGAAGCTGAATCGCGGATCGGCCAGTGCCTTCTCCCAGGTGAACTTCCCGTCCTTGCCGCTCTCCGATTTCGCGAGCGACATCAGCTCGCCGACGATCGCCTCCCGCAGCATGCGGAACGGCTTTCCGTCGGCGTAGATGGCGAACTCGACAATGATCGGCCCCCGCGACGAGAGCAGCACGACGGTTTCCTTCGGGTCTTTCGGGTCGGCGTCGTCGCGAACGGTCGCGGTATACGGCGCGCGATTTCCCCCAAGTTGAATGAGCACACGCCGCCGGGCTTCCAGTTCCTTGCGGAGCTTCTCCTGCTGCTTCCGCAGTGCTTCGAGCCGCTTTTTCGCGTCGGTTGTCGTCTTCGCGACTTTGCGGATTCTGTCGATGTTCGCGCGCTGGATCACGTACTGCCGGCCGCCGGCGTCTTTCAACGTGATGGTTTTCGCATCCATCTTCGCCAGCGTTCCGCTCAGCACCCGCCCCGTGATTTCGATCACGAGGTACCTCTCGCCGATCTTCAGGTCGATGGGCTGTTTTCCGTCATCGGCTGTTTTCTTCGGGACTTCGCGGATTTCCTCGATGTTCTCGCGCTGGATCGTCGTCGTGCCGCCGCCTTTCTTCTTCAACGTGATCGACTTGGCGTCTTGCTTCGTCAGCGAACCGGAATGGACTTTGCCGTCTTTCGTGAGGACGGTGTACGCGCGGCCGATCTTCAGTTCCCCCTGTTTCTTCTGGACGCGAACGACCCGAAAGCCGCCGGTCCCCTGCGCGTGGACGTCGTCGAGCGGGAGCACGCCGCACAGCGCGCCGGCTGCCAGCAGCCCGAGGGCGAATCGGATCGTTCGGCGTCTCATGGGTCGTCTCGCGGATTGAGTCAAACGAGTGGATGCGAGCCGCCGGGTTTATCCCGGCGGGAGGCGAACCCGACGGCGGGGATTAACCCCGCCGCTCGCTTTATGTCAGGATCGTGTCGATCGGCTTCCCTTCCGCGATGCGGATCGGGCGGCCCATCTCGGAGATGTTCTGCGTCTTCGGGTCGATGTTCAATGCCCGGCACAGCGTCGCCAGCAGGTCGCCGACGTCGACCTTGCCGTCTTCCACCGTGGTGCCGTCCTGGCTGGTGCGGCCGTATGCCTGCCCGCCCTTGATTCCGCCGCCGGCCAGCACGGCCGACCACGCCTTCGGGTAATGGTCCCGTCCGCCGTTGCGATTGATCTTCGGCGTGCGGCCGAATTCTCCCATCCAGATGATCGTCGTGTCCTGCAGCAGGCCGCGGTCCTGCAGGTCGGTCATGAGGGAACTCCAGCCGGCGTCGAGGATGGCCGAGAGTTCCTTGACCGTCTGGAAGTTGCGGGCGTGCGTGTCCCAGCCGAAGCCGCCGCTGGTCCGCTCGAACAGCGTGCATTCGACGAACGGGACGCCGGTTTCGATCAGCCGGCGGGCCATCAGGCAACTCTGGCCGAACCGCCCTTTGCCGTAGCGGTCGCGGACTTTATCCGGCTCGCGCGAGAGGTCGAACGCCTGGGCGGCCTTGCTCTTCATCATTTTGACGGCCCGCTCGTAGACGGTCTTGTGCGACAGCGGGGCGTCGGTCTGGTGCTGCGAGACGAACTCTTCCTGCAGCGATTGCAGCAGCGCGAGCCGGTCGTCGACCTGCCCCGCCGAGACGGAGCCGGGCGCCTGCAGGTCGTCGACGCGGAGTTCGGCATAGCCGGTGTTGTTCCCGCGGGGCAGGGCGGCGAAGCTGTCGGACGCGCCGACCGTCAGGGCCGCGTACTTCGGGCCGAGGAAGCCGGGCTGGAACGCCGCCTGGTTGAAGATGCGGTACGGCCCGACGCTGATGAAGTTGGGCAGTTCGGCGTCGTCGCGCCCGAGTTGCCTGGCCATCAGCGAGCCGAGGGTCGGATAGCGAATCGGCCCGCCGGGCTGGTGGCCGGTGCGCATCAGATACGTGCCGCGGCCGTGGTCCCCTTCCTTCGTGCTCAGCCCGCGAACGACGGCGAAGTGCTCGCTGAGCTTCGCGAGCTTCGGCAGATGCTCGCTGATCTGCAGCCCGGCCGACGCGGTGTCGATCGGTTTGAACTCGCCGCCGTTCTCGTGGTCCGGCTTGAGGTCGAACGTATCCAACTGCGAGGGGCCGCCGGTCATCCACAGCAGGATGCAGTGCTTGCGGGGCGATTTGTTCTTCGCCAGCGAATCGGCCAGCGCGGGCATCCAGCCGGCCATCGTGCAGCCCAAGGCGGAGGCTTTCATCCAGTCGCGACGATTGAGAGCGGGCATCGGTCGGCTCCGATTGTGGACTTTCGTTCTTCGTTTGGCCGCGACTCGGAGTCTTCGGAGAGGAGAACTCCGCGTCAACGCCGCGCTCCTCTTCGCAAAGCCTTCGAGTCGCGGCTAAACGGTTTCATCATTCGTCAGTGATTCAACATGAATTCCGTGCTGTTCAGCAGCGCCCACGTCACGTCGCTGAGCGCTTTGCGGGTCTCGTTCGACGATCGGCTTTTCTGGACGTAACCGGTGAACCGCGCCCGTTCCGCGGCGGTGGGGCGGCGGGAAAGGACGGCCAGGAACAGCGTTTCCACCCGCTGCTCGTCGGTCAGGAAGGGGGCCTCGGCGACGGCGATCAGCAGGTCGCTGCGGTCGCGGTCGGTGGCCTCGGCGATGAGCGCGCCGTTCATCATCGTCAGCGCCTGTGGAATGCCGGCCTGGAACTCGGTCGAGCGCTGCGTGGGGGCCTCGAACTTCGCGAGGAACGCCGCCTTCTGCGCGCTGGGTCGGTTGGACTGCGGATAACCGTACGCCGTGGCCGTCACCGGCTCGCGCTTCGCCGTCGCGACGTCGAGGCAGTCGTAGATCTGCTCGGCGGTCAGGCTCTTGACGGCCATGCGGTGGAACAGGTGCGGGTGGTAGCTGTCGGCTTGCGTCACCTTGCTGGAAAGCTGATACGCCCGCGACTTCGCCAGCACGCGGAACAGCCGCCGCAGGTCGTAGCCGTGCTTCACGAAATCGGCGGCCAACTCGTTGAGCAGCTCAGGATGGCTGCTCGGGTTGTGCTTGCCGAAATCGTCGACCGGATCGACCAGCCCGTAGCCGAACAGCAGCGCCCAGGCGCGATTGACGGCCGCCTTCGCGAAGTACGGGTTCTTCGGGGACGTGAGCCACGCGGCCGCCTGCTGGCGTCTCGCGACCCCCTCGCTGAGGGCGGTCTCTTTCTCCGTCAGGAATTTGGGTTTGACGACCGTCTGCGAATCCGGCAGTTTGACCTCGCCGCTGGACGTATCGGCGACCGCCTGCAAAAACCGCGTGCGGGCGTTGGGGCGCCCGATTTGCGCGAAGAAGGCGGCGTAACCCCAGAAATCCTCCTGCGTCCATTGATCGAACGGGTGCTTGTGGCACTGGGCGCACTGGATCTGCACGCCGAGAAAAATGCGGGACGTGCTGGCGGCCAGCTCTTCCGGCTTGAACTCCAGCGACTGGTAGTACAGCCCCGGACCGGTCTGCGTGGAGCCGGTGTAGGTCAGCAGATCCGTCGCGATCTTGTCGTAGGGAGTATTGTCGGCGAAATGATTCCGCAGCCACGTGTTGAACGTCGCCGCTCGAAAACGAAGCTGGATGTTGTTGTTCAACTCCGGCAGCATCACGTGCTGCCAGGCGTTCGCCAGATGTGTGGCGTGGCGGCTGCTGCCGGTCCGCCGTTTCGAGCCGTCTTTCCCCGGCGTGCCCAGCAGCCGGTCGATCAGCCGGCTGCGTTTGTCGGGCCGTTTGTCGGCGAGGAATTCCCGCACGTCGCCGACCGTGGGAATCACGCCGGTCAGGTCGAGATAGGCGCGGCGCAGAAAGACTGCGTCGTCCGCCAACGGTGCGGCCTTCACGCCGGCTGCCTTCCACGATTGCCGCAGCAGCGCGTCGACACGGGAACTCATCTGCCGTTCCGCGTCGTCGGCCGAGACGCTGCTCGACGCCGCCAGGACCAGCAGACCGGGAACGACGAGCCGACGAAAGCAACCCATTGGACGGCCTCCCGTGCAAGCGAGCAGTGCGAAATGAATTTCGCACTACGAAGTGGACTTCAACAGCAAGACGCCGTGTCTCCGGGATTCTAACGCAATTCCAAGCGGGTTGTCATGCGGCGTCCTGTAACAAGACGCCGGCGGTTGCGGAGCGTCCCGCGGATTTCGTGCGGCTCGTCACGCGCGAATCACGTCGACCTTCGGCGGGGGGGCGCCCCACTTCATCACGCCGTGGCCCTTGCCGATCACGACGATGCCGGTATCGGTCACGGTGAACCCACGGGCGCGGTCGCGGTCGGGGTCGAAGCCGATTTCCATCCGCTCGGGGATGTCGACTCCCTTGTCGATGATGGCGCGGCGGATGTTCGCGTGCCGGCCGACGTTCACTCCCTCGAACAGAATCGAATCGCTCACGTTGGCCCAACTGTTGACGCGAACGTTCGGCGACAGGATGGAGTGCTCGACCCGCCCGCCGGAGACGATGCAGCCGGGGCAGACCATGCTGTCCCACGCCTGCCCCACGCGGGGGACCGGCGCGTTCGTCTGGGCGAACACGAACTTCGGCGGGGGAAACGACGGCTGATACGTGCGGATCGGCCACGTCTGATCGTACAGGTCCAGCTCGGGATGCACCGACACCAGGTCCATGTTGGCCTCGTAGTAGGCGTCGACGGTCCCCACGTCGCGCCAGTAATGGCAGTCCCCCGTATTCTTGTCGCGGAAGGGAAACGCCTGCACGTGGCAGTCGTCGAGAATCGCCGGGATGATGTTCCGCCCGAAGTCGTGGGCGCTGTCGTTGACGGTCGCGTCGCGGCAGAGCTGGTCGAACAGAAACGCCGCGTTGAACATGTAGACCCCCATCGACGCCAGGCACCGCGTGGGGTCGTCGGGAAGCGGGTCGGCGACGGCCGGCTTTTCGAGGAACCGCACCACGCGGCCGCCCGCGTCGGTCTCCATCACGCCGAAATGGATCGACTCCTCCAGCGGCACCGGAATGCAGGCGATCGAGGCGTCGGCCCCCGACTCGATGTGCTCCTGGATGAACTCCGAATAATCCATCTTATAGATGTGGTCGCCGGAAAGGATCAGAATATACACCGGCCGGCAGCGCTCGATCGTGTAGATGTTCTGATAGACGGCGTCGGCCGTTCCCTGGTACCACTGCTCGTCGATCCGCTGCTGAGGGGGAACGACGTCGACGAACTCGCCGAGCTCGCGGCACAAAAACCGCCAGCCGAGGTCGATGTGCCGGTGCAGGCTCGACGCCTTGTACTGCGTGAGCACCAGCATTCGCCGCAGACCGCTGTTGATGCAGTTGGAGAGCGTGAAATCGATGATGCGGTATCCCCCGCCGAAGGGGACGGCGGGCTTGGCCCGGTCGCGGGTGAGGGGTTCCAGCCGCGTTCCTTTTCCGCCGGCCAGAATCAGCGTCAACACATCGCGCATCACCGCCTCCTACGGGGTCGAGAATCCAACGAGCAACAGTGTTCGGCCGCGATCGTCGAGGGTTGGAAGGTCGAAAGGACGGAAGGTCGAAGGTCGAAGGTCGAAGGTCGGGAAGTCAGAATGTTTGACGGTTGTGATTGTCAGCTTCACCTCCGGTACGCAGTACTCAGAACTCAGTACTGGGTACTCGGCACTCCGTTCGCGGTACTCAGTGGGCCACCTTCCGACCTTCCGACGTTTCCACCTTCCGACCTTCGACTGTGCGACCCTTCGACTTTCCAGTCGGTTCCGTCGCCCGACATTATCGCAAGTTGAAGTCGTTCAGCAACGGCATGGGCGCGGGCGTCGCCGATTGCGGAAAAAACAGTGCAAAATGACGTCGGCGGACGCATCGGCCGTCGCCGTCACGACTGCGGCGTCCGCCCCGCCGATCTTCGGGAATGGGGCGTAGACCCGCAATCGATTCTTGACCCGTCTTTTTCTGCAGTGATATAGTGAATGAACCGGTTGTTCGATCGGTGATTTCTCCCTTGACCGTCAGGCGACGGATTTTCCTGGCTCTGTTCCGTCTTTCTCCGGAAAGCGCTGCACTCAATGAAGATTCTCCCGCGACTCGTCGAATCCGCCCTCTTCGCAGGATTTCTCGCCATCGGGACGGGCGCGGCGTCGGCCCAGGCGCCGAGCACGGCCGTTCGCGCTCCGTTGTCGAGCGGTTTTCAGGTCCGTCTCGACGCCGCCTCGACGAACGAAGAAATCCAGCGGCAGGAGCAGTTGTACGTCATGGAGGTGACGTTCAAGCCGATGCGGATGCGGTGGGTCTATCTCACCGATCCCAAAACCGGCGTCAAGAAGCGCGAGGTGGTCTGGTACCTGGTCTACAAGGCCGTCAATCGCCCGCTGGACCGCCGCGCCGACACGTCCGACACCCGGCCGCGGAACGTCGAAGACCCCGTCCCGCAAATGATGTTCGTTCCGGAGTTCACCCTCGTGGGAACCGACGGCGGCAAGCGGGTGGCGTATCGCGACGTCATCATTCCCGAGGCCTTCGCGGACATCCAGGGTCGCGAGAGCAAGCCCCACCGCCGGTTGACCCTCAAGCACAGCGTGGGCATCGTCGGTCCCGTTCCCCCGGTGACGCCGGAAACGTCCAAGACGGAAAACGCGGTCTACGGCGTCGCGACGTGGCGGGGGGTCGATCCCGATACGGACTTCTTCACCGTCTACATGTCGGGATTCTCGAATGCCTTCATGAACCGCGCCGCCGCCGCGAGACTGACGCAGCCGCAACTGGCCGAGATGTACGTCAATCTCGGCGGCAAAGCCCAGGAGGCCGCCGCGATGAAGAAGGACGAATTGCTCGCCCGGCTCTACCCCGGCAGCGCCGCGAGCGGGCTGATCTATCGCCAGACGATCGTGCAGAAGTACCAGCGACCCGGCGACCGCTTCTTTCTGACCGAAGCCGAGATCAGCCGCGACGGCGACCCGCACTGGATGTACTGGCCGGAAGATTTCGCCGGCGGTGGGAAAGCCCCGGCCGCGAAGTCGACGCCGTGAGGTTGGGGTCGGGTGTCCAGAATTCAATTTTCCGGATGAGGCGGTCCGACGGCCGGACGTCGCTC
>Ga0268386_10000066_pt1 | contig 55528 bp, 49 predicted proteins | sample RVTome_15_FD_200260 | JGI IMG/M metagenome (GOLD analysis project Ga0268386, IMG submission 200260) | Soil microbial communities from uranium-contaminated site in the Upper Colorado River Basin, Wyoming, United States - RVT150D86... ... | reverse complement strand
AACGTCTCCCGAAGCATCGCTTGTTAGGGTGCATGGGATCTCTGCTGTCGACTGTCGACCGGAGGAACCCTAGATGCTCATCAACGAAGTCATGACCCGCGACGTCAAGCTCGCATCACCCACGGACAGCCTGCAACGTGCCGCACAGCTGATGGAGGCCGACGATTTCGGCAGCCTGCCGGTCGGCGAGAACGATCGTCTCGTCGGGATGCTGAGCGATCGGGACATCGCCATACGCGCCGTCGCGCAGGGTCTTTCGCCGACCGAATGTACCGTGCGTGACGTGATGTCGGACGAGGTGAAGTACGTATTCGATGACCAGACGGTCGAGGACGCCGCGCGCCTGATGGGCACGCTCAAGGTCCGCCGGCTGCCCGTGCTCAACCGCGACAAGCGGCTGGTCGGCATCGTGTCGCTCGGCGATCTCGCGCTGACCAAGGCCAAGCCCGCCGGCGACGCGCTGAAGTCGATCTCGAAGGCGCCGGCCAACTGACGCGGCGCGCCGCAGCGGGGCCTAAACCGCTGCGAGCGCCTGGTCCATGTCGGCGATCAGATCGTCGGGATCCTCGATCCCGATCGAGATCCGGACCAGCGAGTCCGTGACGCCCAGGCGGTCGCGGGTCTGCTTCGGCACGCCTGAATGGGTCGTGGACGCCGGGTGCGAGATCAGAGACTCCGTGCCGCCCAGGCTCACGGCGAGCTTGATGACCTGCAACGCGTCGAGGAACCGGAACGCTTCCGCTTCCCCGCCGCGCACGCAGAAGGCGAACGTGGAACCGGCACTGCCGCACTGACGCTGGAACACTTCGTGGCGCGGATCGCCGGCCTCGAGAAATCCCAGGTAGTTCACCGACGTCACCTTGTCCTCGCGAAGCAGAAACTTCGCGACCTGCTCGGCATTGGTCGCGGCGCGATGCATGCGCAGCGACAGTGTCTCCATCGATCGCATGATCATCCATGCCGTGTTCGGGTCGAGCTGTGACCCGACTGCGCTGCGCAGCTGCCTGACGGGCTTTACGAGTCCGGCGGGGCCTACGATGCCGCCCGCGACCAAGTCCGAGTGGCCGCCGATGTACTTGGTCAGCGAGTACATGACGAGATCGGCGCCATGCTCGAGCGGTCGCTGGAACACCGGTCCGAGGAATGTGTTGTCCACCGTCACCGGCGGGCGCGGTCCGCCCTGTTCGCGACCGAGCCACTCCGAGGCTTCGCGCATCAGCCGCAGATCGACCAGGCTATTGGTCGGGTTCGCCGGCGTCTCGGTGACGATCAGTGCCACGCGGCCGCCCCGTTCCCGGGCGAGCGCGAGCGCCTGCGCGGCCGCCGTCATGACGGTCTCCGGGTCGCAGGCCTCCGATACGGATACAGCCCGGATGGCAAAGTTGGGCAGGGTCTTCTCGATCAGCGTTTCGGTTCCGCCGTAGAGCGGCTGGCTCATCAGGAGGACGTCGTTCGGCCGCAGATAGGTCCAGAGCGTGGTCGCGATGGCCGACATGCCGCTCGAGAACACGAGCCCCGCTTCGCCGCCCTCCCACAGCGCCAGCCGATCCTCCAGCACCTCGAGGTTGGGATTGTTGAAGCGGGAGTACACCAGCCCGGCCGCCTCACCCGCCGGCGGCTCACGCCGGCCGGCCGTGTAGTCGAAGAAGTCCTTGCCGTCCTGCGCGCTCTTGAAGACGAACGTGGACGTGAGGAACACCGGCGGCTTGAGCGCGCCCTCGGACAAACTCGCATCGTAGCCGTAACCCATCATCTGGGTTTCCGGTCGCAGCACGCGATTACCGACGCGGCGCTTGTGATAGCTCTCATAGCCCATAGGACGGTCTCCCGGAAGCGATGTCGGATTCTACGGCCGGACGCGATCCCGCGACCGTCCACCTGCGGCCGCAACTGCGCTAGAGTCGACTTGGCGAGGTTTCCACATGACGTCCAAACCGGCTGCTGCTGTGCTGCTCGTGCTTGGTTCGCTCTTCGCGGCCGGCGTGGCCGCAGACCCGGCCGTGATCAACGCGGATCCGGCCCTGACCAACGCGGACCCGCCCGGGATCAAGTGGAAGTTCTCCTATACGGGTCCCCGCGTCACGGCGCGTGGGATCGTCGAAACGGCTGCCGAGCCCGAGACCGATGGCAGCTACCGGATCCTGTCGGTGACCGGGAAACGCAATGGCAAGCGGATCGTCGAACTGCTCCCGGAAGGCGAGATGCTGACGAGCGCCGAGCAGTTCATGTTCTCCGACAACCGCCTTCTATCCGCGTCTCCTTACGTGAGCGAGGGAGGGTTCAGCTACCGCACCTCCGACTCGAACTATTTCAATCTCTGCCATGCCGGCGAAGACGGAAATTGTGGCTCGAAGGGCTACCGCGAGTTCGACGGAAAGAAAGGATACCGCGCCGTCCGGTTCGAGCTCTCCCGGATTCCCGGCGAGACTCCGGCGGCCGTGCCAGCCCCCGAGCAGCGCAGCGCCGTCGATCCCGGCTGACCGCGGGATCGCGTCCGGGGCGATAACGGTGGGTGTCGATACGGACTCGATGCTGCGCGACGCCGTCCTCCTGGAGCGCGCCGGGCGCGTGGCCGAAGCCATTTCGGTCTACGAGCGGCTGCTTGCACGCTGGCCCGACCGGCCGGACACCTGGTACAACCTCGCGTTGCTGCAGCGCAAGGCGCGGCGCTACGAGGCAGCCCTGGCCTCGTACAACCAAGCGCTGAATCGCGGCGTCTCGCAACCCGAGGAAGTACATTTGAACCGGGGCGTCATCTATGCGGACTATCTCCGCCGCGACGCTGCAGCGGCGGCCGAGCTCGAGGCCGCGCTCGAGCTCAATCCGCGCTACGTCCCGGCCTTGCTCAACCTGGCCAACCTCGACGAGGACCTCGGGCGACTCGACCAGGCGCGCGCGAACTACGAGCGGGTCCTCGAAATCGATCCGGGCTGCCATCTGGCGCTGGCGCGCCTGGCAGGGCTCGCCTCGGTGTCCTCGCCCGACGATCCGTTGATCACGCGACTGCGGGGCGCGATCGAACGCACCGATACGAGCCCTACCGACCGCGCGAGCCTCGGTTTTGCGCTCGGCCGGGTGCTCGATTCCTGCGGCGCATATGAGCAAGCCTTCGATGCCTATCAGGCTGCGAACCGCGCCAGCCGCGAGAGCGCGGGGCCGGGGGGCGCTCAATACGACCGGCAACGCCAGGAGCGTTTCGTCGACGCGCTGATCGCGGCGTTCCCGCAGGTGCGGATCGCGGCCGCCACGCCGCCGCGCGCGGCAAGGCCGATCTTCGTCTGCGGTATGTTCCGATCGGGCTCGACGCTGACGGAGCAGGTGCTGGCGGCGCACCGTCGCGTGGTCGCGGGGGGCGAGGTCGATCTCCTGCCCGCGCTCGTTCAGACCGAGCTTGCGCCCTATCCTGCATCCATGGCGCGTGCTTCTGCTGGTGCGCTCGCGAACATGGCCGGCCGCTATGTTCAGGCCCTGTCGAACCTCCATCCCGGCGCGGAATACGTCACCGACAAGCGGCCGGACAATTTCCTCAACATCGGCTTGATCAAGACCCTGTTTCCGGACGCGCGTATCGTGCATACCACTCGAAACGCACTGGACAACTGCCTCTCGATCTACTTCCTGCATCTCGACCACGGCATGAGCTACGCCCTCGATCTGCTCGACATCGGCCACTATTACCGCGAGTACCGCCGGCTGATGGCGCATTGGCAGTCACTTTACGGGCCGGATATCCTCGATTTTGCTTACGACACGTACGTACGCGAGCCGGGGCCGGCCATCCAGCGGCTGCTCGAGTTCTGCGGTCTGGAACCGGACGAAAACTGTCTCAGGGGCAGCGGCGCGACCGGCGCCGTCAAGACCGCGAGCGTGTGGCAGGTGCGCCAGCCGCTCTATCAGCGCTCGTCAGGACGCTGGCGGAACTACGCGCGACAACTGACGGCGCTCGAGGCCGACCTCGGCGATCTCGTTGCGGAAGGGCGTTGACTGCGCGCGGAGGTGCAGCATGAGGATCGATCGACGCGTCACCGACCTGTACAACGAGTACGTGCACACCAGTCTGCCGCGGCGCGAGTTCGTCGCGCGGCTGGCGCGGATCACGGGTGGCGCGGCTGCCGCCGCGGCCGTACTGCCCCTGCTCGAGCCCGGCAATGCGCATGCACGCCAGGTCGAGGAATCCGACGCGCGGCTCACGACCCGGCGCATCGCGTATCCCGGCGCCGCCGGGGAGGTGAAGGCCTACTCGGCGCGGCCCAAGGGCGCGGACAGGCTGCCCGCGGTCATCGTGATCCACGAGAACCGCGGGCTCAACGCGCATATCGAGGATGTCGCACGCCGGGCGGCACTCGCCGGCTACCTCGCAATCGCGCCCGACGGGCTCAGCAGCGCGGGCGGCGCGCCGCTCGATCAGGAACAGGCGCGCGACCTGTTCGCGAAGACCGATCCCGCCCGGATCGCATCCGACATCCTCGCAGCGGTGCCGTATGTCGCGAGGCACGCCGAGTCGAATGGCCGCGTGGGCGCCGTCGGCTTCTGCTACGGCGGCGGGATGGCGCTGCGCTGCGCGGTCGAGTCGAAAGGCGTCGACGCGGCGGTGTGCTTCTATGGGCGGGCGCTTCCCACCGCGGACGTGGCCCGCCTCGAGGTGCCGGTCATGCTGCACTACGCGGGCAGCGACGAGCGCATCAACGAGGTCATACCGGAGTTCCGTCGCGCGCTCGATTCGAACGGCGTCGCCTACAGCCTCAACATGTATCCGGGCACCCAGCACGGCTTTCACAACGACGCGAGCGCGGCACGCTACGACGCGGACGCGGCGCGCCTGGCCTGGAGCCGGACGGTGGCGTTCTTCGACGAGTACCTGAAGCGCTGATCAGTCGACAGCTGCAAGCTCGTCGCCGATCCCCGTCAGCTCCCAGCGGACGAGCTCGACCGGTATCACGCCGGCGCCGTTGATCTCGTCGAACCAGCGGCGCAGCGTGAACGCATCGCCGAGCTGGCTCGAACGATCGGTCAACAGCCGCTCGAGCAGGTACTTGCCGGTCACGTAGCTCGTGCCGTACCCCGGCTGACGCAGATAGAGCTGCTGCTCGAAGCCGAGCAGGTCGAGGTCGGGGCGCATCCAGCCGCGCGGCGTCCACTTCACCTGGAAGTCCTTCGCCTGCTTGAGTGTGAACTCGTTGGCCTGCGCGCGCAGCGAAGCCAGTCCTCGTGCCGCGCGTTGCGCGAGCATGATCCAGACGATCTCGCGGGCACGCGGATTGTCGCCGTACAGGCCGGCGTGCAGCATCATTTCTTCCATGCCCGTCGCCATGCCCTCGGCGCGGCTGTCCCAGATGTTGTAGAGCAGGGCGTCGCGGCGGATCGGGCTCGGATGCGGCTCCTCGCGCATCCGCGCCAGGTCGAACCAGTGATAGAAGTGGGTGTAGAGCGTCATCGGCTCCCGCTGCGTCGCCATGTCGAAGAAGTCCTGCGTGGCCTCCGGCTGGAACTTGCCCAGGTGCGCACGCAGCGCCGGGTCCAGGTAATCGCGCATTTGCAGAATGTCCTGGCTCTTCAGAAACGCCACGTAGCGCGTGACGGCGTCCTAGGCGCGGCGCCGGTACTGGTCGGCGTCAGCCACGACCGGCAGCGGCGGCAGCGCGCGGTTACGATGCTCCTCCAGGCGGAGCGAAGCATGCGCGCGGGCCAGCTCGCGCTCGAGCAGGGCGACCTCTTCCTCCCAGGCCATCGGCACGAGATGCACGTTGCGCAGCGACCAGGTGTAATTCTCCTTGCCGATGCCCGAGGGACCGTTCCGGGACGGCGCCTGCTGATCCAGCCAGTCCGCGAACTCGTTGGTTGCCGCGATCCCCGCCCGGTTGGCGCGTTTCAGCTCCGGGCCGGCCTTCGGAACCCGACCATCGAGGTCCTCGAGGTCCTTCGTCTGCTGCCGCATCGTGCCCGTGCCGGTCGTCCACAGGTCGCGCGCGTCCCCGGTGAGATTGCCGCGCGCCTGCGCAAGCAGCGGCGGTATGCCGCGCAGCTCCGCCGCGAGACGGGCCTCCGACGACGCGTCGAGCGGGAACGAGTACGTCCAGAGCTCGATGGCCGCGTGGTGCGTGGGTCCCTCGTGGGCCGGAGTATCGCTTTGCTCCACATAGACGGATTTGTAGAACGCGGGATCGCGAGTCCACGGCTTGAGGACGCGGATGTAGAAGTCGAGCCAGTTCATCTCGGCGAGCACGAGGCGGTAGTCCACCTGTTGCGCGATCGGCCACGACGCGGGATCGATGCCGCGCAGGCGCGCCTGGAGCTCCGCGAGCTCTCCATGCCTGCGCTCGAAGGTCGTGGCCGTGTAGTCGGGTGCGCCATCGCGCAGCGGCGGCCGCTCGAAGGCCCGCCACTCCCGGAACAGCTCGATAAGCGCCTGGTAACCGTCTTTCACGGACTGCTCCTGTGCAAGGCCCGCCCCCCGGGGCGGCGGCCACGATCGAACTGACGAGGATCCACGAGACGAGCTCACCGGCGCGAATGCGAGTTCGCACCGATTTTCCCCCATCGGCGAAAGAGGCCGCGGTGCGTGGCGGGGGCGGATTATCGGTGACCGCGCGGCGCGCATCCAGCGGCCGCTCCGCGCGGAGGCGTCCCTACCGGCAACCGGTCGTCGTATGCGGCACTCCACTCGGCGCCGTGAAGATTCCGGCATTTTCGCGTCACCGCAGGCGCCGCTCTGCTCGCCGCTTTGCCGCATCCGGGGCCTGGGCGGCGTGGCAGGATGCGCGCCGTTCATCGACAAAACAGCGTTACGGAGTCCCGCCATGGAAGTTACGGCCATCATCGTTTTTACGGCCATCGCCCTCTGGTTCGTCACGGAAGTCGGCGGCGAGAACCTCTGACGCTCCCCGGCAAAAGCATGCGTCGTCCGCCGGTCGAGGCATGAGGCGCGCCTGACAGCGTAAAATAGCGCGACCCCGGGCCCGGCTGCGGTATCCGCTTCGCCTCGCGCGCCGGGGCGGAGGGCCCTCGATGCGTGACGTCCGTGGGGACCTGCTGCGCTGGTGCGGCTGGTTCTTTCTCTGCGCAGCGGCGCTGTTCGTGCTGCTGGCGCTGCGGTATCTGCCGGTCGTCAACCTGCCCGATGGCGCGGGGGCGCGCGCGTTCACGGTCGCGATGTTCCTGTCCCAGGGCGTCGTGGTGGCGGTGCTCGGCGCGCTCCTCGTGCTGCCGCTGGTGCTCATCGCGCCCAAGCGCCGCTGGGTGATGGCGGTGAGCTTCGCGCTCGCCCTCACGGGTCTCGTCCTGGCGGTGGTGGACGGCTATGTCTGGCAGCAGTACCGCCTTCACCTGGACGCGAGCATCTGGAACCTCGTGACCGGCGGGGCTTTCGGTGAGACCTTCGTGTTTGCAACGAGGACCTGGGTCAAGCTCGGGGTCATCGTGCTCGTGCTCGGCGCATTTCTCGCCGGCTGCGCCTGGCTGGCCGCACGCCTGGTGCGACGTCGCGGCCGGCTCGCGGGCGTGGCGGTCGCAATCTCGCTCGGCACCATCTTCGCGGTGCACAACGGCATCTACGCCTGGGCCAGCGCGGCCGGGTACACGCCTATCACCGGCCAGGCGCGGATCCTGCCCGGCTACCGCCCGCTGACCGCGAAGCGCTGGCTCCGCAAGCACGGGCTCATGCCGCGTTCGCAGGCACCCGTCAAGCTCGCGGCGAGCATGGGTCTCAGCTATCCGCGCGCCGCGCTCAGCTGCACTGCGCCGTCGGCGCGTCCGAACGTGCTCTTCGTCGTCGTCGACTCGTGGCGCGCCGATGCGCTCAATCCCGAAGCGACGCCCAACCTGGCCCGGCTGGCCGCCGAGTCGCAGCGCTTCACGAATCACGTTTCGGGCGGCAACGCGACGCGTATCGGGATGTTCTCGCTTTTCTACGGGCTGCCGGGCACGTACTGGCACGACATGCTCGGCGAGCGGCGCGGCGCGCTGTTCGTCCAGGAACTGATGAGGCAGGGCTACGACGTGGAGGTGTTCCGGAGCGCCCCGCTGTTCAGCCCGGAGTTCGATCGCACGATCTTCGTCGGGGTGCCTGACCTTCGGCTGCGATCGGATGGCGAGCGCGCCTGGCAGCGGGATCGTGATCTGAACGCGGATTTCGTCGGATGGCTCAACAGGCGCGACTCGAAGCGGCCTTTCTTTGCGTTGCTCTTCTATGACTCGCCGCACAAGTACGACTTTCCACCCGACTGGCCGCTGAAGTTCGAGCCGAGCCTGGCCGAAGTCGACTACATGGCATTCTCGAATTCGACCGACCCGGTGCCGTTTCGCAATCGTTATCTGAACTCGGTGAGCTATGTGGACCAGCTCGCGGGTGAGGCCGTCGAGGAAGTACGCGCGCGGGGGCTGCTCGAGGAGACGGTGCTGCTCGTCACCAGCGACCACGGGCAGGAATTCAACGACCAGCATCTGAACTACTGGGGACACAACTCCAATTTCTCGCGCTTTCAGACCCAGGTTCCGTTGTTCGTCCGCTGGCCGGGCGAGGCGCCGTCGGTCCACGATCATGCGACCAGCCATTTCGACGTGGCGCCGACGCTGCTAAACCGAGTGCTCGGGTGCAGCAATCCCCCGGCCGACTTCAGCGTCGGCCGAGACCTTTACGACACGTCGGCGCGTGGGGTGCTCACGCTCGCCTCGTTCCGCGACTACGCCGCCGTCGAGCCCGGCAAGCGGCACGTCGTGGTCTGGAGTACGGGCGACGTCGAGACGCTCGGCCCGGATTACCGTCCCAAACCGATGTCGTCCGCCGACCGGCAGGCGTTGCAGGATGCGCTCAAGCAGCGATCCATGTTCCGGGCGACCACCGACCGCAGCTGAGTCCGACGGTGAGCATCTCGGGCGGGCTGTCAGAAACGGGATGAGCGCCAGCGACCTCGCCACACTGCGTGAGCGGGCGCGTGCGGGCGACGCGCGCGCGCTCACGAGCCTGGGCTGGCGGCTGCTCACCGGCGAGGGCGTGCGGCAATCGGCGCAGGAGGGTATCTCCTACATCGAAGCGGCAGCGACGCGCGGCGACGCCGAGGCGACCGCGCATCTCGCGTTGTTCGATGCCTGGGGTGTGCTGCGCCCGCGCAACGTCGGATCGGCGCTCGAGCGACTGCAGCAGGCCGCGGAGCGCGGCTGGGCGCCTTCGCAGCGCGAACTGCGGTTCCTCGCGCGCGAGGACGGCGATGACTGGGCCGCTCTGCGCAAGCGTATCGACGTCGCGCGCTGGACGACGCCACCACCGGTGCGCGCGCTGTCCGAAGCGCCCAGGATCCGTGTCTGCGAAGGCTTTGCGACGCCGGCGGAATGCGCCTGGCTGATCGACCTTGCGCGTGGCGGGCTGCGCCGCGCCCTGATCTACCGCAAGGACGCCGCAGGTCACGTCGCGTCCGACACGCGGACGAACACCGACTCCGACTATACGATCGATCGCGTCGACGTCGTGCTCAACCTGCTGCGCGACCGACTCTCCGCTGCGCTCGGCGTGGCGGCGCGATATTTCGAGGTGGCGAAGCTGCTGCACTACGAGCCCGGCCAGCAGTTTTCCGCACACTGCGACTTCCAGGAACCCACCACCGCTGCGCTGAAACAGGAAGTCGAGCTGCACGGACAGCGCGTCGCCACCGCCCTCGTCTACCTGAACGACGACTATGAGGGCGGTGAGACCGAGTTTCCGCGCATCGGGCTGCGTTTCAGGGGCGCCTGCGGTGATGCGCTTCTGTTCGACAACGTCCGGCCATCGGGCGCGCTCGACTATGACACCCTGCATACGGGCCTGCCTCCGACTCGCGGCGAGAAATGGCTCTTCTCGCAATGGGTCCGTGGTCGCCCGGTTTCGGACGCCTGATTCGCCGACCTAAGCTACGCGATTGCGTCCCGCGTGCTTCGCGCCGTAGAGCCGGGTGTCCGCTGCGTGCAGGAGCTCGTCGGCGCCGCAGGTGCCGTCCCACTGCGCGATTCCGATGCTGAGCGTCACCCGCAGGCCGGGATCGACCGCGGTCCAGGGATGCAGCTCCACCGCGCTGCGCAATGCCTCGCAGCGCACGATCGCGGACGCGAGATCCAGGCCCGGCAGGATGAGCGCGAATTCTTCGCCGCCGATGCGTGCCACCAGGTCGACCGGCCGGCAGTGCCGCTGCATTATGGTCGCGCTGCGCCGCAGTACCTCGTCGCCCACGCGGTGTCCCATGCGGTCATTGACGATCTTGAAGTGGTCGAGGTCCGCCACTGCGAGCGCCAGCGGCTGGCCCATGGCGCGAGCCACCTCGATCTCGGCCGCGAGCCGGGGGCCGAAGGCGCGGCGATTTGCGATCGCGGTCAGCGGGTCCTCCTGCGACTCGCGCTCGAGCGCGCGGCTGCGCTCGCCGAGCGCGTCGATCAGGCGCTCCTTCTCCTGGTTGGCCCGATCGAGGTCCCGAGTGCGCTCCGCTACGCGCTGCTCAAGGTGCCGGCGATAGTCCTCGAGGTCCTCGAAGGCGCCGGCGTCCGACACCGCGGGTGCCGCGTGTTCCGCAAGCCGCTGCATCAGGTGCAGGTCCGCGTCGGAGTAGGTCGCCGGACGCAAGTGGCGGACACCGAGGACGCCGATGACTCGTCCGTCGTCCTCGAGCGGCACCATGATCATCGAGCCTTGATTGACGCCGGCAGCCGCCGCGGCGACGCGCAGGGTCTCCGGGGCCTGCGCCCAGTCCTCGACGAGCACGGCTGCGCCGCGCGCCGCCACCCAGCCGAGCGGGCCGTGGTCCAGCGCCATTCGCTGGCGCGGCAGGCGCTCTCCGCCACGCTCCTGCACGCGCAGGTCGAGCGTCTTTCGCTCGCTGTCCACGATTGCGAGGGAAAACTCGTCGAATCGCAGCAGCGCCCGCGCTTCGAAGAGGATGCGTTCGCCGAGCTCGTCGATTCGACGCGCGCCGCGCAGCGGGCGGGGCGAATCGGGGAGCCCGGCAAGCGTGTCGCTCGCGGCATCCGCGATGCGAAGCGCGCTGCCGAAGCCGTTGAAGGAGAGCACGAACAGCGCCATCACCGCCGCGAACAGCCCGAAGGTAGCCGGCGCCGCAGCGTTGTAGAGCACCGCGGCGAGCACTCCGGCGGGAACGAAGATGAGGTCGACCAGCGTGTATATCGGCCGGATGATCCGCCGGACTTCCCGCCCATCGAGCCGGAAATACGCTGCAAGCAGCGCGACGTTCACGGCCTGCGCCGTGACCGTCATCGCCCCGAGCGGGCCGATATCATCGAGCGTAAGCACGCCGAGCGGGTGACGGCCGCCGGCCGCGAGGTATGCCTCTCCGGCGAGCAGCAGCATCAAGCCGGTCATCGCGGCGTTGTGGACGGCGCGCAGCACCGCGGCGCGCGCCGAGCCGTGGCTGTACCGCCTGCTGAGCAGCGGCCAGATCAGCGACGCCGTGGCGCAGATAGCGGCCGCCACCGGCGGGCTCAGCACCATTAGCAGGCCCACCTGCGGCACCCGCTCCATCGAGCTCAATCCCACGCGCGGCACCGGGATGCCGAACTGCCATACGAACAGGCAGATGCCGATCAGCAGTATGACGACCCAGACGGGTGGAAACCCGACGCCGCCCGCGAGGCTCGAGACAAGCCAGCCGGCGGTGATCGCCGCCAGCAGAAACGAATAGATTGCCAGCCAGTGGTATCGCGGCGTCATGCCCGGTTCCCTTTGGGCGCCGGGCACAGTTTACCTTGCCACGGCCGGTGCGACGCCAGCCCCCACCCGAGCGCAGGTCCTGGGTGAGATGGTTTGACCCGCGCGCGGGCAGGCGCCACGCTCACGCAATCGCAACGGGGGACGACATGCCGACAGTAGGGCCGAACGGCGTCCTCAAGCACGCCGCGTGGCTGGCGCTCGCCGCGCTCGCGGCCGTTTGCCTGGGCATCATCGCTCTGCGGCGCGGTGAGACCATCAGCGCGCTCTGGCTGGTGACAGCCGCGGTCTCGGTTTACCTGGTCGCATACCGCTTCTACTCGCGCTACATCGCGCTGCACGCGCTCCGCATCGACGGTCGCCGAGCGACCCCGGCCTGGCGGCGCAACGACGGCCTCGACTTCGTGCCCACGGAACGGAGCGTCCTGTTCGGGCATCACTTCGCAGCCATCGCCGGCGCAGGCCCGCTGGTGGGTCCGGTGCTCGCGGCGCAGATGGGTTACCTGCCAGGCACGCTCTGGATCATCGTCGGCGTCGTGTTCGCGGGCGCCGTCCAGGACCTGCTCGTGCTGTTCTTCTCGACCCGGCGCGACGGGCGGTCGCTCGGCGAGATGATTCGCACCGAGATGGGCGCGGCCGCCGGCGTGACTGCGATGATCGGGATCCTGATGATCATGGTGATCCTGCTCGCGGTGCTGTCGCTGGTCGTCGTGCGGGCGCTTGCGCAGAGCCCCTGGGGCACTTTCACCGTCGCGATGACCATTCCGATCGCAGTCGTGATGGGTCTGTATCTGCGGGTGTTCCGCCCGGGCCGCATCCTCGAGGTCTCACTGCTCGGACTGGGTCTGTTGCTGCTCTCGATCTGGATCGGCGGCCGCGTCGCCGTCGATCCGGTCTGGGGACCGGCCTTTACCCTGCGCGACACCACGCTCGCGTGGCTGCTGATCGGCTACGGGTTCGTGGCCGCTGTTCTGCCGGTGTGGCTGCTGCTCGCGCCACGGGATTATCTGTCGACCTTCCTGAAGATCGGCACGGTGGTGCTGCTCGCGGTCGCCATCCTGATCGCGCGGCCGGACCTGCAGATGCCGGCGCTCACGCGCTTCGTCGACGGCACCGGTCCGGTGTTTGCCGGGCAGCTCTTTCCGTTCCTGTTCATCACCATCGCCTGCGGCGCGGTGTCGGGCTTTCACGCGCTGGTATCGTCCGGAACGACGCCGAAGATGATCGCCGACGAGCGACACATACCGCTGATCGGATACGGCGGGATGCTGATGGAGTCGTTCGTCGCCGTGATGGCGCTCATCGCCGCCTGTGTGCTCCAGCCGGGTGTGTACTTCGCGATGAATTCACCGCCGGCGCTGATCGGCACCACGGTCGAATCCGCGGCGGCGGCGATCGCGGGCTGGGGCTTCGTCATCACGCCGGACGTGCTGGCTTCGACGGCGCAGCAGATCGGCGAACAGACGATCCTCTCACGCACGGGCGGCGCGCCGACACTCGCGGTGGGCATGGCGCAGATCCTGAACGATTTGGTCGGCGGCAGCGGCATGCTGGCCTTCTGGTATCACTACGCGATCCTGTTCGAGGCACTGTTCATTCTGACGACGCTCGATGCCGGCACCCGGGTCGCGCGGTTCATGATCCAGGACCTGGTCGGCGTCGCATACGCGCCGTTCCGTCGCACCGAGAGCTGGACGGCGAACGTGGCATGCACGGCGCTCGCAGTCGGCGGCTGGGGCTGGTTTCTCTACCAGGGCGTAATCGATCCGCTGGGCGGGATCAACACGCTGTGGCCCCTGTTCGGCATCGCCAACCAGATGCTCGCGGGCATCGCCCTCACGTTCTGCTGCGTGGTCCTGGTCAAGATGAAGCGTGAGCGGTACCTGTGGATCCCGCTGCTGCCGACGACGTGGCTGCTGATCTGCACGCTCACGGCAGGCTGGCAGAAGCTGTTCCATCCGGACCCGAAGATCGGCTTCCTCGCGAACGCCGAGCGATTCTCCGCGGCGGCCTCCCGCGGTGAGGTACTGGGGCCCGCGAGCTCGCTTGCGGAGATGCAGCGCGTGGCGTTCAACAGCACGCTCGACGCGGGCTTGTGTGCGTTGTTCATCGTGGTCCTTCTCGCGACGGTGTTTTTCGCAGCGAGAGCCACGCTCGCCGCGCGCCGCAGCGAGTCGCCGACGTCGAAGGAGAGCGAGCATGTCGCACTCGAGTCCCTGGCCCGCTGAAACGTCGGCGGCGCCCGCAACGGGCGTGCGGTCGCGATTCACATCGCTGGCGCGGGGTGTCGCCCGCTCGGCACAGCGCGGCTGGCACGCAGCCGCCCGCGCGGCGCGTCTTGCGATAGGGATCCCGGACTACGAGGCCTACCTGGCGCACCTGCGCGAGCGCCACCCGGATCGGCGGCCCATGGATCGCGGTGCGTTCGTCCTCGAGCGCATGCAGGCGCGGTACGGAAGGGGACGGGCGCGCTGCTGCTGAGGCGGCCGGTCGCGGACGGGCACTGCAGACAGCGCAGCTGAACGCGATCAGAGCTTCTGGTTCGGCTGCAGGTCGGTCGGCACCGGCGAATGGGCCTTGAGCTCTTCCAAGCCCTTGACGCTGATGTTCGCCCATGTCCGGAACAACTGCTTGAAGTCCGCCCGGTTCGAGACACTGGTCGCCCACTGCACGCGACCCGACTGGCGCGTCTCGCGACGATCGATGACGCGTCCGAGCAGGGCACCGGTCACCGAGTCGCGTGCTTCGAGGACCAGCGTCGCCTCGCCCGCTTCGGTGGTGTAGGTGCGCGACATGCCGGCCGACATCGTGTCGGGGGCGTTGATGTAGAGGTTCGCCACGCCGGGAGAGAGCCGCAGCACGTCGTTGCCGGGCGTCGTCACGACCTGGATACGGGCCTTCTCGAATGTCTCCTTGAAAACCTGGTCAAGACCGTCGCGCGCGGCTGCGGCGATTTTCTCGGCATCCTCCGCGGATACATCGCCCGACATGCCCAGCGACGCGTCGTTGATGTCGCGCCGCCAGTCCTTCTTGAAGGCGACTTCGGCCGGGTCGAACATGACCTTGGTATATGCGCGGAAGTCAGCCCCCGGCGCCACCCAGGCTGCATCCATTTTCTTGGGCTTGACCCGAACCAGACCGTCCCAGTTGTCGGGCATTTCCTCCTTGCCTGGCACCGGACCTGAGAACGCGAATGCGACCAGCATCACGACGAGGGCCACTGGCCTGGAAATCCTCATGGGTGAAAGTCCTCCTTGATGGAGCGGGGGTCGACCGGGATCGACCCCCGCGATTCTGTGCTCCCTGCTGCGCCGTCAGAAGTGAGCCGACAGCCGCAGGTAATAGAAACCACCGTTGAAGCCATAAGGAGACGTCAAGGCGTCTTCGACGCCGAGGAAGCGCGAGGTCGGATCCTGCTCGTCCTCCGGATACTCGTCGAGGATGTTTTCGCCGCCGAGCGTGACTGTGAACATGTCGTTGAAGGTCAGGTTGACCTCGGCGTCCACGAGCACGGCCGAACCGTATTCATACTGATCCGACGCATCGCCGGGGCTGAACAGGCCTGCGGTGGTCGCCCACTTGTCGTAGTAGTTGAGCCGCAGCAGGGCACCGAACATGCCGCCCGAGTCCCAGTTGAACGACAGCACCGAGCGGTTCTCGGGGATTTGGTTCTCCAGGTCGAAGACCCGCGACGCGTTGATCGTTCCCGGCGTGATGTTCGAGACTTCCTGGGTGTTGTAGTTGTGCCGGAAATCGACGACCAGGTCGCCGCCGCCGAGATCGAAGCCGCTCGTCACCGCGAGATCGATACCTTCGATCTCGGAGTCGAAGCCATTCACGAAGAAGTTCGCGTTGCTGCCGAGCAGGAGATTCGCGTTGGGTATGCCCGCGGCGGTCAAGGCGGTCACGTCCGCCGCCGTGATCGTGTTGCTGAGCAGCGCGAGACGCTCGTCGATCTCGATGTGATAGTAGTCCAGAGTCAGGCTGGTTCTGGTTGCCACATCCCACACGAGGCCGACTGTATAGCTCTCGGATTCCTCCGGCTTGAGCGGTACCGCGCCCAGCACCACGGCCACCGGGTTCGCGACGGGATACGTGCCGTTCGGTATCAGGTTGCCGCTCGCATCCGACGTCGTCGTTACGTTCAGGGTGTTGACCTGGCCGGGCGTCGGCGCGCGAAAGCCGGTGTTCGCGGTGGCCCGAACGGCGAATGCATCGGTGAACTGGTAGCGACCGGACACCTTCCAGTCCGTCGTGTCGCCGAACTGATCGTAGTCCTCGTAGCGCAGCGCGATCGCGCCCGACAGACGGTCGGTCAGGTCGGTTTCGACGTCGACATAGCCGGCCCAGCTGTCACTCTCGAAGTCCCCCGCGGACTCGACAGGGAATCCCTGGAAGCCGTCGGATCCGACGCCGAAGATGGCCGCCGTTGGGCCCGCGACGATCGAGGCCTCGTCACCCGCGTCGATCTTGTATGTCTCGTTGCGGAGTTCCGCCCCGAAGGCGACGTTGAGCGGAGAGTTCTCGAACGACTTTACGAAGTCCAGGTTGATCCCGCTTTCCTCCTGGGTCAGCGTTCCGGGTGTGAAGGACAACGGCGACAGCCGACCGAGGCTCGGGTTGATCGTGTCCGACAGTGTGTACTCGACCTCGTTCTCGGCGAACCGCCCGCGGACATCCCAGCTGAGAGTGTCACTGATGTCGCCACGCAGACCGAGGACGATCGACGTGTCGGTCAGGTCCGCGCCGAAGTCCGGGTTATAGCCGCCCGGAAATTCCGTGAAGATTGGATTGCGGAGCACGAAGCCGCCCACGCCGTCCGGAACCAGGTAGTCGTTCGGATCGAGGCCCTGGCCCACGATGTCGTCGATCAGGGACTGCGGCGCCGGATCGGGCAGGCCGTTTGCGTCTGCGTCGATCTGGAGCGTAGTGCGGGCGGCAAGACCATCCGGTTGCACCGGCTCTATTACCGGCTCACGGTAGAAGAAGTCCGACGTCGTCGTGTTGTCCATGTAGGTCGCAAAGCCGTACAGCTCGAGGCTGTCGCTTACATCGACGCCGGCGTTGACGGAGAACTTCAGCGCCTCGACGTCGGGATCGCCCCAGCGCTGGCCAAGCCCGCCGAGCGGAATGAGGTCGTTGCCGACGATCTCTCCGAACGCCGCGGCGTCCGGCCGGGGATTGCCACGCGAGGTGATCTCGGAGGTCGAATACTCGGCCGCCAGGTTGGCAAACCCGTCCGCGCCCAGCGGCAGGCCGATGTTGCCGCTGACCGACAGGCGGTCGCCGTCACCTTCGTAGTACGAGCCCCACTGCGCGGAGAGCGCCCCACCCTCGCTCGCGTCCTTCAGGATGACGTTGATGACGCCGGCGATCGCGTCCGAGCCGTATTGCGCCGCGGCGCCGTCGCGCAGGATCTCCACCCGCTCGATGGCGGCGGCCGGGAACGCGGCGAAGTCGACGCCCTGTGAGCCCTGGTTGACCGTGCCGAGCGGGGCGAGCTGCAGGTTGACCAGCGCAGAGCGATGACGGCGCGTGCCGTTCATCAGCACCAGCGTCTGGTCAGGCGAGAGATTGCGCAGCGTCACCGGCCGGATGAACGCCGTGCCGTCCGCGATCGGGAAGCGCTGCGTATTGAGCGACGGGCTTATCTTGGGCAGTCCATCCGTCAGATCGAACGTTGCCTGGTTGGAGAGAAGTTCGCCCGAGAGCAAGTCGACGGGCGACAGCGTTTCGGTCGGCGACTGGCCGCCCTTGCGCGTGCCGGTCACCACGATCTCCTCGAATTCCGAATCCTGCGCCAGAACTGCGGTCGGCACGCCGAGCGCGGTGGCCGTTGCGGCCATGGTAATAAGCCAATGCCTGGAAGCCGGGCTGAAGCTCATGATGGATCCCCCCGTTTAGGTGGCGAGAGCATACTCCGCGGGCTTCGCGGGAATCCATCCTGCGGTAGCATCGCGAAGAACGTTGGCTCGGGGGTTCGGCGGAAAATTGGGCGTCCGCAGGCATCATCTGGACGCGCGCGCAGAACGCGCGTAGTGGCGACCCAAAAGGGGGACACGACCATGCCTGAAGTTACAACCCACCCGGATTTCACTTACAGCGTGTCGACGGACGCCGGTCGCACAGTGATCACCGGCAAGAACGACGGCAACATCCGCGGCAAGGGCGGCAAATGGGTGGAATGGAATGCGACCGGTGGGCTGACCTTTACGATCACGGTCACCGAGTTGCTCGAAAACGACGATTCGTCCACTCCGCAGCCGATCACCGACGCGTTCGAGCCCCCGTTACCGTCGGGGGCCGTATCGAGTTTCAAGGCCAAGCTCATCAAGTTGACACGGGGTGAGCCGCTGCGCGTGCTCAAGTACACCATCACGGCGACGGGCGCCACGCCTGCCGATCCACTCATCATCGTCGACCGATGATCGCAGGGCGGCGGCGCGCCGGGTGATCGCGCCGCCGCGGCCCGCTGTCAATCGCCCGGACTACTGCGGCGAAGGTGACTCGGCGCGATCCTTCATCTGCGGCGCGCCGGCGTGCTTGGCGCAATACGCACAGCAGAAAAATTCGCCCTCCGCTTCCATACCGTGGCCGATAATCCGGCAGCCGCAATGGGTGCACGTGGGCGCGAGCGCATGAATGGCACATTCGAAGCTGTCGAAAATGTGCGACTTGCCGCTCTTGATGATCTCGAAGGCTTTGTCGTAGTCGTTGCCGCAAACTTCGCATCTGGCCATCGCTTGATTCCTCGGCTTTTGGGGTCGAGCGTAACCAAGCAAGCCGCATGCCATCCGCTCTGGCGGAGTTTGATGAGCCGGCCACGGCAATACGTTCATGTCCACCGGCAATAATTTCCGGTTGAGGCGTTGCATCTGTTGCAGTGCAGGATTGTCCTGGGCAAATCATCCAAATTGGGGGTTCAGATTGAGTAGACTTCGCCGGCTATACCAAAAAGGTTGGGAGCGCGCCATGAACCAGCTGTGTGTCGTCGGGCTCGGTGTCGCTGCATACATCTTCGGCGTGGCGCCGTCGATAGGATCTGAATCCGGCCAGGCATCCTCCAGGGCGAGCGCGTCGTACTCACCGTACGCGGGACGGAGCTATCCGACGCGGCCGTATTTCGGCGACACGCATCTGCACACTTCGTTCTCGATGGATGCAGGGGCGTTCGGCGCGCGCCTCACCCCGCGGGACGCCTACGTGTTCGCGAAGGGAAACGAGGTCACGGCGTCGAGCGGACAGCGCGTGAAGCTCTCGCGGCCGCTCGACTTCCTGGTCGTCGCGGATCATTCCGACGGCATGGGGTTCTTCCCGCTGCTGCTGAGCGGCGGCCCGGAAATCATGGCCGATCCGCAGGGCAAGAAGTGGCATAACATGATCAAGTCGGGCCAGGGCGCGGCGGCCGCGATCGACATCATCACGAGCTTTGGCAAGGGCGCGATCTCGAAGGCGATCATGCCGCTGCCGGGGACGCCCGCGTATCGCGGCGCGTGGCAGGAGACGATCAAGGCGGCGGAGGAAGCCAACGACCCCGGCCGGTTCACGGCCTTTATCGGCTACGAATGGACGTCGAACACCGGGGGTAACAACCTGCACCGCAACGTGCTCTTTCGCGAGGATGCCGCGAAGGCGAGCGTCGTCGAGCCGTTCACGACCATCAAGCCGCTCGGGAGCGACGATCCTGTGGAGCTCTGGAAGTGGATGACGGCGTTCGAGGCCAAGACCGGCGGCCACGTGCTCGCGATCGCGCACAACGGCAACCTGTCGAACGGCCGCATGTTTCCGGCCGTCGAGGCCTTCGGCAGGAAGCTCGACGCGGGCTACGCGACGGAGCGCGCGAAATGGGAGCGCCTCTACGAGCTCACGCAGACCAAGGGTACGGGTGAGGCCCATCCCTCCCTGTCGCCAAATGACGAGTTCGCCAACTTCGAGATCTGGGACAAGGGCAATCTCGACGGCAGCGTCCCAAAGACCAACGACATGCTGGAGGCCGAGTATGCCCGCTCCGGGCTGAAGCTCGGCCTGCGGCTCGAAAACACGCTCGGAGCGAACCCGTACAAGTTCGGCATGGTTGGCAGCAGCGATGCGCACACCGGTCTTGCCGCGATGGAGGAGGAGAACTTCTTCGGCAAGACCACGCCGCAGGAGCCCGGCCCGGAACGCATGACTGCCGCATTCATCGACAACAAGACGACCGGCGTGAAGATCATGGACTGGGAGGTCTCGGCGTCCGGTTACGTCGGCGTCTGGGCTACGGAGAACACCCGCGCCGCGCTGTTCGATGCGATGGAGCGCCGCGAGACCTATGCCACGACCGGTCCCCGCATGATCGTGCGCTTCTTCGGCGGCTGGGATTTCCAGGCGGCGGACGCGGGAAACCGGCTGTCCGCCGACGTCGGCTATAGGAAGGGCGTACCGATGGGCGGCGATCTCAGCGCCGCACCGGCCGGGAAGTCGCCGGCGTTCCTGATAGCCGCGCTCAAGGATCCGATGGGCGCCAACCTCGATCGTATCCAGATGATCAAGGGCTGGCTCGACGGGAAGGGCGCGCTGCACGAACGCGTCTACGACGTCGCCTGGGGTGACGCCGAGCGGCGCAAGGCCGGCGCGGACGGAAAAGTGCCGGCGGTCGGCAGCACGGTGGATGTCGCCAACGCGTCTTGGACGAACACCATCGGCGACTCGGAGCTGGCCGTCGTGTGGACGGACCCTGAGTTCGACGCGACGCAGCGCGCGTTCTATTACGCGCGCGTGCTCGAGATCCCGACGCCGCGCTGGACTGCGTACGATGCGAAGCGCTACGGCGTAAAGCCGCTGCCGGGTACCGCCATGACGCACCAGGAGCGCGCCTATACGGCACCGATCTGGTATTCGCCGGCGGGACGGTGAATCGATCGTCGTCCGCTCGCTCGCGTAACTCACCATAGACAGCTACCGCGCGGTCAACGCAGCGCCGCGCTGCGCTTGCGCGCCGCTGATCCTACTGGTCGACTGCGGCGCCCGCGGTCAAGTGGCAGAATGGCGGTCCGATGACGATGTCACTGCCAATCGCTCCGCGCCTCGTGGTGGCGGCGCTTGTGATCGCCGGCTCCGCAACTGCGCACGGCGCAGAGGAAAGTTACGATCTCGTCCTCCGGGGCGGCCGCGTCATCGACCCGCAGAGCGGCCTCGACGGCGTACGTAACATCGGGATCCGCGGCAATCGCATCGCCGCCGTGACCGAGGCGCCGCTCGACGGCGCGAGTGTGGTGGATGCGCGTGGTCTGGTCGTCGCACCGGGTTTCATCGATCTGCACAACCATGCCTTCGCGCCGCACTCCCAGGAGCTGCGCGTGCTCGACGGCGTAACGACGGCGCTCGAACTGGAAGGGGGTGTGCTCAGGCCGGGCGAGTGGCTGGCAGGTCACACGGGCAAGTCGCGTTTCAACTTCGGCGCCTCGGCGGGCCACTACGACGCGCGACGCCTGGCCATTGCACGGACCTTGCAGCGAACGATCGACGACGACACGCCGCCGTCGCAGTTCGCCAGCGAGCCTTCGACGCCCGAGCAGATCGCGATCGTGCTCGCGGAGCTCTCGCGGGCGCTCGACGAGGGTGGCATCGGCATCGGCTACATGCCGGACTACATGCCGGGCACCAGTCATCTCGAAGGGCTGCGCGTGTTCGAGCTTGCAGCGTCGCGGCAGACGATGGTGTTTTCGCATCAGCGCTACGGGTCGATGGTGGCTCCGGGGACCTGGCTCGAGGCCGTGCAGGAGCTGGTTGCGGATTCGGCGATCACGGGCGCACCGATCCACATCTGTCACGTCACGAGCATGAACCTGAGCAAGACGCCAATCGTGCTCGACATGATCGATGCGGCGCGCGCTCGAGGCGTGGACGTGACGACCGAGGCGTACCCTTATACGGCGTGGTCGACGGGCCTCGGCGAACCCCTGTTCGAGCCGGGCTGGCAGCAGCGCTACGAGATCGACTATGACGATCTCACGCTCGCAACCACCGGCGAAGTCCTCACCGCCGAAACCTTCGAGAAGTATCGAGCGCAGCAGCAGAGCGTGGTCGGGCAGGGCATACCGGAGTCGGCAATCGAGGCGGCGCTGACGCGGCCCGGCGTCATGATCGTGTCCGACGCGGGCGACATCGCGACCGGATACGAGCATCCACGCGGCGCCGGCACCAACGGGCGCGTGCTCGGGCGCTACGTGCGCGAGGAGAAGGTCCTGACACTCGACGACGCGATCGCGCGGCTGAGCTACCTGCCCGCGCGGCGCCTGGAGAGGATCGCCGACGGCATGAAGCGCAAGGGTCGTGTTCAGACGGGCGCCGATGCCGATCTCACCGTGTTCGATCCGGCAACGGTGGCCGATCGTGCCGTGTTCGGCAACTCCGATCAGCCTTCGCGCGGCTTCGTCCACGTGATCGTGGCCGGCGTGCCGGTGGTTCGCGACTCGCGGCTCATCGACGGTGCTTTCCCCGGTCAGGCGGTCCGGGGAAACGGAGCGCGCTGATGCGGCGCGAGCTCCGCTGTCGTACTGAGCTGTGGACGCTTGACGAGCCGTTCGTCATCGCCGGCCTAGTGCAGCGCGACACGCAACTGATCGTCGTCGAGATCGGCGCAGATGGCCACATCGGGCGCGGCGAGACCGAGCGCGACGACCTGCTGGCGACCGGCCGCGTGAACGTGCCCCAGGAGATCGAGCAGGCGCGCGACGCGATAGAGCGCGGTGCGGGTCGTCAGGACCTGCTGGATCTGCTGCCGGCCGGCCCCGCGCGCAGCGCGCTCGATTGTGCGCTCTGGGACCTCGAGAGCAGGATTGCGCAGACACCCGTCTGGAGCCTGGCGGGTTTGCCGCCGCCGCGTCCCGTGACGACCGCATACACGCTTCGCGCCGGCCCCGCTCCGCAGATGGCCGACGACGCACGCCGCAATACCGGGCGTCCGCTGCTGAAGATCAAGCTCGAGGGTGCGCGGGCCAGCGAGTGCGTCGAAGCCGTGCGCAACGCTGCGCCGCGCGCCATGCTCATCGCGGACGCCAATGGCTCGCTTTCAGCGGACCTGCTCACGGAGGTCATGGACACCTGCGAGCGCAATGGCGTCGAGATGATCGAGCAGCCGCTGCCGCCCGGTGCAGATGATGCGCTGCGCGGCGTCGAGCACACGATCGCGGTTTGCGCCGACGAGAGCTTCCTCGACCGCAGCAGCTTGAGCCGTGTTGTCGGCAAGTACGACATGGTGAACGTGAAGCTCGATAAGACCGGGGGCCTGACCGAGGCGCTGCTCTCGATCGAGGCGGCGCGGCACGCGGGTTTGCGCATCATGGTCGGCTGCATGCTCGGTACCTCCCTCGCGATGGCGCCCGCGCATCTGCTCGCGTCGCAGGCCGAGCACGTCGACCTCGACGGCCCGCTGATGCTCGGCAGGGACCGGACCGGCGGACTGCGCTACGCCGGGAGCACCGTACACCCGCCGGAAGGCGGCTTCTGGGGGTGGTCGGGGTGATCATCGACATCCCGAGGCCCTACCTGCTTTTTCTCGGCGACGTGCAGGACGAGCTTTCGGCGAAGACGGCCTTCGGCATCCGTGACTGGTGTCGCGAGGACTGCATCGGACAGCTGCGGCTGCTGCCGCCTGGCGTCGACCTCGGGCTTCAGGACCTGACGCCGGCGGAGGCGCGCGCGCGAGGCGCGCGGACGATGGTCATCGGCGTCGCCAACAGCGGCGGCTACATTGCGGAGACCTGGGTGCCACCGATGCTCGATGCGATCGAAGCGGGCCTCGACATCGCCGCAGGGATGCACCAGCGCCTCGCCGACCTCGGGCCCGTTGCGGCCGCGGCGCGTCACGCGGGTGTCGCGTTGCACGATGTCCGCCAGCCGCGGGCCTCATTTTCCGTAGGCACCGGTTGCAAACGCCCTGGCAAACGGCTGCTGACCGTCGGCACCGATTGCGCCGTCGGCAAGAAGTACACCGCGCTCGCGATCGACCGCGAGCTGCGCCGCCGCGGCGAGCGGTCCGACTTCCGCGCCACCGGCCAGACCGGCCTTCTGATCAGCGGCCGTGGCATCGTCATCGATGCGGTCGTGGCGGATTTCATCGCCGGTGCGGCCGAGGAGCTGTCGCCCGCGAATCACGCCGATCACTGGGACGTCGTCGAAGGCCAGGGATCGCTCCTCCATCCCTCGTATGGAGGCGTCACGCTCGGGCTCATCCACGGCACACAGCCCGATGCGCTCGTCGTGTGCCATGACCCGCTGCGACGGCAGCTCGACGAGATGCCGGGATTCCCGGTTCCAGACGTCGCCATTTGCGCAGAGCGCCACGTCGAGGCCGCGCGGCTGACGAATCCGCGCGCGCGCTGCGTCGGCGTAAGCGTCAACACGTCGAAGATGTCGCTCGAAGCGGCCTGCGAATGCAGGCAGGCCATCGCCTCCCGCATGGGTGTACCGTGCGTCGATCCGATGTGCGATGGCGTCGCAGACATCGTCGAGTACTTGCTCGGGTCAGAGCAGCGACAGCTGCCCTGACGGAAACGCGAGAGACGGGCGAGCCGCGGACCGTCGTCCCCCAAGCCTGCCTTTTCACCCCAGCGACGGGCTCCTGACAAGTCAGACGGCGTGGCCGGCCGTGGCAAAACGCCGCCGGCCGATTGACATGCAGGCATAAATGACAGACATTTACGCCTGCTTATCCAGCGGAGGCATCATGAGACACCTCGCGCTCTCTCGATGGACGGCGCTAACCGCCCTCTCGATGCTCGCCACGGAGGGCGCCGTTGCCGACGCGCCGGACCAGGTCGGCTTCGCGCTCGAGGAGATCGTCGTTACGGCGCGAAAGCGCGAGGAGCGGCTGCAGGAGACGCCGATCTCGATCACCGCGATGAGCGGCGAAGCGCTGGCGGATCGCCAGATCCAGACGACCCAGGAGCTTGCCCGCGTCGCGCCAAACCTGATCGTGTCGCAGGGACAAGGCGTCTCCGGAAACAGCAGCGCGGGCGCGTATTTCATCCGCGGCATCGGGCAGATCGACTTCCTGCTCAACACCGACCCCGGCGTCGGGCTCTATATCGACGGCGTGTACGTGGCGCGCTCCGTGGGTTCCATCCTCGATCTCATCGATGTCGAGCGCGTCGAAGTGCTGCGCGGGCCGCAGGGAACGCTTTTCGGACGAAACACGATCGGCGGCGCCATCAGCGTGGTCTCGAAACCCCCGTCGGACACCGCCAGCGCCGAAGTGCGCGGCACCATGGGTTCGTTCGAACTGCGCGATGCACGCCTCACCCTCAACGGTCCGATCACGGAGGGACTGGATGGCAAGGTCGCCGTGCTCTGGCGCGAGCGCGACGGCTGGGTGGATCGGATCACCGACGGATCAAGGATGGGCGATGAGGAGTCCCTCGGGGCGCGTGCCGCGCTGCGCTGGGAGCCGGCCGAGAGTCTCTTGTTCGATCTCGCGCTCGACTACGTGGACCAGGACGGGACGGCGCCGCCAGCGAACGTGGTGCAAATCGTCGAGACGGCGAATTTTCCCGGCTTCCACAACGGCGCCGCGGTCGGGCCGCCGTGTGTACCGCCCCCGGGCTCGCTCACCGACCCTCGCTGCTTCAATCCGCAATGGGAGGCGAGCGATCTGCTCGAGGAGCAGGGCACTTTCGATTCGCGCCAGGAGCTTCAGGTCTTCGGTGCTTCGCTGACCGCGGAATGGGAGATCGACTCCGACCTCACGCTGCGTTCGATCACCGGGTATCGCGATACCGACGCGCTCGGTAATCGAGACGGGGACCACACGCCCATCGTGATACAGACCACGTCGGATACCTGGGCACACGAGCAGTTGAGCCAGGAGCTGCAGCTCATCGGCGTCGCGCTCGAGGACCGGCTCGACTGGATACTCGGCGCCTACTACGTGGACGAGGAGGGCGAAAACCTTTCGCAGGTGGCCTTTCCCGTCGTCACCTTGCAGAGCGGTGGCTCGGTCGACAATGACAACTTCGCCGTCTTCGGGCAGGCGACGTACGATCTCACCGAGCGTCTCTCGCTGACGGCGGGTGTTCGATATACCGACGAGACCAAGAGATTCCTTCCCGACCAGTTCGTGACGGCCGATCCGCTCGGCCTGTTCCCGCCGGGATCGGTGCCCGGGTTCCGGCTCGTCCCCTTCGTGGAATCCGAGCAATCGATTACCGACACCACGCCGATGGTGAACCTCGCCTACCGCTGGACCGACCGGTTCATGGTCTACGGGACCTGGTCGGAAGGGTTCAAGAGCGGCGGCTTCACGCAGCGGATCTTCCCGCCGCTCCCGGCGCCGCCACCGTTCGATCCGGAGTTCGCCGAGTCCTACGAGCTGGGCTTTAAGTTCGATTCCGAGAACGCGCGGCTGCGGCTGAACGGCGCGGCGTACTTCACCGACTACTCGGATCTGCAGGTACAGGTGCTGGTCGGCGTGCAGCCACTGACCGCAAACGCGGGTGGAGCCGAGGTCAAGGGTTTCGAGTTCGAGCTGCAGGCAGTGCCGGTCGAAGACCTCGAGATCACCGCCGGGATCGGCTACACGGACGCCGAGTACACCTCGCTCGATCCGACGGTGCTCGCGACCGGCGTCACACTCGACAGCGAATTCGCGCAGGTGCCCGAATGGACCGGCACGTTCGATATCGCGTATACGTTCCATCCCGGTGCGGGGCGGGTCACGCCGCGCGCCGGGCTCACCTATCGTTCCGAGTCGTTCATGAACGCCGCCAACACTCCGTCGTTGAGGCAGGGTGGCTACACGCTGGTCGATGCCTCGATCCGATACGAGACCGAAGACGGGCGCTGGCGGTTCACGGCCTACGGGCAGAACCTGACCGACGAGATCTACATCAACGGCGGCTTTGCCGACCTGGTCGACCAGGGTTACGCGGAAGTCGCGGTTGCGCGGCCGCGCGAGTACGGCCTCACGGTCGAATTCCGGTATTGATATGATTTTAGACAACACCGCCACGGACCGCGATTCAATACGCGAGAGGTTCTAGCAACCTCGAGCGCGGCCGCCGTTGAACGAGGAGTTGGGGCTGATGCCACCGCGCAAGCTGTCGGCCGTTACGAGCGGCGTTACCGCACCGAGCGAGCGAGCGGACACCAAGGCCGCGATGCACGCCGCGGAGGTGATTCGTCTCAAGATACTCGAGGGTCTCCTGTCACCCGGCCAGAGGTTGATCGAGCCCGACCTGATGTCCGAGCTCGGCGTCGGCCGCAGCACGATCCGCGAGGCCTTTCTGCGTCTCGACGCCGAGGGTTACGTCGAGCTGCGCCACCAGCGCGGCGCGATCGTCAAGCGCATGACGCGGCGTGATATGGCCGAGCTCTTCGAGGTGCGGGAGCAGCTCGAGGGGCTGGCTGCGACGCTCAGTGCGGCGCGGTCGGGCGAGACGCGTCATCGGGACTGGCTGCTCGAGCAGCGCGAGCGCTGGTCGGACGACGAGCTTCACAGCAACGCGCTGCGCCACATGGACGAAAACGTCGTCCTCCACCGCGGGATCATCGAGATGAGCGGCAACCGGCGCCTGGCGAGGACGCTGGAGCCGATGCAGATTCCGGGCTATCGCGTCCAGTACCTGCAGCTCATGGACGGCGCGCGCCAGGTACAGTCGTCGAAGGACCACCTCGAGATCATCGCGGCCATCCTGAGCGGCGACGCGGCACGAGCCGGCCGCCTGATGCGGGCTCATGTACGCGAGGCCGGCCTCCTCGCCCAGCGGATTCCCAACCTGCTCGACTGACGCGGCATGCGGCGCCCGCCGGGCCATTAGCCCTGTCCCGGTCGCAGGCAGAGGCCTCGCGCAGCGCCGAATCCTTCTCAAGCACCCGGTGATGAGCTAGCCTTGAGCGGTTACGGGGGACCGCCGGCCGAGTGACTCGCCGCGCGGGGCGTTGAACATAAGCAGGGTCGCCGTTGACTCAGTCCGCCGACGTATTCATCAGCTATTCGCGCGAGGACAAGGATCGCGTTCTCGACCTCGCGGCGAAGCTGCGTACCGCGGGTGTCAGCGTCTGGATCGATCAGAGCGGGATCGACGGCGCGGCGCTGTGGGGCGAGGCGATCGTCAATGCGCTCGAGAGCGCAAAGGTCCTGCTGCTGATGATTACGGAGTCGGCCGGCCGCTCGCACAACGTGGCTAAGGAGGTCATGCTTACCAGCGAGCGGAAGGGCCACATCCTGCCCGTCCTTCTTGAGCCGATCACCATTCCGCCGAGTCTCAAGTATCCGCTCGCCGGCATACAGCACATCGACTACTCTCGGGGCGATCCGGATCAGAACTTGAAATCCGTGCTGCGCTCGCTTCAGACGCTGGGCGTAAGCGTGGCGCAGTCATCCGCACCGGTGACGTCGGGCACCGATTCTCGTTCCGTGAAGTCAGCGAGCACCCTTGCCGCGCAGGGCACCGAAGCTGCCATCGAGCCGGGCGCGCTGGCCGTGCTCCCGTTCGACAACATCAGCCCCGACCAGGAGACCGACTACTTCAGCGACGGGCTCACCGACGAGCTGATCGCCAGGCTATCACTGGTCAGAGAGATCGAGCTGGTCTCACGCTGGGCCACGATGCAGCACAAGGGGCGGGTACAGGACATCCGCGCGGTCGGCAACGAGCTCGGCGCGCGTTACATCGTCGGCGGCAGCGTACGGCGGTTCCAGGATTCCGTGCGCATCACCGTGCAACTCGTCGACGTCGCGACCAACCGGCAGCTCTGGGGGAACACCTACAAGGGCAAGCTCGACGACATCTTCGATATCCAGGAGCAGGTTGCGCAGCAGATCGTCGAAGCGCTGAAGCTCAAGCTGAGTTTCTCGGAGAAGGTTTCGCTGACCAAGCGGCAGACCGTCAACGCACAGGCCTATGACCTCTACTTGCGCGGCCAGGAACACTTGTACCGCTTGACCAAGCGTAGCAGCGAGTACGCAATCCAGCTCTTCGAGAAGGCCATCGAGCTCGACCCGCGCTTCGCGGCCGCGTACGCGGGTTGCTCGAGTGCGTACGGGCAGATGTATCAACAATTCTCGAGGCAGGAAAAGTTTCGGGAAAAGGCCCAGGAGCTCAGCTTCAAGGCGTTGATGTACGACAACAACCTGCCCGAAGCCTACCGGGCCATGGGATTGTCCTACTTCCTCTGGGGCAAGTTGGACGAAGCAACGGCGTCGTGCAAAAAGGCGATCGAAATCGATCCGGACGATTTCATCGCGCACTGGACGCTCGGGCGCATCTGCTTCACGGAGGGCAAGTTCGATCAGGCCCTCGAGCTGTTCCGGCGTGTCGCCGAGATAAAGCCTGGGTTCTACGCGGGCCACATCGACGTGGCGCAATCCCTGATGAGCCTGGGCCGAACGGAGGAAGCCGAGGTCGCCTATCGGCAGTTGAGGCAACTGCTGCCCAACTACCTGCTCCAGAACCCAGACGACTCGCGGGCCCGGCTGATCTTTGCCGGCCAGCTCAGCCGGATCGGGCGCAGGGACGAAGCGCTGCAGGAGTGCGCCAAGGCGCTGGAGCTGAGCCCGGGCGACCCGGTGATGCACTACAACGCAGCGTGCATGTACGCGAGCTTAGGTGAGACCAGCCAGACGATCGCCGCGCTGCGTCAGGCGATCGAGGCCGGCTACGCCAATTTCGGCTGGATGCGGAACGACCCAGACTTCGCGGCCCTCCGCGACAATCCCGAGTTCATCGAGCTGATGCAGGGACGCTGAGCCGCGCCGTCTGCACGCCTTCGGAACGTCGTTCGGACAGGGAGGGCGGACATGACGCGAATCGAGCTGGCTGCCAGGGGCAGGCTGCGCCGTCGGTTGCTCCTGGGTGCTGCGGGAACCGGTGCGCTCGTGCTCGGGCCCGTGCGCCTGATCGCCGCCTCGATCGGCGGCACCGCCGAGCTCGGATTCACCGAGCTGCCGGATGGCGCGCTCGCGGATCAGAGCCTGCAAGTGCTGCCGGGCAAGGTGCCGCTCATTCGGAAGACCGCCCGACCACCCAACTTCGAGACCCCGATCGAGTACTTCCGCACGCCGATCACGCGCAACGACGCGTTCTTCGTGCGCTGGCACCTGTCCTCGATACCCGAACTGGACGCGGCGAGCTGGGTGCTGACGGTGGGCGGCGAGAGCGTACAGCGCGAGCAGCGCTTCACGCTGGCGCAGCTGCGCAGCGAATTCGAACCTGCCAGCGTCAACGCCGTATGCCAATGCTCGGGCAACCGGCGCGGACTGTTCGAGCCGCACGTCCCGGGCGTGCAATGGGGCGTCGGCGCGATGGGCAACGCTGCGTGGCGTGGCGCGCGGGTCAAGGACGTGCTTGCGCGCGCGGGGCTCAAGGACGACGCGGTCGAGGTCGTCTTCGACGGCGCGGATCGCGGCGCGCTCGACGGCATTCCGGACTTCGTAAAGTCGCTGCCGATCGAGACTGCGCTCGATCCCGATACGCTGATCGCGTTCGAAATGAACGGCGAGCCGCTGCCGCCGATGAATGGCTATCCGGCGCGGCTGGTCGTTCCCGGCTGGACGGGCACGTACTGGGTCAAATCGCTGGTCGGGATCCGAGCGACGCCGACGCCCGAAAGCAATTTCTGGATGGGCACGGCCTACCGGCTGCCGCGCGGCAAGTTCCGCACCCCGAGCTTCAAGTCCCAGGTGAAGGAAGCGAACGAGCCGATCACGACCATGGTCGTCAATTCACTCATCACGTCCCTGCGTGCCGGGCAGCATATCCAGCGCGGTCGACCGATCGGAGTGCGGGGTCTCGCGTGGGACGGCGGTTCCGGCATCGCACGGGTGGACGTGTCGATCGACGGCGGCGCGACGTGGCGCCCGGCTACGCTGGGCACGGATCTCGGGCGCTACTCGTTCCGGGAGTTCGAGCTGCGTGTTCCTGCGGTCGGGAAGGGTGCACACGTCGTGATGGCGCGCGCGACGAGCCGCGCCGGCGAGACGCAGGTCGAACGACTGATCCACAACCCCGCCGGCTATCACCACAACGTGATCCAGCGCCTCCCTGTCGAGGTCGTATGAAGGGGCACCGATGAGCACGCACGTGGCGAGCGTCGTTGCCTGCGCCATCACCGTGGCGGTTGCAGCTGGTGCGGCGCGGCCGTCGCTTGCGCAGGAGCTTACCCCGACCTCGGCGGCAGCGCTGAAAGCGGCCGTCCAGGCATCATCCGACGAGCTCGCCGACGCACCCGGCCGGGAAAAGGCGGCGCAGTGTGGCGCGTGTCACAGCCTCGACTACATCCGCATGAATTCGCGGTTCCTCGAGCTCGCCGGCTGGACCACGGTCGTCAACAAGATGATCAACGCGTTCGGCGCGCCGATTCCGAAGGACGACGTCGACGCAGTTGCACGCTATCTCACAGAGCACTACGGAAGGCCGGCGGCGACGCCGTAGGGATTGCTCGCGCGCAGATCCCGGTAACGATGCCGACTACGGACAGGTCGCGATGAGGCCCTCGTCGCCGTCCGCGGCCGGCAGCGCCGGTGTGTCGGACTTGGATTCCGAGAACACGCATGCAGCCGACGTGCCGCTCAGCATCGGACCCGCCATGCCCGGCGAGCCCGTATAGCCCCACGAGTTGACCGAAACGATGTCGCCGGTCCCGTTCGACATGTCCTGCACCCATGGACCACCGGATGAACCACCCGAGAGTCCACAGCTGGGCAGCCACCAGTTGACCTCGCCCTCGGTCGTCAGGTCCTCGGCGCAGTACATGAAGTTCGGATCATCGCTGTAGGAGTAGCCCAGCGCGTGCGTGAAGTCGGGACTTGCTCCACCGACGACGCCATCGTCGACGGCGGGCGGCGCGAAGCTGGCTGGCAGGGGCTCAACTGCCCCGTCGAGCGCAGTGTGACTGCCCGTTCCGGTGTGCGCGTTCGAGTCATCGACCACATAGAACGCGTAGTCCCAGGCGATGTTGTCGGGGAAGGTTCGCGTCGTCCAGTTGACGTCCACGACACCGAACGCGGCGGTCCAGCAGCCAAGCGGATCGTTGTTGCAGTTGAGGTCCGTGCCGGCGCCGGATGTTCCGTCCTGGTCCGGGATGAACAGTACGTTGCGCGCGAACGCCTTGTTCGCATCGTCATAGACGCAATGCGAGGCGGTCAGGATCACCGAGCGCCCGCTCGTGCCGTCGGCGACGACCGTGCCCGAGCACACGTAACCCACCCATCGACTGCGCCGCTTATTGCCCGGCATCTCGAAGTAAAGGCGACCCACGGCCTGCTGCACGTCACCACCGCCCGTCCACGGCGCGTTCTCTACCGTGTCGTCGCCACCTCCGCCGCCACCGGTCGAGACCAGGAAATTGACGGTCGGCGACGTCGCCGTGTTGTTGGCCTTGTCCTTCGCGACGACCCGCCACGACCAGCTGCCATCGGTAAAGCCGCTGAGAGCCGCGGTCCACACATTATTGGCCGAGAGCGCAGCGGTGAACGACTGTGCCGCGGCGCCCTGCTTCTGGACGGTGAACCTCACGGAGCGCAGGCCGCTCGCATCCGTCACCGTCGCCTGGAAGGTGTGCGAGGCGCCGATCGTGGCGTTGTTGGCCGGGTTGAGGTTGCTGATGCTCGGGACGGTCGTATCACCGCCCGGCTTGGCATTCGGAGTGATCTTGCCGGCGCCGCCTGCCGCCTCGGCGATGCGCCGACCATACGGCTCGAGCGAACCATCGGACCTGCGCAGATACGCCTGTCCGCGCGTATCCCGCACGAGATCGCGCGGGATGGCGGCTGCGCGACGTGAAGGCGTCCAGTGCTCCACGATTCGCGCGTGTTTCGAAGCGCGTTCGAGCCCGCTTCCGCGGGTGCTCTCGGCAGATGACGGCTCGAGCCCCGCCACAAGGATAACGGAGCTGCTCGCCGCGAAGAGAGCGGCACGAAAGGTCAGGCGACGCATGACGACCTCCCTGTCCAGATTCTTATGCCGCCACTCAAGCACAACGCTGAAAAAATGTCGAGATCGCCGCCATTAAGTTATATGCGGCAGCTCAGCGTGGGACGAGTGCGACGACGCGGACCGGGCCGCCCGACCCGCCGCGAATCTTCATCGGAAGCGCGATCACGTGAAATCCGGATTCGGGAAGCTGGTCCAGGTCAGTTAGGTTCTCGAGTCCGCCGACGTTGGCCGCGGCGGCGATACGGTGCACGACGAAATCCCGAGATCGGCCGACATCGATCGATGCGGTGTCGACGCCAAGCAACGCGACGCCGCGATCTTTCACCAGAATGCGCGCGGCCTCCTCGCCGTAGCTCGGAAACTCCAGACCGCTCGCGTCCTCCTCGGACTCACTGCCGAGATACGCCTTACGGTCCGGCCAGTATCGGCTCCAGCCCGTCTGCAGCAGAACGATCGTTCCTGGGCGGATCGCGCCCCACTTCTGTTCGAAACGACGGATGTCCTCCGGCTGCAGACGATAACTGCGATCCCTGGTCGCCTGCTCGCGCACGTCGATGCGAATCGCGGGCGCGATCAGCTGCGTAAGCGGAAGTTGATCGGTCGTCCTGCGGTCGCGCGCAAAGTGAATGGGTGCGTCGAGATGCGTGCCGCCGTGCTCGGGCGCACAGAATCGATTCGCCGCGTAGAAGTACCCGCCAGCGGTCTCGCCATACGCCAGTCGTTCGAGATCGAACCGCGCCACCGGACGGGACGGCCAGAACAGCGTGTCCTCGCCATACGCGTGACCGAGGTCGATCATACGATAGCTCGCCACGTCGAACGCCGCGGCCTGCATCGACAGCGAGGCCAGGAAGACTGCAAACAACGTCGCGCGGCACCGGGTGTTCATATCGGCATCCCTTCGAGTCTTTAATTCGCCATCCTGCGGACGAGTCGGCCCAGAGTCTCGATGGCTGCGGCGACGTCCGGCGACCAGCCGCAACCGTAGTTGAGGCGGATGTAGTTACGGAAGCCCGCCTTTGCGGAAAACACGATGCCGGGCATGATCCCGATCCGGCACTCGAGCGCCTTGCGAAAGAGCTCCATGCTGTCGACGCCCGGGGGCAGCCGGACCCAGAGCACCATGCCGCCCGCCGGGCGCGCCACGCAGGCGCCGGTCGGAAACTCTGACGCGATCGCGTCGAGAAACCGCTCGGCGCTTGCGGCGAGCATCCGCCGCAAGCCGGTCAGAAACCGGTCATATCCGCCGCTCGCAAAGTATCGGGCAAGAACCCGCTGCTGCAGCGTCGGTGCCGCGACCGATGTGAAGAACTTGGCGCGCTGGATGTCGCGGGCCCATGCGGGTGTGATCGCCCAGCCGACCCGGTAGCCGAGCGCAATCGTCTTGGAGACGGAGCCGCAGGAAATCACCAACCCCTGCGCGTCGAAGCCGCGCAACGACGCCGGACGCTCCGATCCGAAATACAGCTCGCCATACAGGTCGTCTTCGACGATCGGCACTCCGGCACCGGCCAGCACCGACACGAGGTCGCGCTTCGCATCGGTCGGGGTCAGGCTACCGGACGGGTTGTTGAAGTTCGGCATCAGCACTGCGGCCGCGAGCCGCTGAGCGCCGGCGGCGCTGCGCACGGCGTCGACATCGATGCCGCGGCCGGGATGATTCGGCACCTCGACGACCTTGAGTCCCAGATGCTCGACCGCCTGCAGGACGCCGAAATACGTCGGAGACTCGACCAGGATCGTGTCGCCTGCCTTGCACAGGACGCCGAGCGCGAGCGTCACCGCGTCCATCGTGCCGCCGGTAATCACGATGTCGTCGGGGTTGGTCGTCGCCCCGGCGAGCGCTGCGCGGCGAGCGACCTGCCGCCGGAGCTCGAAGTCCCCGGGCGGCAGCACGATCTCGCCGGCATGGTTCGGGTGGTCGCGCAGCTCATCGCGGATCAGCCGGTTCAAGCGCCGGTTCGGCGCGGATTCGGGCGGGGCGCAGGCCATGTTGAGCTGCACGAGATCGGTGCGCTGGATCGCCTCGCGACAGGCATCGAGCACGTCGGCCGCGACGCTGCGCGGCCGGGTCGAGCGCAGCTGCCGCGGCGGCGGTTCGGGCAGGCGCTCGCGCGTGCGCGCGCGCACGAAATAACCGGATTGCGGACGCGCCTCGATCAGACCCTGCGATTCGAGATGCGCATAGGCCTGCACGACGGTCGATATGCTGACCCGCGCGGAGCGGCTCATCGTCCGCACCGAGGGGATGCGCTCCGACACACGCAGCGCGCCCGAGGAGATCTGCCCGGCGACGAGACCGGCGATCCGTTCGTAGAGCAAAGGGTCGGTAGTGGGCATCGCGATGGTCCGGGCAGGATCGTGCGACGGACGGAACTGTACTGGTCTACTTTCACTATACCTGAATCTGTACCGATGCGAAGGCTCGGGGCACATTTTGCCGCCATGAGCACTGCCACGCTGAAGGCCCGCATCACGCTCGCGTACGGGTGCATCTACCTGGTCTGGGGCACGACCTACCTCGGCATCGCGTTCGCGATCCAGACGCTGCCGCCCTTCACGAGCGGCAGCGTGCGTTTTCTGCTCGCCGCGGCGCTGATGTTCGCGTGGCTCGCGCTCCGTGACCCGACGCAGCTCCGCGGGCTGCCGTGGTGGCATGCGCTGTTCTCGGGTGTGCTGCTCGGAGGGACCGGCAACGGGTTCGTCGTCTGGGCACAGCAGGGCTTGCCGTCCGGCACCGCCGCGCTGGTCCTGGCATCCATCCCGGTGGTCGTGCTGCTCCTCAACTGGGCATTCTTCGAGCGCAGCGCGCCGACTCGACGGGCGCTCGTTGGCACCGGGCTCGCGCTCGCCGGGGTGACGACGATCGTCGCAACACGGCACGGGGTGGGCGGTGAGACCTCGCCGATCTATGTGCTCGCGATCCTGATCGCGGTCGTGGCGTGGAGCATCGGCACGCTGCAGCAGAAGGGTTCGACGCGGCCCGCGCAGCTCCTCGGCGTCGCCAGCGTGCAGATGCTGGCCGCGGGGCTGTTCCAGGGATCGATGGCGCTCGCGACCCAGGAGTGGATCGGATTCGATCCGTCGCAGGTCTCCGTGGCCTCCGCGGTCGCGGTGCTGTATCTGGCGGTGTTCGGCAGCATCATCGCTCTCACCTGCTACGTCTGGCTGCTGACGCAGGAGCCGGCGCAGAAGGTGGCGACCTATGCGCTCGTGAACCCGGTCATCGCCGTGCTGCTCGGCGCAATCGTGCTCGGCGAAACCATCACGGCCGCGACCGTCGCGGGTGCGCTGCTGGTGATCGCAGGCGTGGCGCTCGTCCTGTTCCAGAACCTGAAGGCGCCGAATCTGCCGTCGGTGCCGGCGGGCAGCGGGCGCGGCGCGCGTGTGCCGGCATCCGTCGACCGATGCTGACGATGGGGACGAACCGGCGGCTCCGAATTACGGAGCAAGAATCGGATGGCTCGGCCGGGGCTCTCGAAGCACGATGCGTCTTGCGTCGATTCACGCAAGGAGAGTCGTCTTGAGCTTTCGCATCACGGGTCTCGACCCAAAGCCTTTCCAGCATCTTTTCGGGCAGCGCGCGGAGGACCTGCGCAGGCAGGGTGTCGTCCGGTACCTCGTGGACTCGAAGCCCGGCTATCCCGATCGGATCGAGGTTCGTGATGCCGAGCCGGGGGAGTCCGTGCTCCTGCTCAACTACACGCATCAACCCGCTGACAACCCGTATCGCTCGAGCCATGCCATTTTCGTGCTGGAGGGTGCGAGCGCGGCGTACGATCGCATCGACGAAGTTCCGGACGCGATGCGCATTCGGCCGATGTCGCTGCGCGCTTTCGACGCCGACGACATGATGCTCGACGCCGATGTGGTCGATGGGCGAGGGGTGGAGCATCTCATGGAGCGATTCCTGGCCGATCCGCGCGTGGCGTATTTGCATGCGCACTACGCCAGGCGCGGCTGCTACGCGGCTCGCATCGATCGGGCGTAAGCCTGCAGAAACCCGAGGACCGGTGCGCCGCTCGTGGAGCGGCATTCCGGCGGCTGGTGTACGATCATCGAGCCGGGCGTCGCGTGTGAGGACGACGAAATGGTCTCGCAGGTGATGACCATCATCATTGCCATTGCGGCGGTCGGCAGCGCGCTGATCGCCGGGGTGTTTTTCGCGTTCTCCACGTTCGTGATGACGGCCCTGTTCCGACTGCCCGTTGAACAGGGCGTTGCGGCAATGCAGTCGATCAACCGGGTGATCCTGGGATCCCTGTTCATGCCGGTCTTTTTCGGGACTGCCGGGTGCTGCGCCGTGTGCGTTCTTGCGTGGTTCCTCCAGTGGGGCGGCGTCGACCGGATCACGATCCTCATCGGCAGCGCGCTTTACCTCATCGGCACCTTTCTCGGCACCATCGTCTTCAACGTGCCGCTCAACAACGAACTCGCATCGCTCGACAGCAAGAGCGCCGCGGCGACCGAGACGTGGCGTCGCTACGCCAGGAGCTGGACGCTTTGGAATCACGTGCGAACCGTGGCGGCACTCGCCGCGGCCATCGCCTTGGGTATCGTGGCAACGTAATTCCCGATGTTGCACGGCGGCTGGGTGCCGCTGCGCATAGCGCAGCCTACTCCGGCGCCATGCCCTTCGCCCTGAGTTCCTCGATCGCAGACTCGCTCTTCGCCAGGTGAGCCAGGCCCATGCCGCGCAGGATGTGTGCCGCCTTGGTGAACTGGATGCCCTCGTACCCGACGATCTCGATCCGGTTGCCCCAGGGGTCGCGAAAGTCGAGAAACGGTCCTGGCAGCGGCTCGATGCCGGCGTCGGCGAGCGTATCGCGCACGGCTTGCTTGTCATCGACGACGAGTCCCACGTGACGGCCCTCATCGGGAGGCTGGCGGCGCCCTTTCTGGAGCGCGAGGAACTGATCGCCGAGGTCGATGAACGCCGCAGACCTGCTCCGGCTTCGAAGCCTGAAGTCGAACAGGCGACCGTAGAAAGCCAGCGCCTCGTCGATGTCTCCGACTTCGAGAGCAACGTGGTTGAAGCCGATTGCCCGTGCCTTCCGTGCTGCAGCCATGCGCATCTCCTGTCCAATATGTACCTTGGGGCCGGGGGTTGAACGGCTCAACGCAACTGCAGCGCGTCCATCAGCAGGCGCGCGAACTCAGGCCCCTTGCCCGCTTCCTCGTGCTTGAAGTACACGTACACCTCCCGACAGCCGGCCGTCCGGTCGCGGATGATCGCCGCCCAGCGCGTGATGTCGGCGGGCGTATACCCCTCGTCGCGCAACCGGAAATACGCATAGTCCGCCGTGATCTCGACAGGCGTTGCCATGGTCTCGCTGTCGGCGATGCAGAGCGCCAGGTTCCGCGCCTTCAATCGTCGATACACCTCGTCATTCAGCCAGGAGCCATGACGGAACTCGAAGGCGGCAGCGACGCCGGGCGGAAACGCCTCGAGAAATGCGTCGAGCACCCCGAGATCCTGCTTGAAGTTCGGCGGTAGCTGGAACAGCAGGACGCCGAGCTTGGGCTCGAGCGTCGCGGCCGTCTCGACGAAGTACCGCAGGCGATCCGCGCAGTCCTTGAGGCGCGCATCATGCGTGATGCGCTTCGGTGCCTTGAGCGTGAGCTTGAACCGCTCCGGCGTCGCAGCGAACCAGCCCGCGAGGGTCTTCCTGTTCGGCGTGCGGTAATAGGTATAGTTGATCTCGACGGTCGACAGCCGCTCGGCGTAGTACGGCAGCATCTTCGCCGCAGGCAGCTTCTCCGGGTAGAAGCTCCCTTTCCACTCCGGGTAGTTGTACCCGGACGTTCCCACCCAGATGGCCATGCGAGTCGTCCGTCCCCTGGTCAGCGGTGGCTGCTTGCCGCGCGAGCGAAGTCGGCGAGGCCTGCGACTTCTACTGTATCCAAAGCTGCACCAAACGGCACCGTGGCTTATCGTTGGCTCGTGACAAGGCGTCGAACCGGCGACGGCGGAGACAGAGCGATGTCCGACTGGCGACTCGAGTTCGTGGAGCAGGGCGCGTTGCCAAGGCTGGCATGGCTGGCCGAGGCTGCGCCCGACTCCCCGGTCGTCACCGTACATCACGGCGGCGCCGTCGAGACTCGCCCGCACTGGTGTGTAGAGGGAACCTGGGACGGGCCGTTCGAAGCGGGCGATTTTCACCGCGCGGAGAATCTCTTCGGCAGCGGGATGCGGGTGGATGGATCGACGCTGACGTTCTGCTCGTCGGTTGCGCTGGTCGACCGGCTGTTCCATGTCGCGTGGCACGATCGGTTGCTGGTGTCCAACAGCCTGATCCAGCTGCTCGCAAAAACGGGCGCGCGCTTGAACCCGCGGCACAACTACCGGAAGGAATCGTTCGCGTCGGGACACGGGATCAAGGATTACCCTCGTTCATTCAAGGTCATTCACGCGGATTTCCGCGAGATCTTTCAGGAGTATCACTGCAACCTGGTCGTCGTGGACGGCAGGATCGGGCGGGAACTGCGTTCGCGACCCAGGCGGTTCGCGTCCTTCGAGGAGTATTACGACGCTTTGCAGAGCACGCTGGCGAGAATCAGGGACAACTACCGGAGCGCCGCCCGGCGGCACCGGGTTGCGGCATTCGCGACCACTTCGACCGGCTATGACTCCGCCGCCGCGACCGTCCTTGCCAGAGCGGCGGGCGTTACGGAGACCTTTACCATCGAGGTCCCCGAAGGCGCGGACGCGGACGAGCACGACAGTGGTGTGCGGGTCGCGGAAAGCCTCGGGCTTACGGCACGCGGTCTGCCGTCGGCACGACTCGGAATGCCGGATATCGAGCGCTACTTTCTCGCGGCTACGGTGGAGGGCAGCGAAGTGTTCCTCGAGAACGTCGCCCACTTCATCGGCTCGAACTGTCCGGCCGCGACGCTCTACACCGGATATCACGGCGACGTGGTCTGGAAGCGACCAGCCGGGACACCGGAATCGATCGACGACATGCGGCGCAAGGACGTATCGGGGCTCAATCTGTCCGAGATCAGGCTGGCGGCAGGGTTCTTCAACCTCGCCGTCCCGTTCATCTACGGACGAAACATGGCGGACATCACCGCGATCAGCCGCTCGTCAGCCATGTCGTCCTGGTCCCTCCCGCAGGAGTACGATCGCCCGATTCCGCGACGCATCGTCGAGACCGCCGGCGTCCCGCGCGGTCTTTTCGGGCAACGCAAGCGCGCGCAGGTCCGCTTCTACGGCGATCCGAGAGACCCGGTGCTGCGGGCCGAGTTCCGCGCCTATCTGGAGTCGAAGGCCGCAACCCTGCGGTCGCGCCTGAAGCTGATCGAGGCGCTGCACAGCGCGGACCACGGGCTGATGATGCTGGTACGGCGCGCGCTCGGGCTGCGAGAGACGCCGAGCCTGTTGCGGCTGATCGCCCCGGACCACTTCGACCGGCGCAGCCTGGTCTTCGTCTGGGCCGCCGACAGCCTCGCGTCTCGCTTCGCGCCTGTCTATGCCGCGAGCCCGCAGGCGCGTGCGACTGCATCACGATAGCGCACCCAGAGCTCGAGCGATTTCTCCACGCACTTGATGACGGCCTGCTGGTGGGACCAGCCGTCTGCCCCTGCGATTACCATCGCATAGGCATGGTGGCGATGCCCGCCTTCGACCTTCTGGTGCGCCCGTGTCAGGTCCATGAAAACGGGTGACAGCCCCTGATATCGAACGAGCGGATGCCTGCGCACCGCGTCTTCGATCTCCCGCTCGGTCTTCGGGTCGCCGGGGTGAAGAATCTCATGGCGATCGTTGATGCTTCCCTCCACGAAGATCGCCATCGTTGCCGCCGCGCGCACCCAGTCACGCTGCTTCGTAACGCGATCCAGCCAGGCGCGGTACGCGCGGGCCGCGGGCAGGAGCCGGATGTTCTCGAAATCCGGCTCGGCGAAGCCGCAACCCTTCATCATCAGGAGAAACAGCTCGGCGTGCGATTTTCCGAACGACAGCCCGCCCGTGTCTTCTTCGTAGATGTTTTCAGCCAGCATGCGTCGCACGGCCACCGGCGGATTCTTCGCGTGAATGCGCGCGAGCAGCACCGGGAAGTCACGGACGTAGCTGGCGAACTCCTGCTGGAAGTGAATCCTGAGCTGCGCCTTGCCGATGTCCGGGCCGCTGAAGGCGGACCACGCCCAGTGATTCTTCCCGTCCATGATCGACAGCAGCCGCTCGCGGAACTGCGCGGGGGAGAGCGGACGCGGCCTTCGTCGCCCGGGTGGCGCTCGCGGGGCGCGATCGTCGGGCGCCGCCGCACCCTCGCGGGCACCGATTCCGGTCAGGTCGCGAAATGGCTGCATGTCTGAAATCGCCCATGGTCACTGGACATATCGGCTCTGCTCCGCGGATCAGCCCCGGTTGCAGGACAACGAAGCACGTTTCGTGCCGGTTGACAGCGCAGCCCCACGGATTCAAGGGCTTGGCAGACCGGGGCCGCCCGGGAGGGGGCCACCCTGTCAATTCCGTCGACGGTATGTGCCGTTCGAGCGACGGTCCGATCAGGGGGAGCCGGCATAGGGCCGAACTTCGCCGCGCACCGGCGATCGAACTTATTGTCGCCTGGGGCGACTCGACCGGCGATTGAACGCCAGGAGATTCGCGATGAAAGCTCGCATTCCACTCCTACTCCTGACTGCCACCGTCGTTGCGGGATGCGCAGGCCAAAGTCCGCGCGAGCGAGACGCGCAAGCCCACGAGCTCTACCTGGACTTCGCCGGCGCGCCGATCGACGAATTCACGTACCTCGGCAGGTACGACGGCTGGCGTTCTCTCGGTAAGAACGTGTTCGCCGTCCAGACCGGCATGAGCGACGCTTACCTGATCACGGTTCAGGGTCCGTGCTCCGAGCTGCCGTTCGCCAACACCATCGCGCTGACCTCGACGGGCAACACCGTTCGGCGCGGCCTCGATTCGGTGCGGGTAGGCGGCGTGAGCTGCACGATCAGGGAAATTCGGCCAGTGGATTACGCCGGGCTACGCAAGGCCCAGCGCGAGGATGCGGCGCGCGAGGAGGCCCGGCGCGAGCAGGCGGCGCAGTCCGGTTCGGGATGACCGGTCACCCGGCCGTGTGACCGATCACCGACTCCATCCACGTCGCAAGCGCACGCGTCAGGTCGCCGCGGACCTCGGCATCGGTCCGCCCGGATCGCGCGGGCACATGAAAGGAGTGATCGGCGTCCTGGAAGAGCCTCGACTCGGCGCGCTTGCCGAGCCGCGAGACGACCGGCTGGATCAAATCGAGCTCCGCGAAATCGTCGCGCGTGCCCTGAAGAAACAGCATTGCGATCTGCACCCGGGCGAGATGCTCGGCCCGTGATTCCGACGGCTGCCCGGGCGGGTGCAGCGGAAATCCGAGGAAGGCCAGCCCGCGGACGCCGGGAAGCGGATCGAACGCCTGCGCCTGCGAGGTCATGCGGCCGCCGAACGATTTGCCGCCGGCGAAGAGCGGAACCGCGGGTGCGAGCGCCGCCGCCTCGACGACCGCCGCCCGCACGGTCGCATGACAGGTGTCCGGTGAGTCCGGGCGCCTGGAGCGACGTTCCATGTAGGGAAACTGATAGCGCAACGTCGCAATCTCCTGAGCCGCCAGCTCGGTTGCCACCGCCGCGAGAAAGGGGTGGCGCATCCCGGCGCCGGCACCGTGCGCCAGCACGAAGCAGGCCCGGGCGCGCTCCGGCATTTGCAGCAGGCCTGAGACGCGGCGTGCATCATCGACGGTAATCTTTACAAGCTGTTCGGGTGCCATCGCATGGGCAGGTGCGGTGAGGATGTCCGCGTGACGTGTCGAAACCGGCGCGTCTCGTTCGTCGTGAGTGTACAGGCGGACTCACATCGCCCGACAGGAGCAGGAGAGCATCATGACGACCACTGGAATTCTGGCGACCGCTACCGCGGCACTAGCCCTCGCATCGACGGCCGTGGAGGCGCTGGACGTGCGTAGCGGGTATATCGACGCGAACGGCGTCGACTATTACTACGAGATTCGCGGCAGCGGCGAACCGCTGTTGCTGCTGCACGGCGGGCTCGGCTCGACCGGCATGTTCGAGCCCATCATGCCGCAGCTTACGGAGCACCGGCAGGTGATCGCTGTGGACCTGCAGGGTCACGGACGCACGGCGCTCGGTGATCGGCCGTTCAGCCTGCAGGCGATGGGTGCCGACATGGCCGTGGTGCTGGACAAGCTCGGGCACAAGCAGGTCGACGTGTTCGGCTACTCCATGGGCGGCGGCGTCGCGTTCCAGCTCGCGGTCCAGCGTCCCGAGACCGTGCGCCGCCTTGTGTTAGTGTCGGCAGGTTACGCGCAGGACGGCTTCTACCCCGAGATGCTGCCGATGCAGGCGCAGGTAGGCGCGGCGATGGCCGACTCGATGAAGGACACGCCGATGTACAAGTCCTACGTGGCCGTCGCACCGAAGCCCGATGATTTCCCGCGCCTGCTCGACACGATGGGGGCGTGGATGAGAAAACCCTACGATTGGTCCGCCGACGTCGCTCGGCTCAGGATGCCGGTCATGCTCGTGTTCGGCGACAGCGACATGTACCGGCCGGAGCATGTCGTGAAGTTCTACCAGCTGCTCGGTGGCGGTCTGAAGGATGCAGGCTGGATGCGCGAGCATCAATCGCAGAACCGGCTGGCCATCCTGCCCGACCAGACGCACTACGACATCTTCTTCTCGCCCGGGCTGGTCGCCGCGGCGCTGCCTTTCCTCGACGGTGTAAGGGGGTCGAAGACCTGGGACGAGCAGCTGAAAGCGGGGCAATAGGGGCCGGCTTCAGGACTCGAATCCGACCAGGGTGTTTGCGAAGTTCAGGCCGATCGCGTCCAGCGCATAGCCGCCTTCCATGACGAAGAGCGCGGGCAGACGCAGGGTGCGAAGCGCCTCCCCGAGGCGCAGGTAATCCTCTGATCGAAGCTTGAAGCTCGAAATCGGATCGTGCTCGAACGTGTCCACGCCAAGCGAGACGACGATCGCCTCCGGGCCATAGCTGCGGGTGCGCGATAGCGCGGCATCGAGCGCCTCGAGCCATCGGTCGGGCCCGGTTCCGGGCGGGAGCGGAAAATTGACGTTGCAGCCCGCACCCGGACCCACTCCGGTCTCGTTGGCATGACCCGAGAAGTACGGGTACTCCTCGTTCGGGTCGCCATGGATCGACGCGAATAGCACGTCGCTGCGTTCGTAGAAGATCGATTGCGTGCCGTTGCCATGGTGAAAATCGACGTCGAGTATCGCCGCACGCGTGAGGCCGCAGTCGAGCAGGAACTGTGCGGCGATCGCGGCGTTGTTCAGATAGCAGTAGCCACCGAAGTAAGCCCTTGACGCGTGATGACCGGGGGGGCGGCAGAGCGCGAAGGCCGACCGCTCACCGTTTGCCAGCAGGTCGGCCGCCGTCAGGGCGACCTGGGTTGCGGCGTAGGCTGCCGTCCATGTGCCGGCGGTGATCGACGCGCTGGAATCGAATGAGTAATAGCCCAGGCGCCCATGAATCGATGATGGCACGCGACGGCTCATGTCGGGCATCGGGGTACAGCCGCTGAAGGCATCCCCTTCGCCGCCGGCCGCGATCCAGTCGGGCCATGCGGTCTCGAGGAAATCCACGTAGTCGGGCGCATGAATCGACGTAATCGGGCGCCGGCCGTGATCCACCGGTGCGATGACGGGTCCGATTCCGGCGGCGACGATCTGCGCGAGCACCGCATCGGCCCGAACCGGCTGTTCGAAGCAGGGTACGAGGGCATTGCCGTAGAGCTCGAGCTCGATACGGTGCTCGCGATGGAGGTCGCTGTAGGCAGTCTTCACGACTTCACGGTATGAATGGCGCACGGCGCTTTGCGGGCCCAGTCTACGTGCAGGCTTGTCGTGAGTTAAGCGCTCCGGGCCTGGGCCGCCGGAGACCGGCGGTATACTGCTTCGATCGACCATGCCCGCTCAACAGGAGGAATCATGAGTCACACAAGAATCAGGTCGCTGTTGGCTGCCTGCGCGATGCTGGCTGTCGTTGCGGTGTCCGCGCAGCAGGGGCAAGGTCAGCCCGAGCTCACTCCGGAGCAGAAGGCCGAGATGGAGGCGTTCGCGAAGGCCGGAACTCCGGGCGCCGCGCACCAGGGCTTGGCTTCAACGGTTGGAAACTACGACATCAAGGTGAGGAGTTGGATGGAACCCGGCGGTCCCCCGATGGAGGAAACCGGCACAGCGACGCGCGCGATGACGCTCGACGGGCGGGTGCGAGTCGAGAACGTCAGTTCCAAGATGATGGGAGCACCCTTTACCGGCCACGGCATGCTGGGCTACGACAACGTCACGGGCAAGTACTGGTCGACATGGAACGACAGCATGTCGACGGGCCTGATGGTCAGCGAGGGTACGTGCGACGCCAGCAGAGCATGCACGTTTACAGGGAGCTGGAACGATCCGATCAAGAAGGGTCCGGTAACGGCGCGCATGACCACCCGCTGGACGACTCCGACCACGGAAGTCTTCGAAATGTACGGGCCGGGGAGGGACGGAAAGGAAATGAAGATGATGGAGATGACCTACACCAAGAAGTAGGCCGGCATTCGGCGCACAAGAAAGACGGGATCAAGCGAGTCAGGCCCCGCCAAGGGGCCTGACTGATTCCGTCAACCGCGGTGTCTGATCGGCAGACCGCCGCACCGAATAGGTGGCTAACGCGACGAACCAGACGATGAACGCGCTGCAGACGTCGTGGGACAGGAAATGCGCTCCGCGTGCCTCCTGGCCAAGTGCGAATACGGCGCCGACGGCGAGCGCGACCCAGAGCGCCTTCCTGGCTGCCCGGGGTCGATGGTCCCTGAATGCGAAATAGAAAGCGAAAAGCGAAAATCCGGATGCCGAGTGTGCGCCGGGAAAGCAGGCCGCGGGCTCGAAGCCAAGTGGTCGTGTAGCGAGCAGAGCGATATGGGGGCGCGTGCCGCCGAAGTCCTGCAGATCCCATGGGCACGCGACGTTCGTGACCTGCTTCAAGCCACCGACCAGCCCCCAGCCGAGTGTCATCGTGACGAGCACGTATGCCGCGGTCCGACGCGCGGTGCGTGCGCGCGCCGAGATGAAACCCATTGCGAGCGTGGCCAGCGCGACGATGATCAGCAGCATCGCGTCGCGTCCGCCCCGATGCAGCAGCACCTCGACCCACCAGCGACCCCGGCCGATCCAGTCCTGCATCGCCTCGTCGTAAGCCCAGGCATGCGCGAGCTTCCGGTCGATCGAGGTCGATGCAAACACGAGCATCAGCGCAGCGAACACGGCGAGCGGCAGTGCGAAATGCGTAGCCCAGAACCGCCATGTCTCGACCGGTCGGCCGGCAGGCATCGCGTGCGCAGCAACAGGTGAAAGCGAGTCACGCACGAGCTGCCTGTCAGAAGCTTCGGCGCGTTTCGATGAGCAACTGGACCGAGTCGATGCTTGGTTGCCGGTTGAGCGGCACCGCAAAATCGACGTGCAGAACATTGCCGAGCCCGGATCGTGAATTGCCGATGCGCAAGCCGACGCCGGCGTCGGCGAGCCAGCCGAGCGGCGCCTGGCCGGCGACGTCGTCGCCCCAGGTGCGCCCGGCGTCGACAAACACGGCGGCGCCGATCTGGAGCACCATCAACCTGGCTGTTTGCAGCAGCAGTCGGCATCTCGGTCACCAGCGCCACGTTCGTGCTGCTGGCTCTCATCTCGCCACGACCGATCGTCAAGCCGCTGCTCACGCTCCTGCTGATCGCAACCGCCGTCGCTGTGCACTTTATGAACGCTTACGGCGTGATTCTCGACACGTCGATGCTCCGCAACCTTCTGCACACCGACGTCGACGAGGCACGCGAACTCGTCAGTCGCGACGTCATTGTGGCGGTGCTGGCCTATGCCGCCGTGCCGATCGGGCTGGTGTGGTGGTCGCAGCTGATTCGCAGCTCACCGCGCCGCGCGTTGGCACGAAGGGTCCTCGCGACATGGAACACTCGGGCGCGCACGGTGCTGTTCGTGGTGATCGTGGGCGAGACGGTTCGTGCAGACCATCTTGCGCTCAATGGGTACGCGCGCGACACGACTCCTGAGCTCATGCAGCTCGGTGTCGTGAACTTCCCCGACGTCACCTCCTGCGGCACCGCGACGGAGGTGTCGCTGCCGTGCATGTTCTCGGCGCTGGGACGTGGTCACTACGACAGTGACCGGATCCGGCGTGAGGAGGGGCTGCTGAACGTCCTGGCCCGGGCGGGCCTGCATGTCGTCTGGCGGGACAACCAATCCGGGTGCAAGGGGGTCTGTGACGGTAAGGGCATCGAGTTCCAGAGTGTCAAGCGGCTGGAGGTGCCGGACCTCTGCGGGCCTGATGGCCTCGACGAGATCCTGTTGCGCGATCTGGAGACGACGGTCGCGTCCGACGGTCGTTCGCAGGTCATCGTCATGCATCAGCTTGGCAATCATGGTCCGGCCTACTTCAGCCGGTATCCGCAGCGGTTTCGCCGCTTCGTGCCAACCTGCGATACGGCGGAGTTGCGCCATTGCACGCGGAGGAGATCGTCAACGCCTACGACAATGCGCTTGCCTACACGGACCACGTAGTCGCGGCCACGATCCGGTTTCTGCAGGCCCGGTCCGCGCGTGCGCAGCGGCCAATACAGATGGGGTCCAGTCCCCGGGGTTGTTGACCAGCAGCATGGCCGCCACCGCGATCCCGCGCAGAGCATCGACCGAGGCGTACCGGATCGGCGCGTTCACGACACGACCGGGGGCTACCCGGGGCTGCGGTGAGCAGGTTCACGACCGGGCCCCTTGACCAGCGCCCCGCGTTTTCGCCCGGCTCGTCGCAGCATCGTGAACTCCGAGAACTCCCACGATCGAAGCGCCAGGATTGCGCTGCAGCCGTCGCGCTTCTCCAGTGCAAGCCTCGCATCGTTGCGCGCGAGCTGCTCGAAGTCCGCGGCAAGCCGCTCGATACCGGCCTTGAACCGATGCAGCGATTCGGCCGATAGCGTTCCGCCGATGAAGCGGAACTCGTCGCCCGGCGCGTCGAACCTTGCGTTGAAGAACTCGGGCGCCACGCGTTGCAGAAAAAACGTGTGCACCGGCCCGTCCTTGCGCCACGCGAAGTTGCGCGCGGTGAGCTTGCGCATGCGCTGTGGCGGGCGCAACTCCGCGATGCCGATCCGCTCCAGTCTCAGCAGCAGATCGATCAGCTCGCCCTCGCTGATGCTGAAAGTCGAGACGATCTCTCCGAACTTCCAGTCGTTCACGATCAGGTACGTCAGCAGGAGGAGCTTGGGCCGGCTGACCAGGGCCGCTTCCTGCTCCGCGCTCAACTGAGTCAGCAGCGCCGATCCCGATGGGGGCTCGAGCAGTTCGGCCAGAGATATCCCGAGGGCGTCGCAGATGTCATCGAGACGCTTGAGCGAAAAGCTCCCGCGACTCAGATCACGCTTGACGGTGGGCTCGCTGACCTCGAGGCGCTGCGCCAGCATGCGATAGGTGATTCTGTCGGCGCGCAGGCGTGCCTTGAGATTGCCGATCAGCGTCTTCGAGTTGGACATGTGATTGGCCCCAGGTGGTATAACGAAACGATACCGCGCGTCTCCCCAGGTGTCACTCCGGCATGCAGCGGTTGCGCAGCGGCCCGCCGTTCCGGAGGCTGCTGGCGGGGAGTCTCCCCGAAACCGCGACGAGGTCGTGCGACACCATGTCCGTCCACTTCGACTCGGCCTATATCAATGCCACCGGTCTGTTCCTCCCGGGTCCTCCGGTTGGCAACGACGAACTGGACCGTTACATCGCCCCGCTGACAGCCGCTTCGGATCGCATCAAGCGCAGGATCCTGGCGGAGAACGGCATCTCCACCCGTCACTACGCAATCGGTCCGGACGGTTCGACCCTCCACACCGCGGCACAGATGGCAGCGAGTGCGGTCAGGGACTGCATCGCTCACTCCGAGGTCGGACTGTCTGATCTAAGCGCTCTTTGCACGGGTACCTCGGGGGGCGACATGGCGATGCCGGGGTTCGCGAACATGGTGCAGGGCGAACTGCATGCCGGCCCGTTGCATACGAGCAGCCACCAGGGAGTCTGCGCCTCCGGCGTCGCCGCCCTGCAGCACGCCGCGAGCACTATCGAGCTTGGCAGCGCCGATCATGCGATGGTCGTCGCGGCGGATTTTCCTTCGCGGATGTTCAAGCGGTCGCGGTTTGCACCACGCGGCTACGAAACCGACTTCGCCTCGCACTTTCTGCGCTGGATGCTCTCCGACGGAGCGGGCGCCTGTCTGCTTGGTCGCAAGCCCCGCCGTGGCGGTGTATCGCTGCGACTACACTGGATTCACAGTCGCTCATTCAGCGGCGATCTGCCCGTGTGCATGCAGATCGGCCAGAACGTCGAGGGCGGCGAACGATCCTATCTCGATTACCCGTCCCTCGCGGAAGCGGAGGCCGACGGCGCGTTTCTGCTGCGACAGGACATCCGGCTGCTGCCCCATTTGTTCGAGCTCGGCATACACGAGTATGCCGACCTTATCCGCAGGAACCTGTTCCGCCCCGACGAGGTCGATCATTTTCTGTGTCATTACTCGTCCCGGAAGTTTGCGGGGGTGGTCGAGGACCTGATGCGCAAGGCGGGCACCTCGATTCCCACGCAGCGCTGGTACAGCAACCTCCAGTCTCGCGGCAATACGGGCGCTGCGTCGATCTTCATCATGCTGGCTGACTTCATGCGCGCGAGAGCTCTGAAACCCGGCGAGCGCGTTCTGTGTTTCGTGCCGGAGTCCGGCCGCTTCACCGTCGCATTCATGCTGCTCGAGGCGGTCACCGCAACGCGCCCCGCCGGTCGAGCTCCGGACGCCGTCACTTCCCCGTCGCACGGTTCCGAACACACGGCCAGTCTCCGGCTACGGGCGTTGCTCAGGGACCTTGCCTCGATCTGGCACGAGTACCGCTCGAAGGTCTGGCGCACGCGTCTCATCACCACGATCAGCGATGGACGATTCACGTGCGAGGACTATGTGCAGTGGATGAGCAGCTGGATTCCGCAGGTACGCCAGGGAAGCGAATGGATGCGGGGCGCTGCGCGCAATCTCGACGGCCGGCATGCCGTGCTCGCGCGCCTCATCGAGACGCATGCCGGAGAAGAGCAGTCCGACTACGCGATCCTCTTCGAGGACTACCGGCGGGCGGGCGGGCGCGCCGAACGCGTGGACGAGCTGTACCGCAATCCTGGCGGCGAAGCCCTGAACGCCTATCTGCAGGCGCTCGCCCGGCAACCCAACCCTCTCGGCTTGCTGGGCGCGGTCTACATCATCGAAGGCACGGGACAGCGCATCATCCCCGCGTTGCTGCCGCTGCTTCGCCGGCAACTGAAGCTGCCGGATCGGGCGTTCCGCTTCCTGGCCTATCACGGTGCGAACGACGTCAACCACCTGACGCGGTGGCTGCAGTGCGTCGAGCTTGCTCTCGCGGCAGATCCCGCTTGCGATCGACAGATCGTGGACGTGGCCCGCTCCACGGCGGACCTGTACCGGCTTCAGATGGAGGCTGCCCTGTGAGCGTCGTGCGCGGCTTCCTGCAACACCCGCACGATCCCGCGGACCCGGACCCGTGGCTGGCGCTCTATCTCGACCAGAGCGTGCCGCTTGCCGACGAATGCAAGAGGGCATGGCTGACGGACCTGGGCTCGTGGTCGCGGCAGTTCGTACTGCCGCTGGTGCGGCCGCTGGCACGGGCGATGATCGTTCTCTTCCAGGTGATCCGGATCTTCGTCCCGCGAGCGTTCCGCTCGTCGGCGCTGCTGCACCGCATCCTCGAGTGGAACATGCGAACCTGGCTGTCACCCAGCGCGAACCGCCTGATCTTCCGGCATTTCCATCTCGGCTCGGAGATCCTGCAGTTCATCGCTCGCAACGTCCGGGGCGTGACCGTCACGACCGCTCCGCTCAAGCCCATACGCCTGGCGGACGTCCGGGATCATCTTTACCTTCGCCACGACGTAAATCTTTACAACTTCGTCATCGACTTGAACCGGCAGCTGCGCTTGCGGAACCTAGAGATTGCGCCGGTCGACGAGCTCGACTTCAGCTGCATCAGCGACTCGCCGCCGCCGATCGAACCCATGCCCGAGCGGTGGAGCAACGTCATCGACCTTCAGACGGCGATCGAGCTGTACACACCCCTGTACCAGCTTCTGCTGAGCGACAACGACTTCTGGCGGGCGTCGAACTCTCTGCAGCTCGACGAGACGATCGGCATCTACGTTTCGCGGCTGCTCGGAATGCCCTGGACGCCGGCCCTGATAAACAACAAGCACCCGCTGGTGCCCATGTCGACGCTGCGAGCGGGGTTTCGGCTGGTGCTGCACGGTCTGGCGACCGAAACGCAGCACGCGATCCTGGTGCGTTGCAAGCGCGAGGCTGCGGCGCAGCGCGGTAGCGCAAACTGTTCGCTGTAGACGGCGCGGAAGTCACGGCTCGTCAGGAGCTGAGGGAAATGGAAGCACAGCACGCCGATCAGTGCCAGCAACCCCAGCCCGGCCGAGATCCAGGCCGACCGCGAACGCTTCAGGCTTTCATGAGTCATGGCTCTTAAACTGTGGGGTATGAGTCCGGGCGATCAATTCTGTCAAAGAGAAAAAGGACACGACAATGCTAAGAGTCGCATTTGCAATCGCTTGCCTGGTTCTGTCCGGGATGCAGGCGCAGGCACAGTCTGCTCGCAGCGTCCTCGACGTCTACGAAGAGGGTCCCGTGTGGCACATGATTCATGTGCGCACTGGTCCCGGTCAGCGAGAAGCCTATCTGGACGATCTGTCGCGGACCTGGATCCGGCAGGTGGCGTTGGCCGAGAAGATGGGCTTTGTGCTGCGTCATCATGTTCTGACCAAGTGGCCCAGCGACCCCGACGACTGGGATGTCTTGATTGTCGAGGTGTTTCCCAACATGGCCGCCTACGATTCGTTCTGGCAGAACTGGGCGCGCGTCGACGCGCAAATTCTGGCTGACCGTGAACAGGAAGCTGCGGCGATGAAGGAGGTCGCGGCGGCTCGCACAATGCTCGGCGTCCAGATTGCGCGGGAGATCTTTCTGCGGCCCCCACGCTGAGGTTGTCGCAACCGATATCGCGGCTTTAGCTGGAGAAAACGAAAGGCCCCGGCGCCGGGGCCTTTCTGGTCGAGCGGTCGTTGCAGCAGGCGTGTCGCTGCGAACCGGCGAAACCGGCGCCCTGGCACCCTACAGCAGCGGCACCAGGAGCAGAGCGACGATGTTGATGATCTTGATCAGCGGGTTGATCGCCGGGCCGGCCGTGTCCTTGTACGGATCACCGACGGTGTCGCCGGTGACGGCGGCCTTGTGCGTGTCCGAACCCTTGCCGCCGAAGTTGCCTTCCTCTATGTATTTCTTGGCGTTGTCCCAGGCGCCGCCGCCGGTGCACATCGAGATGGCGACGAAGAGACCCGTGACGATCGTGCCGATCAGCACGCCGCCGAGCGCGCGGATGCCGGCGCCGGGGCCGAGCAGCCAGTTCATGCCGAAGCCGACGATCACCGGGATCAGGATCGGCAGCAGCGAGGGGATGATCATCTCGCGGATTGCCGCACGCGTGAGCATGTCGACGGCCTTGGAGTAGTCGGGCTTCGCCGTGCCTTCCATGATTCCCTTGATCTCCTTGAACTGCCGACGCACCTCGATGACGACCGAGCCCGCGGCGCGGCCGACGGCCTCCATCGCCATCGCGGCGAAGAGATACGGCACCAGCCCGCCGATGAAGAGCCCGATGATCACCGCCGGGTCGGCCAGCGAGAAGTCCTGCAGCTTGCCGGCGATGTCGAGGTTGTGCGTGTAGTCGGCAAAGAGCACCAGCGCGGCGAGACCGGCCGAGCCGATCGCGTACCCCTTGGTCACAGCCTTGGTCGTGTTCCCGACGGCGTCGAGCGCATCGGTGATCTTGCGGACGTCCTTGGGTAGCCCGGCCATCTCGGCGATGCCGCCGCCGTTGTCGGTGATCGGGCCATACGCGTCGAGCGCGACGATCATCCCGGTCATCGACAGCATCGCGGTCGCGGCGATGGCGATGCCGTACAGCCCCTCGAGCTGGTAGGCGCCCCAGATAGCGGCGCAGATCGCGAGCACCGGCAGCGCGGTCGACTTCATCGACACGGCGAGGCCTGCGATCACGTTCGTGCCGTGGCCGGTCTGCGAGGCCGCGGCGACATAGCGCACGGGCTTGTACTCGGTCGCCGTGTAGTACTCGGTGATCAAGATCATCGCTGCCGTCAGCGCGAGACCGATCAGCGTGCAGAGGAACAGGTTGGTCGACTCGGGGCCCATCATCGACCTGGTGACGAAGTAGAAGGCGATCGCCGCGATCACGCCCGAGACGATGATGCCGCGATAGAGCGCGTTCATGATTTTGCCGCCGTCGCGCGCCTTGACGAAAAAGGTGCCGACGATCGACGCGACGATCGACACGGCGCCGAGCACGAGGGGATACAGCACGGCATTGATGCCGAGCGACTGCATGGTGAGACCCGCGAGCAGCATGGTCGCGACCACGGTGACTGCGTAGGTTTCGAAGAGATCCGCCGCCATGCCGGCGCAGTCACCGACGTTGTCGCCCACGTTGTCGGCGATGACCGCCGGGTTGCGCGGGTCGTCCTCGGGGATGCCGGCCTCGACCTTGCCCACGAGATCAGCGCCGACGTCCGCGCCCTTGGTGAAGATGCCGCCGCCGAGACGCGCGAAGATCGAGATCAGCGAGCCGCCGAAGGCAAGACCGACCAGCGCGTGCAGCGCCTGGTCCACGCTGCCCGTGAGTCGCAGCATCACCGCGAAGTACGCCGCGACGCCGATGAGCCCCAGGCCCACGACCAGCATCCCGGTGATCGCCCCGCCGCGGAACGCGACCTGCAGAGCGGGGTCGAGACCGACGCTCGCGGCATGGGCCGTGCGCACGTTGGCGCGCACCGAGACGTTCATGCCGATGTAGCCGGCGAGACCGGAGAGGATTGCGCCCACTGCGAAGCCGCCGGCGGTCGCCCAACCAAGCGCGAGACCGAGCACCACGAACAGAACCACGCCGACGATGGCGATCGTCGTGTACTGGCGGTTGAGATACGCTCCGGCGCCCTGCTGGATGGCGGCGGCGATTTCCTGCATCCGGGCATTGCCGGCGGGCTGCGCGAGGATCCAGCGTGCGGAGACGATGCCGTACAGGATCGCAATCACGCCCGCGCCGATCGCGAGCCACAGCGCGAGATCAGTGGTCATTTCCGGAGCTCCCGTCTCTAGCAGCCTGTCGGACTGAGGTATTTGGTTGAACGGACAAAGACGTGCAGGGAGCGTGGATTCATGAGGGTGTTGATCGAAAGCCGTGGGTGGAGTGCTCGCGAGTCCCTCTCAGCAGGGCTGCAGCGCGAACATTCGCTTGATGTTCCAGCTCATGGTCACCAGATTCCATTCGCCTTTGACGTTGTCCAGCCCTCGCAACAGGCATTGCCGATAGCCCATCGCCGCTTTGATGCTGCCGAACACCGGTTCGGGGGTCTGTTTGCGCAACGCGTAGAGTTTTCGTCCCCGTGGCGTCTGCAATCGATGCGCCATTCGCTGGATTGGCGTGGCCGAGTCGGGCGGGGATTTTGGAGCGGCGGCAAAGCGCTGTTTCCAGCTGACGTGGTGGCGCGAGCGCCCCGGCGCGATCAGCGGCTCGATCCTGGCGGCCTCACAGTGCTCGACGTTGGCCTGACTGAGATAACCACTGTCGGCGAGTATCCGTCGGGTGCGACCCAGTTGCTTGGGCAGCGCCTGGATCTTCTCGATCATCGGCACCAGCTGCTCTTTGTCGTTGGCCGCCTGAGTCACTGCAGTGGCTACGACCAGCAAGCTGCCGGTCGCGACCACCGCCTGGGCGTTGTAACACTGATCAAAGCCGCCACCGGCGACTTTCATGATGCGCGAGTCTGCATCGGTCAGGTTGACCTGATCCTTCTCCCGCACACCACCGGTGGGTGGTTCGGGCGGGCGACCCCGCGGCTTTTTGCCAGTTTGCTTCTCCTGCTCTGCGCGCGCAGCGAGTCTGCTCTGATGTTCGGCCTGGTCGCGCTCCAAGCGCTCGTCCGCCCGTGCCTCGATCGTCGCCTTCGCCTCGGCAATGGCCGCCAGACGCAGCTCGCGTCGCTCCAGCTCCTCCGGGATCGACATCCCGTCGGGGATGTCCGCCGCATCGGCCCGCTCGGCGAGCCGCAGCAGCTGCTTCACTTCCTTCTTCAGCTGCTTCTCGATCTTCCTGGCATGGCCGTACGAGAGCGCACTGTGCCGGCTCGCGTTGGCGTGCACCTTGGTGCCATCGAGCGCCACCGTGCCCATCTTCAGCATCCCCATCGTGCGCGCCAGCTGCAGCACCGCGATGAACAACGCCTCGATCTGTCCGAGGAAGCGCTTGCGAAAGGCCGCGATCGTGTCGTGATCGGGATGCTCATTGCCCGCGATGTAGCGAAAGGCCACCGAGTCGTGCGTCGCACGTTCAATCGCCCGGCTGGAAAAGACCTTGGTCGCATACCCGTACACCAGCAGCCCCAGCAGCATCGCCGGGTGATAGGACGCCGAGCCCGAGCCGCGGTAGGCTTTCTCCAGCTCCGACAGATCCAACCCGTCAATCACTTCCACCACAAAGCGCGCCAGGTGCCGCTGCGGCAGCCACTCATCCACCGACGGCGGCAGCAAAAATCCCGTGTCGCGGTTGATCGGTCGGAAGTTGCTCATGGTTCATCGCTACAGTGACGGCGCCGCCGTGATTATCGCGTATCCATCGCTAAGTCCGACAGGCTGCTAGGTATTTCTTCGCCGATCCTGCGCTGCGCGGGCTTTTGCGCGCCGCTGCACCGCAAAAAAGGCCCGAAACTATACCACAAAGCCCGTCTTGAGCTTCCGCCGAACGAGTGCGGAAGAACCCGC